>ERZ777003.2067-NODE-2067-length-25639-cov-20.976821_pt1 | contig 25639 bp, 25 predicted proteins | sample MGYA00374956_ERZ777003 | MGnify/ENA primary metagenome ERZ777003 (study PRJEB29302, sample SAMN06268252) | bioreactor metagenome | isolation source: Joint BioEnergy Institute, California, USA | place: USA:Joint BioEnergy Institute, California, USA | collected... | reverse complement strand
TTCGCGGCCATCGCGATGATCGTCATCATCGGGTTCACGCCGATCGAGCTCGGGAAGATGCTCCCGTCGCAGACCAGAAGGCCCTCGTAGCCATGCACCCGGCCCTCGGCGTCCACGACGCCGCGGGCGGGATCGGCGTCCATGCGCGCCGTGCCGAGCGGGTGGAACGCCTCGAGCCGCAGGCGGCGCGCCGGCGGGGGAGAGGCGTCGAGCTCCGCGATCCGGTTGCGCGAGACGACCGGTAGGCCCGCGATCTGCGGGTACACCTCGCGCGCGCCCGCCGCGTAGAAGAGCTCCGCCGCGCGGGCGATCCCGAAGGCGAGCCGCGCCGCGTCGTCGCGGGTGAGCCGATAGGTGATCCGCAGCGACCCGTCGCCCGCGAGCCCGACGCGCCCGCTGGAGCGGTCGGAGAGGTGCACGCCGGTCGAGGCGAGGCGGCCGTAATCGGCGAGGCGCCGCTCGTACTCGGCGCCCGTGCCCGGCAGCCACTGCCCACCGAAGGCGAGCGGGGTGAACGTGGCTTCGAGCAGGAGGCCGTGCCGCTCCCACTCGGTCACGGCGTAGCTCTGCATGACGCCCTCCCAGCCGCGCACCTCCTCGTCGAAGCGCGCGCCGACCCAGCACGCCGGGTGGATCCGCAGGTTGCGCCCGAGCTGGCCGCTGCGCGAGCGCACCCCGGAGCGCAGGAGCAGCTCGGGGGTGCCGAAGGCGCCGCCGGCGACGATCACCGCCCGGCGAGCGCGCACCGTGTAGGGGCGCGGGTGGGGCGCGGCGGCGTCCGCCATGCCCGCCGCGCACTCCACGCCGATCGCGCGCCTGCCCTCGAACAGGATCCGCCTGGCCTCGACCCCGGCGCGCACCCGGGCGCCGGCGGCCACGGCCCGGGGCAGGTACGAGACGTGCATGGCGCGCTTCGCGTCGAGCCGGCAGCCGAGCGGGCACGAGCTGCACTGCGAGCAGCGCCCCGCGTTGCGCGCGAGCGGCCGGTGCGCGACGCCCATCTCCTCTGCGCCCTCCATGAGGATCTGCCCGTTGCGGCCCATGCGCTCGGGGTCCACGGGCGTCACGCGCAGCAGTTCCTCGGCCGCCGCGTAGTCGGCGTCCATCTCGGCGACCCAGTCGATCCCGGCCTCGGCGCGCCAGCGCTCGAGGACCTCCCGGGGCGCGCGGAAGCAGGTGCCGGAGTTGATCACGGTCGTGCCGCCCACGACGCGGCCGACCGGGGTGGGGATCACGGGCATCCCCTCGGCGATTGTGAGCCCGCCGTCGCGGTAGAGCTGGGTGACGGCGGCGAGCGGCTCGTCGGGGTAGCTGCGCCGGTCCACGTACGGCCCGGCCTCGAGCACGAGCACGTCGAGCCCGGCCTCGGCGAGAACGCTCGCGGCGACCGCGCCGCCGGCCCCCGAGCCCACGATGACGACGTCGCACTCCTCGCCGTCGGCGGCGGGCTCGAGGTCCCCCAGGGGGCGCCCGGCGGCGGGCTCTGGGGGCTCCGAGGCCTCGCAGGCGGTCACGGTGCCGATCGCCGCCTGCACCCGGCGGTCGTTCGCGTAGCCGATGCCGCAGAGCACCTTCAGCAGGAGCAGCAGGTCCTGGCGCAGGCCCCAGCCCGAGGCCTCCATCTGGCGCAGGTAGTCCTGGCGGGCCTCGAGGCTCGCGCGCGAGAAGCGCCAGGGGAACGATGCCCACTCGAACGCCAGCAGCGCGAGACGCACGATGGCGACCCGGCGCCGGGGCAGCGTGGCGAGATAGGCAGAGAGCGCCGCGCCGACGTCCACGCTGTCTGGGCTCGCGGCCTCGGGCCCAGCCGCCCGCGGCAGGTGCGTCGCGCCGGGCAGCATCGCCTCCGCGAAGGCCCGCAGCGTGCGCAGCTCGGCGGCGCTAAGCCCCGGCGCGCGCCTTCAGGACGGGGCGGCCGGCGCGCCCACCCGGCCCGCGACCGACCAGAGGAAGAGCGTCGCGACGACCAGCGCGCCGTCGACCAGGAAGTTCAGGAGGTAGGCGAAGACGTCCTGGTCGAAGACGAAGAAGCCGAGCGCCGCCAGCGAGCTGGCGGCCTTGCCCACCGCGAGCACGAGCAGCAGGGGCCGGTAGCGCACCACGTCCGCCTGCGCGAGGAGGCAGATGCCCGTGATCACCGTCATGTAGGCGAAGCCCAGGGCTAGCCAGAGCTGCTCGGCGGTCTCCGGCGCGGGGGCGAAGTCGCCGAACCAGCCGCCGACGTCGTCGAGCGTCCCGAGCACGCCGTCGGGCGTCGCGATGAAGAGCAGGCCCACGACGGCGAAGCTCGCGGCCAAAAGGCGCAGGCTCCAGACGACGAACCGCTCGGCTTGAGCACCCGTCATTGCGCCGCGATCCTATCCCGCGCGGGGACCGGCCGGCGACGCCCGCCGGAGCGTCCATAGAATCAAGGCCCGTGATCGAACGCGAGCAGGTAGTGCATGTGGCCCGCCTGGCCCGCCTCGAGCTCTCCGAGGAGGAGATCGAGCGCATGCAGGCCGAGCTTTCGGGCATCCTCGAGCACGTCGACCGGATCTCGTCGCTGGACCTCTCCGAGGTAGAGCCGACCTCGCACGTGGTCGCGCTCGAGAACGTGATGAGGCCCGACGAGCCGCGGCCCAGCCTCCCGCGCGAGCGCGCGCTCGAGCCCGCTCCCGATCCCTACGACGGCGCCTTCCGAGTCCCCTCGCCGAACGCGTGAGCGCCCGGGAACTCATCGAGCTCAGCGCCAGCGAGGCGCTGCGTCGCATCGGCGCGGGCGAGATCTCGGCCGCGGAGCTCTTCGACGCCTACGCGAGCGTCTCAGACGAGCTGAACGCGTACCTGTGGCGCGCCGAGCCGGGCGCGGCCGGCGGCGCCGAGCCGAGCGGGCCGCTCGCCGGGCTGCCGCTCGCCGTCAAGGACATCTTCTGCACCGAGGGCATCGCGACCACGGCCGGGTCGCGCATCCTCGAAGGCTACGTCCCGCCGTACACGGCGACGTCCGTCGAGCGGGTCACCGCCGCGGGCGCGCTCATCCTCGGCAAGACCAACATGGACGAGTTCGCGATGGGCTCGTCCAACGAGAACTCCGCGTTCGGCCCGGTGCTCAACCCCTGGGACACCAGCCGCGTCCCCGGCGGCTCCTCGGGCGGCTCCGCCGCCGCCGTCGCCGCGGGCCTCGCGCCGTGGGCCCTGGGGACCGACACCGGCGGTTCGATCCGCCAGCCGGCGGCGCTTTGCGGGATCGTCGGCCTCAAGCCCACCTACGGAGCGATCTCGCGCTACGGGATGATCGCCTTCGCCTCCTCGCTCGACCAGTGCGGGCCGCTGACCCGGACGGTCACCGACGCCGCGCTGCTCCTTCGCGAGCTGCAGGGCCGCGACGAGCGCGACTCGACGTCGGTGGGCATCGAGGGCGGGGTGGAGCTGCCCTCGCGCGAGGATCTGCGCGGCCTGCGCTTCGGCGTGCCCCGCGAGCTCGGCCCCGACGCCGAGGGCATCGAGGCGGGCGTGCGCGAGGTCTTCGAGCGGACGCTGCGCCGCATCGAGGAGCTCGGCGGCGAGGTGGACGAGTGCGAGCTGCCGCACTCCCGCCACGGCATCTCCGCCTACTACGTGATCGCCCCGGCGGAGGCGTCGGCCAACCTCGCCCGCTACGACGGCGTGCGCTACGGGATGCGCGACCCCGACGCGCGCGACCTCACCGGCATGTACGAGCGGACGCGCGGGCGCGGCTTCGGCGCCGAGGTCAAGCGCCGCATCATGCTCGGCACCTACGCGCTCTCCTCGGGCTACTACGACGCCTACTACGGCCAGGCGCAGCGCGTGCGGACCAAGATCGCCGAGGACTTCCGGGCGGCGTTCGAGAGCTTCGACTTCCTGGTGACGCCGACCGCGCCGACGGTCGCGTTCGAGCTCGGCTCCAAGACCGACGACCCGCTCGCGATGTACATGAACGACTACTGCACGGTCCCGGTGTCGCTGGCGGGGGTGCCTGCGATCTCGCTGCCCGGCGGGCTCGCCCAGCCCGACGGCGGCGGGCCCGAGCTGCCGGTCGGCGTGCAGGTGATCGCGCCGGCGTTCACCGAGTCCAAGCTGCTGGACGCGGCCTACGCGCTCGAGCAGGCGATCGGCTTCGACGCGCGGCCGCCGGGCTTCGGAGGGGGTGAGGCATGAGCGCGAACCTCGACGGCTACGAGGCGGTCATCGGGCTCGAGATCCACGTCCAGCTGCGGACGCGGACGAAGATGTTCTGCGGCTGCGAGCTCTCGTTCGGCGACGACCCGAACGTGCACACCTGCCCCGTGTGCCTCGCGCACCCGGGCTCGCTGCCGACACTCAACGAGCAGGCCGTGCGCTACGGGATCCAGATCGGCCTCGCGCTCGGCTGCGAGATCGCCCCGCGGTCGATCTTCCACCGCAAGAACTACTTCTATCCCGACAACCCGAAGGCGTACCAGATCAGCCAGTACGACATCCCGCTGGCGCGCAACGGGCGCCTGGGCGACGTGCGCATCCACCGCGTGCACCTCGAGGAGGACGCGGCGAAGCTGATCCACGTCGGCGAGTCGGGGCGCATCCACGGCTCGGACGCATCGCTCGTCGACTTCAACCGCGGCGGCACGCCGCTCGTCGAGATCGTCACCGAGCCCGACCTGCGCGACGCCGCGTCCGCGCGCGAGTGGCTGCAGCTGCTGCGCTCGACGATCAAGGCGATCGGCGCCTCCGACGTGAACATGGAGGAGGGCAGCCTGCGCTGCGACGCCAACGTCTCGATCCGCCCGGCCGGCTCGCAGGAGCTCGGCACGAAGACCGAGCTCAAGAACATGAACTCGTTCCGCTTCCTCGAGCGCGGCATCGAGGCCGAGCTCGAGCGCCAGGTCGCGCTCGCGCGCGCGGGCGAGCCGATCGAGCAGGAGACGCTGCACTTCGACCCGCGCACGGGCACGCTCACCCCGCTGCGCTCCAAGGAGTACGCGCACGACTACCGCTACTTCCCCGAGCCCGACCTGGTGCCGCTGGCGCCCAGCAAGGAGCTGCTCGACGAGGCGCGCGCGTCGCTGCCCGAGCTGCCCGCGCAGCGGCTCGAACGCTACCAGTCCGAGCTCGGCATCCCCGAGGCGCAGGCCAAGCTGCTCGCCTACGACGGGGAGCTCGGCGACTACTTCGAGGCGGCCGTCGGCGCGGGCACCGAGGCCAGCGCCAAGGGCCTCGCCAACTGGATCACGGGCGATCTGACCGCGCGCCTGCGCGAGGCCGCCGGGGAGGAGGGCGAGGTGCACGCCGCCGACTCGCGCGTGACCCCGCAGGCGATCGCCGAGCTCGTCGCGATGGTCGAGGCCAAGCAGGTGACCGCGCAGGCGGGCCGTGAGGTGCTCGCAAAGCTCGTCGCGGAGGGCGGCTCGCCGGCCGAGATCGTCGAGCGCGAGGGACTCGCGTCGATCTCCGACTCGGGCGAGCTCGAGGGCATCGTCGCCGCGGCGATCGAGGCAGACCCGGACGCCGCCGCGAAGGTGCGCGAGGGCAACATGAAGGCGATCGGCCCGCTCGTCGGCTACGTGATGCGCGAGACCAAGGGCCGCGCCGACGGCGGCGAGGTCACCCGCCTGATCCGCAAGCAGCTCGGGCTGGGCTGACCGGCTGGACCCGGCGCCCGCGCGGCGACGAGCCTGCGGGTCGTCGCCCAGCCGGCGTCGCGCCTGTGGGGGCGGGGACGCGCCCGAACGCGTAGGGTGCGCGCATGTCTGTCAGTCGGCCGCGCGCCCGTCACACCCGTCGTGTCCACCTCCCGTCGCCGGGAACGATCCTCGGCGGCCTCGCCTTGGTCCTCGTGATCGCGGGCGGCAGCGCCTACGCGGGCGGTCAGCTCGCCCGCAACTCGGTGAAGGCGAAGCACATCGCAAAGAACGCCGTCACCAACAAGCACACGCGGCATCTGACCGTGCTGCCGCCGAAGAACGTGAAGGCCTACGCGGGTCCCGTCGTCGACGCCCCTGAGGTCAACCTCCTGCGCCGCGGCCCATTCCGGATCTACGCCAAGTGCTACACCGGGGGGGCGGGCGTGAACGCCCAGGTGTTTTTGGCCAACAAGCGCGACGGCGTGGTCGGCCAGGTCGGGGCCAGTGTCTACGAGGGCGATGCGACCGGATACGCGCCCAAGTCCGACGCGATCGTGCTGGGGGCGATCATGTCGGCCCCGGAGGGGCAGGCGACGCAGACGGCGCGCTCCGTCAGCCTGGTCCACGGCACGACCACCTTCCGCGCGAGCGTCGAGGCGTGGCTCAAGGGCGGCAGCCTCGTGAACGGCGACGGCACGTACGGCCCCGGCAAGCGCTGCCTCTTCATCGCCAACGAGTCGGGCACGGGCTGACCGCCCGAGTGAGGCGGATTTGTGCGGATATACGCAACAAATCCGCCTCACATCCCGAGGTGAGGCGGATCTATGCGGCTATGTCGGACAAATCCGCCTCACTCGGGGTTTTGGGGGCGATGAGTTTGCGCCGCTTCGGCGGTCCGGAGGATCGACAACCGCAAAGCCCCGAACCCAGCTACTCGGAGGACCACATGTGCCGCAACATCCGCACCCTGCACAACTTCGACCCGCCCGCGACGCGGGAGGAGGTCCGCGACGCCGCGCTGCAGTTCGTGCGCAAGATCAGCGGATCGACGAAGCCGTCGAAGGCCAACGAGGAGGCCTTCAACCGGGCGGTCGACGCGGTGGCGGCGGCCACGCAGCGGCTGCTCGACGAGCTCGTGACCAAGGCGCCTCCCCGCAACCGCGAGGCCGAGGCGGCGAAGCTGCGGGCGCGCGCCGCGAAGCGGTTCGCGACGGCCTGAGCGCGATCCCGGCCGCGCGCCCGCGAGCCCGCGGCTCGCCTCGCTACCCTGCGCACATGCCGCGCTACCACGTGACCACCTTCGGGTGCCAGATGAACGAGCACGACTCCGAGCGCATGCGCGGCATGCTCGAGTCGCTGGGCTACGAGGAGGCTGCCGAGCGCTCCGAGGCCGACCTGATCCTCTTCAACACCTGCTCGATCCGCGAGTCGGCCGACAACCGGTTTATCGCGCACCTGGGCGAGGCCAAGCGGCTCAAGTCCGAGGACCCGTCGCGCATCGTCGGGGTCGGCGGCTGCTGGGCGCAGTCGGTGAAGGAGGAGGTGTTCGAGCGCTTCCCGTTCGTCGACGTGGCCTTCGGGCCGGGGCAGATCCACAAGCTCGCCGAGTTCCTCACGACCGACTCGATCGGCGCCCAGGGCTACTTCGAGTTCGAGGGCTTCTCCGGGCACCTGCCGATGAAGCGCGAGCGCGAGTTCCAGGCCTGGGTGCAGATCTCGCAGGGCTGCAACTGCCGCTGCTCGTACTGCATCGTCCCGTCCACGCGCGGGCGCGAGGTGAGCCGGCCGCACACCGAGCTCGTCGAGGAGGTCACCAAGCTCGCCGCCGACGGCGTCCGTGAGGTGACCCTGCTCGGCCAGAACGTGAACAGCTACGGCCGCGACCTGCGCGCGCAGGGGAACGCGAGCTTTGCCGAGCTGCTGCGGATGATCGACGCGATCGACGGCATCGACCGCATCCGCTACACGAGCCCGCATCCCAAGGACATGCGCGAGGACGTGATCCGCGCGCACGTGGAGTGCGAGGCCGTCTGCGAGCACATCCACCTCCCGCTTCAGTCAGGCGCCTCGCGGATCCTCAAGGCGATGCGGCGCACCTACAACCGGCAGCGCTACCTCGACCGCGTCGCGATGATCCGCGAGCACCTGCCCGACGTCTCGCTGACGACCGACATCATCGTCGGCTTCCCGGGCGAGACCGAGGAGGACTTCCAGGAGACGCTCGAGGTGGTCGACGAGGTCGGCTTCGACTCGGCGTTCACGTTCATCTTCTCGCCGCGCCGCGGCACCGAGGCCGCGAACCTGCCCGACCAGGTCCCGCACCCGGTCAAGCGCGAGCGCATGGAGCGGCTCGTCGAGCTCGTGCAGAAGCACGCGCGCGAGCGCGCCCAGCGCTTCGTCGGGCGCACGATGGACGTGCTGGTCGAGGGGCCGAGCCGCAACGACCCGGCGCGCCTGCGCGGGCGCACCCGGCACAACAAGGTCGTGAACTTCGACGGCACGGCCAAGCCCGGCGAGATCGTCGAGGTCGAGATCACCGGCGCCACCTCGCAGACGCTCACCGGCACCGAGCGGCTGCTGAGCCGCATCGGCTGATCCCCGGGCAAGCGAGCCCGCGCCCGGCGTGGACGTCATCGCGATCTTCGGGCCCACGGCGGCCGGCAAGACCGGGGTGGCGATCGAGCTCGCTGACCTCTTGCGCGAGCGCGGGGAGGACCCCGTCGCGGTCAACTGCGACTCGATCCAGGTCTACGCGGGCCTGGAGATCCTGAGCGGCGCCGCGACCCCCGAGGAGCGCGCGCGGCTCGAGCACCGGCTGCTCGGCTTCGTGGCGATCGACGGCGAGTTCTCCGCGGGCCGCTACGCGCAGCTCGCGCACGCCGAGATCGACCAGCTCCTGGCCGAGGGGCGCCGGCCGATCGTCGTCGGCGGGACGGGGCTCTACCTGCGCGCCGCGCTGGCCGAGCTGGACATGCGCCCGCAGGTGCCGAGCGAGGTGCGCGCGGCGGTGGAGGCCGACCTCGCCGAGCGCGGCCCGGCGGCGCTGCACGAGGAGCTGCCCGATGAGCTGCGCTCGGGCGTGCACCCCAACGACCGCAAGCGGATCGCCCGGCTCACCGAGCTCGTGCGCCTCGGGATCACGCCGCACGCCTCGAGCGAGGGCCTGTGGACGGAGAACCTGCGCGTGCCGGCGCGCCTGTTCGGGATCACGCTCGAGCGCGACGAGCTCCACGCCCGCATCAACGCGCGGGTGGACGCGATGGTCGCGGCAGGCGCGGTCGAGGAGGTGAAGCGCGCGGACGCGGCGGGCGCCTCGCGCACGGCGCGGCAGGCGATCGGCTTCGAGGAGCTCTTGCGCGGCGACACCGAGGCCATGCGCTCCGCGCAGCGCGCCTTCGCCCGGCGCCAGCTCACCTGGATGCGCAAGATGCCGCACGTGGAGCTGGTCGACCGGACCGGGCGCGACGACGCCTGGGTCGCCCGCGAGATCCTCGCCCGGCTCGACCGCGGCCCGGGCAGCTAGGCTCCCCGCCCGATGCGATTCGAGAAGTGGCAGGCGCTTGGCAACGACTACATCGTCATCGAGGCTCGTGACCTCCCGTGGGAGCTCACCCCGGAGCGGATACGCCGGATCTGCGAGCCGCACTTCGGCGTGGGCTCCGACGGCATCCTTTTGCTGAGCGACCCGCCCTCCGACGAGTACGTGGCCGAGCTGCGGATCTTCAACCCCGACGGCTCGGAGGCCGAGCTCTCGGGCAACGGCGCGCGCGAGGCGGTGCTCTACCTGCGGGCGGCGGGCTGGACCGACGCCGACACGTTCTCCGTGATCACGAAGGCCGGGCCCGTGACGCCCACGATCACCGCGCCGGGTACGGTGTCGATGGCGATCGGCCGCGCGCGCACGGCGTCGCCGGACTACCCGAGCGGGCCGCCCGACGGCACCGGCACGCTCACGGCCGGCGGGCGCGAGTGGCGCTTCCAGCACGTGAACGTCGGCAACCCGCAGTGCGCGATCGACGTGGGCGACGAGGTCGAGGAGCTGGATCTGGGCGCGCTCGGGCCCGAGATCGAGGGCAACACCGAGCTCTTCCCGAACCGCACCAACGTCTCGTTCATCCGCATCGACGGCTCCGTCGTGCGCGCGCGGATCTTCGAGCGCGGGGTGGGGGAGACGCTCTCCTCCGGCACCGGCGCGAGCGGCGCCGCGGTGGCCGCGTACCTGCGCGGCGCGGAGAGCCCGATCACGGTCAAGCTGGACGGCGGCGAGCTCGTCGTGGACATCACGCCGGAGCTCGACGTGACGCTCACCGGCACCGCGAGCCGCGTCTACCGGGGCGAGCTCGACGAGGGGTTCGTGCGCGCGCTGGGCGACGCGTAGCGGGTTGTTAGATTCACCGCCCCCATGGCTCTGACTGATCCTTCCAAGCGCCTTGAGGCGATGCCGCCGTACATGTTCGCCGAGCTCGAGCGGCGGATCGCCGACAAGAAGGCCCAGGGAATCGACGTAATCTCGCTCGGCATCGGCGACCCGGACATGCCGACCTACCCGCACATCGTCGAGGCGATGCAGAAGGCGGTGGCGGACCCGGGGACGCACCAGTACCCCTCGAACCGCGGGCGCGACGAGTTCCGCGAGGCCTTCGCGCGCTTCTACCGGCGCCGCTTCGGGGTCGAGATCGACCCAGAGAGCGAGGTGATCCCGGCGATCGGCGCCAAGGAGTGCATCTACAACCTCTGCTTCGCCTTCCTCGACCCGGGCGACGTGGCGCTCGCCGCCGACCCGGGCTACCCGGTCTACACGGGCGGGCCGATCCTCGCCGGCGCCGAGCCGGTCGTGCTGCCGCTGGTGCCCGAGTTCGGCTTCGTGCCGGACCTCGACGCGATCGACCCGGAGGCGCTGCGCAAGGCGCGCCTGCTCTTCCTCAACTACCCCAACAACCCGACCGGCGCGGTCGTCCCCGACGGGTTCTTCGAGCGCGTCGTCGAGCTCGCGCGCGAGCACGAGATCCTCGTCGTGCACGACAACGCGTACTCGGAGACCACCTACGACGGCTACGTCGCCCCGAGCTTCCTCGCCACGCCGGGCGCGAAGGAGGTGGGCGTCGAGGTCTTCTCCCTGTCCAAGGGCTTCAACATGACCGGCTGGCGCTGCGCCGCGATCCTCGGCAACGCCGACGCGATCAAGACGTACTGGCGCCTGAAGACCAACGTCGACTCCGGCCTGTTCGAGGCGGTCCAGCTCGCCGCCGTCGCCGCGCTCGACGCACCGCGCGACTCGATCGACGAGATGAACGCGATCTACCAGCGCCGGCGCGACCTGGTCGTCTCGGCGCTGCGCGACATCGGTGTCGAGGTCGAGCCGCCCAAGGGGACGATCTACGTCTGGGCGCCGGTGCCCGAGGGCTACACCTCGACGAGCTTCGTCGAGAAGGTGCTCGAGGAGGCCGCCGTCGTGATCTCGCCCGGCTCGATGTACGGGCCGTCCGGCGAGGGCTTCTTCCGCATCTCGCTGACCACCCCGGACGAGCGGATCACCGAGGCGGTCGAGCGGATGCGCGAGCACGTGAAGCCCGCCGCCTAGGCGCGCAGCCCGGCCACCCAGGCCGAATTCAGGCCCCAGCGCACCCCCCGGATCGGTTAGGTTCGGGGGGTGGACGCGATGGGCGAGCACCCGGCTCGCTACGGCGGCCGGTTCTTCGTCGACGGCGTGCCGGACGCGCGGTTCCCCGAGGAGGGGATGAGCGCGAGCGACGCGTACGAGCTGATCGACCAGGAGATGGCGCTCGACGGCGACCCGGCGCGCAACCTGGCGACCTTCGTGACCACGTGGATGGAGCCCGAGGCGCGCCGGCTGGTCGCCGACAACCTGCACCGCAACTTCATCGACCACGCGGAGTACCCGCGCACGGCCGAGATCGAGCGGCGCTGCATCCGCATGCTCGGCGACCTCTTCCACGCGCCCGGCGAGGTGCGCGGGGCGCGCTGCCAGGGATCGTCGGAGGCGGTCATGCTCGGCGGGCTCGCGGCCAAGTGGCGCTGGCGCAAGCGCCGCGAGGCGGCGGGGGAGGACACCGAGCGGCCCAACCTGATCTACGGGCGCGACGTGCACGTGGTGTGGGACAAGCTCTGCCGCTACTTCGACATCGAGCCGCGCACGGTCCCGATGCGCGAGGGCCGCTACACGTTCGGGCCCGACGACGTCGAGCCGCTGATCGACGAGCGCACGATCGGCGTGGTCTGCGTGCTCGGCACCACGTTCACCGGCCAGGCCGACGACATCGTGGGGATCGACGCGATGCTCCGGCGCCTGCGCGACGAGCGCGGGCTCGACGTGCCGATCCACGTGGACGCGGCCAGCGGCGGGTTCGTGTGGCCGTTCCTGCACCCCGACGAGCGCTGGGACTTCCGGCTCGAGACGGTGCGCTCGATCAACGTCTCCGGCCACAAGTTCGGGCTGGTCTACCCGGGGGTCGGCTGGCTCGTCTTCCGCGCGCCGGAGGACCTGCCCGAGGAGCTCGTCTTCTACGAGAACTACCTCGGGCGCACCGACGCGACCTTCACGCTCAACTTCTCGACGGGCTCGTCGATGGTGCTCGCCCAGTACTACAACTTCTGCCGCTTCGGGCGGCAGGGGTACCGGGAGATCATCGAGGCCATGGACCGCAACGCGCGCTTCCTCGCCGAGAGCATCGGGCGCACCGGACGGTTCGAGGAGGTGGGCGAAGGCCCGCGCCTGCCGCTGGTCTGCTTCCGGCTGGCCGACCGCGACCTCGCCTACGACGAGTTCGACCTGGCGAGCCAGCTAGCGGCGGAGCGCGGCTGGATGGTCCCCGCCTACACGCTGCCGCCCGACGCCGAGCACGTCACGGTCATGCGCGCGCTCGTCAAGGAGAACGTGGCGCACGCGACGGCCGAGCTTTTGGTGAGCGACCTGGAGGCGGCGGTCAAGACGCTCGACCGCAAGGGCGCCCTCGACGAGCGCGAGCGCGACCGCAGGCGGCGCGGCCCGGGCTACTGAGCGCGGCTCGCCGCGAGCGTCTCGCGCAGGCCCTCCTCGAGCGAGCGCGGCGAGTAGCCCAACTCGGCTCTCGCGCGCTCATGCGAGGCCCAGAAGGTGACGCCGTCGGCCGAGGAGATCAGCTCGCGCAGGTTGGGCGGCTGGCCCATGAGCCTGCCGACCAGCGGGCCCGCCGGGGCGAGCGCCCGAAGCAGCGCGGTGGGGACGGTGAAGCGCGGCGGGCGCCGGCCGGTGACGCGCGCGGCGGTCGCGATCACGTCGCGCATGCGCGCGATCTCCCCGCCGAGCACGTAGGCGCGCCCCGGCTCGCCGCGGTCGAGGGCGGCGAGGATCCCGGCGGCCACGTCGTCGATGAAGCACATGGTGAGCCCCAGCTCGGGGAAGGGGAGCGCGGGCAGCCGGCCGCGCGCGAAGTCCTCGATCTGCTTGCCGACCGCGGAGTGGTCGCCGGGGCCGTAGACGGACCCGGGCTGCACGATGACGCAGGGCAGGCCCTCGGCGATCAGGTGCTTGGCGCGGCGGTGCGCCTCCACCTTGGTCTCCTCGTAATAGGAGGTGTAGGAGTCGCCGGGGTGCTCGTAGCCCTCGTCCACGACCTTGCCCCGCGTGTTGCCGAAGGCCGCGATCGTGGAGACGTAGACGACGCGCGGGAGCCCGGCGTCGAGGGCGGCGCCCAGGGCGTTCTCCGTGCCGATCACGTTGGCCCGGAACATCGCGGGCCGCGCGCTCGCGGGGATGCCGACCTCGTACACGGCGGCGCCGTGGATCACCGCGTCGCAGCCCGCCATCGCCTCGGCGAGCGCCGCGCGGTCGGAGAGGTCCCCGCGCACGAGCTGCGCGCCGATCCGGCGGAGCTTTTGCGCGCGGTCCGGGTTGCGCGCCAGCGCGACCACCTCGTCGCCGCGCTCGCGCAGCATCGCCGCCACGCGGCCCCCGATGAACCCGGTTCCGCCCGTGAGGAAGACCTTCACGGCGTGAGCGTAATCGCTCCGCGGCGCCCGCGGCGGCGGTGCGTCATGCTCTCGCCATGGTGGGTCGCGGGTACGTGGCGGTCGCCTGCGTGGCGCTCGCGCTCGCCAGCGCGCCCGGCGCGCGGGCCGGGGCGCCGGCGCTCGCCGACGCGCAGAGCTGGGCGTTTGCGATCGGCAACGGGACGCTCGCCGGCGACGCCGAGCGCGTCGCCGGCCGCCTCGGCGGGTTCGACCTGGTCGTCGTCGACGGCGAGCTCGCCACCCGCGCGAAGGTGGCCGCCCTGCGGGCGCGCGGCACGGTCGTGCTCGGGTATCTGAGCGTCGGCACGATCGAGCGCTATCGCAGCTGGTACCGGCTGCTGCGGCCTTTCCGGCTTGAGCGCTGGGGCGACTGGGCGGGCGAGTGGTTCGCCGACACGTCGCGGCCCCGCTACCGGGGGCTGGTCGCCAGGCGGATCGCGCCCCGCCTCCTGCGTAAGGGCTTCGACGGGCTCTTCCTCGACGTCGTCGACATGATCGAGCAGCCCCGCCACCGCGCCCAGCGCCCGGGGATGCGCAAGCTCGTCCGCCGGCTGGGGCGCCTAGTGCACCGGCGCGACGGGCTGCTGTTCGCGCAGAACGGCTTCCGGGCCATGCGCAGGTTCGGCATCGCCCGCCACCTGGACGGCTGGAACCGCGAGGACGTGACCTGGACCTACGACTTCGGCCGGCGCCGCTACGTGCGCCGGCGGCCCGCGGAGACCCGCCGCGCGCAGCGGGAGCTCGAGCGGATGGCCGCGGACGGGATCTTCGTGACGGCGACCGACTACACGCGCCGCGGCGACCGAGCCGCCGTGGAGGAGGCGGTCGCGAACGCGTGCGCCGCGGGCGCGCTCCCGTACGTCTCGGACATCGCGCTCTCGGCGAAGCGGCTGCCCGAGCCGCCGCTGCGCTGCCCCTGACCATCTGCGCGGTCGGCTCGTCCGCGTAGAATCGCCTCAGTGCCAGGCTCTCGCGACGGACGCAACAACGGCTCCCGCGCCTCAGCGTCCGCTGCGCAGGGCGCCGGCGTGCGGAACCCGCGCGCGCGTCAGCGCGCGCTCGTGATCGGCGCGATCCCCGAGCCGCCGCGCGACGGGGAGGACCCGCTCGCCGAGCTCAAGGAGCTCCTGCGGACCGCCGGCGTCGCGACGGCGGGCGAGATGATCCAGGTGCGGGCCGAGCCCGACCCCAACCGCTACTTCGGCCGCGGCAAGCTCGCCGAGCTCAAGGCCGAGGCCAAGCGGGTGGGGGCGAACCTGATCGCCTGCGACGACGAGCTCGCCCCGCGCCAGGAGCGCAACCTCGAGTCCGAGCTCGAGATGCCGGTCATCGACCGCACCGCGATCATCCTCGACATCTTCGCCGACCACGCGCACTCGGCGGAGGGCAAGCTGCAGGTCGAGCTCGCGCAGCTCGAGTACAACCTGGCGCGGATGCGCGGCCTGTGGACGCACCTCGAGCGCCTCGGCGGCGGCATCGGCACCCGCGGCCCGGGCGAGTCGCAGATCGAGACCGACCGCCGCCTCGCGCGCGACCGGATCACCCAGCTGCGCCGCCGCCTGAAGCGGCTCGAGCGCGGCCGCCGCACGATGCGGGCCCGCCGCGAGGCGGCGCCGATCCCGCGCATCGCGCTCGCGGGCTACACGAACGCGGGCAAGTCGACCCTGCTCAACGCGCTCACCGGCGCGGAGGTGGGGGTGGGCTCGCGCCTGTTCCACACGCTCGACCCGACGACGCGCGCCTACGAGTACGAGGGGCGGCGGTACCTGGTGACCGACACCGTCGGGTTCATCCGCAAGCTTCCGCACCAGCTCGTCGAGGCCTTCAAGGCGACGCTCGAGGAGACCCGCCTCGCGGACCTGATCCTGCACGTGGTCGACGCCTCCGAGCCGGAGGAGCGGCGCGCCGGCACGATCGCCGCGGTCGACCAGGTGCTCGAGGAGATCGGCGCCGACGAGGCGCCGCGCCTGCTCGTCTTCAACAAGCTCGACCTCCTGGACGAGGACGAGCGGCGGCGGCTGTTGGTTGGGCGGCGCGACGTCGTCGGGACCTCGGCCGCCACCGGCGAGGGCCTGGACGAGCTGCGCGCCCGCATCGCGCGCGAGTTCGAGCGCACGCTCGAGCCGATGGACCTCCTCATCCCCTACGAGGAGGGCTCGCGGCTCGCGGAGCTCCACGAGCTCGCGGGCGATCTGGAGCGCGAGGAGCGCCCGGACGGCGTGCTCGTGCACGCGCGGGTGCCGGCGGTGCTCGCCCACCGCTTCAGCGAGTTCGCCGTCAACGGGGCCGAGGGCCGCGACTGAAGCCGAGCGTGGAGCTTCGCGTCCGACGCCTCGACCCCGCGGCGAAGCTGCCGACGCGCGCCCACGCAGGCGACGCCGGGCTCGACCTGTACGCGAACGAGCCCGCGCGCATCGAGCCGGGCGCGCGCGCCAGCGTCGGCACCGGGATCGCCGTGGAGATCCCCGAGGGCCACGCCGGGCTCGTGCTGCCGCGGTCGGGCCTCGCCGCCCGGCACGGCATCGCGCTCGTGAACGCCCCGGGGCTGATCGACGCCGGCTACCGCGGCGAGGTGCGGATCCTCCTGCTGAACACCGACCGCGAGGAGGCCTTCGAGGTGAGCCCCGGCGACCGCATCGCCCAGCTGCTCGTGACGCCGTTCGCGGAGCTCGCGCCGGTGGAGGTGAGCGAGCTCACCGAGACCGCCCGCGGCGACGGCGGCTTCGGCTCCTCCGGGCGCTGAGCGCCCGGCGCGGGCTCAGCCGCGCTCGGCGGCCCTGCGCGCGCTCTCGTGCGCGGCCTGCTCGAGCTCGTCGTCGAGCGGCGCGAGCTCCGGCGCCGCGCCCGCGCGCCGCGCGAGGGCGAGCGCGATCAGGTGGTCGGCGAGCCACGCGTTCTTGGGTAGGAGCGGGCCGTGCATGTAGGTGCCGATCAGCCCGCCGCGGCGCACGCCCTCGAAGCCGTCGCGGCCGTTGTTGCCGTGGCCGTGCAGGACGCGCCCGAGCGGCTCCTCCCCGGCTCCGAGGTAGGTGCGCCCGCCGTGGTTCTCGAAGCCCGCGAGCACCCGCTTGCCCGTGCCCAGGTCCACCTCGATCGCGATGTTGCCGATCAGCCGCGGGCCCTCCTCGCGCACCGTCCGCAGGTCCACGAGGCCCAGGCCCTCGATCGTCTCGTCGCCGAGCTGGTAGCTGTGGCCGAGGAGCTGGTACCCGCCGCACACCGCGAGCATCGCGGTGCCGCCAGCGAGCGCGGCGGCGAGCGCCTCGCGCTTCGTGCGCACGAGGTCCTCCGCGACGATCCGCTGGTCGCGGTCCTGCCCGCCCCCGATGTAGATCAGGTCGTGGGCGTCGGGGTCGATCGGCTCGCCCAGCCCGGCGCTCGTCTCCGTGACCGCGATGCCGCGCCACTCGCAGCGCCGCCGGATGAACAGCAGGTTGCCGCGGTCGGCGTAGATGTTCATCTGCTCCGGGTAGAGCGCCAGCAGGCGCAGCTCGGTCACGGCGCGGCCTCCAGGACGAGCACGACTGACCCGATGTGCGCCTCGCTCTCCGGCACCTCGAGGCGCTCGCGCACCCGCAGGCCGGCGTCGGCCGCCTCCCGCTCGAGCTGGGCGGCGGTGAGCACGGCGAGCTCGTCGCGGTGGAGCTCCTCGCGCAGCTCGCCGTCGGGCGAGACGACCTGGCGCAGCCGGCTCACGACGAGCGCGTCGCCCTCGACCGCAGCGCCGAGCGGCAGGCTCGAGTAGACCCAGCCGTCCTGCTCGCGCACGTCGGGGAGCGGGCGCGTGGCGTCGTCCGTGCCGTCGAGGCCCGCCTCGGCGGGCGCGCCCTCGACGATCGCGCAGGCGAGCGCCGCGTTCGCGCCCAGGCGCAGCGCGGCGGCGCGCAGCGCGCGCTCGCGGTCGGCGGGGCCGCCCAGGAGCTGGATCACCTGCATCGGCGCGAGCACGAGCCCGAACGGGCCCGGGGGGTGGGGGTGGCGGATGTCCGCGCAGAGCGCCTTGGCGTCGAGCCCGGCGGCCTGCGCGCGCTCGTTGAACGCGTCCACCAGCGCGCGGTCGGTGTCGACGCCCACCACCTCGTGCCCCTCGCGCGCCAGCGCGAGCGAGACGCGCCCGGTGCCGCAGCCCAGCTCGAGCACCCGCCCCTCGGCTTCAGCGGCGAGCGCGCGCCAGAGCGGCAGGTCGCGGTCGTAGCCGCCGCACTCGAGGTCGTGCCAGAGCACGTCGGTTGCCGGGGTGCCGCGCGTCAGGCTCACGCCCAGTACTCCTTGGCCAGGCCCCGGTCGGCGAGCAGGGTGCGCAGCTCGAGCAGGGCGGTGTAGGTGGGCAGCGCGAACAGCCGGTCGCCCGCCGCCTCGAGCGCGTCGTCGAGCGACTCGGCGATCGGCTCGCGCACGACGATCCGCTCGGTCGGCAGCCCCGCGTATTTCAGGCGCAGCGCCATCTCGGGGGCGCGCGTGCCGGCGCAGGTCGCGCGGCGGATCGAGCCGGTCAGGGTCTCGAAGTCCGCGTCCCAGATCCAGGAGACGTCACGGCCGTCGGCGATGCGGTCGTTGAGCGCGAGCCACAGGTCGAGCCGGCCGCCGCCCGTTTCGCCCGCGCCGCTGGCCTCGAGCGCCAGCGTGCGCAGCACCTCGTTGGCGCCCGCGGGGTTCTTGATGAGCAGGATCGAGAGCGAGCGCTCCCCGACCGGGATCGTCTCGACGCGGCCGAAGACGGCCTCCACCCGGGCGAGCGCGCCCACTGCGACGTCGAGCGGCACGCCGATCCGCAGTGCCGCGCTGAGCGCGGCGAGCGCGTTGTAGACGTTGTAGAGGCCGGGGAGGGGGAGGCTCACCTGGGCCGATCCCCACGGCGTCTCCACCGCGAAGCGGGCGCCGCGCATGCCCCGCAGCTCGATCGAGCGCGCGACCACGTCGGGCGCGGGCCGGTCGGCGCCGCAGTTCGGGCAGCTGTAGTGGCCCAGGTGCCCGACGAAGGCGCGCGCGTAGGCGTAGGGGGCGCCGCAGCGGCGGCAGTGCTTCGCGTCGTGCGCGTGCTGCAGGGCGGGCAGCGCCTGCGCGGGGTCCTCGATCCCGAAGTAGGTGACGTCGGGGCGGCGGCGCAGCTCGCCGTCGCGGCCCAGGTCCGCGATCAGCGGATCGTCGGCGTTCAGCACCAGGCCGGTGCGGCCCTCACGCTCGGTGACGATCGCGGCCCACTCGTCGGCGAGTCGCTCGAGCTCGCCGTAGCGGTCGAGCTGGTCGCGAAAGAGGTTGCCGAGGACGAGCAGCCGCGGGCCGAGCTCGCGGACCATGCGGGGCAGCCAGGCCTCGTCCACCTCGAACAGGCCCTCGTCGCCCTCCTGCTCGAGCAGCGCGGTCGCGACGCCCCAGGCCATGTTGGAGCCGGCGCGGTTGTGGACCGGGACGCGCCCGTCGGCGCGCAGCATGGCGGCGATCATGCCCGCGGTGGTCGTCTTGCCGTTCGTGGCGCTCACGATCGTCGAGCCGCGCACGAGCCGGCGGCCGAGCTTGGTGACCGCCTGCGGGTCGAGCCGCAGGAGCGCGCGGCCCGGCAGCGTCGTGCCCCCGCCGCGGCCGCTGCGGCGGCTCGCCCAGCCGATGGCGCGCGCGGCGCGCACCTTGAGGCCGAGGGCTGGGTCGAACGGGGTCACCGAACGGCCTCCCGCGGCACGATCACGCGCAGGGCGGACGGCAGCACGCGCACCGTCGCCGGCAGCTCCGTGATCGGGTCCCCGTCCGCGAACACCTTGAACGGCCGGTCGGCCTCGATCCGCACCTCCCGCACACGCCAGACGTGTACCTCGGGGCGCTTCACGTGCTCGCCCTTGAAGACCGAGGGAAGCGCGCGCAGGAACTTCAGCTTCGAGCCCTCCGCCGTGGCGACGACGTCGACGAGCCCGTCGTCGAGGCGCGCGTCCGGGGCGATGTACATGCCGCCCCCGTAGGCGCTGCTGTTGGCCGCCGCGACCGAGTAGCCGCGCACCGCGACGCGCTCGCCGTCGAGCGTGAGCGTGAACGAGGCGGGCTTCCACGAGGCCAGCGTGCGCAGTGCGGCGTACGCGTACACGAACGAGCCGCGCAGAAGCCGCGTCTCGTTCGCGCGCTGGTTCACGACCGAGTCGAACCCGCAGCTCGCGATGCACAGGAACCGGGCGCCGTTCGCCTCGCCGACGTCGATCGTCCGCACCTCGCCCCCGGCGATCGCGGCGACCGCGCCGCGGACGTCCGTGGGGATGCCCAGCACGCGCGCCAGGTCGTTGCCGCGGCCCGCGGGGATGATGCCGAGCACGGCGCCGGTGCCGGCGAGCGCGCCGCCCACCTGCCCGATGAGCCCGTCGCCGCTCATCACGATCACCCGCTCGCCGGCCTCGGCGGCGGCGCGGGCCTCGGCGATCCCGTGCTCCAGATCGCGCGTGAGCACCAGGCGGTGCTCGACGCCCGCGCGGTCGAGCTCGGCCTGAGCGGCGCCCAGCAGCTTGCGCGAGCGGCCCACGCCCGCGGATGGATTGACCAGCAGCAGGTGTCTCGGCGACATCGGCGGCCCCTGACTCTACGGGGAGGGGGCGGCGGCACGCCCGACCCAGTACGTCCCGGCCGCCGCGGAGCCGCGCGCGACCTCGGCGACCCCGCGCTCGGCGAAGCCCCGCTGCAGGGCGTCGGGCGGCGTGTAGAAGGGGGTCTCAGGCCCCCAGCTGGCCGCGAAGACGACGTAGCCCTCCGGGCGCAGGACGCGGGCGACCTCGGCGAAGAACGGCGGCATGTTGAGTCCGGTGACCAAGTCGAAGGAGTCCTCGGGCCAGGGGAGGTCGGCGGCGTCGGCCACCTTGAAGGCGATCCGGCCCTCGGGGTCGAGCCCGACCTTGGCGCGCGCCACGCCGATCATCGCGGGTGAGATGTCGACGCCGCGCACGCGCGCCTGCGGGAACTCGCGGGCCACAAGCAGCGCCGCCTCGCCGGTCCCCGTGCCGAGGTCCAGCGCGCGTTCGGGCGCGGGGCGCACCGCAGTGAGGCCCGCGGCCAGCGCGGCGAGGTGCTCGGCCGAGCCCGCGTTCGTGCGCGCGTCCCAGTCGGCGGCGAGCCCCTCGAAGTAGCTGCGCATCCGGCCGCGGACCAGCGGCCACGTCCAGGGGAAGCGCACGACCAAGTCGTTCAGCGCCCGCCCGACGGCGTGGATCCGGCGCGACGGGGGCTGGCGCTCGGAGCTTGGGTCGGCCGGCATCGCTCCATGATCGTAGGCGTCCAGATAGCCTGCCCGCCGTGCGCATCAAGATCCTGCTCAGCCTGCTGGCCGCCGCCCTGCTCCTGGCCGCGTGCGGGGGAGACGACGAGGGCGGCGGGACGACGACCACGACCGCGGCGGAGGAGCCGCCCTGCACGGAGGCGGAGAAGCCCGATCCCAAGACCGTCGACGTGGGCAAGCCGCCGAAGCGGCCGTCGGCGAACAACCTCGTGGCCGTCGTCGAGACGACCTGCGGCACGTTCGAGATCAAGCTCGACACGCGCAACAACCCGAAGACCACCGCCTCGTTCGAGCACCTCGCCAACGAGGGCGTCTTCGACGGCACCTGGTTCCACCGGATCGTCCCCGGCTTCGTGATCCAGGGCGGTGACCCCGAGGGCACCGGCATGGGCGGGCCCGGCTACAGCGTGGTGGAGGCGCCCCCGGACGACGCCGAGTACCTGCGCGGCGTGGTCGCGATGGCGAAGACGCAGGTGGAGCCGCCGGGCACGTCCGGCAGCCAGTTCTTCGTCGTGACCGGCGCGGACGCGGGGCTGCCGCCGGACTACGCGATCGTCGGCAAGGTGACCGAGGGGATGGACGTCGTGCGCACGATCGAGGGCTACGGCGACCCGAACAGCCCGGAGGGCACGCCCCTCGGGGCCGTGCTGATCGAGCGCGTCACGATCGAGTCGCGCGGGTGAGCGCCGCCGTCGCCGAGCCGGTCCCGTTCGAGGCGCAGGGCGCCGCCGGCGCCCTGCGCGGCGAGGCCGTGGGGGAGGGGCCGGTCATCGTGACCCTGCACGGACTCACCGCGACCCGGCGCTACGTGCTGCACGGCTCGCGCCACCTCCAGCGCCGCGGCTTCCGGGTGGTGAGCTACGACGCCCGCGGCCACGGCGAGTCCGACCCGGCGCCCCCGGACGCGGGCTACGACTACGGGGAGCTGGCCGCCGACCTCGGCGCGGTGCTCGACGCGGTGGCGCCGGGTCGGCGCGTGGTGCTCGCCTGTCACTCGATGGGCTCGCACACCGCGGTGCGCTTCGCGCTCGAGCACCCGGACCGCCTCGCGGGCCTCGTGCTCGGCGGCCCCGCGAACATGGGGGAGCCGCCCACCGCGGAGCAGCTCGCCTACTGGGACAGGCTCGCCGACGGCTTGGAGCGGGGCGGGGTCGACGGCTTCGTCCGCGCCTACGACGTGGACCTCGACCCGGACTGGCGCGAGGTGATCCTGCGGCTCGCTCGCGAGCGGCTCGAGCTGCACCGCCACCCGGACGCGATCGTCCGGGCGCTGCGCGAGGTGCCGCGCTCGCTGCCCTTCGAGGGGATCGAGCAGCTCGAGCGGATCGATGTGCCGGCGCTCGTGGTCGGCAGCCACGACGAGGCCGATCCCGGGCACCCGTACGCGGTCGCGCGCGCCTGGGCGGAGCGGATCCCGCGGGCGCGCTTCGCGATCGAGGACCCGGGGAGCTCGCCGCTCACCTGGTCCGGCGGCCGGCTCTCGCGCGAGATCGAGGGGTTCTGCGGCGAGCCGGACGTCGCCGCGCGCCTGGCCTCCTGACGCCAGCCCCAAGGTACGTCGGGCATATCCTGTGCCCGTGGAGGCCCGATGAGCGCGAACCCGCGTGAGATCGGCGGCAGGCGCCCCGGCGAGACCGAGGAGCAGAGGCTCGACCGCAACCTGCAGGAGCTTTTGGGCGGCCTGCGGGTCGCCCTGCCGGGCGTGCAGGTGCTCTTCGCGTTCCTCTTGATCCTCCCGTTCCAGAACGAGTTCGCGCGCGTCACCTCGTTCCAGAGGGCGATCTACTACGTGACGCTGATCTGCACGGCGCTCTCCTCGATCTGCCTGATCGCGCCGTCGGTGCGGCACCGCCTGCGCTTTCGCAAGGAGGACAAGGCGTGGGTCGTGTTCTCCGCGAACCGGCTTGCGATCGCGGGTCTCGCGTTCCTGGGGCTGGCGATGACCGGGGTGATGGTGCTGATCAGCGACTTTATCTTCGGCGGGGCCGCCGCGATCGCGGCGGGGCTCGGCGCGGGGGCGCTGATCGCGTGGCTTTGGTTCGGCTCGGCCCTCGGCCGCGAGCTGCGGCGCACCTGACGCCGGCGTGCGCGCAGGCTCAGCGCCCGCGGTTGCGGGCGGCGGCGAGCGCGGCCGCAGCGCGGCGCGCGAGCTCCCGGGCGAAGCCGAGATCGCCCTCGTCGAAGCAGCGGCGCGACTCGGCGGAGGCGAGCGTCATCACCGCGAGGGTCTCCTCGCCCGCGCGGATCGGGACGATGATCGCGGAGCGCACCCCGAGCCCGCGCAGCAGCTCGAAGTGCTCCTCGGACTGCGCGCCGCGGCGCAGCGCCTCCTCGGTGATCTCCCGGTGGAGGACGGGCTCACCGGTCCTGGCCATGCCTCCGGGTCCGGATTCGCGGTCGAAGCGCGGCGGCCAGCGGCTGAGCATGCGCTCGATCAGGTCCGCCTTGGCCGGGTCGGCGTGGACGACCGCGGCGCGGCGCAACTGCCCGTCGCAGACGACGTCGATCGCGCACCACTCGGCGATCTCGGGCAGCGGGATCTCGGCGAGCCGGCGCACGGTCTCGTCGTAGCCGCGCGGCGAGACGAAGAGCTCGCCGGCGCGCGCGAGCACCCGCTGGCGGAGCTCCTCGGTCTTGCTCTCGGTGACGTCCTCGACGATGTTCGCGATCAGCCCGCGCTCGGGGTCGATCAGCGTCGCGCGGGTCAGCAGCCAGTGCTCGCGCCCGGTGGCGCGCTCGACGCTGCGCGTGAGCAGGGGAGGGGCGTCCTCGCCCCGCGCGAGCCGCCTGCCGGGGAGGTCCTCGTACTCCACCGGCGAGCCGTCCTCGCGGGTGATGATGAAGCGCGCGGTCCAGGCGCCGGGTGCGGCGGCGACCACCTCCTCTACGGAGCTCGCGCCCAACAGGCGCAGCGCGGCCTCGTTCGCGTACAGGTACGTGCCGTCGTGATCGTGCACGGTGACCGCCGCGCCCAGGTGCCGGAGGATGTCCTCGTAGCGCTCGCCCGCCGCGCGCAGGTTGTGCGTGATCCGCTCGCGGGCGATCCCATGCGCCACGCGGTCGGCGGCGGCCTTGAGGAACCCCAGCATCGCGCGCGGGTCGCCGCGCTCCGGCCGCAGGCCCAGCGAGAGCGCGCCGACCAGCGCGCCGTCATCGTTCAGCGGCAGCACGATCCAGTGGCGCAGCCCGAGGCCCTCCACGAGGGCGCGCTCCTCCGCGTCGCGGGCGAGGCGCTCGAGCGCGTCGGGCTCGTCGACGCGGAGCACGCGCGGGCGCCCGACGATCAGGTCGGGCATTAGAGCGTCGACCTCGCGCCGCCCCGGCGCGCGCGCGGCCAGCCACGCGGTGAGCCCCTCGTCGTGCGCGACGCGCGCGGCGAGGCGGAGGGCGCGCCCGTGCATGTCCACCAGGTCGATCGCGCAGGCGTCGGCGAGCGCGGGCACGAGCAGGTCGACCAGGCTCGCGTAGCCCGCCTCCGGCCAGTCGGCCGATTCCGTGAGCGCCGCGATGCGCGCCAGCGTCGCGAGACGCGCATCCTCGTCGCGGGCCGAGGGGCGGCCCACGAGGCCGGGGACGTCGAAGGTCATCGCGATCTCGGTGCCGACCCCGTCGGGCCCGGCGCGCAGGTCGACCGAGCTCGCCAGCTTGCCGATCAGCGGCAGGCCGATGCCCAGCCCGGGGCTGTCCGCACGCGGCTGCATGCCGCGCCCCCGGTCGGCGACCGTGACCACGACCGCGCCGTGGCGCACCTCCACGCGCAGCTCCGTCGGGCCCGGGTCGCGGTCGGCGTAGGCGTGGACGACCACGTTGGTCGCGGCCTCCGAGATCGCCACCGAGATGTCGCTCAGGGTGACCGGGTCGATGCCGTGGGCCGCGAGCATCTCCTGGGCGTTCGCGCGCAGCTCAGCGACGCGATCAGCGTCAGCGGGCACGACCCACGTGCCCTCGAAGTCGGTGGCGCCTGCGGCGCGCGCTCCCACGTGAACCAGCCTTTCTGCCTGGACGAGCGCCGGGATCGTAATCCACCTCTACCCTCCGGCGGGTGGAGCTCGTCGCGCAGCAAGTGGGCTTGCCGGGCGGCGCCGTGGTGGTGATGCAGCCCACCGACGCCGCAGAGCTGCCCGACGACCGCGAGGTCGACTGGGCGCCGGTGGTCCCGTACTGGTCGGTGCTGTGGCGCAGCGGGGTCGCGCTCGCACGCGAGGTCGCTGCCACGGACCTGCGCGGGCGGCGCGTGGTCGAGCTCGGCTGCGGCCTCGGCGTGCCGAGCCTCGCGGCGGCGCGCTCCGGCGCCGAGGTCCTGGCAAGCGACGAGGACCCCGACGCGATCGCGCTGCTCGAGCGCAACGCGCGCGAGAACGGGCTGAGCCTGCGCGCGGTGCGGGCGGAGTGGGGGGACCCCGGCCCGCTGCTGGACGAAGCGCCCTTCGACCTGGCGCTCGCCTCGGACGTGCTCTACATGCGCGCGGCCGTCGCGCAGCTGCTCGAGCTCCTGCCGCTGCTCGCCCCCGAGGTCTGGCTCGCTGACCCGGGGCGGAGCTTCACGGAGCCGTTCCTCGAGCGCGCCCGCGAAGCGTGGGAAGTCGACACCGTCGAGCGCGGCGTCGTGCGCATCCACCGGATGCGCGAGCGCGCCTGAATGGGGTGGGCGGGGAGCCGCCGACACGACCGCGGGCGCCTGCCGCGCCATGCTCCCCGTACCGAGAGCCTGAAGCCGCGCGGGGCGGTGCCACGGTCCCCGGCAGCAAGCGCGAAAGGGCCGACGCAGGCTCCGGCCGCTAGC
>ERZ777003.2064-NODE-2064-length-25669-cov-15.212891_pt1 | contig 25669 bp, 24 predicted proteins | sample MGYA00374956_ERZ777003 | MGnify/ENA primary metagenome ERZ777003 (study PRJEB29302, sample SAMN06268252) | bioreactor metagenome | isolation source: Joint BioEnergy Institute, California, USA | place: USA:Joint BioEnergy Institute, California, USA | collected... | reverse complement strand
CCGCTGCCGCTGCCCGACACCGGCTCAGAGTCCGCAGATATCATCCTGACGACGACCGGCTACGCCGGAGACCAGGCGCGCACGACCGTCCTGTACCTCGAGGGCGACACGCGCCGAGTCCGCTGGGAGAGCCCGCAGCTCAGCGAGGCGACCTACCTGCTGCAGCTGGCGGCCGACGCGCAGCACGTGTACCTGGCGGACCAGACGCGCCTGCTAGCGCTGCGCCGCAGCGATGGCTCGGTCGCCTGAGAGCGGACCCTCTCGGACACCACAACGTCTGCCGCGACTGCCTGCTGGTGGCGGGCGGGCGCGTCGCCGCGCTCACCCAGGACGGCGTGCTCGAGGTGTTCGACAGCGCGAGCGGCGCGGGGGCGTGGCGCGTGCGCCTGACCGAAACCCCGCGCCAGCTCGTCGCGCTCGGCGATGCGCTCGGCGTGCTGGATGTCTCGCCGGACGGCAGGACGGACAATGTGCTGCGGCTCTTCGCCCTGGATGATGGCCGGGCGCTGCCGCCGGCGGAGGCATTCTGCCTCGAGCGCGCGGGCGGAGCGCGCAGGCGGCACCCGTGGATCTACGAGCCGATGTTCCCCGCCGGCGACGGCCAGGCGCTGTACCTGATGGTCCAGAATGACTGCGCGATCAAGCTCGGGCCGCGCGGCGAGGCGCTGTGGCGCACGTCGCTGCAGGGGACGCCGCTCCAGAGCCGGGGCGACGCCGAGCTGCTGATCACGCCGGCGGCGGTCTACGTCGGCGCGCGCGGGACGATCGCGGCGCTGGACGCGCGCACCGGCGCCATGCGCGTGGTGGCCGAGGTGGAGGACTACACACTCGTCCCGCTCGCGGCGCGCGATGGCGTGCTGGTGGTCGAGGCGACCCGCAGCCGGGGGAGCCAGCGCGTGGAGCTGTGGGGCCTCGACGAGGCCAGCGGCGAGCGGCGCTGGGGCCAGGTGCTGATCGGCTCGGACCGCTTCGTCTCGCGCACGGACAGCGGCGACTGGAGCGGCCAGCTTATCCCCGCCGGCTACGCGCTGGTCCAGCCGGGAACGGACGGCGCGCTGTTCCAGATCGCCGTCCTCGACCTGGCCGACGGGAGCGCGCTCGCGAGCGCGACCATCTCCGACGATACCAGCGGCAGCTGGTCGGGCGCGCGTGGTCGGAGCGCGAGGTCTGGATAGCGCACGGCCGCATCTACGCCGTCGACCTCAGCGACGGCGCGCTGCGCTACGTCTGGCCCTGAGCGCAGAGGTGCGCTCAGCCAGCGGCGCCCAGGCACTGCGCGAGCGCCTGGCGCAGCTCGGCGCTCGAGAACGGCTTGCGCAGAAACGACAGCCGGCTCGCCTCATCCGGCCGCAGCGCCAGATCTTCGGCGCTGTACCCGCTCATCAGCACCACCGGGATCTCGGGCCTGACCTCGCGGATAAGCCGGAGCGCCTCGGCCCCGCTCAGCTGCGGCATGGTCAGGTCCAGCAGAATGCAGTCGAGCCGCTCGCCGCTGCGCACGATCTCGATGGCCTGCACGCCGCTCTCCGCGGTGAGCGCCCGATGCCCCATGCGCTCGACCAGGCGGGCTGTGATCGCCAGCACGCTGGGCTCGTCGTCGACCACCAGGACGGTCACCGAGGAGCCGCCGCTGGGCCCCTCACCCTCTCCGCTGCTGGCATTGTTGGGAATCTGTTCGAACGGAGCCATCGCCATCCTTCCGCCATCTTGCCGCTCTCTACCTAACAATGTAACACGCAATCGCCGCGACGGTGAACAACCGGTGAACGGCCGGTTTGACGCGCTGTGGGGGTGATGCTACGATGCGCCTAGGCGGCGCGCCCGGCATCCCCGCGGCCGCTTCGGTCTTTGCGCTTCACCTGTGAGGAGGTCGTTTCAATGGAGAGCACTCCGCACCTCTGGTGGCAGCGGGGGGTGATCTACCAGATCTACCCGCGCTCCTTCCAAGACAGCAACGGCGACGGCGTGGGCGACCTGCGCGGCATCCTGCAGCGCCTCGACTACCTCGCCTGGCTCGGCGTAGACGCGATCTGGCTCTCGCCGATCTACCCCTCGCCGATGGCGGACTTCGGCTACGACGTCGCCGACTACTGCGATATCCACCCGCTGTTCGGCAACCTGGAGGACTTCGACCGGCTGGTGGCCGAGGCCCACGCGCGCGGCCTGAAGGTGATCCTGGACTACGTGCCCAACCACACGTCCAGCCAGCACCCCTGGTTCCTCGAGTCGCGCTCGAGCCGCGAGAGCCCGAAGCGCGACTGGTACATCTGGCGCGACCCGGCCCCCGACGGCGGGCCGCCGAACAACTGGCTGGCCTTCTTCGGCGGGCCGGCCTGGACCTGGGACGAGGCGACGGGCCAGTACTACTTGCACTCCTTCCTCCCGGAGCAGCCGGATCTCAACTGGCGCAACCCCGAGGTGCAGCGGGCCATGCTGGACGCGCTGCGCTTCTGGCTGGACCGCGGGGTCGACGGGTTCCGGGTGGATGTGATCTGGCTCATGATCAAGGACGACCAGTTCCGCGACAACCCGCCCAACCCGGACTACCGCCCCGACCAGCCGCCGATCGCGAGCCTGCTGCCGGTCTACAACGCCGACCGGCCGGAGGTGCTCGACATCATCCGCATGATGCGGCGCACGCTCGACGCCTACGACGAGCGCATGATGGTCGGCGAGATCTACCTGCCGATCGACCGGCTGATGGCCTACTACGGCCAGAACGGCGACGGCTGCCACCTGCCGTTCAACTTCCAGCTCATCCTGCTGCCCTGGCAGGCGGAGAAGATCAAGGCGGCGGTCGACTCGTACGAGCAGGCGCTCCCGCCGGGCGGCTGGCCGAACTGGGTGCTGGGCAACCACGACCAGCCGCGCGTCGCGACCCGCGCCGGCCAGTCCCAGGTGGGCGTGGCGGCAATGCTGCTGCTGACACTGCGCGGGACGCCGACGATCTACTACGGCGACGAGATCGGGATGCACAACGTGGACATCCCGCCCGAGCAGTTCCAGGACCCGCAGGGGAAGAACATCGGCATCAGCCGCGACCCGGCGCGCACGCCGATGCAGTGGGACGCGAGCCCGAACGCCGGCTTCAGCACCGCCGCGCCCTGGCTCCCGCTGGCGGACGACTACCAGCAGGTGAACGTGGCCGCGCAGCGCGACGACCCGCGCTCGACGCTCACGCTCTACCGCAGGCTGCTGGCGCTCCGGCGGGCCGAGCCGGCGCTCTCCGTTGGCGCGTACGTGCCGGTTCCATCCGCGGGCGACGTGTTCTGCTACGTGCGCGAGGGGGGCGGGCGGCGCTTCCTGGTCGCGCTGAACTTCGGCGGTGAACCGCAGCGCGTGGTATGGGACGGGGCGCGCGGCGGGACGGTGGTGCTCTCGACCCGGCTCGACCGCGAGGGCGAGACAGTGGGCGAGGCGCTGGAGCTGCGCCCGGACGAGGGCGTGCTGATCCAGCTCGCATAGGGGGACGCAATGGCCGCGACCTACGACGTCATTGTGATCGGCCTGGGCGCCATGGGGAGCGCGGCGGCCTACCAGCTGGCGCGCCGCAGCAAGCGCGTGCTCGGGCTGGAGCGCTTCACGGCGGCCCACGCCAACGGGTCGAGCACCGGGCGCTCGCGCATCATCCGCCAGGCGTACATGGAGGACCCGGCCTACGTGCCGCTGCTGCTGCGGGCCTACGAGCTGTGGGAGCAGATCGAGCGCGAGACCGGCGAGACGCTGCTCACGCTGACCGGCGGGCTGATGCTCGGGGCGCCGGACAGCCAGGCGGTGGCGGGCGCCACGCGCAGCGCCGAGGAGCACGGGCTGGAGTACGAGCTGCTCGACGCCGCCGAGGTGCGCCGGCGCTTCCCGGCGCTCCAGCCCGACGACGGGACCTGCGCGCTGTACGAGCGCAGGGCCGGCTTCTTGCGGCCGGAGGCGAGCATCGCCGCCCACCTGCGCCGCGCGGCCGAGCTGGGCGCCGAGCTGCGCTTCGAGGAGCCGGCGGACGCTTGGGAGGCGGACGAGCGCGGCGTGCGCGTGCGGACCGCGCGCGGGAGCTACGAGGCGGAGCGGCTGGTGATCGCGCCCGGGGCGTGGGCGCCGCAGCTGCTGGATCTGGAGCTCCCGCTGCAGGTCCTGCGGCAGGTGCTGGTGTGGTTCGACCCCGAGGGGGGCACCGAGCCGTTTCTGCCCGACCGCTTCCCGATCTACATCTGGGAGACGCCGCGGGCGACGTTCTACGGCTTCCCGCACCAGGAGGGGCCGCCGGGCGGCGTGAAGGTTGCGCTGCACGGCGGCGGCGAGCCGTGCACGCCCGAGACGATCGACCGGAACGTGCGCCCCGACGACATCGAGGAGCTGCGCGCGGTCATCGGGGAGCGCATCCCGGCGCTGCGCGGCCCCGTGCTCCACGCGCAGACCTGCATGTACACCATGACGCCCGACGAGCACTTCGTCCTCGGCATGCACCCTCATCGCCCGAACGTAGTCGTGGCGTCGCCCTGCTCGGGGCACGGCTTCAAGTTCGCCAGCGTGGTGGGCGAGATCCTGGCCGACCTGGCGGAGACGGGCGCGACCCGCCACCCGATCGGCCTGTTCGACCCCACCCGCTTCGCGTAGGTCACCGATTACGCGGTGCGATGATGCGGCACCTGCCGCGGGAAGGTTCGGAGGGCGAACCCTTCACATTCCTCCTCTTCCGCCGCCCTCGTGAGCCGGGAGGTGTGGAGGCCGCTGGCCCTCTGGCGTCGCTCTCCGTGGGAGGTTCGGAGGGCCGCAGGTCTTCTGGCATCGCTTTCCGCGGGAGGTTCGGAGGGCCGCAGGCCCTCCGAGATCCCTATTTTCTCGCCGCTCTGCGGCGACACAGTCGCCGCAGAGCGGCGAGAGAGAGCTTCCGGGGAGGCTTCGCCTCCCCGAACCCCACCGCTGAGTATGGAGCGGAGCCACACCACGCCGCAGAGCGGCGGGAAAGGTGTCTCCGGGGAGGCGAAGCCTCCCCGAACCTCACTGCGCCGCAGAGCGACAGAAAAGGGGAGAGCCCGCGCCCGGCGCGCGCAGCGCCAACCCCACACGGAGTGCCTATGAAAAAGCGTGTCCTCATCCTGAGCACCAGCGCCGGCGCGGGGCACAAGGCGGCCGCCGCAGCCCTCGAGAAGGTGTTTCAGACGTCGCCGCTGGTCGAGCAGGTCGTCAACCAGGACGCGCTCGAGCACACCAACCCCGCCTACCGCGCGTTCTACTCGGACCTGTACCTGCGCCTGGTCAAGGACAGCCCCATGCTCGTCGGCTGGTGGTACGACACGAGCGACGCGCCGGGCCGCACCGACAGCATGCGCCTGCTGCTCGACCGGCTCAACGCCGAGCCGCTGGTGCGCTTCATCGAGGAGTACCGGCCGCACATCACCGTCTGCACCCACTTCATGCCGGTCGGGATCGTCTCCCAGCTGATCGCCGCCGGCCGGCTCGAGACGCAGCTCTCGATCGTCACGACCGACTTCGACTTCCACTCGATGTGGCTCAGCAGCCACTTCCAGCGCTACTTCGTGGCGCTCGACGAGACCAAGGCCCACCTGGTGGCCCTCGGCCTCCCCGAGGGCCGCGTCACCGTCTCCGGCGTGCCGGTGGACCCGGCCTTCGCCGAGCCGCTGGACCGCGAGGCGGTGCTGGCGCACTACAAGCTGCGCGGCGACCGGCCGATCCTGCTCGCGTCGGCGGGCGCGGTGGGCGGCGGGCCGATGCGCGCGATCACGGCGCAGCTCCTGCGCCTGGGCCACGAGGCCCAGGTCGTGATCGTGTGCGGCCGCAACGAGCGGCTGCGGCGCGAGCTGGCGCGCATCACTGAGTCTCAGGCCAGCCGCTTCCGCATCCTCGGCTTCACCGACGAGATGCCGAGCCTCATGCGCGTCGCCACGCTGTTCATCGGCAAGCCCGGCGGGCTCACCGCCTCCGAGTGCCTGGCGGCCGGCCTGCCGATGGTGATCGTCGCGCCGATCCCCGGCCAGGAGGAGCGTAACAGCGACCACCTGCTCGAGCAGGGCGTGGCGCTGCGCTGCAACCAGGTGACCACCATGGCCTGGAAGATCGACCGGCTGCTCGCCGACCCCGAGCGGCTCGAGCAGATGCGCCGCAACGCGCAGCGCATGGGGCGCCCGGACTCCGCGCGCGTGATCGTCGAGACCCTTCTGCACGAGGAGGCCGCCCCGGTGGCGCTTGACCCCGACACCCAGGAGCTGATCGCCGAGGCCGCGCGCGGTTTCGGCGGGCCGGTCATGGTCTACGACGCCGCCACCGACGAGCTGCTAGGGACGATCAGCGAGGGGCAGCTGGCGGTGCTCTCCGCCGTGCTGGAGCGCGAGTCGCCCGACGATAACGACTTCTATATCAACCAGCCGACGATCGAGCTGCTGCGCGACCGCGGCGCCGATGCCGACCTGCTCGCGCTGCTCGAGCAGGCGATCGAGGAGCGCGGCGAGGTGGAGATACGCTGGGAGCGGGAGGAGTAGCGCGGCCTCACACCTCGATCTCGATCTCGAGCTCGGTCTCGTGGGAGACGATGGTGTACGGCGCGCCCATCCGGCGCACCATCCCGAGCGCGGCGCGGTTCTCGGCCAGCACCACGGCGCGGATCTGCCGCAGCTCCTGGGCGCGGGCGATCCGCAGCAGGTACTGCCCGAGCAGCGTGCCGAGCCCCTTGCCCTGCTCGTCGTCGCGCACGAGGACCGCCATCTCGGCCACGCCGGGCTGCCCGCGGTCCGGCACGAGCTCGGCGACGGCGATCGCCTCCGCCGGGCCGCGCGCCTGCGCCGCGAGCAGCGTCGTCTGCGACGCGGAGGTCATGCGGCGCGCCTCGCGGAGCGCCTGCGCGCCGTCGAGCGGGCGCGTCGTGAAGTAGCGCAGGTAGCGCGTGTGCGCCGAGAGCGTCCCCAGCATCGCCGCAATCAGCGGCTCGTCGCCGCTCGATGCCCGCCGCAGCACCACCGGGTGCATGATCCGCGGCGCCGGTGGGGGCAGGTAGGCATCCAGCAGGTGCGGGATCCTGTCAATAAGTGTCCGGCTGAAAATCATCACAAACCTCATTTCTCAGGACGTACGCAGTCGTGCCGGCCGCCCCCACACCCTTCGGGGTGCGGGCCACCGCGTACTTCCTGTCCTCTCAGGCGATGCCACGCGTCTGCGCCACGCAACTCGTGCCAACATCGGCAACAATGGGGAGTGTAACCGCAGGGCGGCAGCCCGTCACCCGTCAAAAGACAGGTATCGGGCGCCCAACTTATCCAACGAAAGACATACGGTTTTTATGGCCGGAAGGAGGAGGAGTAGCGAGAGAGACGGGCGGATTCTGGCCGCATCGCCGGCGCGAACGCCGAGGAGCCGGGGCGCGCCGATCTCGCGCGCGCGGCGAATCTGGTGTATTATGGCCCCAAGCCCTTCCCGCGCACCTGACCCTTCTCGGACGAGGAATGGACGGGCGCTCCGTCCGCTAGCCAGGGTGACCATGAAACGTCTCTGCGCCGCACGGCTCTGCCTGCCGCTGATCGCGCTGATCCTCGCCGCAGGCGCGCTGCCCGCCGCTGCCGCCCCGCTCGCCACCGACCTCCCCGGCCTCTCCGCCGCGCCGCGACGCTCCCAGGAGCCGGACCCGTCCGCCCGGCAGGCCTTCGAGGCCCTCCAGGCCCGCGCGCCGTCCGAGCTGGTGGTGGCCTGGGACCCGGTCACCGGCGTCGCCGAGCAGCTCCGCGCCCGGGAGCGCGACGCGCGCCTTCCCTACACCCCGGCGCCCAACGAGAAGGACGACCCGGTCAAGCGCGCGCTCGGCTTCCTCGAGGCCAACCGCGCGCTGTTCGGCCTGCGGAGCGCGGCGGCGGAGCTGCGGCTGCTGCGCATCGAGCCCGACCCGCAGCTCGGCTGGCACCACGTGCGCCTCGACCAGGTCTACCACGGCATCCCGGTGTTCGGCCGCCAGCTGGTGGTGCACCTGGACCGGCGGCTGCGCGTCGTCTCGGTGAACGGGCAGCTGGCGCCCGGGCTCGACATCGAGACCGAGCCGCGCCTCACCGCCGACCAGGCGATCGACGTGGCGCTGCGCAACCTGCGCGAGGTCCAGCTCGAGCCGCTCGAGCGGCTGCGCGTGAAGACGAACGTCCTGCGCGACCGCACGCGGCTGATGGTGTACGTGGACCAGAGCGGCCACGCCACCCTCACCTGGCAGGTGACCATCCTCACCACCTCGCCGCTCGGCCAGTGGCGCTTCTTCGTCCACGCCCACCGCCCGCTGGTGGTCCACGCGATCGACTCGCTGACGAGCGCCAAGCGGCGCGTGACCTTCACCGCCAACAACTCGACCGAGCTGCCGGGGCGCAAGCTGATCGACGAGGGCGAGCGCTCGCGCGACGAGGTGGCGCAGGCGGCGCACAACAACGCCGGCGTGGTCTACGACTACTTCTTCAACAACTTCCAGCGCGACAGCATCGACGGCCGCGGCATGCCGATCGTCTCGACGGTTCACTTCGGCTCGAGCAACGAGGACACCGAGAACGCGGCCTGGATCGGCGAGCTGCAGCAGATGATCTACGGCGACGGCGGGCGGATCTTCCGGCCCCTGCCGCTCGGCCTCGACGTGGTGGCCCACGAGCTGACCCACGGCATCACCGATAACACCGCGGGCCTGATCTACGAGTCCCAGTCCGGCGCGCTGAACGAGTCCTACTCGGACGTCTTCGCGGCGCTGATCGACACCGCGAACTGGACCATGGGCGAGGAGGTCGTCCTGTCGCCGCCGTTCCCGGTGCCCGTGCTGCGCAGCCTCGAGGACCCGACGCTCGGCGGGCTGTACGACCCGAACGACCCGCTCGCGGGGATCGGGCAGCCGGCCACCATCAGCGAGTACGCCAACCTGCCGGCCAGCCGCCGCTTCGACAACGGCGGCGTCCACATCAACAGCGGCATCCCCAACCGGGCCGCCTTCCTGGTCGCCCGGGCGCTCGGGCGCGAGAAGACCGGCCAGATCTACTACCGGACGCTGACCCAGTACCTCTCGCCCAGATCGGAGTTCATCGACGCGGCGAACCTGACCATCCAGGCGGCGCGCGAGCTGTACGGCGACGCCGACGCGGCCGCGGTGCGCGACGCCTTCGCTCAGGTGGGCCTGGTGGTGGAAGAGGGCGACCCGCTGCCGCAGCAGCCGCCGGAGGATGGCCAGACCGTCCCCGGCTCGCCGAGCGGCCCCTCCACCCCGTCCCCGACGCCGCTGCCGGTCGGCTGCACGAACGTCGTCACCAACGGCGGGTTCGAGAGCCAGGGCGGCTGGGTCGAGGTGACGTCCGGCGACTTCGCGATCATCGACCCCGAGCTGCCCTTCACCGGTCGCCGCAGCGCCTGGCTCGGCGGGCAGGACCAGGAGGCCGTGCAGTTCATCTTCCAGGAGGTGCGCATCCCGCCGAACGCCACCAGCGTCCAGCTGCGCTTCGCGCGCCTCATCCACCAGGAGCTCAGCGGCGTGATCGGCGGGCTGCTCGCGGCCGACGCGAGCTTCGGCGTGCTGTTCCTCGACAGGCGCGGCGACCTGATCAGCACGGTGCAGGAGTACTCCTCGCGCGAGGGCGACGACACGTGGTATGAGGAGCAGTTCGATGTCAGCGACATGGCCGGCCAGACGGTGCGGCTGGTCTTCGCCTCCGAGAACCCGCGCGGCAATATCAGCAGCTTCTTCGTCGACGACGTGGCGCTCATCTCGTGTACGACCGGCCAGGCGCCCCGGGCGCCCACGCCGCGCCAGACGGACAGCGTCTACATCACGGGGGAGATCACCGACGCCAACACCGGCCGCGGCGTGGCCGGCGCCCAGGTCTTCGTCCTCAGGCCGGGCATCACCGCCAGCCGCGCCGCCGCAGACGGCGCGATCACCCAGAACGAGGTGCTCACGTACGGCGTGTCCGACCGGAGCGGCGCGTACCAGACCGAGAACCCCGTCCCGATCGGCCAGACCTACAGCGTGATCGTGCTGGCGGCCAGGTACCGCCCGATCGTCGCGGACAACGAGGTGGAAGTGCCCAGCGACGCGACCAACCCGTTCGTGGTGGACGCGACGCTCAGGAGATCACCATGACCGAGCAGCTGTCGTGTTGTATCTGCGGCGAGCCGGTGGCGCCGCCGTACAAGACCCTCGGCGGGCGCGTCTACTGCGACCGCCACCACGCGCTGGTCAACAGGCCGCACACCGGCTACTGGCGCGCCGACCTGGCGCTGATCCTCGGCATGGGCGCGCTCAGCGCGCTGGTGGCCTACCTGACGCGCGACATCCAGGGCCTCGAGCCGGGCGCGCTGCTGGTGGCCGGCCTGCTCATGGCGCTGGTGCCGACGGCGCTGTGGCTGTTCTTCTTCTACCGCCAGGACCGGCTCGAGCCCGAGCCGAAGACCAGCGTGGCCTCGGTGCTGCTGCTGGCGATCCTGCTCACGCAGGCGGTCGGGCTCCCGCTCATCCGCGATGGCCTGCGCGTCCCCGAGTGGGCCACCCACGATACGCTCACGTCGCTGCTGGCCTCGATCCTGGTGCTCGGCTTCGTGTACCAGACGATCGTCTACACGGCGGTGCGGGCGGTGATCTACAACACGCCCGAGTTCGACGAGCGCATGGACGGCATCCTGTACGGAACGGTGGCCGGGCTGGGCGTGGCGACGCTGCTCAACCTGCGCTTCGTGCTGGACAACGGCGGCGTCGCGATCTCGCCGGGCGTGATCCGGGTCGTGACCACCGCGCTGGCGCAGGCGACGTTCGGCGGGCTGCTGGGCTACTTCATGGCCGAGGCCAAGTTCGTCCGCCGCCCGGTCTGGTGGGTGCCGCTGGGCCTGGTGGTGGCCGCCACGCTCAACGGGCTGTTCAGCTGGCTGATCAACGAGGTGAGCGCGGCGGGCCTGAGCGTGGACCCGTGGCGCTCGCTGGCGCTCGGGCTGATCGTCGCGCTCGTGATGTTCGCGGTGCTGATCTGGCTCATGCGCCGGGCGGTGGAGGTGACTCTGGCGGGCCCGCGCAGGGCCTCTCGAGGGAGCGCACGATGATCCGCACTACCGAAAGCGCCCAGCACTGGCGTATCCGCATGCTGCCCAATGACCTCGGCGTGGCGCTGGTGCTGCTGGTGGCGCTCGCCCTGGCGCTGCTCCTGCGCAGCCAGGTGGAGGGCCGCACCACAACGTTCCAGGCCCAGGATCTGCCGTTCAGCATCGCCTACCCCGCCGGCTGGAGCACGTCCGAAGAGGAGGGGATGCTCCTCTTCGCCTCCGACCCGCTCACGCCGTCGACCTTCAAGACGCAGCTCAGCGTCGAGAGCGCGCTGCTCGACCCGGCCAGCCCGCCCACGCTCCAGACGCTGATCGACCGCCGCGTCGACGAGCGCGACGACCTGACCGCCTACTACCTCATGGGCCAGGAGGAGACGACGGTCGACGGCGCGCCGGCGCACTACCTCGAGTACGCCTACGTCGTGCAGCCGATCGACACGCCGGGGCGCCCGGCGCTCCCCGTGGTGGTCCACGCCCGCGAGTACATCGTGCAGACCCCCGACAGCGCGTACTACATCACGCTGGCGGCGCCGGCGGACGCGTTCGAAGCGGCGAGCGCGCAGTTCGACCGCATCATGCAGACGGTGAACGTCCAATGACAGACCAGGACCCGAACGACCGCGCGCCCGAGCTGCCCCCGCTGCGGCTTCCCCCTCCCGAGACGGACTCCGGGCTGCGGGTGCTGGGCAGCATCCCGCCCGGAGAGTACGATAGCCACCTGAATGCGCCGCAGGGGCGGCCCGAGCCGCAGCGCAGCCGCCGCAAGACCGAGCGGCCCGAGGCGCAGCGGACGCCCCTCCCGCGCGGCGCGCTCGTGACCCTCGTCCGCAGCGGCGGCCTGGTGTTCCGCACCAGCGCCGTGACGGTCTACCGCGACGGGCGCGTGACGTACGACGCCGACGGGCCGGGCGGAGAGCGCGAGCGCGCGGCCTGGGTGCTCTCGGACGCCGAGCTGGAGGAGCTGAGGCGCGAGATAGCGTCGATCGACTTCGACGCGCACACATTCGCGTACGGCCGGCAGAGCCCGGACGCCTACGCCTACGAGCTGGTCGCCCGCGTCGGGCGCCGCGTGCGCCGCCTGGAGATGAGCGAGGGCAGCATCCCCGCCGACGTCGAGCCGCTGGTGCGCCAGCTGGCCAGCTACGCGCCGCCGCGCTGAGCGCCGCCGGGATGGCCTGGGTGGGGCGTGCTATAATCTGGCACGCATGCTGCTGGTGGCACACCGGCCCTCCGGCCTGACGCGGAGGCGCAGCGCCGGCGCGGCAAGCGGAGTCATCCATGCTCGACGAGATCGACCTCGACCGCTCGGTCGACAAGCGCGAGTACAAGCGCCGCCTGGCGGGCCTGCAGGCGCGGCTGTTCGACCTGGAGCAGGCGCTGCTCGAGGCGCGGGTGCCGGCGATCATCGTCTTCGAGGGCTGGGCGGGCACCGCCAAGGTGCAGACGATCAGCAAGCTCACGCGCCGGCTCGACCCGCGCGGCCTGCGCGTCAACGCGATCACCCCGCCGCGCACCTACGAGACCCTCTTCCCCTGGCTGCACCGCTTCTGGCTCAAGATCCCCAGCTACGGCCAGATCGCGATCTTCGACCGCTCCTGGTACCGCCAGGTGATCGCCGCGTGCGCGGAGGCCAAGGCCCCGGCGCAGGCGGCGCAGACCGAGATCGAGGACATCCTCGCCTTCGAGCGCCAGCTGGCCGACGACGGCACGATCCTGCTGAAGTTCTGGCTGCACATCTCGAAGGACGAGCAGCGCCGGCGCTTCAAGAAGCTGCTCGCCGACCCGCTCACCGCCTACCAGGTGACCGACGAGGACCGGCGGCAGCACCGCCGCTACAAGCGCTACCGCGACGCCGTCTCCTATGTGATCTCGCGCACCGACCGGCCCTACGCGCCCTGGCTGGTCGTCCCGGCCACCGACAAGCGCTACGCCCGGCTGGCGGTGCTCGAGGCGGTGCTCGCGGCGCTCGAGGCGCGCCTCGGGCGGCAGCCGGCGGACGCGCCGGCGACGGATGAGCTGTTCGACGCCAGCGGAGCCTGGTTCCGCCGCGGGCTGGCCGCGGCCGGCGCGAGCGCCAACGGCGATGAGCCAGCCGCCGAGACGCCCCCCGCCGAGCCTGCGCCGGCCGAGGCGGCTGGCTACGCAGGGGCCGAGCCGCCGAAGCCCATCCTGCGGCACGTCGACCTGAGCCTCAGCCTCGACCAGAAGACCTACGAGCGCAAGCTGGCGCGGCTGCAGGCGCGCCTCTACCTGCTCGGGCTGGAGGTCTACCGCCAGCAGCGCCCGGTGGTGCTGGTGTTCGAGGGGTGGGACGCGGCCGGGAAGGGCGGCGCGATCAAGCGCGTGACCGAGAAGCTCGACCCGCGCGCCTACGTCGTCCACGCCATCGCCGCGCCGACCGGCGAGGAGAAGGCGTACCACTACCTGTACCGCTTCTGGCGCCGGCTGCCGCCCGCCGGCCAGATCGCGATCTTCGACCGCTCCTGGTACGGCCGCGTGCTCGTGGAGCGCGTCGAGGGGTTCGCCCGGCCCGACGAGTGGCGGCGCGCCTACGCCGAGATCAACGAGTTCGAGCGCCAGCTCATCGCCCGCGGGACGATCATCTGCAAGTTCTGGATGCACCTCAGCCCCGAGGAGCAGCTGCGGCGCTTCGAGGAGCGGCAGACCATCCCCTACAAGGCCTGGAAGCTCACCGACGAGGACTGGCGCAACCGCGCCAAGTGGCCGCAGTACGAGGAGGCCGCCGACGAGATGCTCGCGCGCACCTCGACGCCCGCCGCTCCTTGGACGATCGTCGAGTCGGAGGACAAGCGCTTCGCGCGGGTCAAGGTGCTGCAGACGGTCGCGCGCCGCCTGGAGGACGAGCTGGGGAAGGTAGACCTGTAGCGATGACCAAAACCATGATCGTCGCACTCGCCGCGCTCTCGCTCGTCATGACACTGCTGCTCGCCTGCGCCGGGTCCGCGCTCGCCGTCCGCGAGGGCGCCATGCGCGAGATGATCTACTGGTTCCCGCCCGGCCAGCGCTACCAGCTGATCGTGCGCATCGGCGAGGACGCGCTGCCTTGGGACCGGCGCGGCGGCCGCCCGACGGCGATCAACCTGTGGGTGCACGGCCGGGGGACGGAGTGGCACATCGTGAATCTGCTGCGGCTGCCGGTGGGGCCGAGCCGCATGGCGCCGCGCGATCCGGAGGCATAGAGAGGAGAACTGTCGATGCGCCTGTCCGAAGACAAGATCCGCCGCATTGCCGAGCGGCTCCACGACGAGCTCGAGCAGCGCGGCCTGCTCGCATACAAAGAGGCGCCCGGCGCACGCCCGGGCGAGGGGCGCGCCGCGCGCGTCAAGGCGATCTACGACTTCATCGTCGCCGACCTCTCCAAGGAGGACGAGATCGACGCCGAGGTCGAGCGCATCCTCGCGACCTACTCGCGCGAGCTGCGCGCAGCCGAGCGCGACGTGCTCTTCCGCAAGCACAAGGAGGAGGTCGCCAGGAAGCGCGGGTATGTCTTATGACTGGGTGACTGGGTGACGGGGTGAGGGAGTGACTGGAGGAACCAGAAACCTGTGCCGCACCACGAACCATCTGGTCACCCTATCACCTTGTCACCCTGTCACCGAGTCGCCTGGTCACTCCGGATCAGCCGCCGCGTCGCACGTGTGTCCACCAGGAGGCGCGCATCGCGGTGGACCGCCGCCCAGTCGTAGGCCGAGTGGTCCGTCACGATCACCACGCAGTCGGCGGCGCGCAGCGCCTCGTGGATGTCGGGCACGCACTGCAGCTCGCGGTCGTGCACCGTCACTGCCGGCACGTGCGGGTCGTGGAAGGACACCTCAGCGCCCTTCTCGAACAGCAGGTGGATGATGTCGAGCGCCGGGCTCTCGCGCACGTCGTCCACGTCCTTCTTGTAGGCCACGCCCACCACCAGCACCCGGCTGCCCTTGACCGCCTTGCCCACCTCGTTGAGCGCGTCCTGCACCCGCTGCACCCAGTAGTGCGGCATACTGGTGTTGATCTCGCTCGCCAGCTCGATAAAGCGCGCGGTGTAGTTCAGCGTCTTCAGCTTCCACGACAGGTACAGCGGGTCGATCGGGATGCAGTGGCCGCCCAGGCCCGGCCCCGGCGTGAACTTCATAAAGCCGAACGGCTTCGTCGCCGCCGCGTCGATCACCTCCCACACGTCCAGCCCGAGCGTGTCGCACATCAGCAGCACCTCGTTCACCAGGCCGATGTTGACCGCCCGGAAGGTGTTCTCCAGCAGCTTGACCATCTCGGCCGCCTCAGGGCTGCTCACCGGAACCACCCGCTCGATCGCCTGCTCGTAGAGCGCCTTGGCCACGGTGAGGCAGGCGGGCGTGATGCCGCCCATCACCTTGGGGGTGTTGTAGGTCGTCCAGTCGGTGCGCCCCGGGTCGACGCGCTCGGGCGAGAAGGCCAGGAAGTAGTCGCGCCCCACCTCCAGGCCGCTGGACTGCAGCTGCGGCAGAATGACCTCGCGGGTGGTGCCGGGGTAGGTGGTGCTCTCCAGGACGATCACCTGGCCGGGGCGCAGGTACTGGGCGATCTGCTCGGTCACATTGACGATGAACGAGATATCCGGGTCACGCGTCTTGCGCAGCGGCGTCGGCACGCAGATGCTGATCGCGTCCAGCTCGGCCAGCACCGAGTAGTCGGTCGTGGCCTCGATGCGCCCGTCGTCGCGCAGCCGGGCGATCGTCTCGGAGGGAATATCGGTGATATAGCTGCGGCCGGCGTTGATCTGGTCGACCCGCTCCTGGCTCATGTCCACGCCGGTGACGCGGAAGCCGGCCTCGGCGAACACCACCGCCAGCGGCAGCCCGACGTAGCCGATCCCGACGATGCCGACGCGCGCTGTGCGGCTGGTGATGCGGTTCAGCAGCTGTGACTGGAAGGACGTGCTGTCCATCTGTCTCCTCACTGGGCGCGGAAGAACGCCACCGTCCGCGCGAGCCCTTCGTCGAACGGCGTGGCGGGCTCGAAGCCGAGCACCTCGCCGGCGCGGCTGATGTCGGCCTGCGAGTGGCGGACTTCGCCGGCCCGCGCGGGCGCGTGCTCCGGGGCCAGGTCGGTGCCCAGGATGCGGTTCAGCACGGCGACCAGATCGAGCAGCGTGTAGCGGCCGCCGGCGGCGACGTTGAAGGCGCCGTTCACCTCGGCGGGCGCCGCGGCCGCCAGCAGATTGGCGGCGACGACATCCTCCACGTAGGTGAAGTCGCGCGACTGCAGGCCGTCGCCGTAGATGATCGGCGGCTGGCCGCGCAGCATGCGCGTCACGAATCTCGGGATCACCGCCGCGTAGTCCGAGTTGGCGCTCTGCCGTGGCCCGTAGACGTTGAAGTAGCGCAGCGCGATCGTCGGGAGCCCGAACGACGCCGTCCAGGCCAGCGCGTAGCTCTCGGCCGCGAGCTTGGAGACGGCGTAGGGCGAGCGCGGGTCGGGCGGCATGCCTTCGTGCTTGGGCAGCGTCGGGCTGTCCCCGTAGACCGACGAGGACGAGGCGAGCACCACCCGCCGGACGCCGGCCTCGTGCGCGGCCATGAGCAGATACAGGGTGCCGTCCACGTTCACGGCGTGCGTGGCGAGCGGGTCTTCGATCGAGCGCTGGACCGACGGCAGGGCGCCCTGGTGGAGGATCACGTCCACGCCCTGTACCGCGCGCCGCACCGCCTCGCGGTCGCGCAGGTCGCCCTCGATGACCTCGATCTGGTCGCGCACGGCCGCCAGGTTCTGCGCCACGCCGCTGGAGAAGTTGTCGAACACCCGCACGCTGTCGCCGCGCCGCACGAGCGCATCAACCAGGTGCGAGCCGATGAACCCTGCGCCGCCGGTGACCAGATAGCGATCCATTCGGTGCTCCCTAACTAGAAGGGCTGTACCGCATCACAGAGCGGCAGAAGCCCGATCACACTCCAAATACCGAGCGATTATAGCACGCGCGCCGGGGCGCGACAATGCTGAAGGGATCACAGCTCGGTGGCGCTGGCCAGGTGTGCCACCGCAGCCGCAAGGGCCGCCTCGAGCTGCGCGCCGTCGGGTAGGCCGCCCTGCGCCAGGCCCGGCTGGCCTCCCCCGCGCCCGCCGAGCGGCGCGAGCGCCGCGCGCAGCAGCGCCCCGCAGTCCAGCGGCAGCCCGTCGCCCCGCGCGAAGACCACCTGGGCCTTCGCGCCCCGCAGCCCGAGCAGCGCCACGCACCCCGCGCCGCCGATCTGCTGCGCCAGGCTGCGCACCTCCTCGAGCGCGCGCCCCTCGAACACCCGGCTCACCACGCGCAGCCCGCCGACGACCTGGGCCTGCGCGGCAAGCTCGGCCGCCTCGTAGCGCGTGAGGCGCTCGCCGGCCAGCTCCAGCGCCTTGCGCGAGCGCTCCTCGGCATCGCGAAGCCGCGCCACCGCCGCCTCGACCTCGTCCACACCCACGCTCAGCGCGGAAGCGACGCGCCCCAGGATGGCGTTCTTCCGGCGCAGATCGCGCAGCGCCCGCCCGCCGCACAGAAACTCCAGCCGCACCGTGTCGCCGCGCCGCTCCCAGCGCCGCACGTGCAGCACGCCGACACCGCCGGTCGAGCGGGGGTGCGTCCCGCCGCACGCCGAGTGGTCGAAGTCGGGCACCGAGACCACCCGCACCGGCCCTTCGACCTGCGGCGGCTTGCGCAGCGGCAGCCGCGCCAGCTCCTCGGCGGTCACGAAGCGCGCGTGAACCGGCCGGTCCTCCCAGATCACAGTGTTGACCAGCTCCTCGGCGGCAGTCGCCTGGCTCGGCTCCAGCGCCGTTGTGGCGAGGTCGATCGTCGCGGCTGTGGCGCCCAGGTGGAACGAGACGGTGCGCAGGCCGAACAGCTCCTCGAACGCCGCCGAGAGCATGTGCTGCCCGAGGTGCTGCTGCATGTGGTCGAAGCGCCGCGCCCAGTCGATCTCGCCCTCGACGGCGCTCGCGCTCAGCGGCTCCGCCAGCACGTGCCACACAAGCTCGCCCTCGGACTGCACGTCGAGGACGGCGACGCCGCCGAGCGTGCCGCTGTCGGCCGGCTGCCCGCCGCCCTCGGGGTAGAAGGCGCTCCGATCGAGCGCGACCGCCGGCCGGCCGCCGCGCTCCTCGCGGGCGATGACGTTGGCGCTGAAGTGGCGCAGGTAGGGGTCCGCAAAATAGAGGCGCTCTGTGTGCATGAGATACGATAAGGCGTCGTGACGCGCTCGCCAGGCGAGCACATCACGACGCCACAACTCCGTCAGAGTACCGTCGGCGTCACAGGGGCGTGCCCTGCACTACTGCACCGTCAGGGTGCCCTTCATGCCAGCGGCGTAGTGGGCCGGGTAGGTGCAGATGAACAGGTAGGTGCCGGGCGCCGGCGCGGTGAAGGTCACAGTCTCGCTCTCGCCGGGCTGCAGCATCTTCGTCGCCGCGATGATGTTGCTGTCGCCCGAGGGCAGGTAGTCCGGCGGGCCGGCATTGACCGCCGCCTCATCAACCCGCGCCGCCACATCGTCGCCGCCGTTCACGAGCACCCAGTTGTGCTGCTGCGCGGCCGAGTTGTTCTTGAAGGTAACCGAGATCTCCTGACCAGACTGGACCGTCAGCGTCGCTGGCGCGAACGCCAAGTTCTCACCGTCCGAGCCAACGTTGAGCGCATTGCCGCTGGCACCGCCGCCACCGCCGCCACCGCCGCCACAGGCCGCAAGTACCAGAGCCGCGGCAACCGCTACGCCCGCCAGCCAAAGCCGAACCGTCGACTTCATGTCAAGGGACTCCTTTGTACTATCTTTTGCCATCGCATGGCACGTGTATTCTATCACAAGCGCCCGCCTTGTCAATGCTGCGGCTGGCGCGTTGGCTCCGCCCAGCGGAAAAACTGCCCTTGCGACCTACAGCCCACTCCATCTTTGGAAGGAGGGCGGGCGGCCGCGCAAGCCCTGTCCGCGGCAGATGTATGCACGTTCCGTGCCTGAGCTACACCTCGAAGGCCAGAATATCGATGCGCGAGCGCCGGACGCACAGCCAGTCGCCGGGCTCGATCTGCGGCTTGCCGATCGCCTCCGCGAGGCTCTCGGCGGTCGTGCTGGTGCGCACCCCGATCGTCCCGCACCCGACGTCCAGCACAAGCTCGGTGTAGAGCGCCTCGTACGGCAGGTGCGCACGCTGCGCCTCCCAGGCCGGCACGTGTGTCGCCACCCCGCACGCCGTCACGGCGGTGCTCGCCCGCCCTGCAGCCGGCTCCTGCTCGTCGAAGATGCCCTGCCGGTAGGGCGGCGGCTGCAGGCGCAGCAGGCTTAGAAGAAAGACCAGCCGCGCCGTGCCGGAGCGCCCGACCAGCGCCGGATCGACGACGTGGTGCCGGTCGACCACGCCGAGCCGCCTGACGTGCGGCGCGTCGCTAGCGGGCGGCTCAGGCAGCTGCAGGACGATCAGCGGCAGGTAGCGCCGGCCGTCCGGGTGGAGCTTCCCCGGCACGATCTCGGCGAGAACACACGGGATCGCAACTTGTTCAAGCGCAGCAAAGCGCATCGGCAGCCTCTCGGGGTGACAAGGTGACAGGGTGACAAGGTGACAGGGTGACAGGGTGGCAAGGCGTTTCGTGGTGTCGCACGGGTTTCCGGCGTCAAAGGGTCACCCCGTCACCCCGTCACCCCGCCACTCCCATCAGCGAACCATCTGCCACCTCGTCACCAGGCCACCCTGTCAACGAGCGACCCGGTCACCCGTCACCCCATCAACGAGTCACCCTATCAACGAGCGACCCGGTCACCTCGCCACCCTGTCAACGAGTCACCTGATCAGGCCGGTCGACCTTCTCGGGCGTGTCTGTGGCCGGCTGGTGCATGCGCGCCTCGCGCAGGGCCTCGACGAACTCGCGCGGGCGGGACGGGCTGAGGAGCAGCGGCGGGTCGGCGACGCGCGCCACCGCCACCAGGCGCTCGCGGTTAGTGGCGGCGAAGAACACCGAGCCGTACGGCGCGAGCCGGAACGGCCCCTGGTAGCCGAACACGCCGGCGTTGAACGAGCGCCGCAGCCCGAAGCGCGGCATGTCGGCCATGGCGCCGGCGGGCGAGACCCCGGTCACCTCCTTGAGCGGGATGCGCAGCGGGCGCACCCAGCGCCGCCGGATCACCAGGTGGTCGCCATCGATGATGTAGCGCGTCGGCTGGACGGCGTAGTTCAGCACCAGCCACGCCGCCAGCGCCACCGCGGTTGCGGCGGTGATCAGGGCGCCGGTGGAGGCGACCCCCACGAAGAGGAAGCCGCTCAGGTAGAGGAACAGCGACGGCAGCATGAGCACGCCGCCGAGCATCGAGATGCCGCTGGTGATCCGCTCCGCGTAGCTGTCGAGGGGCGCAACGTCGAACTGCTGCGCCGCCGGTTTGGTTGCCTTCATATCCGCCACTTCTGACACACTGACGGCGCTATCATACCACGCCCGCCCATCTGGCGCATCGCTACGAGGGGCGCCCGTAACTCCGGCCCTGTCACTGGCGTTGTGATCAACGAGTCACGTTTTCCGCGCACATCCCGTGCTATAACTCGCGGATCATCGACGAGGTGTAGATGCTGCTCGCGCAGACGGCCAAGCCGAAGACGACGGAGAGCGCGCCGCGCATGTCCCCTCGCACCACCGCCATCATCTGGGGCATCGCGCTGGCGGTCGGGCTGGGCTTGGCGCTGCTGGTCAGCCCGCCGGCGCTCGCTCTCACACCGCTCGCCGCGGGCATCGCCCTCGCCGGGCTGGTTGCGCTCGGCGACCTGCTGGCGGTGGAGCTGGAGGACGGCAGCCTGCTCACGGCGGCGCCGGCGCTGCTGCTCGGCGGCCTGGCGGTGTTCGGCTGGCCGGCGGCGCTGGTGGCCGCGCTGGTCGGCAGCCTCCTGCCGGCGCTGCGCCGGCCGCTTCCGCCTGCCCTGCGGGCCGCCGCGGCGCGAGCGCTCCTGGTGCTGCTGGCCGCGCCGATCGACCGCCTCACACATGCGCCGGGCGAGCCTCCCTATACGACGCCGCTGTCGGTCGCAGGGTTGCTGCTCCTGGGGGTGCTGCTGTACGCGCTGGAGGTCGCGGCCAGCACCGGCCCTAGGCTGTCGCTCCGACGCTGGCGCGCGCGGCTGCAGGCGCTGCGCTGGTACGGCGCGGCGCTGGTGACGCTGGGCGGGACGCTCGCCGTGCTGTGGCACAGCAGCCCGTGGACGCTGCCGCTCGGGCTGGGCGTGCTCGTCGGGGCGCACTACCTGCTGCGCGGCCAGGTCATGCTGCGGCGGGCCTCGCGCAGCCTGGCCGACCTCGAGGCCCGGCAGCGGCTCAGCAACGAGCGTCTCGAGCGGCTCCAGAGCCTGGCGATCACCATGGTCGCCACCCGCGATGTCCAGCAGATGCTCGGCATCCTGTGCGAGCGGCTCGCGGCGCTGCTCGGCGCCTCGGCCGGCTGGGTGGTGCTGCTGGACGAGACGAACACGCCGCGCCTCAAGGCCAGCCACAACATCCCGACCGACGAGCAGGAGTCCGCCGTCGACGCCGAGGCGTACGGCGCGCTGCTGTCCCGCGGGCGCGTCGTGCTGAACGCCGACGAGCGGCGCCACGAGCTGGCCCCGGAGTCCGCGCGATCCGAGTCGCAGGGCTGGTCGGCCGTGCTGAGCATCCCGCTCGCCACCGACCAGCGCGCGCTGGGCGTGATCTGCCTGGCGTTCGATCGGGTCCGCGGGCTGGACGGCGACGAGCAGCGCGTGCTGGCGTCCTTCGCCCGCCAGGCCGCCGTCACGCTCGAGAACGCCCGGCTGTTCGACGAGCTGGCCCACAAGCAGGTCGAGCTGATCCAGTCCTCCAAGCTCGCCGCCGTCGGCACCTTCGCCGCTGGGATCGCGCACGAGTTCAACAACCTGCTCGGCAGCATGCTCGGCCACGCGCAGCTCGGCCGCGACGAGCCCGACCTCGAGGAGAAGAACCGGGCGCTGGATGTGGTGATCCAGGCCTGCCTGCGCGGGCGCAGCATCACCCGCGGCCTGCTCACGTTCGCGCGCCGCCAGGAGCACCGCCGCGAGCTGGCGAACATCGCCGACGCGGTGGAGGAGACGCTGACGCTGGTGGAGCTCGACCTGCGCAAGGCCAACATCGCCGTCAACCGCCAGATCGAGCCGGTGCCGCACACCATCTGCGACCTCGGGCAGATCGCGCAGGTGGTGCTGAACCTGATCACCAACGCCCGCGACGCGATGCTCCCGGACGGCGGGGAGCTGTCGGTGAGCCTGCGCGAGCGGCACGGGGCGATCGAGCTGAGTGTGACGGACACCGGCGGCGGCATCCCGGAGTCGATCCGCGACCGGATCTTCGAGCCGTTCGTCACGACCAAGGGCGCCGGCGGGCAGACCGGCACCGGCCTCGGGCTCTCGATCTCGTACGGGATCATCAAGGAGCACGGCGGCGAGATTCTGGTCGATAGCCGGGTCGGCCGGGGCACGACGATGACCATCCGGCTGCCGATCATCGGCGAGGAGCCGAAGGCCGCGGCAGAGGGCGCGCTGCCTGAGGCGCAGGGCCCGCGCTGAGCGACAGAACGCCCGGCGCCGGTCTGGCGCCGCTTCTCCAGGTGTGCTTCTTGCTAGTAAAGCGTTCCGAGCGTCCGCAGGAGCGAGCCACTGGAGAAGCGAGCGATGCAGCGTGCCGATCGGGCTGTGCCCGAGACAACCCGGTCGATGTGGGCGGCGGCTCTGATCGGCATCGGGCTGATGGCTGCTGTCGACGAGATCATCTTCCACCAGGTGCTGGGCTGGCACCACTTCTACGACAACGCCACCCCGGCGATCGGCCTCCTGTCCGACGGGCTGCTCCACGCCGCCGAGCTGATCGCCATCGTGGCCGGCTCCTTCCTCGCGGCCGACATGCTGCGGCGGAACGTCCTGGCGCGGCAGTGGGCCTGGGCCGGCTTCTTCCTCGGCGCCGGCGGCTTCCAGATCTTCGACGGGATCGTCGACCACAAGCTGCTGCGGGTTCACCAGATCCGCTACGACGTCGACCTGCTGCCCTACGACATCGCCTGGAATCTCTTCGGCCTTGCGCTTCTCGTCGTCGGCATCGCGCTGATGGGCCGCGCGCGATCGGCGGCGGGGCACGCGCCGGCACACGACTCACCCGCCGAGTAGCAGGGATTGCGCGGCGCGCCCACCGAACAGGAGCAGCTCTCGCGATGCCGGGACACCACTCAGACGCCGGCGCCGCTTCCGCAGGCCCGATACTGCTGATCGCGGCCGCGGCGGTCGCGCTCTACGCCGCCGCCGCGGGCTGGCAGCGCCGCCCGATGCGCCGCTGGAGCCACTGGCGGACCGGAAGCTTCGCCGTGGGGGTGGGCCTCGTTGCGCTGGCGCTCTCGCCGCCTGTGGCGCACCTCGCGCACCACGACTTCCGCGGCCACGTCGTCCAGCACCTGCTGATCGGCATGTTCGCGCCGCTGGCGCTCGTGCTCGCCGCCCCGGTGACGCTCGCGCTGCGCACGCTGCCCGCGAGGGCCAGCCGGCGCATCGTCGCGCTCCTCCGCAGCCGCCCGGCGCACTGGCTGAGCCACCCCGCCTGCGCGCTGCTGCTCAGCACCGGCGGGATGTACCTGCTGTATCTCACGCCGCTCTACGCCGCGGTGCTGGCGAGCCCGGGCCTCCACCGCCTGGTGAATGTTCACTTCCTGGCGGCCGGGTATCTGTTCGCCGCGGTCGTTGTCGGTGCGGACCCGCTCCCGCGCCGCCCGAGCATGCGCGCCCGGCTCGCGGCCCTGTTCCTCTCGATCGCCGCGCACGCCGCGCTCGGCAAGCTCATGTACGCCTACCTCTGGCCGCGCGGCACCCCGCACGATGCGGAGGCGATCCGCGCGGGGGCGCAGCTGATGTACTACGGCGGCGACGCGGCCGAGCTGCTGCTCGCGGTTGCGCTGTTCGGCGGCTGGTACGCGGCGCGTGGGCGACGCCCCGGGCGGCCGTCCGCGCCCCAGCTCACTTCAGCTCCGGGATCTCCACCGGATCCTCGCGCGGCTCACACAGGCCGCAGAAGAGCGCCCGCGCCGTGACGATCGCCTTGTGCGCGCCGCGGCCATCGCGGTACAGGGCGACGATGTGCGGCATCTCGCGGGCGTGCTCCTTGCACACCCCGCGCCCACAGAAGATACACGCCCCGTGGGCAGGGCGCTCGCAGTGCCAGCAGTTCATCTGGAAGCTCCTTTTTGCGCATTGTAGCACGGCGTGCGCGCGAGGCCGCCGGAATGCGGGGCGCAGCCCGAGCAGCATTGCACATGTTCGGGAGAAAAAGTAGAACAAATGCTTTACATACTCGAACGTCTGTGCTATACTCCGACTTGAGCTACGCGCCGCGGCAGTACCTGGCGCACAGGCATATCGGTAAGAGATGCGCGTGGCTCGCACCACAAGAGGAGGAAAGCCATGTTCCAGCGGTTGGACGAGCTGCAGACCGGCAGCCTCTACATTCTGACGGGGCAGGCCGGCGCCGGCAAGTCGCACCTGGCAAGCAGCGCGCGCCGGAGCGGCACGCTGTGGGTGCTGGACACCGAAGGCGCGTCGCAGAATCTGGCGGGCAAGCCGGGCATCCATCGCCGCATTCAGGTGTTGCAGACGCTCTCGCTTCGCCAGCTGACGGAGGCGATGGAGGAGATCCGCAGGATCGGCAAGCCGGGCGACACCGTCGTGCTCGACTCGATCTCCAAGGTCTTCCAGGCCATGCGCGCCTACGCCACCCGGCGCGCCGGCGCCGAGACGGACCGCAAGACGAGCATCCACTACGATGAGCACGCCTCGGTCAACCGCAACATGCAGGCGGTCTACACGGGCCTGACGGAGCTCAAGCAGGCCGGCTTCCACGTCATTATCATCGGCCACCTGGCGCGCAAGTACCGCGGGCAGGAGGACGGCAGCCTGCACGACGAGGGGCTGCGCGTGCTGGCCGACGAGCAGATCACCTACGAGGCCGACGCGATCCTGCTCGTCGAGCGCGAGGGCGAGGATCGGGTGATCACGCCGATCATCAAGCCGCCGCGGCCGGCGCACCTCAAGCTCAACAAGCGCTACCCGGCCATCCTCGCGACCCTCTACCCGGACCAGGTACCCGACGAGGCGAAGTCGAAGCGCAAGAGCGCCGAGGCCACCCGCGCCGCCGCCCCCGCGCCCGCCCAGGATGCCGAGGATACCGAGGCCGACGCGGAGGCGCCGCAGCCAGCGCCGGCCCGCAGCGCCGCGAGCACGCACCAGCCCCCGCGCGACCCGGCCGAGGCGGAGCAGCGCTTCTTCGCGCGGTACTCCGAGGTGATCGGCGGGGACAACTGGGCCGCCGTGCAGCGCTTTCTCCAGAGCCGCGCCCCGCGCCCGACGACCGTCGAGGGCTGGATCGCGGCTGCTGAGGCGGTGCGGGACCGCGCCCGCCAGGACAGCGCCTCGGTTATGTCGGCCTGAGGCCGCCGGCGCTCACATATTCCTCCGCCGCTCTGCGGGCACACAGTCGCTGCAGAGCGGCGGAACATCGCTTCTGCGGGAACCTCTCCACACCGCTCGGCCCGCGAGAGCGGCGGAAATGAGGAGCGTGATCGCTCGCCTTCTATATCTCTCTGCGGGAAGCAGCCCAAGAGGCGTTTGAGGCGGCACG
>ERZ777003.2063-NODE-2063-length-25675-cov-6.067916_pt1 | contig 25675 bp, 18 predicted proteins | sample MGYA00374956_ERZ777003 | MGnify/ENA primary metagenome ERZ777003 (study PRJEB29302, sample SAMN06268252) | bioreactor metagenome | isolation source: Joint BioEnergy Institute, California, USA | place: USA:Joint BioEnergy Institute, California, USA | collected... | reverse complement strand
TAAGGCGCCGCACGCCCAGCTTGCCGTATAGCGACTCCACCTCGGCACGGTGGCGGGCAAATATCGATACCTCGTCCAGCTGTTCGAGCGTGATCAGACCTGAGCGGATGCCATCGTCGATGTCGTGATTGTTGTACGCAATCTCATCGGACAGGTTGGCGATCTGTGCTTCCAGCGTGGGCTGGGTGCCATCGAGAAATCGCTGCCCTACATCGCCCAGACGCCTGGCGCGCTCACGCGAACAGTGCTTCAGGATGCCTTCCCGGGTTTCAAAACACAGGTTCAGGCCGTTGAAGCCGGCGTACCGCTCTTCCAGTTCGTCGACCACGCGCAGGCTTTGCAGGTTGTGCTCGAACCCGCCTGCCTCGGGGGCATGTTCCTGCAGGCAGGCATTGAGTTCGTCCTGCCCGGCATGTCCGAACGGCGTATGCCCCAGGTCGTGGGCCAGCGCAATCGCTTCGATGAGATCTTCGTTGAGTCGCAGATTGCGCGCAATGGAGCGCGCAATCTGCGCGACTTCCAGGCTGTGGGTAAGCCGGGTCCGGAACAGGTCGCCTTCGTGGTTCACGAATACCTGTGTCTTGTACTCGAGCCGGCGGAACGCCGTCGAATGGATGATGCGGTCGCGGTCCCGCTGGAATTCCGTGCGGTATCCGGGGGGCGGCTCGGGATGACGCCGCCCACGCGACGCACGGGCGCTGGCGGCATAGGGTGCAAGATGCTCCTCCGGGTTATTGTTTGCTTGCATGACGTCACTGCCTCCTGGTTTGCCTGGCTGAAGCTGGATCGTTACCTCCCTCAATGAGCACCGGGCTACCCGCCGCACGGGCGCCGTCAGGTCACGGCGGCGTTCTGGTCCGCTGTTGCCAGTCGAGCCGGATGCCGGTGCTCAGGCGTCAGTGCCCACGGGCGGCCTCGAGGTGATGGCCAGGACTTCGCGCACCACGTGCTCCGGCGCGGGTGTGATCCGCGCCTCGCCGATTTCCGGCAACACGATGAAACGGATCTCCCCGCCCGTGGTCTTCTTGTCCACCCGCATCAGCTCGAGCCAGCGTTCCGGCGGCATGTCCGGGGCAACTACCGGACAACCCGAGGCACTGACGAGACGCCGAATACGCTCGACCGCGTCAGCCGGCAGCCCGCACAGACGGTGCGACAGTTCCGCGGCCTGCACCATGCCGCAACCCACCGCCTCACCATGCAGCCACTCGCCATACCCCACGCCCGCCTCGATGGCGTGGCCGAACGTATGGCCGAAGTTGAGAAGGGCGCGCTCGCCAGACTCACGCTCGTCGCGCCCGACGACCTGCGCCTTGAGTTCGCACGAACGGGCGATGGCGTGAGTCAGCGCAGTGGGGTCGAGTTGCCGCAAGGCATCGATGTTCTGTTCGCACCACTCGAAGAAGGCGGCGTCGAGGATCATGCCGTACTTGATGACCTCGGCCAGACCGGCTGAAATCTCGCGCTGGGGCAAGGTTTGCAGCACGTCGATGTCGATCTCGACTCCGATCGGCTGATAGAACGCGCCGATCATGTTCTTGCCCATCGGGTGGTTCACCGCCGTCTTGCCACCCACCGACGAATCTACCTGTGCGAGCAGGGTAGTCGGCACCTGCAGGAAGCGCACCCCACGCATGTAAACGGCAGCGGCAAACCCCACCATGTCGCCCACCACGCCTCCGCCCAGGGCCACCAGCAGGCAACGCCGGTCGAGCCGATGGGCAAGCAGGGCATCGAAGATGAGGTTGAGGGTGGCCAGATTCTTGTGCACCTCGCCATCGGGCAGCTCGACGCGCACGACCCGCTTGCCGGTGGCTGCGAGGGCACTTTCGGCGCGCTCGGCGTACAGCGGCCCGACGACGGTGTTGGTGATGAGCGCAATGGCCGTCACATCGGCGGGAACCGCCGCCGAAAGTTCGTCCAGCCGATTCCTTCCGATACGAATGGAATAGTGGCCGCCAGGGGTGGCCACAGCTACTTCCTGCATACAAGCTCCGGATGATTCAGATACATGCGCACCATGGGCAACACGCGGTTCACCAGTACCGGGATGGGTACCTCGCCCGTGTCCACCGTTACATGGGCCACTTCTTCGTAGAGCGGACCGCGCTGCGCATGCAGCCGCTCGAGGGTTGCGAGGGGATCGTCCGTGCGCAGCAACGGCCGGCTGCGATCGTGCCGTGTACGTGCATACAGGTCGGCCGGTTGGGCGCGCAGGTAGATCACGAGGCCCCGCTCGTGTAGCCGCTCGCGATTGACCGGGTCGAGTACCGCCCCGCCGCCGGTGGCCAGTACGACTCCTGACCTTTGGGTGAGTTCGTCGATCAGCGCTGCCTCGCGGCGACGGAACCCCGGCTCACCTTCCAGGTCGAAAATGGTGGGTATCTGCACGCCAGCCCTGCGTTCGATTTCATGATCGACATCGATGAACTCGCGCGACAACGCGCGCGCCAGGGCCTTTCCTATGGTGGTCTTGCCGGCACCAGGCATGCCCACCAGAAACAGCGGAGCGCGGCCTTTCGATCTGTTTGCAGCTGCCCGCCCCGGACTGCCGGACGCCCCGGAGCCGTTCATGGCATCGCCGGACGGATGCTGCGCTAGTGTCATACCCATGCGTTATGCTCGTTTTCGATCGTCACATTATCCCATTGAGCGCGTGTCCCCAAAAAACGACACCGCCGAAATAGTTACAAATTGAGGGTCGGCCGCCGCTGCTGCCCTATTGTCGCATTCTAAAATCCCCCGCATGGCGAAACACACATCCTCCAAGGCACCTCCCGGAAAACCCGTACGCCCCAAAGCTGGAGTGGGTCGATGGCTGGCGGGTTTCGTGGTCATCGTGGGTGGCCTGGTAGCAAGCGGCGCGCTGCTGGTCGGCCTGGCCGTGGCACTGGCGTGGCCCAACCTGCCGAACCTGAATGCCCTCATCGACTACCGTCCGAAGGTGCCACTGCGCGTGTACACGGCAGACAATGTCCAGATTGGCGAATTCGGTGAAGAACGGCGCCGGGTGGTTCCCATCAACGAAGTGCCCGACATTCTGAAGGCGGCCATCCTGGCGGCCGAAGACGACCACTTCTACCAGCACGGTGGCATCGACTGGCAGGGCGTGGCGCGCGCCGTGCTGGCGAACCTGCGCACCATGTCCAAGGCGCAGGGTGCCAGCACCATCACCATGCAGGTGGCACGCAACTTCTACCTTTCATCCGAGAAAACCTGGTCGCGCAAGTTCTACGAGCTGCTGCTCACCTTCAAGATCGAGGCCAATCTCACCAAAGACCAGATCCTCGAGCTCTACATCAACCAGATCTACCTCGGCCAGCGCGCATACGGGTTCGAGGCTGCCGCGCGCGTGTACTTCGGCAAGACGCTGTCCGAACTGACGCTCGCCGAAGCAGCGCTCCTGGCAGGCATTCCGCAGGCACCCTCGCGATTCAACCCCATCACCAACCTGCCCCGCGCGCAGGTACGCGAGCGCTACGTGCTGCGCCGTCTGCTCGAACTTGGCTACATCACGCACAGCGAGTACGAACAGGCTCTGGCACAGCCCATCGTGTTGCGCCCGCAACTGCAGCGCGACAAGCCCAACTTCCATGAGCATGGCAAGTATGTGGCCGAACTGGCCCGTCAGCTCATGTACGACATCTACAAGGAAGAAACCTATACGCGCGGCCTGAATGTCTACACCACGGTCACCTCGCGCGATCTCGAACTGGCGTGGAAGGCCGTGCGAGAAGGCACGCTGGCCTACGACCGCCGCCGCGGCTGGCGTGGGCCCGAAGCTTTCGTCTCATTGCCGGAAGGCATCGAACACTCTCCTGAGGCCCTGGACGACGCCATCGATGCGGCGCTGCGTGCGCACCCCGACAGCGGTGACCTGCTCGCTGCCGTCGTACTGTCCGCGAGTCCCGACAAGGTCGTGGTGGCGCGCAGTTCGGGTGAAGTCATCACCATCACTGGCAAGCAGCTCGCCTTTGCCAAGCCCGGCCTCGCACCCAAGGCACAGCCATCGCGGCAGATCCGCCGCGGAGCCATCGTCCGCATCCGGCAGGTACAGGACGGTGCCTGGGAAATCCTGCAGCTGCCCGAGGTCCAGGCCGCGTTCGTGGCCATCTCACCCGTCGACGGCGCGATCAAGACCCTGGTGGGCGGTTTCGATTTCGACCTGGGCAAGTTCAACCGGGTCACGCAGGCGTGGAGGCAGCCCGGGTCGGCATTCAAGCCATTCATCTACGCGGCCGCGCTCGAGCGCGGCATCACTCCGCTCACCCGCATATCCGACCAGCCTTTCGTGCTGGAGGCCGACCAGACGGGCGGGCAGCGCTGGACGCCGAAGAATTACGGCAACAACTACGAGTATGCCCTGACCTTGCGTGAAGGGCTCGCCAAGTCGAAGAACATGGTTTCCATCCGTGTCCTCCAGGCAATCGGCCCGGAGTATGCGCAAGACTACATCACCCGGTTCGGGTTTGACGCGGCGCGTCATCCGCCCTACCTCACCATGGCCCTGGGTGCTGGCTCGGTGACGCCCCTGCAGCTGGCCGGCGCCTATGCCGTGTTTGCCAACGGCGGCTATCGCGTCGTGCCCTACCTGATCAACAAGGTGACGAACAACCAGGGGCAGCTGTTGATGCAGGCCAGGCCCGTGCTGGCCGGCGATGAATCGGCCCGGGTGATTGATGCGCGCACTGCATTCGTCACCGACTCCCTATTGCGCAACAACGTGGCCACTGGCACCGCCCAGCGCGCCGCATCCCTGAAACGCAAGGATGTCGCCGGCAAGACCGGTACCACGAACGACTCGATCGATGCGTGGTTTGCCGGATACGCCGACAGCATCGTGGGCGTCGCCTGGATGGGTTATGACCAGCCCAGATCGCTGGGCGACCGCGAAACTGGCGGCGGAGTGGCCCTGCCGATCTGGCTCGACTACATGAAGGAAGCACTCAAGGACGCCCCCGAACGCGTGCACCCGATGCCCCCGGGGCTGATCGAGGCCGGAGGAACCTACTACTTTGCCGAGTTTCCCCCGGGCAAGGCCGTAGCCAGCATCGGTCTGGATGAAGACCCGGTGCGCGACCTGATCGACAGCCTGGGAGGCGCAGGCCCCGTCGCTGCTGACAGCACACCTCCGCCCATTGAAGTGCGCACCCGCCAGTTCCGGTTCGGTGAAGGCCCGAACGCATCCGGCATCACGGAGAGAACCGCGCGCCCGCCTGCTCCACGCGAATCACGCTCACCTTGGTCATGGCGCGAAGGAATCTTGCCATAGCCGCAGTTCGCCCAAGGGCCGGTTTCCGCCGGCCCTTTTCACGTGGTTTGCTCCTTTCGCGTACATTACGCGGGCAGGCGGCACGGCGTCGATCCGCTTTCTCCGGCCCCGCAACGCTGACGTGTCAGCCTACGCGGTCGCATGGCCAGCCATGCCGTCCGTGGCGAAGCGTTCACAATCCGTCATAATCTTGCCCATGATGCTCAAGACCCTTCCCGGCCGCGTGCGGTCGATTCGTATTCTGGCGATACTCGGGCTATGCGCCGTACTGACCGGCTGCGGGCAGAAAGGTCCGCTGTATCTGCCCACTTCCTTTGTCCCATCTGTTGTTGCCGACGTCTCATGAATACCCCTAGCCTCCCGACCCCGGTCGGAACACCCTGGTTTCACTACCGCGCTGGCGTGCTCCATGCCGAAAACGTTCCGGTTCCCGAGCTGGCCGCTGCCCTTGGCACACCACTCTACATCTACTCGCGCGCGGCACTGCGAGCTGCATGGCAACGCTATGCCGACGCCATTGCCTGGCGTCCCGCGCTAGTCTGCTTCGGCATGAAAGCCAACTCCAACCTGGCCGTCCTCAAGGAGTTTGCCCGCGCGGGATCCGGGTTCGACATCGTGTCGGGCGGAGAGCTGGCCCGCGTCCTCGCTGTCGGAGGCGACGCTGGCAAGGTTGTGTTCTCGGGGGTAGGCAAGCAGGAATGGGAAATGCGCGCTGCGCTTGAGGCAGGCGTGCGCTGCTTCAATGTCGAATCGGAAAGTGAGTTGTTTCGGCTGTCGCGCGTTGCCAGCGACATGGGCAAGGCAGCGCCGGTGTCGATCCGCGTCAATCCCGATGTCGATCCGCGTACACATCCCTACATTTCCACCGGCCTCAAGGAAAACAAGTTCGGCATCGACATCACGCGTGCGCTTGATGTATATCGCCAGGCGCGCGCGCTGCCCGGGCTTCACGTAGTCGGCGTCGACTGCCACATCGGCTCCCAGATCACCGAGCTCTCGCCCTATCTGGACGCGCTCGACAAGGTTCTGAACCTGGTCGATGTGCTCTACCGCGAAGACATCACCATTGAACACCTCGACCTCGGCGGCGGCCTGGGCATCCGGTATGCCGATGAAATTCCGCTGGCGCCCAAGGCGCTCCTCGACGCGGTCTTCGAACGACTCTCGCAGCGGGGCTATGGCGCCGCGCAGGGTAGCCGCCCCATGCCCACGGTCATTCTCGAGCCCGGTCGCTCCCTTGTCGGCAACGCCGGTCTCCTGCTCACGCAGGTACAGTATCTGAAGCCTGGCGATGCCAGGAACTTCGCCATCGTCGATGCAGCCATGAACGACCTGATCCGCCCGACGCTTTACGATGCCTACCATGGCGTGTTGCCGGTGGTTCCGGGCAATGCTCCAGCCACGACCTACGACGTAGTGGGCCCGATATGTGAGAGTGGCGACTGGCTTGCCCGGGGGCGCGAACTCGCCCTGCGCGAGGGCGATCTGCTTGCCATCGAAAGTGCAGGCGCGTACAGCATGACCATGGCCAGCCAGTACAACAGCCGGCCGCGCCCGGCCGAAGTCATGGTCGACGGCGAGCAGTACTACGTTGTTCGCAAACGTGAAACGCTGGATGACCTGATGGCCGGAGAATCGACCCTGCCAGAAGTCGACTGAATCGGCGCCGGCAGGCGCCACGACGCTGGTGCCTGTCCGGTACGGACATTCTTCCTGGCTGTGCCCGCCTTTACGGTTTCAGTTGTACCCGCGGTCCGTGTTCCGGCGGAACAGACGGGTGCCGATGAAGGCGTTCCTTGGCATACTGGAGTCGCACCGACCCCGGGAGGAAAAGATTCAGCTCAAGTTCGAGCCCCGCATCCTTATTCCGGACTTCATGCGGTCTTCTCGAACGAACACACAATGAACGACAAAAGGCAACCAACGCCAGGTCGCCATGCGAGCAGGCATACGTGCATCAGCCTGCCGGAGCGGCGGTTGCAGCCACCGGAATTACTTCACAAGCGGAATCCAGCCCGTGCCACGCGGGTCTGCGGGCACGAGCTGGCTCTCCGAGCTTCAAACTGTCTTGCCGGCGCGGCGCCGGACAGTCCGGTCAGTCCGCCTGGCGACGCAGGAAGGCCGGAATGTCGAGATGGTCCATGCCGGCACTTTCCATGGCCTGCACGCGGCGCGAAGCATCGCGATTACGGAACACGGCAGGCGTGTCGTAATCCTGGTAGTTGACACGACCTGCGGCGCCAGCCATGGGCGCGTCATCGGTACCCGTACGCAGCACCTGCGACGGAACCACCAGTTGCGGCTTGGCACGATTGTGCCGGCCCAGACCGGTAGCTACCACGGTAACCCGCAGCGCGTCGCCCATGGAATCGTCGTAGGCCTGGCCGAACACCACCGTGGCGTCTTCGGCGCGATAGCTTTCGATGATTTCCATGATGGTGTTCACCTCGCGACGCTTCAGCGAGCGGCTGGCCGTAATGTTCACCAGCACACCGCGCGCACCGTGCAGGTCGACGCCTTCGAGCAGCGGGCAGGCAATGGCTTCCTGGGCTGCAATGCGGGCACGATCTTCGCCCGATGCCACGGCCGTACCCATCATCGCTTGGCCAGGTTCGCTCATGATGGTGGTGAGGTCCTGGAAGTCGACGTTGATGTTGCCCTTCACGTTGATGATCTCGGCGATGCCGGCGCACGCATTGTGCAGTACGTCGTCAGCCATCTTGAAGCAATCTTCGAACGTGGCGTCTTCATCGAGCACGTCCTGCAGCTTCTCGTTGAGTACCACGATCAGGGAATGCACATGCTGCGACAATTCGCGCACTCCCTCCTCGGCAACCTGCATGCGCTTCGGCCCTTCGAACGCAAACGGTTTGGTCACCACGCCGACGGTCAGGATGCCAAGCTCCTTCGCGATCTGGGCCACGACCGGCGCCGCCCCGGTGCCCGTACCGCCCCCCATGCCTGCCGTCAGGAATACCATGTTCGCACCCTGCAGGGCAGCGCGGATCTCTTCGCGTGCCGATTCAGCAGCTGCACGCCCCTGCTCGGGTTTGGCGCCCGCACCCAGGCCGGTCTTGCCCAGCTGAATCTGTACCGGTGCCTTGGTGTCGACAAGTGCCTGCGCATCGGTGTTGCAGCAGATGAATTCGACGCCCTTCACATTGCGCCGAATCATGTGCGCGACTGCATTCCCCCCAGCACCGCCGATACCCACGACCTTGATGACAGCACCGGCAGGTTCATTGTCCAGCATTTTGATGTCGATACTCATAAGAGTTCTCCGCGAGAAATTTTGAAACTCGGAGTTTGAAAGTCGAAATGCAAAACGTGATCTGCTCCTGCCACCTTGCCGCCGCGGCCAGCTCGCGCTTCACAATTCAACTTCCCCCTGCCTTTGTTGGAACAAAAGGCCGATACAGCTTGTTGTTCGTGACTTCCACCCTGTTCCCCTCGGGCACGGCCCACTTCGTGGACACGGACCCGAAAAGAAGCAAACCTCCATCCAGACTCAAAAACTTCCGTTGAACCATTCACGCATGCGCTGCAGGATCTGACGGAAACCGCCCTTCTGGTGCGCCCGCACCTTGCCGCGCAAGTGCTGCATCTGTGCCTCCTGCAGCAGCCCCATCACCGTAGAGAAACGGGGATTGCAAACCACATCAGCCAGCGCACCGTGGTAGTCGGGGCTGGCGACGCGCACCGGCTTCAGGAACACATCTTCGGCCAGCTCGACAATGCCCGGCAACAACGCAGTACCACCGGTCAGCACGACACCGGACGACAGAAGCTCGTCGTAGCCGGATTCACGGATGACCTGCTGCACCAGCGTAAAGAGCTCCTCGACGCGCGGCTCGATCACGGCGCCCAGCGCCTGGCGCGACAGCTGTCGCGGACCACGGTCGCCCAGGCCGGGCACTTCGATGCGTTCGTCGGGACTGACAAGCATCTGCTTGGCCACGCCATAGCGCAACTTGATCTCTTCCGCATCCGGAGTGGGCGTGCGCAGTGCCGCGGCGATGTCGCCGGTGATCTGGTCGCCTGCGATGGGAATGACCGAGGTATGCCGAATGGCGCCACCGGTATAGATGACCACGTCGGTCGTGCCACCGCCGATGTCGACCAGGGCCACACCCAGTTCCTTCTCATCGGCTGTCAGACAGGCCAGGCTCGACGCCAGCGGCTGCAGAATGAGATCCTGCACCTCGAGCCCGCAGCGGCGCACGCACTTCACAATATTCTGCGCTGCACTGACCGCGCCTGTCACTATATGTACCCGCACTTCCAGCCGCACGGCACTCATGCCGATGGGTTCCCGGATGTCCTCCTGCCCGTCGACGATGTATTCCTGGGTCAGGACGTGCAGCACCTGCTGGTCGGTAGGAATATTGATCGCCTTGGCGGTTTCCAGCACCCGCGCGACGTCGGCAGCCGTCACCTCCTTGTCCTTGACCGCCACCATCCCGCTGGAATTGAAGCTACGAATGTGACTGCCCGCGATGCCGGTATATACCTCGCGGATCTTGCAGTCGGCCATGAGTTCGGCTTCTTCCAGCGCATGCTGGATGGAAGCCACCGTGCTCTCGATGTTGACGACGACGCCCTTGCGCATGCCGCGCGACTCGTGCTGCCCCAGGCCCAGCACCTCGAACCGCCCTTCCGGAAGCATTTCGGCAACCACGGCCACTACTTTGCTGGTACCAATGTCCAGCGCGACGATCAGATCTTTGGTATCTCGGGTCATGGTCTAGTCACTATTTACGAGTTTTTCGGGCTTCCGGCACTTCGCCCAGCCGCACAGCATAACCATCGGGGTAGCGCAGGTCCGCGTAGATGACGGGGCGTCCCAGCCGTTCCTCCACTGCCTGCACGCTCTGCACGAAACGTTGCACACGCACGCGCACCGGCACGGTACCATGCGTGTCTCCTGGTTGCTCCTCCGACCAGGCGTTGTTCGGATCTCGGCCCAGGTCGAGCACAAGTCCGTTGTCGAGCTGGGCGCGCCAGGCGTAGCGGTCGCTCAGTATGAGCCGGGTAGGCACCCGGTTCAGAGGCCGCAACCATTCGGTCAGCTCGTGCAACCTCTGCTTTACCAACTGTCCCGAACCTTCCGGACCTCCCAGCACCGGCAATGGTCGCCCGTCGACCTCCTCGGCTTCCGCCTGGTTCGCCGTGAAGACCCGGCCATCCACGTCGAGCACCTGCGAGTCGTTCCACAAGGCAAGCGGTTGATATTCGCGTAAGGTCACCTCCAATCCATTGGGCCACACCCGACGCACCATGGCCTGCCGCACCCAGGGCACCGATTCGAAAGCTGCACGCACCTCTTCCAGATCGGTGGTAAAGAAATTCCCGGATATGCGGCCAGCGATCGTGGCACGAATGGCAGGCTCCGACACGCGTCGCAACCCTTCCCCATCGGCAGCACGCACGTCGATGTGCGCCAGGCTGAACACCGGCCGATGCGCAAGCCAGACGAGCGCTGCCACCGTCAGTGCCGACAATGCTGCCAACGTCAGCGCATTGGCTACCAGGTTGATGAATCGAGGGTTGTTCCACACTTATGTCCCTTGAGTTCCGGACTGCGAATTCGCCGCCACGGTCAGGGGTCGTACGTGGCAGCGCGCCGTGCGCAGGATCTCCACGCACAGCTCCGGATAGCTGATCCCCGCTGCACGCGCCGCCATGGGTACCAGTGAATGACCCGTCATTCCCGGCGCAGTATTCACCTCCAGCAGGAACGCCCGGTTGTCCTCTCCGAGCATGACGTCCACACGCCCCCAGCCCGAGCACCCGACAGCGCGATACGCCCGTACCGCGATACGCTGCACGTATTCGGCAATCGCGCTCGGCAACTCGGCCGGACAGACGTACTGCGTTTCATTGGAATGGTACTTGTGCGTGTAATCGTAGTTGCCGCCCGGGGCGATGATTTCCACGACAGGCAACGCGCGCGCCTGCTCAGCCTCCCCGAGTATCGCCACGGTCAGCTCACGCCCGCGAATGTACTCCTCGGCCAGCACGTCGGTATCGTAAGACGATGCCAGGCGGTAGGCATCCTCGAACTGTTCGGGGCGCTCGACCCGCGTCAGGCCCAATGTGGACCCCTCATGCGCGGGCTTCACGATCAGCGGCACACCCAGGTCTTCAGCGATACGCCTGAAATCGCTGCGCGCGTCGAGCACCGCAAACCGGGGAGTCGGTAACGCGTGCTGCAACCACACGCGCTTCGTCATGATCTTGTCCATGGCGAGGGCGCATGCAGCCGTACTGCTGCCGGTATAGGGAATGCGCAGCAGCTCGAGGGCACCCTGCATGGTACCGTCTTCACCCCCCCGTCCGTGCAAGGCAATGAAGACTCGATCGAACTGCTGCTCCGCCAGCTCGGCCAAGCTGCGCAGTCCAGTATCGAACAGGTGCGCATCCACACCCAGTTCACGCAACGCGCGGTGCACCCCCACCCCGGAGGTCAGCGAAACCTCGCGCTCCGCCGAAACCCCGCCATACAGCACACCTACCTTGCCAAAGTCTTCCATGTTTCACACTCCCAGCCCGCTCGCTGCGACCCCAGCCGGCACAGTCGTCTCGGCCGACCGACTGGCGAACCGTGCTGCTAGACGCTTCAGTTCCGCCGGGATTCCACCAATGGAACCCGCCCCCATCAACACTACGACATCGCCATCGCGCACCAGGCGCTCCAGCGTTTCCGGCAGTTGCGCGACCGATTCCACGAACCCCGCCCGGACCTGGCCGGCGTTCTCGACCGCGCGCGCCAGCGAAAGACCATCCGCCCCGGCAATGGGCGCTTCACCCGCCGGATAGACCTCGGTGATGACCACCTCGTCCGCCTCACCAAGTACGCGCACGAAGTCATGGAAGCAGTCGCGGGTGCGGGTGTAACGGTGTGGCTGGAACGCCAGCACGACACGGCGATCCGGATAGGCTCCGCGCACCGCCGCCAGCGTGGCATGCATTTCAGCGGGGTGATGGCCGTAATCATCGATCAGGGTATAGGTACCGCCCCCGCGACATGGATCGATGTTCAGCCCCTCGTGCCGCGCAAAGCGACGCCCCACGCCCTTGAATTCGGCCAGTGCAGTGCAGATGTGTTCGACCGATACCCCGAGTTCCAGCCCGACAGCGATGGCCGCCAGCGCATTGCACACGTTGTGGCGGCCCGGCATGTCCAGCACGACATCGAACGGCGCGAGCGCAATGTGCGAGCATTCGACCGTGAACCGCATGCGCGTGCCGTCGGGGCGTACATTCACCGCCCGCACCTTCGCCTCGGGGTGCATGCCGTAGGTGGTGATGGGCCGTGACACGAACGGCATGATCTCGCGCACGCAGGCATCGTCGAGGCACAGGATGGCGCTGCCGTAGAACGGAAGACGCTGGATGAACTCGACGAACGCCCGCTTGAGCCGGGCGATGTCGTGGCCGTAGGTCTCCATGTGATCAGCGTCGATGTTGGTCACGATCGCCATCACCGGCAGCAGGTTGAGAAAGGATGCATCCGATTCGTCGGCCTCAACCACGATGTACTCGCCCTGACCCAGCCGGGCGTTGGCATCGGCCGAGTTCAGCTTGCCGCCTATCACGAAGGTCGGATCCAGCCCGCCCGCTGCCAGTACGCTGGCCACCAGGCTGGTGGTGGTGGTCTTGCCATGCGTGCCGGCCACGGCGATGCCCCGTTTCAGCCGCATCAGTTCGGCCAGCATGACGGCGCGCGGCACGACCGGTATGCCGGCGGCACGCGCCGCCTGCACCTCGGGGTTGCCTGGCGTGACAGCGGTGGAAGTGACGACGACATGGGCGCTCGCCACGTGCGCGGCATCATGGCCATAGGCCACGCGGGCTCCGAGCCGTTCCAGACGTTGCGTGACCTGCGTGGCAGCGAGGTCGGATCCACTGACCACGTAGCCGAGGTTGAGCAGCACCTCGGCTATGCCGCTCATGCCTGCGCCGCCGATGCCGACAAAATGTATGTTCTTGATCCTGTGTTTCATGCAAGTTTTCCCTGAACCAGTTCGGCGCAGATGTCGGCAATCCGCTGCGTGGCGCCGGGTTCCCCTCGCTCGCGGGCCCGCGTTGCGATTTCGGCAACTTCCGCGCGCGTCCGTCGGGACAACCAGTCAGCCAGCCATTCGGGTGTCAAATCGCGCTGCTGCTGCAGCCATCCGGCCCCTGCATCGGCAAGGAAACGGGCGTTACGTGTCTGGTGGTCGTCAACCGCGTGCGGGAAAGGCACGAACAGGGCGGCCGCGCCGACCACCGAAATTTCGGCAACGGTCATGGCGCCCGCGCGGCAGATGACGAGGTCGGCCGTCGCATACGCATCTGCCATGTCATCGATGAAGGCCCGGCATTCGGCTGCCACGCCGGCGTCTTCATATGCCCTGCGCAGGCCGGGCAGATGCGCCTCACCCGCCTGGTGCAACACTTGTGGCACCTCCTGCCCGCGCTCGCGCAACAGCTGCAACGCCTGGGGCACGACCTCGTTCAGCGCCTGTGCGCCGAGGCTGCCTCCGACCACCAGCAGCCGCAGGGGGCCCTCACGCCCCTGGAAGCGGACCTGCGGTGGTGCCACCCGGCACATTTCCTCGCGCACCGGATTGCCAGTGACGATGCCCTTCAGGGCCCCCGGGAAGCCGTTCAGCACACGCCGCGCGAAGCACGCGAGCACGCGATTGGTCATGCCTGCCACTGCGTTCTGCTCGTGCAGCACGAGGGGAATACCCCGCATGGCAGCCATCAGCCCACCAGGGAACGCCACGTACCCGCCCATGCCAAGGACTACGTCGGGTCGGACCGCCCGCAGCTGGCGGCTCGCCTCGCGGCACGCAGAAGCCAGGGCAAGTGGCAGTCGCAGCATGGTAGCCAGACCTTTTCCTCTCACGCCGGTGAAGTGTAAGGGGTAAAGCGGAATGTCGCGAGCCGGGACAATACGGGCTTCCATTCCCGACGGATTGCCCAGCCACGCCACGTTCCACCCCCGTTCACGCAGAGCCTGGGCAACCGCCAGCCCGGGCATGATGTGGCCGCCCGTTCCACCCGCCATCACCAGGAGGCATGGCATCCGGACACTCATGCGCGACCTCCGCGCATCATGACCCGGTTCTCGTAATCGACGCGCATCAGGAAGCCGATTGCGCAGATGTTGGCGACCAGCCCCGACCCTCCATAGCTCATGAGCGGCAACGTGAGCCCCTTGGTGGGCAGCAGACCGAGACACACGCCCATGTGGATGAAGGCCTGCACGCCAAGCCACAACCCGACTCCCTGGGCCACGAGACCGCCGAAGGGACGGTCCATCACGATGGCCTGGCGACCGATTTCAAAGGCACGACGCACGATGAACAGGAACAGCACAATGACCACGAGCACCCCGACGAAACCCAGTTCCTCGCCTATCACCGCCAACAGGAAGTCGGTATGTGCCTCGGGCAGATAATGCAGCTTCTCGACACTGGCACCCAGCCCCACGCCGGTCCATTCACCACGACCCAGGGCGATGAGCGAATGCGACAGCTGGTATCCCTTGTCGAGTACGTTGTCGGCATGCCAAGGATCGAGATAGGCGAAAAGACGGGCACGCCGCCAGGGAGACAGCCAGATGAGCAACAGGAACAGGCCAATCAGCACCGCCGTCAATCCGCCGAAGAGCCGACCGTTGATGCCGCCCAGGAACATGATGCCCATGGCGACGCTCACGATCACGACGAAGGCACCAAGGTCCGGTTCGAGCAGCAGGAGCAGACCAGCCACGCCCATGGCCAGGGCGAGCGGCACGAAGCCGCGGAAAAATTCGTGGATACAGTCCTGCTTGCGCACCGTGTAGTCAGCCGCGTACAACAGCGCCGCGACCTTCATCATTTCGGAAGGCTGCAGGTTGATGCCGAACCCCAGCGGAAGCCAGCGCCAGGCGCCGTTCACCTCAGAACCGATACCCGGCACCAGTACCAGCACCAGGAGCACGAGGGCAATGACAAAGGCCGGCATGGCCAGCCGTTGCCAGGCCTGCATGCTTACCGTAAACACGAATGAGGCGGCCCCCATGCCGAGGAGCACATAAATGCAGTGGCGTAGCAGGAAGTGGTGGCGCGCCAGGCTTCCGAAACGGGGGCCGTCCGCAAGGGCGATCGAGGCCGAATACACCATGACGATGCCGAGCAGGATCACGGCGATCACTGCCGACAGCAGCGCAGGGTCGTAGTCGCGAATCTGGGTGCGTCCGGGACGCACCGCATTCACGCTACTGCCACTGCCCAGAGAACGCGGCGGCGTGGCCATTGCCTATACCTCCCCGCGTTCCAGCGCAAGCTCTTCGACGGCTTCGACGAAGGCCTCGGCCCGATGGCGATAGTCACGGAACATGTCCTGGCTGGCGCAAGCCGGAGAAAGCAGTACCACATCGCCCGGCCTGGCTTGACGCGCAGCTTCGCGCACCGCCTCGGGCAACGAAGCCACCCGCACACAGGGCACCCCGGTACGGGCCAGCGCCTCCTTGATGCGCCCTGCGTCCTGCCCCAGCAGCACGACCGCGCGCGCATGCTGGGCCACCACCGGGGCCAGGACGGAGAAGTCCTGGCCCTTGCCCAGGCCACCGGCGATCAGCACCACCCGTCGTCCCAGACCCTGCAATGCAGCCACCGTGGCGCCGACGTTGGTGCCCTTGCTGTCATCGATGTAATCGACCTCGCTCACCGTGCGTACCCAAGCCACACGGTGCGGCTCGCCGCGGTACTCGCGCAGCGCGCGCAGCAGCGGTGCCCACGGCACATCCAGGGAACGCGCCAGCAGCAGCGCCGCCTGCGCATTAAGGGCGTTGTGCAACCCTCGGATCTGTAGGGCGTCCGCGGGCATCAGCCGGTTCAGCCGCCCGCTATTGCGCCCGGGCTCGGGTGCGTTCTTGCGTCGACGCGGCGCAGTCGGCTCGTCAAGGTCCACAGGTGCAGCCTCTGCCAGCCAGAGCAGACCCTGCCCGCCATCCAGACCGAGATCACCCTCGAACTCCGGGAGATCCACGCCGAAAGTACGCACTCTCTGGCCTGCCAGATCCTCTACCATGTCAGCCACGCGCGGATCATTGCGATTGACGACAGCGATGCCGGCCCGCGCGAAGATGCGCGCCTTGGCTGCCGCATACGCGTCCAGGCTGCCGTGCCAGTCGAGATGGTCTTCGCTGATGTTGAGGACCGCTGCCGCGTGGGGCGCGAGCTGGTGCGTGGTTTCCAGCTGGAAACTGGAAAGCTCGAGCACCCACACGTCGGGCAGATCCGCCTGGTCGATGGCCTCGCACAGCGCATGTAGCGCCGCGGGCCCGATGTTGCCCGCCGCCCGGGCACGCATGCCTGCGCTCCGCAACATCCACGTCGTGAGCGAAGTAACCGTAGTCTTGCCGTTGGTTCCGGTGATGGCCAGCACCTTGGGCGCGTAGGCGCGCTCGTCGCCCAGCCGCACCAGGGCGCGCGCAAACAGTTCGATCTCCCCGATGATCGGAATGCCGCGTTCGCGTGCCGCCTGCACCAGACCGGCGACTGCAGGATCGCCAGGCGCAAGCCCCGGGCTCAAGAGGACTTCCTGCACATCATCGAGCAGCGCAGCATCGAACCGGTCGAGCGCGAACCGGAATTCGCAGGCTTCCGGCGTCAGCTGGCGGCGGGCGCGTTCAGCGTAGGGAGGTTCGGAGCGCGTGTCGGCCACGCGCACCCTCCACCCCGTGCGCTGATACCAGCGGGCAGCAGCGAGACCGCTCTCTCCGAGCCCGAGAACAAGGGCACGCGAGGAATTGGTAGAACGGGAGTCAGAGATGGTCATCGCGATTTCAGCCCATTAACGCAGTTTCAGGGTGGACAGCCCGACCAGCACCAGCATCATGGTGATGATCCAGAACCGCACCACGACCTGGGTTTCTTTCCAGCCGCCCACCTCAAAATGATGGTGCAAAGGTGCCATCCGGAAAATGCGCCGCCCTGCACCGTAGCGCTTCTTCGTGTACTTGAACCATGCTACCTGGACCATGACCGACAGCGTTTCCGCCACGAACACGCCGCCCATGATGAAGAGCACGATTTCCTGGCGCACCACGACTGCCATGGCCCCGAGCGCCGCGCCCAGCGCCAGGGCGCCGACGTCACCCATGAAGACCTGGGCCGGATAGGCGTTGAACCACAGGAATGCCAGCCCTGCACCCGCAAGCGCGGCACAGATCACCATGAGTTCGGACGCCCCAGGAATGTAGGGGAACAGCAAGTATTTCGAGTAGTCGACGCGGCCCACGACATAGGCGAATACGCCCAGCGCGCTGCCGATCAGGACCGTCGGCATGATGGCCAGGCCGTCGAGGCCGTCGGTCAGATTCACCGCATTACTGCTGCCGACGATGACGAACCAGGTGAGGACCATGAAGCCGAAGGCCCCCAGGGGGTAGCTCACGCTCTTGAAGAAGGGCACGATCAGGTCAGCCCGCTCCGGCAGCGGCAAGGTGAAACCGCTGGCCACCCAGGCCTTGAACAGAGGCCAGATCTCGGTATTGCTCGGCACGGCCACGGCAAAGGTCAGGTAGCATGACGCCACGAAGCCGATCAGTGCCTGCCAGAAAAACTTCTCGCGCGCCGGCATGCCTTCGGGGTTGCGGTACACGACCTTGCGATAGTCGTCAGCCCAGCCAACCCAGCCGAAACCAAAGGTCACCAGCAGGACCACCCACACGAACCGGTTCGACCAGTCAGCCCACAACAGGGTGGATGCTCCGATCGAGATGAGGATGAGCACTCCCCCCATCGTGGGCGTGCCACTCTTGATGAGATGCGTTTCGGGGCCATTGGTACGGACGGCCTGGGCGATCTTGAGGGCGGCGAGCCAGCGAATGACCGCGGGCCCGGCCGCCAGCCCGATCAGCATGGCCGTTGCGCAGGCCAGCAGGGCGCGCAACGTGATGTAGTCGAAGACGCTGAAGACGCTCCAGTACTGCGACAACCAGCGCGTGAGCTCAAGAAGCATGGCCCGCCCCTTCTTCGGCGAAACCGGGCTGCGCCTCGAGCAGCCTTACCACCCGTTCCATGCGCATGAACCTGGAACCTTTCACCAGGGTGGAAACGGGGTTCAAGGCGAGCAAACGCTGCACCAGATCTTCTGGCGACGCCTCAAGCGCGGCATTCGCGCCAAACGCATCGACTGCATGACGTGTTGCCTGACCCAGCGACAGCAGATGGTCGATGCCACGGGCGCGGGCATAGGCTCCGACCTCCGCGTGCATGGCCGGACCCTGCTCGCCCACTTCGCCCATGTCGCCAAGCACGAGCACACGCGGCGCCGGCAACTCGGCCAGGACATCGATCGCCGCGCGCACCGAATCGGGATTGGCGTTGTAAGTGTCGTCGATGAGTACGCGACCCGCCGGCAGGCGGCGCCACTGCATGCGCCCGGCGACGGCAGTGAAGCGCTCCAGCCCCTCGACGATGACGGGCAGCGGGCAACCGGCTGCCAGTGCGGCCGCCGTGGCGGCCAGGGCGTTCCTGACGTTGTGACGCCCAGCCACCGACAGGGTGACCCGGGCCGACCCCGCCGGGGTATCCAGCTCGAATCGCGCGAAGGCCGCATCCAGTTCGATCCCGTTGGCCGTGATTTCCAGGTTGTCGGCAAAGCCGAAACGCAGCCGCTTGCGGTTTCCCGCCAGTTCGTCCCATATGGGCGAGTACATCTCGTCGCCCGGATACACTGCGACGCCGTCTGGCGGCAAAGCCATCAAGGCCGCGCCATTCTCGCGCGCGACCGCTTCTACCGAGTGCATGAATTCCTGATGTTCGCGTTGGGCGTTTATAACTAGTGCAATGGTCGGGGCCGCTGCGTCGGCGAGCAAGGCAATCTCGCCCGGATGGTTCATTCCCAGCTCGAGTACGGCTGCCCGGTGCGTCTCGCGCAGCCGCAACAACGTCAACGGAACCCCGATTTCGTTATTGAGGTTGCCCTGAGTTGCAAGGCGATGCTCCGCCCCCTGCCAGACCAAGAAAATCGACGCGACCATTTCCTTGGTGGTGGTCTTGCCGTTGCTGCCGGTCACGGCCACCAGTGGCAGCTCGAACCGACGGCGCCACGCCGCGCCCATGTGGAGCAACCCCCGTCGCGTATCTCCGGTGACGATGACGGGGATCGAGCTGGTCACCGGTCGCTCGGCGACCACAGCGAGCGCACCGGCAGCGGCAGCCTGCTCGATGAAATCGTGTCCGTCGAAGCGTTCGCCACGCAGGGCGACAAACAGATCGCCCGCCTGGATCCGGCGCGTGTCAGTGGTGACGCCACGCGCTGCCACCAGCGCCAGCGCCAGTCGCGCCCATTCGCGATCGGAAAACGGAATCTCGCGCCCGGCGACTTCCTGGGTGGTTTCGTGTCCCTTGCCGGCCAGCAGAACGACGTCTTCAGGTTGGGCCGCCCAGATCGCCCGCATGATGGCACGCGCACGCTCGACCTCGATTACGGCCTTCTTCAGCGAATCGCCCGGCATGCCGCGCACGATCTGGTCAATGATTGCTTCGGGCTGCTCGTCGCGTGGGTTGTCGCTGGTAATCACCGCGACGTCCGCCGCTGCCGCGACAGCAGCCCCCATGAGCGGCCTCTTGCCGGCATCGCGGTTGCCGCCGCAGCCGAACACGCACCAGAGCCGCCCGCCGCGCGCCTGTGCCGCGGGACGCAGTGCTGCGAGCACGACGCGCAGGGCATCCGGAGTGTGAGCATAATCAACCAGAATCCAGGGTTGCCGCTTGCCGAAAGGGCTCTCGACGGATTCGAGGCGTCCCGGGACGGGTTGCAGCGCCGCCAGGGCCGACGCTACGCGTTGCAGAGACCACCCCCGCGCGTACATGACACCTGCCACCAGCAGCATGTTGTCGATATTGTAGCTGCCCGCAAAGCGCGACTGGATGGATACCTGGCTGCCGTTGCCCTCGAGCATGAACTGGCTGCCCGCCTCGGTAAACTGCACGCCGGTAGCACGCATCAAGGTAAATGTCTGGAGTTTTTCCGGCAGCGACGCGACATCCGTTTCACGACAGCAGCCGATGACTTCCAGCGCCTGCGTGACCTCTGCGAATCGCCGCCCTGCGGGGTCGTCGAAATTGATGACGGCGCTCTGCAGGCCGGGCAACTCGAACAGGATCTGCTTGGCACGCTCATAGGCCTGCATGGTGCCGTGGACGTCCAGGTGATCCTGCGAGAGGTTCGTGAATGCCGCCACCGAAATGGTCACACCATCGAGACGGCCCTGTTCCAGCCCGATTGACGAGGCTTCGATCGCCACCGCCTCAGCACCCGCGTCGAGCAGCGTGCGCAAGGCACGATGCATCGTGACGACATCGGGCGTGGTCAGCCCGGTCGTTTCGATCATCCCGTCGGGCAGGCGCACACCCAGGGTACCGATGATTCCGCACGATACGCCTTGCGAGTTCAGTGCCTGCGCAATCCAGTGCGTCGACGTGGTCTTGCCGTTGGTGCCGGTCACCGCAATGACTTCGAGATCACGCGACGGGTGACCATACCAGGCATCGGCCAGCGCCCCCAGCTGCTGCCGCAGACCGGACACGCCCAGACTCGGCACGGCCAGCGCGGCCAGCGCCGCCTGCTGCGCCTCGCCCAGCCCTTCAGCCTCGTAGACGATTGCCCCCGCACCGGCCCGAACGGCTGCACCGATATAGCTCCGCCCATCGGATTGCTGCCCCGGGCACGCCAGGAATACATCGCCGGGCTGCAGCGCCCGGCTGTCGAGGCTGAGATGAGCCTCGCTGCCCACCCGCTCGTGCAACCATTGGAGGACACGGTTCATCGCACGGCTCCTGCGACATTGGCCATGGCCGTCATCGTGTCGACGGGTGCATCAGGCTCGACGCCCAGCATGCGCAAGGTACCCCCTATGATTTCCGCGAACGCCGGCCCCGCCACGCGTCCGCCGTAGTAGAACTCTCCGCCGGGCTCATCAATGCGTACGGCCACGACCACGCGCGGATCGGACACGGGGGCGAACCCCACGAACGAGGCACTGAAACGGTTGCGGCTGTACACCCCATTGACCAGTTTGCGTGCGGTTCCGCTCTTGCCCGCCACGCGGTAACCGGGAACCCGTACGTGGGTTGCCTCGGCCGCGGCTGCCTCCAGCATGCGGCGCACGGTACGTGCGGTTTCCGGAGTGTATACGGGCACGGTGGTGGGGGCACTGTCGCGCTTCACCAGCGTGATCGAGGTAACGTCGCCGTCACGGGCGAAGGCAGTATAGGCGCGGGCGAGCTGTACCAGCGAGATCGACAAGCCATAGCCATACGACATGGTGGCCTTCTCGATGGGACGCCACGCTTCCCACGGACGCAGTCTCCCCGGCGTCAACCCCGGAAAGCCGAGTTCGGGCGCCCGGCCAAAGCCAAGCGCCGTGAACGTGTTCCACATGTCGCGTGCCGCCAGACGCTCGGAAATGAGCGTCATGCCGACGTTACTGGACTTCTGCAGGATGCCGGTCACGTCCAGTGAACTGGTGCGGGCCACGTCAGTAATCGTGTGGCCGGCAAACTGGAGACGTCCGCCATTCGTATTGAACGTGGTCGAAGGCGTGATGCGTTTCTGGTCGAGGGCCAGCGCCACCGTGAACGGCTTCATGGTCGAGCCCGGTTCGAACGCGTCGGTAAAGGCACGGTTGCGCAATGCATCACCCATGAGCGCTTCGCGCCGGTTCGGATCGTAGGTTGGCAGGTTCGCCAGGGCGAGAATCTCGCCGGTGCGCACGTCGATCACTATGGCTGAACCACCCTTCGCCTTGTAGGTATCAATCGTCTTGCGCAGCGTGTTGTAGACCAGATACTGGATGCGCGAGTCGATTGACAGGCGCAGGTCGCGCCCATTCTGCGGCTGGCTGATCGCCTGAATGTCTTCCACGACACGGCCCAAGCGGTCCTTGATGACCCGACGGCTGCCGGGTACACCCGCAAGCTGTCCGTCGAACGCCAACTCCACGCCTTCCTGCCCCTTGCCGTCGATGTTGGTGAACCCTACTACGTGGGCCATCACCTCGCCCTGCGGGTAAGAGCGCAGGCTTTCCCGTTCCTGATGTATGCCCGGAATGCCAAGCTCACGCACGCGCTCGGCCACGTCGACCGACACCTGCCGCTTCAGGTATACGAACGAGCGGTCGAGGTCTTCAAGGCGCGATCGCAATGTCTGCGGCGGCAGATCGAGCAGCCTCGCCAATGTCTGGAGCTGCTCGGGCGTGGCTTTCACATCTTCGGGGATCGCCCAGATCGCACGCGCTGGCACGCTTGACGCCAGGACGACACCATTGCGGTCGAGGATCTTGCCCCGGTTCGCGGGCAGCACCAGCGTACGCTCGTAACGTGCAACCCCCTGGCGCTGCAGGAAGTCGGTCGACAGGCCCTGCAGGTACAGGGCACGAGCCGCAAGAATGATGAAACCGATCAGCAGCATCAGCTGGACGAAATGGGCGCGCCGCACCGGCAGCTGGAGTGCCAGCACCGCCCGCGTGTCGGTGTAGCGGGGACGCGTGGACGATTTCCTGCGCTCACGCCGACGGAGCCACCGGAACAGCTTCATGGCCGGCCCCCCTGTTCCTGCAGGGTGGCTGCGGGCACCCGCACATAAATCATGCGATCGGCCGGGGCCGGCGACATCTTGAGCGCCTCGCGCGCGGCCTGGTCGATACGGGCGTGTTGTGCGTAATGGGTCAGCTCCAGCTGCAGGCGGCGCCAGGCAATGTCGAGTTCACGTTCTTCCTGACGCGCGCGGTCGAGCTCGATGACCGCCCAGCGCGAATCGTAGCGGCTGCTGACGAGCGCCAGCGCGCTTGCAACCAGGGCGAGAGTAAGTATGAGAGCGAGGCGACCCATCACGTCTCCCATGCGATATCGTAAAGTGCCCGCCCGCCCGGGATGAAAGACTCGCCTCCGCCAGGTGGGACGGGTACATCGGTACGTTCGGCAACCCGCAGCGTGGCGGAGCGCGCCCGCGGATTTGCTTCTGCCTCCCGGGCGTCCGCCCGAATCCTTCCCAGCAGCCTGAACAGCGGCTGCGGCAACTCGTGTTCGCGCAATGGCAGACGGGCAAGATCCCGAGCAGGATTGGCGGCGGCCGCCATGAACTGCTTGACCAGCCTGTCCTCAAGCGAATGGAAGCTGATCACGGCAAGCCGCCCTCCGGGAGCCAGTATGTCTAGAGAGGACGCGAGCGCATCCGCGAGCTGCGCAAGCTCACGATTGATGTGAATCCGTATAGCCTGAAAGGTGCGAGTAGCCGGGTGTTGGCCCTTCTCGCGCGTCCGGACGACACTCGCCACGAGTTCGGCAAGTTCGCCCGTAGTCTCGAGGGGCCGTTGCGCGCGGCGAGCTGCAATCGCCTTTGCAATCCCGAGAGCAAACCGTTCTTCGCCATGACGCCTGATAACCTCCCGCATCGTGTCCACGCTGGCCGTGGCCAGCCATTCCGCAGCCGTAGGGCCACGGGTCGTATCCATGCGCATGTCGAGCGGCCCGTCGCGCAGAAACGAAAATCCGCGACGCGGATCGTCGATCTGCGGCGATGAAACCCCGACATCCAGCAGAATTCCCTGCACCTGCCCTAGGCCGAGTCCGGCCAGCTCCGCGCGCATGACACCGAACTCGGCATGCACGACCGCAACCCGCGCATCCTGGGCTGCCAGTGCGTGCGCGGCCCGTATCGCTTCGGGGTCGCGATCGAACACCACCAGCCGGGCATCGGGCGCCAGGTACTGCAACAAGGCACGGCTGTGGCCGCCTCGGCCAAACGTACCGTCGACCCAGACGCCTGAACGCGGTGGGGCCGAGACGGAACCCCGCCATTCTCTGGCGTGAAAGTCGGGCTCGACCAATGCGGCAACCGCCGGTTCGAGCAGTACCGGCCGGTGTTCAAATGTGTGCGTCACGACCGCCTAGAACGAAAAGTCTTTCAACGCCTCGGGCATCCCGTTGGCGAACGCTTCCGCTTCGCTCCGGGCCAGGGCTTCCGCATCCCACAATTCAAAGTACTCGCCCAGGCCCAGCAGCATCACTTCCCGCTTCAGCCCGGCGGCCGCACGAAGCTCCGGCGCGATCAGGATGCGGCCGGCCGAGTCCAGCTCAACATCTTGTGCATTACCCAACAAGAGTCGTTGGACGGCACGCGCATCCGCCGGCAGGCGCGCTATGCGCTCCCGGCGCTCTTCCCAGACAGGGCGCGGGTACATGAGCAAGCAGCCGTCGGGATGGCGGGTAAGAGTCAGCTTGCCCTCTGCCTGCGCGATCAGCGCGTCACGATGCCGGGCCGGAATGGAGATCCGTCCCTTCGCATCCAGCGTGATCGCACTGCTCCCTTGGAACACGGCCGCCCCACTTTTTCACACAAAATTCTACTTTTTTCCACTGTAAGTGAAGCACCCACCGAGGTCAAGCGCCGGAGCCGCGCTTTTTCCAGCAGTAACAATGACTTAGATAACTGAAGGAGGGCATGGCGAGAGCAAAAAACGAAGCAAAATCAGAGGCCTGCAACGGGTACTGAATGCTTTTCTCAAAGTTCCCCTCAAACTGGCGCCCCCGCGAATGAAATGTTTTGACATGAACTTGCAATCAAATGCTTCCGGGCGACACAGCCAACGTTCCGTCATTCGACGCTCTTTCTGCCTTGCACCGCAAGCTTCCCTGGAATCTCAGGCACAGAGGATCACCATGAACCATCCGGGCAACCCACACCGCCCATGCACGCCTTCGGCCGCGCAGCCCAATGTGCCTGCGTCCCGGCGGCAGCTGCTGTGGAATCCATCCATCGGCGGGGTGCAATGACTTTACAAGCCCAAAAATCGCTGCTAGAATGCTTGGCTTTCTATCCCTTTGCCGCCAGCTGCTTGACAGGTAACGGCGAATAGTGCAAAATTGCATATTCTTTGGAGGGGTGCCCGAGTGGTTAAAGGGGGCAGACTGTAAATCTGTTGGCCTTGCGCCTACGTTGGTTCGAATCCAACCCCCTCCACCAAAGAACAAGCAGCAAACCGAATCGCAGTATTACCTACAGGCTGGCCCATACCACGGCCGCAGTAGTAAATACCGGCGTCGGATTACCGGACTGGGTTAGGGATTACGTACCTTCGAGCGGGTGTAGCTCAATGGTAGAGCAGAAGCCTTCCAAGCTTAAGATGAGGGTTCGATTCCCTTCACCCGCTCCAGCATCCGGCGAGTCAATCCGCCCATGTGGCTCAGTGGTAGAGCACTCCCTTGGTAAGGGAGAGGTCGCGCGTTCGATCCGCGCCATGGGCACCACTACTTCTATCTTTCCATAGTTCAAGCAGGCACCCCAGGTCAGGAGTCAGCCATGGCAAAAGGCAAGTTCGAGCGCACGAAGCCGCACGTCAACGTTGGGACGATT
>ERZ777003.2061-NODE-2061-length-25708-cov-5.849881_pt1 | contig 25708 bp, 23 predicted proteins | sample MGYA00374956_ERZ777003 | MGnify/ENA primary metagenome ERZ777003 (study PRJEB29302, sample SAMN06268252) | bioreactor metagenome | isolation source: Joint BioEnergy Institute, California, USA | place: USA:Joint BioEnergy Institute, California, USA | collected... | reverse complement strand
ATCCGGACGAGCACCACCAGGTCGTACTGGCCACCGGGCGGCCCGAACACATCGACTTCAACGTGATCAACCAGATTTCTTTCAAGGCCGACAGCCTGGCAACATTGCGTGAGATGTATCGCCGTCTGGTCGAGTACGGTGCCAACGACATCCAGCCTGCCACGCACGGCAACGCAGTGTCGGTCTACGTGCGCGATCCCGAGGGGAACAGGCTCGAGCTGTACATGGACCTGCCCTGGTATGTCAACCAGCCGTATCGCGTGCCGGTCGACATGACGCTCGATGACGAGGAGCTGATGAAGACGCTTGAGGCACACGCGCGCAGCCTGCCAGGGTTCAAGATGCGCAGCGAATGGCGTGCCGAGGTCGCCCGCAAGATGGGCATCGAGTAAGTCGTCTTTCATGAGCAGTGCAGCGCGTCTTCTCGCGATCCTGGATCTGTTCACGCCCGAGCGTCCCATCTGGACTCCCGACGCCATCAACCAGGCGCTGGGCTACACGCGTCCGACCGGCTATCGCTATGTGAAGCAGCTGGTCGAAGCCGGATTTCTGCACAAGATGGCCGGAGGCCGTTACAGCCTCGGTGGCCGCATCATGATGCTCGATTTCGTCCAGCGGCAGACCGATCCCATGTTTGTCGCCGCCGCTGCCGTCATGCACGAGCTGAACCGGGACACCGGGCTCGACGTCGTGCTCACCGGCATGTTTAACGGACGGATCGTCGATACGCACCGCGTGGCCGCCGAACCGCACCTGCAGTTGCGGTACACGCGGGGTCGCGTGCGCCCGCTGTTCCAGGGGGCAGCGGCCAAGGTACTGGTCTCCCAGCTGCCGCGCGGCCAGCTGCGGCGGCTATACGACAATCATGCGGAGGAGGCCAGGGTGCAGGGTGCAGGATCCTCTTGGTCCGAATTTCGCGACTTGTTCGCGCGCGTGCGGCGCCAACGCTTTTATCTCTCTTATGGCGAGCTTGAACCCGACGTAGGCGGCGCGGCGGTGCCAGTGGTCAGCCCGCAAGCCGACTTCATCGCGGCGCTCGCGCTGGTCGGAACCATCGAGGGGCTGCAGCGCGCTGGTGAACAGCGCCTGCGCGCCTGGCTGGAAGCAGCGGCAGAGCAGGTGCGTAACCGCTTTCTGGCTATGGAGGATGTGCTGGGGGCGACGCCTGAAGACAGCTGAGCGCGAGAGGTGGCCTGCTTACCGCGTGGTGCCGCGCACATGCAAACGCTTCGTCCCGCCGTGCGATTTCAGCCTGCGCCAGGTGCGCCCGTCGCGGCCGATCAGCGCCTGCGCCGAGGCAGGTCCATCCAGGCCCGCCGCATAAGCCTCTACTGTTCCGGCACCTGAAGCCCAGACGTCGAGGAAAGGCTGCACGGCCCGCCACCCGTGCTCGATGCCGTCAGCTCGCTGGAACAGGGTCTGGTCTCCGGTCAGGCAGTCGTAGACCAGCGTTTCGTACCCGGTGCAGGCAGGCATCTCGAAGTAATCCGCATAGGTGAAACCCAGTTCGGCCGTGTCGATGCGCACGGCCTGCCCGGGTCGCTTCACATAGAACTCCAGCTGCATGCCCTCGTCCGGCTGGATGCGAATGAGCAGGCAATTGGGCTTGAGGTCGCGAATGGAGGTATTGCGGAACAGGGCGTACGGTGCCGGCTTGAAGTAAATGGCGACTTCCGTACTGCGGCAGCTCATGCGTTTACCGGTGCGCAGGTAGAACGGAACCCCGGCCCATCGCCAGTTATCGACGTAGAGTTTCAGTGCAACATAGGTTTCGGTGGTGCTGTCGGGCGCGACATTCTCTTCGTCCCGGTAACCCGGTACGGGCTGGCCGTCGATCTCTCCAGCCTCGTATTGGCCGCGCACGCTGTTGCGCAGTGCTTCATCGGGTGTCCATGGACGAATGGCACCCAACACCTTGATTTTTTCATCGCGGATGGCATCGGCGCCGAAAGCAGCAGGCGGTTCCATCGCCGTCAGTGCCAGCAGCTGGAACAGGTGGTTTGGGACCATGTCGCGCAGGGCGCCCGTACCTTCATAGAAACGCCCCCGTGAACCGACACCCACCGATTCGGCCGCCGTAATCTGTACGTGGTCGATGTAGTTCTTGTTCCAGAATGCCTCGAACACGCTGTTGGCGAAGCGGCTGATGAGGATGTTCTGGACCGTCTCCTTGCCGAGGAAGTGGTCGATACGGTAGATCTGGCTTTCGCTGGCATGGCACAGAATGAACTCATTGAGCTGGCGCGCTGATGCCAGGTCGGTGCCGAAGGGCTTCTCGATGACGATCCGGCGGAAATGCGAGTCTGACTGGTTGAGCAGGCCTGCGTCGGCAAGGCGCCGGATGATCTCGACGAAGAACCGCGGTGGCGTGGCCAGGTAGAAGACGGCGTTCTGCGTGGGGGCAGCTGCCAGATGTTCGCGAATGGACCGATAGGTATCCTCGCGAAGGAAGTCGCCCTGCAGATAGTACAGTTGCCGGGCGAACCGGTTCCATACCGTCTCCGACAGGGGCGCCACGCAGGTCTGACCGTGCGAGCGGCCCACCTGGTCGCGCAGCGCGGCGCCCAGGCGGGCACGGAAGGTATTGTCGTCGCTGGCGTTGTGATCGATGCCGACGATCTGGATGCCCTGGTCCACCATGCCGTTGTGGAACAGGCTGTACAGGGCAGGAACCAACAACCGTCTGGTCAGGTCGCCATGCGCGCCAAAGATGTAGAACACTGAAGGCGGGGCAGGGGTTACCCCGTTGCCGTGGGTGGATGTCATGACCGTTTATCCTCCGTATGTCCGCCAAACCCGAGACGCATGGCCGATAGCAGGCGGTCGGGATAAGCACTTTCTTCAATACGGGAACGAAACCGGTTGAACAGCGCTGCTGCCAGCACAGGGGTGGGCACGGCGCGTTCCACGGCAGTCTGGATGGTCCAGCGGCCTTCGCCGCTGTCGCTGACACGCCCCGAGAACCGCTCCAGTTCGGGATCGCCGGCAAGGGCAGCTGCGGTGAGGTCGAGCAGCCACGACGTAATCACGCTGCCGTGCCGCCACACTTCCGCGATGGCGGGCAAGTCGAGCTCGTACCGCTCGTCTGCGGGCAGCGAAGCGTCGCGGGCAGAGTGCAGCAGGTGGAAACCCTCAGCGAGCGCCTGCATCATGCCGTACTCGATGCCGTTGTGCACCATCTTCACGAAATGGCCCGCTCCGACCGGGCCAGCATGGATGTAGCCCCGGGGCGCCGTGTCGGTGAAGGCATGTGGTTGCGCGTGGGGTGCCTGATCAGGGGTGGCTGACCGTTCTGGCGCAGGTTGTTTCGCGGGAGCGACAGCCGCGGCATCGCCACCGGGGGCCAGGGCTTCAAGGATGGGCTGGAGGCGGGAGACGACGGCAGCTTCGCCGCCGACCATGAGGCAGTAACCGCGCTGCAGTCCCCACACGCCGCCTGATGTACCCACATCAACATAATGAATGCCGAGCGGCTGCAGTGTGCGGGCGCGGCGGATGTCGTCGCGAAAATAGGTATTGCCGCCATCGATGATGACATCGCCTGCAGCGAGCAATTGCCCGAGTTGCCGGACGGCCTGCTCGGTGGGTTCGCCGGCAGGCAGCATCAGCCACAGCACGCGTGGTGGCGTCAGGTGACGGATGAGCTCCTGCACGCCAGCGGCAGGCGTTGCCCCTTCTTGCGCAAGGGCCTCCATTGCTGAAGCCTGAACATCATGAACAGCCACCGAGTGTCCGTGTCGCATGAGCCGGCGGGCGATATTCGCGCCCATGCGTCCAACGCCGATGATGCCAATCTGCATGTGTTTCTCCTTGCGTCAGGCAATATGATGTGGCCGGACGGGACGGCCAAGCAAGCGCTGAACCCGCAAGGAAATTGCGGCTTGATGCGGCGGCTTTCAAGGAGGGAGTCGCCTTTCTGGACGTTTGGCAGCGGCTGGCGTGTTGTTGCAGGGTTGCTACTTCCAGGCGCGACGCGTTTTTTCGCACAAAAATGCAAAGATTGCTTGACACGGATGCCTTATGCCTTCATAGTGAGCGTACAAGATTTTCAAGTGGTATGAAGTGAGTACAGTATTAAGGCCGGACGCCGGTTCATCTGTTCTGCTGTCGTTCCTTGATTGTCTGGTGCACGGGCAATTCGCCCACATGTTCAAATTTGGTTAAGGAAACCAGAATGGAAACCGGTACTGTTAAGTGGTTCAACGCCGAAAAGGGCTTCGGCTTCATCATGCCTGACTCGGGCGGCAAAGACCTTTTCGCCCATTTTTCCGAGATTCAAGGCTCCGGCTACAGAACGCTCGAAGAGAACCAGCGCGTCAGCTTCGTTCCTGGCCAGGGCCCGAAGGGTCCCCAAGCTACCAAGATCACTCCGCTCTGAAGCGGGGCCATCCTGGCAGCCGCCTGCTGCATGCAAGCGGCTGACGGCACCAAGCTGAAGAACCCTGCGTTGCGCAAGCACGCAGGGTTTTTTCATGCCCGCGCCGGGAGCGTTACTGGCAGATCATGGGGCGCGAAACGATTCGCGCCGCAGGTGCAAGGTTATTTGCAAGTAACTGGCAGGTTTCAGAAAATTCGTGACAAATCGGTGTCGGTTGCCTCAAAATTGAGGGATTTCAGTAAGTTACAATCCTTCATTGTCCCGTTGCCACGATCGCGTCCCAACCGCGTCCCAACCGCGTCCCTGACAGCTCCCTATGTCGTTACTCATCCTCGTCCTGTTGCCGTTCGTAGGCGGGTTCATCGCTGGTCTGCTGCCCGCGAACGCGCGCAACCGTGAAGCCTACCTGGCAGCGCTCGTGGCGCTGGTTGGCGCCATCATCACCTACCGACATTATTCGGTCGTCAGTACGGGCGAGGTCGTACGTTATGAGCTGGCCTGGCTGCCGGAGCTCGGGCTCAACTTCGTGCTGCGCATGGACGGGTTTGCATGGATGTTCGCCATGCTCGTCACCGTCGTCGGGCTGCTGGTCGTGGTGTATGCACGGTACTACATGTCACCCCAAGACCCGGTTCCCCGATTTTTCTCGTTCCTGCTTGCCTTCATGGGGGCGATGCTGGGGGTAGTGCTGTCAGGCAATCTCATCCAGCTGATCCTGTTCTGGGAGCTTACCAGCCTCACGTCGTTTCTGCTGATCGGATACTGGTACCAGAACTCCGATGCCCGCCGGGGGGCGCGCATGTCGTTGATCGTGACCGGGACGGGTGGTCTGGCCATGCTGGTCGGCATGCTGCTGCTCGGGCACATCGCGGGCAGCTACGACCTGGACGTCGTGCTCCGGGCCGGCGACGTCGTTCGGGAGCATCCCTGGTACGCGCCTACCCTGATTCTCATCCTCCTTGGTGCCTTCACCAAGAGTGCCCAGTTCCCTTTTCATTTCTGGTTGCCGCGCGCCATGGCGGCGCCTACGCCGGTGTCGGCCTATCTGCATTCGGCCACCATGGTGAAGGCGGGCGTTTTCCTGCTCACCCGGTTCTGGCCGGTGCTGGCGGGCACGGAGTACTGGTTCTGGATCGTAGGTACCGTGGGCCTGGTCACCCTGCTGTTCGGCGGGTATGCCGCGCTGTTCCAGCAGGATCTCAAGGGCCTGCTGGCTTACTCCACCATCAGCCACCTGGGGCTCATCACGCTGTTGCTGGGCATGAACAGCGCGATCGGGACCGTGGCTGCCATCTTCCACATCCTGAACCACGCCACCTTCAAGGCTTCGCTGTTCATGGGCGCGGGGGTGATCGATCACGAAACCGGAACGCGCGACATCCGGCGCCTGAGCGGACTCTACCGGGCCATGCCCATTACCGCGACACTGGCCATGGTCGCCGCCGCGTCGATGGCGGGCGTGCCGCTGCTGAACGGATTCCTGTCGAAGGAAATGTTCTTCGCCGAGACCATCGTCGTGCATGGCAACGTGCTGGTACGCATCGGCTTGCCGGCGCTGGCCACCCTGGCGGGCATGTTCAGCGTGGCCTATTCGCTGCGCTTCATCCTCGACGTATTCTTCGGGCCCAAGGCCACCGACCTGCCCCGTGAGCCCCACGAGGCTCCGCGCTGGATGCGCTTTCCCATCGAGTTGCTGGTGCTGGCGTGCCTGGTGGTGGGCACCATACCTGGCTTCACGGTGGGGCCGGCACTGCAGGAGGCCGCCGAATCCGTATTGCGTGAGCAGATGCCAGAGTACACGCTCATGGTCTGGCACGGCTGGAGCATGCCTTTCATCATGAGCCTGATGGCGCTGGGCGGCGGCGTACTGGTCTACCTCGGTTTGCACCGATTCCTGCGTGTGGCCACGCTGGATCGCGTTCCGCTGCTTTCCGGGCTGGACGGCCGCAGCACTTTCGAGGCCCTGCTCAACTGGCTGACGGCGCGGGCCGACTGGCTCGAACACGCGTTGATCAGTCGACGCCTGCAGCCACAGCTGTTCTGGATCGTGCTGGTGACGCTGCTGGCCGGGGCCGCGCCTTTCCTGCTGACCGGCCGCCTCACCTGGGGCGAACGGTCGATCGCCGCCGTCGACCCCGCCTTTGTGCTGCTTTGGGTGGTAGGCATCGCCTGCGCGGTCGCGGCGGCGTGGAATGCCAAGTTCCACCGTCTGGCCGCCTTGCTGCTCATGGGCGGCACCGGCATCGTCGTGGTGCTTACTTTCGTATGGCTGTCGGCGCCCGATCTCGCGCTCACACAGCTGATGGTGGAGATCGTCACGACCGTGCTCATCCTGCTCGGATTGCGGTGGCTGCCCGTGCTGCAGCGCGCTCCATCACTGCCACCCGGGCTGGCCGTGCGGGTGGTACGGCGTACGCGCGACCTGCTGGTTTCCGTGGGCGGCGGTGCCGGAGTGGCTGCCCTGACGTATGCCATCCTCACCCGAGACTTTCCCGAAAGCATTGCGCCATTCTTCCTCGATCGTGCGCTGCCGGAGGGCGGCGGCGCGAACGTGGTCAACGTGATCCTGGTCGACTTCCGGGGCTTCGATACCATGGGCGAGATCACGGTACTGTCCATCGTGGCCCTCACCATCTACGCTCTGTTGCGCCGGTTCCGCCCGGCGCCTGAAAGTCTGGAAACGCCGTCGCAACAGCGTTACTGGATCCTCGGCGACTCGCCGGTTACACGGCCGGGTACTGATGAAGCCGCCTATGGGTACCTGCGCGTCCCCGCCGTGCTGGTGCGGATGCTGCTGCCGGTCATGGGTCTGATCGGCGTCTTCCTGCTGCTGCGCGGACACAACCTGCCGGGTGGCGGTTTCGTCGCCGGGCTGGTCATCGCGGTGGGCATGATCATCCAGTACATCATGGGGGGTACGCTCTGGGTCGAAAAACATGTGCGGCTGGCCCCGCAGAAATGGCTCGGCACCGGGCTTGCGCTGGCGGCGTGCACCGGAATCGGAGCGTGGCTCGTCGGTTACCCGTTCCTCACCTCTCACACCGTTCACCATGAGGCGGGCTGGCTGGGCGAGCTGGCCTTGCCATCTGCCATGTTCTTCGATCTGGGAGTATTTGCCGTGGTCGTCGGTTCGACCGTGTTGATCCTTACTGCGATTGCTCACCAATCGGTGCGCGGCCATCGTACGGCGGCCGTGCCCGACAAGTTCGAGAAACCCCGGTCGCTGGTGGTGCGCGGCGACGCTGCAGCGGCGGCGGCCTGGCCAGCATCGGACGCGGCGAAGGAGGCCAGTTGATGGAGCTGACGCTGTCGCTGGCCATCGGCATTCTCGCAGGCGTAGGCATCTGGCTCGTGCTGCGGCCGCGCACTTTCCAGGTCATCATGGGGGTGTCATTTCTGTCGTATGCGGTCAATCTGTTCATCTTCGCGATGGGGCGGCTGTCGGTCGACCAGCCGCCGATCGTAGAGCATGGACAGGCCGCCTCGCTGCTGGATACGGCTGATCCCGTTCCGCAGGCGCTCGTGCTCACCGCAATCGTCATCGGCTTTGCCATGACCGCACTGTTCCTGGTGGTAATGCTGGCTTCCCGCGGGTTCAGCGGTACCGATCATGTTGACGGCAAGGAGTCCGATACATGAGCTGGTACGACCACCTGCTGGTACTGCCCATCCTCATTCCCATGCTTGCTGGCGCGATCATGCTGCCCCTGGGTGAAAAGCGCCGCAAGCTCAAGGTTGCCATCGGGCTTGTCTCGGCCTTGTCCCTGCTGGTGCTCGCTGTCGGGCTGTTGTACGTATTGGGCAAGGGGTCGCCGGAAGGTCCGTGGCCGCAGTCCATCGCCGTCTACATCATGGCGAACTGGTCCGCACCTTTCGGTATCGTGCTGGTCGCCGACCGGCTGACCGCCCTGATGCTGACCACCGCGGCGCTGCTGGGCTTGTGCGCGCTGGTGTATTCGGTGGCCCGCTGGGACAAGTTGGGAGTGCACTTTCACCCACTGTTCCAGTTCATCCTGATGGGTGTGAACGGCGCGTTTCTCACTGGCGACATCTTCAACCTGTTCGTCTTTTTCGAGATCATGCTGGCGGCTTCCTACGGCCTGGTGCTGCATGGCTCGGGATGGGGGCGGGTACGTTCCGGCCTGCACTACATCGCTTTCAATCTGTTGGCGTCGTTCGTGTTCCTGATTGGCGTGGCCATCATCTACGGCGTGATGGGGACGCTCAATATGGCCGACCTCAGCGTGAAGGTCATGGCACTGGAGGCGGGCGACAAGGCACTGCTCGAAGCGGGTGCCGCCATCCTGATCGTTGCCTTCCTGGCCAAGAGCGCAATGTGGCCCCTGAACTTCTGGCTGGTGCCCGCCTACTCGGTGGCTGCTCCGCCGGTTTCCGCCATACTCGCGATGCTTACCAAGGTCGGCGTCTATGCCATCCTGCGTGTATGGCTGCTGCTGTTTCACGATGCCACCGGGGCTACGCCCGGCATGGGAGCTACCTGGATCCTCTACGGCGGATTCATTACGCTGGCCATTGGAACCATCGGGCTCCTGGCTGCGCAGGAAATACCGCGGGTGGCCTGTTTCAGCCTGATCGTTTCGTCGGGCACGTTGCTCGCGGCCATCGGCTTCGGGCGTCCCGAGGTTACTAGTGGCGCCCTGTTCTACATGGTGGGCTCCACGCTTGCGGTGGCAGCCCTGTTCCTGCTGGTCGAGCTGATGGATCGCACCCGGAAGTTCGGGGCGGATGTTCTGGCACTCACGATGGAGGCGTTCCAGGCCGAAGGCGCCATGCAGGAAGCCGAGGTCGACGAGGTGGGCATCGCCATCCCCATGGCCATGGCGTTTCTGGGGCTGGCATTCGCCGGTGCCGCCATCGTGCTGGCGGGTCTGCCACCGCTGACAGGTTTCCTGGCCAAATTCGCGATGCTGTCCGCGGCGCTCAACCCTGAAGGGCTCGGCGCATCTGCACAGCCGCTCAAGCATGTGTGGATCTGGGTCACCCTGGTCATTCTGTCCGGTCTGGCTGCGTTGATTTCGCTCAGCCGTGCCGGCGTGCGGGTATTCTGGGCGGCCGAGGATCGCGTCGTGCCGCGGCTGCGCCTCAGCGAGGCGGGGCCGATTGCTCTGCTGCTGCTCGTCTGCGTAGGGCTCACCGCGGGGGCCGGTCCCGCCATGCGTTACCTTGACGCGACGGCCGAGGCTCTGCATTCTCCCCATGGCTATGCCAGTGCGGTCATGGGTTCCACCTCGGTGCCGGCGCCTACGCATCATTCTCCGTTGAGTGTGCCATGATCAAGCGACTGTTTCCGGCCCCGGTGCTTTCCTGCTTCCTGCTGGTGATCTGGCTGATCATCAACCAGACCGTGGCTCCCTCCCAGATACTGCTGGGCGTAGTCCTGGGCATCCTGGGACCGTGGCTGACGCGCGAGACGCGGCCGTTCCGGGTCCATGTGCGCAGACCGGTAGCGGCACTGCGGCTGATGGGGCGGGTGGCCGTGGATATTGTCAGGTCCAACCTCCAGGTGGCGGCCATTATCCTGGGGCACCGACGGCGCAGTGTCGAGTCCGGTTTCATGCACATTCCCCTCAAGATGCGCGATCCGCATGCGCTGGCCGCACTCGGCTGCATCATCACGGGGTGCCCGGGAACCGTATGGGCGGGCCTCACCGAAGACTGTTCGACGTTCACCATACACGTGCTCGACCTGCGCGATGAAAACGAGTGGATCGACATCGTGCAGAACCGGTACGAGACCCTGCTCATGGAGATTTTCGAGTCGGGGCCGGTGCACTACCGGTTCGCAGGCGCGGTGCCCTCTCAAGGGGAGCAATCCGGTGAGGCGGTGTTGACTACAGTCGCGTCGTCGGTCCGGGCCGGGGCTGCCAAGTCAGGAGAGAACCGGTGAAACGGCGCGCTGCTGCGGGCACGCGGAACTGCAATGCAGGCCATGCGGTCGCGCACCGAATGGAGCTGAAGGGGTCATGTCAGGGTTTCTAACGTTTGCCATCTTTTATGCGCTGGTCGCCCTAGCGCTGGCGGCCATCATCACCAGCGTGCGCCTGATCATCGGGCCCAGTGCACAAGACCGGGTGCTTGCGCTCGACTGCCTTTACATCTGTGCGATGCTGTTCCTGGTCGTGCTCGGCATCCGCTACGAACATCACCGTTACTTCGACATCGCGCTGCTGATCGCGTTGTTCGGGTTCGTGGGTTCGGTAAGCGCCGCCAAGTTCCTGATACGCGGAGAAGTCATCGAATGAGCGCCGAAATTCCGCTATGGGTGCAGTGGCTGGTTGGCCTGTTTCTGGTGGTGGGCTCCTCATTTGCCCTGATCGGAACGATCGGTCTGCTGCGCTTGAAGAGCTTCTATCAGCGGGTGCATGCGCCCACCTTGGGTAGCACGCTGGGTACCTGGCTCACCGTTGGCGCCTCGATGCTGTTCTTTTCCTTCCTGCAGCACCGGCCCGTGCTGCTGGAGCTCCTGCTGGGTGTATTCCTTTATCTCACTGCGCCGGTCACCAGCATCCTGCTCGTGCGCGCGGCCATCGTGCGCGAACGGCGCGCCAGCATGGCGCGCCATGAGGATGTTCCCACCGGCTATACCGATCCGGAGCATCCGGAAGAAGAGCGCCGACCGGGGTTGCCGGCGGGCGAGGCGGCAGAGGGGCAGGCCAGCCTGCAGCATCCCGCGCGTTGACCGCTTGTCAGCGGCGCACGCCGGCGCCGGAGCAGGCCGGTTGCGGGTGGTCAGGCCAGGATGGAGGGCGTTCAAGCCGTTCTGGGGCCGTGGCCGTCACTGGCAGGTTGCTGTTGCAACAGTTCGAGCACCTCCCTGTCGCTGGTCTGCGGGAAGCTGGAGTACCAGAGGCCGACCGCGCGAAAGGGTTCGGGCGTTGCCAGGCATACGACATCATCGGCTTCCGTTCGAAGCAGGGCGCAGGTATCTGCGGCCCCTACTGGTACGACAGCCACGATGCGAGCGGGGCGAAGTGCCCGTATGGCCCTGACTGCAGCCCGCATCGTGGCTCCGGTTGCCAGACCATCGTCCACGATGATGACGGTGCGGCCGCCGACGTCCAGTGGTGCCGCGCCTGCACGGTAAGTGCGTTCGCGGCGCTCGAGTTCAGCAGTTTCGGCAGCGATGGCCGCATCGACGGCAGCCTGGCTGATGCCCAGGGCCTGAATTAGTCCATTGTCGAGCAGCGTGACGCCATGGGTAATGGCCCCCATGGCCAGCTCGGGCTGACCGGGAACGCCGAGCTTGCGAACCACACAAACATCCAGGGGTGCATGAAGTTCCCGGGCTATCTCGTAGGCAACCGGCACGCCACCCCGTGGCAATGCCAGCACGATGGGGTTCGGATAGTGGCGTGCTGCAAGCTCGGCAGCCAGCTGCTTCCCGGCTTCCTGACGGTTGCGGAAAGGGGTTCGCATGGGCGTCCGGGAGCAAGCTGTCAGCCTGCACCAAGTGCATCAAGGACGCGGGCATGGGCCTGTATGGCCGTGCGGCGATGGTAGGCCTCGAGTGCTCTCAGCCCACCCAGCTCTTCTCCCCCACCTGCCCGCCCGGGACCCCCATGGACCGACATCGGCATGACGTTGCCATGACCGGTGTGCGACCTGGCAACCTCGGGCGTAACCACATGCAGGCGCCCATGCGAGTCGGCGAGCTCCAGGGCGGTCCGCGCCAGCCAGAACGTGTCATCGCCATACAGCGAAGCGACCAGCGATCCTTGCCCACGGCGTGCCAGCTTGATGGCGTGCGCGGTGTCACGGTAGGGTAGCAGGGTGGCCACGGGTCCGAAAGCTTCATGCTCATGCACCGCGCGTGCCGCGTCGGCATCGCGTACGCGCAACAGGTGTGGCATGACGAATGCGCCGACGCTGGCGTCGGCATCGATGAGATCGGCGGGGTTGCCCGCATGGACTACCTCGGCTTCCGCGCGCAACCGCTCGATGGCTGCCAGCACGCTTGCCTGCTGCTGGCGATTTGCGAGTGAACCCATGCGTACCTCCGGGTTGCGCGGATCGCCCACCTTCACCTCGGCCAGCCGGGCTGCCAGGGCCTCGGCTACGGCGTCAGCGTGCGGAGCCGGAACCATGATGCGGCGGATGGCGGTGCACTTCTGCCCCGATTTGGAGGTCATCTCGCGTACCACTTCGCGGATCAGGAGATCGAAAGCGGCACTGCCGGGGGCAGCGTCGGGCGCCAGGATGGCACTGTTCAGGCTGTCGGCTTCGGCGTTGACGCGCACGTGCCGGCTGCACACGGCGGGATGGCTGCGGATGTGGGCGGCCGTGTCGCTGGATCCGGTGAACGAAACCAGGTCGAATCCGGTGAGAGCATCGAGCAGTCCCTCTGGCGTACCGCATACGATGGACAGCGTTCCTACGGGAAGAATGCCGGCTTGAATGACATCGGCGACCATGCGCTGTGCCAGCCAGGCGGTGGAGGTTGCCGGCTTGGCGATGACCGGAACGCCCGACAGCAGGGCGGGTGCGGCTTTCTCCCACAGCCCCCAGGCGGGGAAATTGAACGCGTTGATGAACAGCGCCACTCCGGGCAGCGGTGTACGCACGTGCCGGCTCAGGAAGGACTCGTCCTTGCCCAGGCGCACCGGATCGCCGTCGTCGAGCCAGTGGCGGTCTCCCAGCGCCTGACCGATGCGTGCGTAGTAGGTCAGTGTGTAGATTGCACCGTCGATGTCGATGGCCGAATCGGCCTGGGTGGTGCCTGAATTGGCCAGGGCAATGTCGAAGTATTCCGCTCGATGCGCCTGCAGGACTTCGGCAATCTTCCCGAGCAGGGCGGCGCGTTGGGCGTAGGTGAGTTTGCGCAGTTCCGCGCCACCGGTGCGGCGTGCGAAGTGAAAGCCGGCCGGGATATCGAGCTCCTTGCTGGAGACGCGTACCAGCGGCGTCGCGCGCACCGGGTCGTAGAGCGCTGTTCCTTCTCCGGCTCCGGATTGCCATTGACCGGCAAGAAAGTTGGGCAGCAGTTGAGTCATGCAGGTACCTTGCTGGCAGGGTTGCAGGGCGCTTCAAGTGCGCGTGAATTCGATTGCGCCGTCGGGCAGGAGATAGAGCACCAGGGCCCGTCCGCCCCGGACCGTCGGATAGTGTGCGCTGCCGGGGCCGTATACTTTCCAACCTGCGGCCTGCCCATCGAAGCGGGCATCGCCCTCGATCGGCATGACGAGATCGATCTCACCGTTGGGATGCGTGTGATGCGGGCCGCGAATTTCGTTCATGTCGACAACATCTACCGAGAAGCCGGCGAATTCCGGAGAGGGCTGAATGACGCGCCCGAAGCGGATTCCCCCGTGTTCACGGTTGCACAGCCAGCCGTCGGCCACGCCTTGCCGGCAGGCTGCTGTGGTATCGCGGTACCATCCGCTGTCGGGTCCGTAATGGGTGTTCAGCCACGATTCCAGCTCGGCATCCAGTGGCTTGCCCGCAACCGCCTGCGTGATGTTGCGCATGAGCTCTTGAAACTGCGGCGTCATCGATCATCTCCTCTGATTGTTTGTGCATCGGGCTGTTCATGAAATATTATGCATGCAGTTGCCCGATCTCGCGAACTTCGAGGCCTTCCCGGAACCATATTGCACAGCCAGCATGAAATCGATCGTTCCAGATCCAGTCAACTCATCGGTACCCGGCGCGGAGAACGAAAACGGCAACAGCGCGCTGGAAACTCGGCCACCCCATACCGAAGCGGCAGGTCTGGCCGCCGGAACGGTCGAAAGTGGCCAAACGCGGAGAGCGTCAGGGGCCTCACTGCGCAAGAGTGGGGCGAATGCAGGGGAGAATGGGTTGTCCCTGGCCGGTTCGCCTCGGGAAACCCGAGCCGGCGATGCCCGCGACAACGACGTGCGCGACCCGATCCTGGTGGCACTGGGCGAGCGCATACGCAACCTGCGTGCGCGGCGCGGCATGACGCGCAAGGAAACCGCGCAGGCGGCGGGAATTTCGGAACGGCACATGGCGAACCTCGAGTCGGGCATGGGAAATGCCACGCTGCTGATCCTGCACCAGCTGGCACACGCCCTGCGGTGCAGCCTGGCGGAAGTGCTGGGTGACGTCACTACGTCATCACCCGAGTGGCTGCTGCTGCGCGAGATGCTGGAAGGGCGCTCGGAAGCTGAACTGCACCGGGCGCGTGTCACCCTCAGTGCCCTGTTCGGTACTACCGACGACGCCCAGGGGCGGAAGCGCCGCATCGCCCTGATCGGCCTGCGCGGGGCGGGAAAGTCTACCCTTGGGCGCATGCTGGCGGAAGATTTCGGCTATCCCTTCATCGAGCTGAGCCGGGAGGTCGAGCGCATTGCCGGCTGCAGCATTACTGAAATTCATTCCCTTTACGGTGCCAGCGCTTACCGCCGGTACGAACGGCGTGCCCTGGAAGATGTACTGCAGCGTTGCCAGCAGGTGGTCATGGCCACACCGGGCGGAGTGGTGTCCGATGCATCAACCTTCAACATGCTGCTGACACATTGCTACACGGTGTGGCTGCAGGCCGAGCCGGAAGAGCACATGCGGCGCGTCATCGAGCAAGGCGATTTCCGGCCCATGGCGGGCAGTCGCGAAGCCATGGACGACCTCAAGCTCATTCTCAGCGGGCGCGCGCCGTTTTACGCCAAGGCCGACATGTCTTTCGATACGAGCATGCAGAGCGTGGATGAGGCATTTGAGGCCTTGCGCAACCGTTTGCGCAAGGCATTGGCGGGGGCCGACACACGGTAGGTCGCTTTCGACCTAGGTAAAACCCTTAGAAATCCCGGAAAAACGCGCACACAGCGTCTTCCAGTGCTTGACAGTGCCGGTGGCATGCACTATTGTGCATGCACAATAATGAAAATGCACTTGGTTGCATGTTTACCACCGGGTTTCCACACACATCGAGGACGCTTCAATGACGCACAATCCGCCAGCGGTGACACCGAAGGTCGACTATCGCACCGATCCATCCAAATACCGCCATTGGAAGCTCAGTGTCGATGACGAAGTTGCCACCTTGGCCATGGATGTGGCGGAGGATGGGGGGCTGGTTCCGGGCTACAAGCTCAAGCTCAACTCATACGACCTCGGAGTCGACATCGAACTGCACGATGCACTCCAGCGCATCCGTTTCGAATACCCCCAGGTTCGCGCGGTGGTCATCACCAGCCTGAAAGACCGCGTGTTCTGTTCCGGGGCCAACATCTTCATGTTGGGTCTTTCAACCCACGCCTGGAAGGTCAACTTCTGCAAGTTCACCAACGAAACGCGCAACGGCATCGAAGACTCCAGCCGTCACAGTGGCCTGCGCTTCCTCGCGGCCCTGAATGGCGCGTGTGCCGGCGGCGGATACGAGCTGGCCCTGGCCTGCGACCATATCCTCCTGGTCGACGACCGCTCTTCCGCTGTCTCGTTGCCCGAGGTTCCGCTGCTGGGCGTGCTGCCTGGCACCGGCGGTCTCACCCGTCTCACTGACAAGCGCAAGGTGCGGCACGACCGCGCCGACGTGTTCTGCACTACCACGGAAGGCGTGCGCGGGCAGCGTGCACTCGAGTGGGGGCTGGTCGACGAGCTCGCCCGTCCTGGCCAGTTCGCGGAAGCCGTACGCAAGCGCGCGGTCGAACTTGCGCGTGAGGGGCGTCAGGGCGGCGCGGGCAAGCAGGGCGTGCAGCTCACCTACCTCGAGCGCGAGGACGCCGAAAACGAGCTGCGCTACCGCCATGTAACCGTCAGCATCGATCGCGAGCGCCGCGTCGCCAATATCGTGGTGAGGGGGGCCGAGGGCCAGCAGCCTGCCGATATCGCCGGCATCGAGCAGGCGGGTGCGGCATGGTGGCCGTTGCAGATGGCACGCGAGCTCGACGACGCCATCCTCAACCTGCGCACCAACGAGCTCGAAATCGGCACCTGGGTATTGCGTACCGAGGGCGACGCTCAGGCGGTACTGGCGGCCGACGAACTCATGCAGAAGCACGCCGACCACTGGTTCGTGCGTGAAACCATCGGCATGATCCGCCGTACGCTGGCCCGCCTCGACGTCTCGTCGCGTTCGCTGTTTGCGCTCATCGAGCCGGGTTCGTGCTTTGCCGGTACGTTGCTGGAACTGGCGTTCGCAGCCGATCGCGCCTACATGCTCGACGTTGAAGAAAACGCGCCGGCCATCCATCTCAATGCGCACAACTTCGGCACCTACCCCATGGTGAACCGGCAGTCGCGGCTCGCGCGCCGCTTCTACGACGACCCGCAGCAGCTTGAGGCCGTCCGTGGCACCATCGGCAAGCCCCTGACCGCGCCCGAGGCCGAATCCCTCGGCCTGATCACTTTCGCGCTGGACGATATCGATTGGGAAGACGAGATCCGCATCGCGCTTGAGGAGCGGGCGTCGATGTCGCCCGACGCACTCACCGGGCTAGAGGCGAACCTTCGTTTCTCCGAGCGGGAGTCCATGGAGTCACGCATATTCGGACGTCTTAGCGCCTGGCAGAACTGGATATTCAACCGCCCCAACGCGGTCGGCGAGCAAGGTGCGTTGAGGGTGTATGGCAAGGGTGAGAAACCCGCGTTCGATCTGAAACGCGTCTGAGTCTGCACCCGTAACTGGCCGAATCGAAAACGCAGTACAACTGGAGACCACGTCATGTCAGGTATCAATTACACCGAGAAGATTCCGAACAACGTGAATCTTTCCGAAGACCGCACGCTGCAGCGTGCGCTTGAGCACTGGCAGCCCAATTATCTGAAGTGGTGGGACGACATGGGGCCGGAAGGGTCTCAGAACTATGACGTCTACCTGCGTACCGCAGTCAGTGTCGATCCCGAGGGCTGGGCCCATTTCGATTACGTAAAGATGCCGCACTATCGGTGGGGCATCTTCCTGACGCCGCCTGAAGCCGATCGTCGCATCCACTTTGGCGAGAACAAGGGCAAGCCGGTGTGGAACGATGTGCCGGGCGAGCACCGCGCCAACCTGCGCCGCATCATCGTCACACAGGGCGACACCGAGCCGGCTTCCGTCGAACAGCAGCGGCATCTGGGCCTGACCGCGCCGTCGCTGTACGACCTGCGGAACCTGTTCCAGGTCAATGTGGAAGAGGGGCGCCACCTGTGGGCCATGGTCTACCTGCTGCACCGCTACTTCGGGCGCGATGGCCGTGAAGAAGCCGAGGCCCTGCTGGAGCGCCGTTCGGGTGATGTCGACAACCCGCGTATCCTCACGGCGTTCAACGAGAAGACGCCCGACTGGCTGTCGTTCTTCATGTTCACCTATTTCACCGACCGTGACGGGAAGTTCCAGCTGGCCTCACTGGCCGAATCGGGCTTTGATCCACTCGCCCGCACGACCCGCTTCATGCTCACCGAGGAGGCGCATCACATGTTCGTGGGCGAATCGGGCGTGGCGCGTGTCGTACAGCGCACCTGCGACGTGATGAAGCAGCTGAAGACCGACGACCCGGACAAGGTGCGCGCGGCCGGGGTAATCGACCTCGACACCATCCAGCGCTACCTGAACTTCCACTACAGCGCCACGCTGGACCTGTTCGGGTCCGACCTGTCTTCCAACGCGGCCCTGTTCTACACCGCGGGTCTGAAGGGGCGGTTCGAAGAGAGCAAGCGCAGTGACGACCACGTCCTGAAAGACGACAGCTATACCGTTCTTGATGTCGAGAACGGTCGCCTGGTCGAGCGTGAGGTGCCCATGCTGAACGCCCTGAATGAGGTTCTGCGTGACGACTTCATCCGTGATTCGGAAGCCGGAGTCAATCGCTGGAACCGTATCATCGAGAAGGCCGGGCTGCCGCATCGCCTGCGGGTACCCCACAAGGCGTTCAATCGCAAGATCGGTACGTTCTCGGGCATCCATGTATCGCCCGACGGCGATGTGCTGACGGAAGCCGAATGGAACGCCAACCGGCACAAGTGGCTGCCGAGTGACGCCGACCGCGAATTCGTGCGTTCACTCATGCCGACGCGCGTGACGGAGCCCGGAAAATTCGCGAACTGGATCGCGCCGCCGGTGGTGCCGATCGACCGCAAGCCCATGAACTTCGAGTTCGTGCGCTTCAACTGATTGCCGTTCGACGTTGCGGCCGCAAGCGGCGGACGTCGTCACGCGACACCATACGGTGAAGAACAGGCCGTGCCACCCGCCGCACCCGACCGGGTGGCACGATGCGTTTGGTTGGATGGGTGGAACCACGTTGACACACACGGGCTGGATCGTGGCGATCATTCAGTCTCGAGGTGGTAAACACGCGATGCGTGTAGTCAGGAGAACATGATGGACGCAGTTGCTTCCGAAGTCATCCGGCAGCACTTGATAGACCCCGAAATCTGCATTCGGTGCAATACCTGCGAAGAGACCTGCCCGATCGATGCGATCACGCACGATTCGCGCAACTACGTCGTGCGGCCCGACGTGTGCGGCGCCTGCATGGCCTGCGTCCCGCCGTGCCCGACGGGTGCAATCGACAACTGGCGCATGGTGCCCCGCGACCGCATGTACACGCTGGAGGAGCAATTCTCGTGGGATGAACTCCCGGCAGAACTGCCGCTGGTGGAGACGGCTCCGGCGGTCGCGACCGAGACGGTGGAACTCGCGGTGCCGATGGTGCAGCCGGTCGCTGAAAGCCATTACGGCTCTTCGGTACCTCCGTGGTCGGCAGCCCACCCGTACACCAACCTGTATGGCCCGAAATCCGTGGCCACGGCCACGGTCATGGGGAACTTCCGCCTCACCGCGGAATCAGCCTCCAGCGACATCCGCCACATCGTCCTGGATTTCGGCACGCTGCCATTTCCGGTGCTTGAGGGGCAGTCTATCGCCATCATTCCTCCGGGCGTTGATGCGCAGGGCCGGCCACATTACCCGCGGCAGTATTCCGTCGCCAGCCCGCGCGATGGCGAACGGCCCGGTTACAACAACGTCTCCCTCACGGTGAAACGCGTCACTACTGACCATGCTGGCAATCCCGTGCACGGCGTGTGCTCGAACTATCTGTGCGATCTGAAAAAGGGCGATACCGTGCAGGTGATCGGTCCTTTCGGCAGTACCTTCCTCAAGCCCAACCATCCTGGTTCCCACCTCGTCATGATCTGTACGGGCACGGGCTCGGCGCCCATGCGCGCCATGACCGAGTACCGGCGGCGTCACCGCGACAAGTTCGGCGCAGGCAAGCTCATGCTGTTCTTTGGTGCGCGTACCCAGGAAGAATTGCCGTACTTCGGGCCGCTCATGAAGCTGCCCAAAGACTTCATCGACGTCAATCTCGCGTTCTCGCGCGTACCCAGCGTGCCCAAGCGCTACGTCCAGGATCTGATGCGTGAGCGCAGTGCCGATCTTGCCGCCATGCTGCGCGACGAGAATGCGTACTTCTACGTGTGCGGTCTGAAGGGCATGGAAGAGGGCGTGATCAACGTGCTGCGCGACGTCGCCCACGAAGCCGGCATCGACTGGGATGAAGTCGCCGAAGAGATGCGGCGCCATGGTCGGCTGCATCTGGAAACCTATTGAGCCGCACAGAAAGGGGCGATGCCCGGGTGGAATGCCCGGGGGCCGCTTTCCGCTACCGAAGCCATGCATCCACAAGAGTGGGTGATGGTTTGCCGCAACACTTCAGCCCCCGCCACACGCTGAAGTGACGGATTCACGACACAGCGACCGGTTTGTTGACCCGGGTCAAAACGGCTTATGCCGTAGAGGAATAATTTAGTAACTGTCCGGGCAGATTTGTAGTCGATTGTTCTTTTTTCCCCGGGGTCAGTCAACCGAACAGTTCCTTGAGGCGGGCGCGCAAGCGTGCAATGGCCTGGCTTCTCAGCTGGCACACGCGGGCTTCGCCCACATCAAGCACCAACCCGATCTCCTTCAGGTTCAGTCCCTGTTCGTACGACAGGCTGAGAACAAGTTTTTCCCGTTCAGGCAGCTTATCGATGGCGTCTGCCAGCGCCTGCTGGAACGCTTTGGTAGCGAGTGCGCTGTAGGGCGCATCCTGGTGCTGCGCTTCGAGGTCGAAGGGCAGGGCTGAGGCGTCGTCGGCGTTGGCAGCGCTTTCCTGCATGGTTTCGAGGTCTTCCAGGTACAGCAGTTGGGCACCGTGGGCCTCTTGCAGCATGGTCTGGTATTGCGCCAGCGACAACCCTAGCTCGGCCGCGATTTCGCCTTCAGCGGGCGGACGGCCCAGGCGCTGCTCAAGTATCTGGATGGTGTCCTCGATGCGCTTCGCGCGTTCGCGCACCCCACGAGGTGCCCAGTCGAGCGTACGCAGTTCGTCGAGCATTGCGCCGCGGATGCGTTGGGTGGCGTAGGTGGTGAACTGCGCGGATGGCATCTCGCGATAGCGGCTGATGGCATCGAGCAGTCCCAGCATGCCCGCCTGGATGAGGTCGTCGAGCTCGATGCTGGACGGCAGGCGTGCAACGAGCTGAAGTGCGATGCGGCGGACCAGCGGTGCGTGTTCCTGCACCAGGGCTTCGTGCTGGTTCTGGCCGTATGCATGCAGGGCAGCGCGCGGTGCGCGCGGGCGCGGGCAGGCTGGGTCCGGGCAGCCGCCATCTGCGCCGATGCCGTCGGGGCCATGCGAGGTATCACGTTGGTCGCTGTCGAAAGCCATGTGAGCCAGAGTGGGGTTGTATGCGGTTGTGTTCAGACGTTGCCGCTTGCGGCTGCCGAACATTTCGGCCGGCATCTACGGGCCTGGTCCCGGGGCAGAGGTACGCGTCTTCCGCGCCGGTTGCCATTCTGGAGTGTTCGGTGCAGTGCTGACAAGTGGACTATGCAGGATTTCACCCGTCTATTCGGGCGATTGAAAGTTTTATCGAGCGTAACAGATGTATCCGTTTCCCGACCAGCAAACGCCGTGGATACCAGGCAGATCTTGCACTGCAGCACATTTCCTGCGGCGTTCAGAGTGCGGACTCGTATTTCAGTGCGTATTGGTTTGATCAAGAAAAGTGGAACAACATGTCGAGCGTGACGAACCGGCCGAAGAGCGAAGCGGCTCGCGTTTTCTATTCCACGATCTGAAAATTCACTGAGCGAAAGGGCGTTGGAGGCGTTTCGAACCAGTCGATCCGGCACATACTGCGGGTGCCACAACCCAGGGAGGGTTTTTCATAAATGAGGTTCGGGTTACTATTTGACGAAAGGTTGTTAGAATTTGTTATCCCTGTTCGCAGCAGGGTTACAAAGTCTAATCGGTGGCGTACGTTCTTGGCTAGCGCCAGGCTGCCTTTGCCGGAAGTTGCCAAGCAGGCCTAGCTCCATTCGCAAGAGACACGATTACAGGATACGGGTATGGACGCCCAAAGCAATTTGCTAAGTGAAATTCGCGAAGTCAATCTGTCGTACCTGCTGCTCGCCCAGCGCATGTTGCACGAAGACAGGGCCACGGCCATGTTCCGTCTTGGCTTCAGCTCCGAGGTGGCCGACATCATAAGCAACCTCACGCTCGCGCAGACGGTCAAGCTGGCTAGCTCCAGTACGTTGCTGTGCCGATTTCGATTTGACGAAGCCACTCTTCTGGCAGCCCTCAACCACAGTGCCCTCGGCAGTGCCGTGCAACGAGCTCACACCACCATGCTGATGGCCAACCAGCCCGTCGAGCAAATCGACTGAGCCACGTATGAGCAAGAAAAGTGTCGTCAACGAGGCCAACGAGATACAGCTGGCCATCTCGCTCATACAGTTGGGCGCACGTCTTCAGATGCTGGAAGCCGAAACAGGGCTCAGCCGCGAACGGCTGGTCCGTCTGTACAAGGAAATCAAGGGAGTCTCCCCTCCGAAGGGCATGCTGCCGTTCTCGGCCGACTGGTTCATGACCTGGCTGCCCAACATCCATGCATCGCTGTTCTATAACATATACCGGTTCATGGTCACGCACGGGGAGCTCAAGGGCGCCCAGGCACTCATTGCTGCCTATCGCCTTTATCTGGAACACGTCAATACCGAGTCCGAGCCCCTGCTCAGTTTCACCCGGGCCTGGATGCTCATCCGGTTCTTCGATGGCGGTCTGCTGCAGCTGACTGAATGCACCCACTGCAAGGGCAAGTTCGTCAGCCTCGCCTACGAGCCCCAGGCTGGATTCGTGTGCTCCATCTGCCGTCCCCCTCCACGGGCCTGCAAGACGCGTGCCGAGCGCAGTTTTGCTCAGGTTGACATCGAATCGATCGGGGTGCCAGAGATGGCCTGAGGTTCGCGTGCATGTCGGTAACTCGCTTTCTGGTTGGCAACTCCCCGTGTCCCGCTTTTTCAACATGACATGTTAATCGCCCTCGGTTTCCTCATTGTCTTTTGCTCGGTATTTGGCGGGTACATCCTGGTCGGCGGGCATCTCTACGGTCTGTTCCAGCCCATCGAACTGCTCATCATCGGCGGTGCGGCGGTTGGTGCGTTCCTGGCTGGCAACAGCAAGAAATCCATTCAGGCCACCGTGCGCGTGCTGCCCAAGCTGTTCCAGGGTACGCATTACACCAAGGCCGTCTATCTTGAATTGATGGCGCTGCTCTACGTGCTGCTCACCAAAGGGCGGCGCGAAGGCATGATGACGCTCGAGCCCCACATCGAGAACCCCGAACAAAGTTCGATCTTCACGTCCTATCCGCACATATTGGGCGATCGCACCCTGGTCGAGTTCATCACCGACTACCTGCGCATCATGATCAGCGGCAACATGAGTGCACTCGAAATAGAAACACTCATGGACGAAGAAATCGAAACCTTCCGGCACGAGTCCAGTGTGCCCGCCAGTGCCCTGCGCGCCGTGGCGGATGCCCTGCCGGCTTTCGGTATCGTGGCGGCGGTCATGGGCGTGGTGCATGCGCTCAGCGCAATCGACCAGCCGCCCGTGGTGCTGGGCGACCTCATCTCCAAGGCCATGGTCGGTACCTTCCTGGGCGTACTGCTCGCTTATGGCTTCGTGGCGCCGCTGGCTAGCCGTACCGACCGCCGCACGGCCGAGTCGGTCAAGATCCTTGAGTGCATCAAGGCCACCCTGCTGGCGAACCTGAACGGGTATCCTCCACCGCTTGCGGTGGAGTTCGGGCGCAAGGTCCTGTACTCGGTCGACCGTCCCTCGTTCCGCGAGCTTGATGAACATGTAAGGGCGGTGAAGAGCCGATAGGCAGAAGTGTATGAGTAACGGGGTCACTCATCGCGTGGTCTTCCGGCGGCGCCGCGCGCCGGAGAACCACCACTCTGGCGGAAACTGGAAGATCGCCTACGCCGATTTCATCACGGCGATGATGGCGTTCTTCCTGGTACTGTGGCTGGTCAGCATCACGCCGCTGGAAAAGCGGGAAGGGTTGGCCGAATATTTTCGCACGCCCATCCGCGACAGCCTCATTGGCGACCAGTCGGGTAACCGCTCCAACCCCATCCCCGGAGGAGGTGCCGACGTGACGCGTGTCGATGGCGACGTGCGTCGTCCCACCTCGGCGGGAATGCGGTATACCGCCGAGCAGGCCGATCGTGTCGCGCTTCAGTACCTGCGTCGCCAGCTCGACGACATGCTGGAAGAAAATCCGGCGCTGCGCGAATTCCGGCCGCAGATGCGCATCGACTTCACCACCGAAGGCCTGCGCATACAAATCGTTGACGACAAGGACCGGCCCATGTTTGCCCTGGGTAGCGCCCAGGTCGAACCGCACATGCGCACCATCCTGCGCGAGATCGCACCCGTGCTCAACCAGATCCCGAACCGCATCAGCCTGGCCGGCCATACCGACGCCACGCCGTACGTGAAGGGTGAACGCGGCTACAGCAACTGGGAGCTCTCGGCAGACCGGGCGAACGCCTCGCGCCGCGAACTGGTGGCGGGCGGCCTGCAGGAGGACAAGATCATGCGAGTGATGGGGCTGGCCTCCACGATGAGCCTGGTGAAGGATGATCCCTACCATCCTACGAATCGCCGGATCTCGCTGGTCGTGCTCAATCGCGAAACCCAGCACCGCATCGAGCAGGAAAACCTTTCGGCGGCCGATGTGCATGCGCGCGGTCGCGACGAGCTGCAGGAACTGTCGCCGCAGTCACTGTCGCAAACACCATCCGAATCTGCCGTGGCGTCTTCGCCCAAGGGCGAAAACGGCGAACCCGGAAGCTTACCGCGACGACAGGCCGAGAAGCCGGTCGGGGTAGTGCAACGGGCCGCGTCGGCAGGCCAACCGCCGGATGCCACCGGCACCACCGTATTCTGAGGACATGTCTGCCACGGTTCTTATCGTCGATGACTCTGCCACGATTCGCCAGCTGGTAAGCAGCGTGCTTGCCAGCGCCGGCTGGGAGGTCGTAACTGCAAACAATGGTCGTCGGGCTCTCGAAGTACTCGCCGCAGCCGCTGTTGATCTCGTGATTACCGACTGGAACATGCCGGATGGCAGTGGGCTCGACCTCATCAAGGGTATTCGGAAAATGGAAGCGCATAAGGGGATCCCGATACTGGTACTCAGCACCGAAACAGATCCTGGTTGTCGAACGGCAGCGCGTGAAGCTGGGGCAACCGGCTGGCTTGGCAAGCCAGTCGACCCCGTCATGCTGACCAATATCGCCCGGCAGTTGCTCGACCACTATGGGCGTCACGCGGCACAACGCACTCCGGAATAACCGTGGGCATCCATCATGACTGACAGTCTCGATCTCAAGCAGTTCTATCAAACCTTCTTTGAAGAGGCCGAGGAACTCCTGGCGGAAATGGAGCGGCTGCTCCTCGGGCTCAATGCCGACGATCCGGATTGGGAGCAGTTGAACGCGATCTTTCGCGCGGCGCACTCGATCAAGGGGGGAGCGGCCACTTTCGGCTTTGCGGCACTTACCGAGACCACGCACCTGCTGGAGAACATTCTGGATGCCGTGCGTAGCGGGCAGATGGCGCTGCGCCCCGACATGATAGACCTATTCCTGGAGACGAAAGACGTGCTCAGCAGTCAGCTGGAGAGTTACGGTCGAGAAACCGAGCCGGCACCTGAAACATACGAACGCATCTGCGCCATGTTGCGCCAGCTGGCCGAAGAAAAGCGCAGGGAGGCGGGCGGTACCTCGGCCGCCGCGCCCTCGCCCCAGCCTGCTGCACCGGCACAGCCAGCACCGGCCCCGGCCGCTGCGCCCGAACCTGCTCCCGCTGCCGCCACGGCGGCCCCGGCGGGTGGCGGTGCCGACGGCTCGCAACGGCTCAAGATCACGCTCACCAACGTGTCCCCGAAAGACCTCGACCTGGTCACGGCCGAAATCGGCCAGCTCACGCGGGTCGAGGCCGAGGTGCAGGAAGGCAATGTCACGACAATGTGGGTGGAATCCACGGTTTCCCCCGACGACATCATCGCCGTGTGCTGCTTTGT
>ERZ777003.2060-NODE-2060-length-25709-cov-11.565409_pt1 | contig 25709 bp, 24 predicted proteins | sample MGYA00374956_ERZ777003 | MGnify/ENA primary metagenome ERZ777003 (study PRJEB29302, sample SAMN06268252) | bioreactor metagenome | isolation source: Joint BioEnergy Institute, California, USA | place: USA:Joint BioEnergy Institute, California, USA | collected... | reverse complement strand
GTCGACGGCCGCGTAGGCCACCAGCCCGAGGCCGGCGGCGACGAGCACGAGCTTCCAGCCCGCGCCCGGGGTCGCGGCCGCGCCCGCGTCGCCGAACGTCAGCGCGTTGAGGAACGCCGCGCCGACCCACGTGAGCGCGAGCACGACGACGGCGACGCCGGCGGCGTCGACGAGGTAGACCGACTCGCGGCGGCGGCGGTCGCGCAGCGACAGCGCGCCGGCCGCGAAGCCGAGCGCGAGCGCGAGCAGCAGCCAGCGCGCGGTGCCGGCGCCGCTGGGGTCGAAGACCCACTCGACGAACGCGAGCACGGCGACGAGCGCGCCGAGCGCGGCGACGAGCGCGCACGGGGCGCTGCGCCGCCGCGCCGCCAGCCACGCCGCCGCGCCGGCGAAGGCGGAGAAGATCCAGCACAGCGTCCCCGCCGCGTCGAGCGGGTCGTCGACGCCGAGCACGTCGGCCAGCCGCCAGAGCGCGACGAGCAGCAGCACGAGCCCCGACAGCTGCAGCACGAGCGCGTAGACGCGCGGCCGCTCGCCCTCGCGCGGCGCCAGCACGGCCATGCCGAGCAGCAGCGCGGCGCCGAGCGCCTCCAGCACGAGCAGGATGCCGCTCCCCCACGGCCCGTCGAGCCGCACCTCGATGAGCAGCAGCGCGAGCGTCAGCGGCACCGCGCCGGCGGCGATCACGTCGCCGCGGTGCGGATGGGGACGGAGCAGCTCCAGGGCAGCGCGGACGCGCTGCGCGACCTCCGGTGGCCGATCCATGCCGCCAGCCTAGCGGCGGCCGCGGCCGGCTCCGCGGACCGCGCCGTCGCCCCGGCCGCGCGGCCGCACGCGCCGCGTCGCGCCCGCCCGCGCGGGCCCGCGCCGGCCAGCCGACGGCCTACCATGGCGGCCGATGGCTCCGACGGACCCGGCCACGCCCGCCCTGCGCGCCTCCGACGCCGAGCGCGAGCAGGCCGCCGCCCAGCTGCGCGAGCACTGCGCGGCCGGCCGCCTCACGCCCGAGGAGCTCGACGCGCGCCTGTCCGCCGCGTTCGCGGCCCGCACCGTCGACGAGCTGCGCGCGCTCCTGCGCGACCTGCCGCCGCTGCCGGCCCGGCCGGCGGCGCCAAGCCTCGACCCGGCGCGCGAGCGCGCGAAGGCGGCGGTCCTCCACCAGGCCGGCTGGTGGGCGCTGCTCGTGCTCCTCTGCGTCGTGATCTGGGCGATGACCGGCACCGAGGGCACCTTCTGGCCCCAGTGGGTGCTGCTCGCCGCCGTGGTCCGGGTCGCGTTCGTCGCCTGGGACCGGCTCGGGCCGGGGGCCGCCGTCCGCGCCCGCCTCGGCCGCGGCGGCGCCAGGCAGCCGGAGCGCCCGCCGCGCCGCGGCAGATAGCCTGCGCCCGTTCCCGAGCCCGGAGGCCAGCCGATGCCCCTCGTCGAGACCGAGGACCGCGGCGCGGTCCGTCACCTCATCCTCAACCGGCCCGAGAAGCGCAACGCGATGCACGGCGAGCTCGTGCTCGCGATCGGCGCGGCGCTGCGCGCGGCCGCCGACGACGACGGCGTCCGCTGCGTCGTCGTGCGCGGTGCGGGCCCGATGTTCTCGAGCGGGATGGACGTCGCGGCGCTCGGCGAGGTCGCCGCCGCGCCCGAGCGGCTGCGGGCATTCCGCCGCGCCTGCCTGGAGGCCTGGAACGCGGCGGAGGAGATGACCAAGCCGGTCGTCTGCCAGATCCACGGCGGCTGCATCGGCGGCGCGCTCGAGCTCGCGCTCGCCTGCGACCTGCGGGTGATGGCGTCCGACGCCGTCGTCGGCCTGCCGGAGACGCGCATCGGCCTCATCCCCGACGTCGGCGGCTCGTCGCGGCTGCCGGCCGTCGTCGGGCTCGGCCGCGCGAAGGAGCTCATCATGACCGGCAGGCTGATCGGCGCCGCGGAGGCCGAGCGGATCGGCCTCGTCAACCGCGTCGCCGCCCCCGACGAGCTCGACGCGGCGACCGGCGCGCTCGTCGACGAGCTGCTCGCGTGCGCGCCGCTGGCGGTCGGCCTCGCCAAGCGGGTGCTCGACGCGGCCGCCAAGCCGGCGCTCGCCGGCACGCTCGAGCAGGAGGTCGCCGCCCAGCAGCTGTGCGTCCAGTCGGCCGACTTCGCCGAGGGCGCCCGCGCGCTGGCCGAGAAGCGGCTGCCGCGGTTCAGCGGCCGCTGAGCCGGCGCCGGGCGGCGCGGACGGCCGGCGGCGCCGCCCGCGCCGGGGCGGCGCGGCCGGTCAGCCGCGCCGGCGGACGGTCAGCATGCGCGACCGCGCGGGATCGCCGTAGGCGATCGCGACCGCGCCGCCGTGGACGGCGATCGCGAGGTCGCCGGGCGCGTCGCCGGTCGTCTCCTGGACGGTCGCGGCGCTGCCGCCGCGCCCGTCGGGGTCGATCCGCAGGTGGTGGATGCCGCCCCGCCGGCAGTCCCAGATGCTCGTCGTGTGGCAGGCGCGGGCGGTCGGCGTCAGCGCGACGTGGAGGCGGCCCGCGCCGTCGACGGCGAGGCCGAGGCTGGCGGCCGGGATGCCGGTCGCGACGAGGGCGCGGCCGGTGTAGAGGCGCAGCTGCCCGAGGTCGTCGGCGAAGGCGACGCGGGCGCGGCCGTCGGGACCGACGGCGACGTCGAAGACGCCGGCGTCCCGCGCGAGCACGGTGCGGGTCCACCGCCTGCCGGCCCGCACGAGCAGGTTGAGCGCGCCGTCGGTGCGGGCGACGACCGCGACGGTGCCGCCGCGGACCGCCAGCCGCGCCTGGCGCAGCGTGCCGCCGACGAGCGGCAGCCGCTGGGCCGCGCCGCCGAGCGGCCGGTAGACGAGCTGCGGCGCGCGCCGGCCGAGCTCGTAGATCGCGTGCAGCCGGGTCCCGCGCGGGTCGGCGTCGACGTCGGCGAAGAAGAAGCCGGTGTCGCCGACCCGCTGGGCGAGCACGGGCGCCGGCCGGAACGCCGGGCCGCGGGCGAGCTTGAGCACGTCGCAGTAGACGAGTCGGCCGCCGCGCGCGTCCGGGAAGTCCATGCCGTAGGCGACGACCGGCCCGCTGCGCGGCGCGGCGATCGCGACGCTGCCCTGGTCGTTCGTCGCCTCGACGAGCTTCTTGCCGCGCGGGCCGGCGTAGATGACCCGGTGGCGGAAGCCGCCGCGGGCGGCGACGTGGAGGCGGCCGTGGCGGTCGAAGGCGGCGTCGACCTCGTTGTAGCTGTCGGAGGCGTCGATCCGGCGCGCCGGCCAGCCGGCCGCCGCGCCGGCGGCGGGCCGCAGGCGCAGCGTCCGCCGCGGCGGCGCGGCCGCGTCGCGCACGGCCGCCAGCGGGATCGCGGCGGCCGTCCGCGCGACGACGCCGCCGGCCGCGGTGCAGACGGGGGCCGACGGCCTCGCGGTGCCGTTGCCGGACCTGCCCCTCCTCGGCCTGGCGGCGCCCCTCGTCGCCCTGCCGCCCCTCCCGGCGCCGCCGGACCTGCCGGCGGCCGGCTCCAGCTCGGCGTTGAGCAGCAGCAGGCGGTCGCCCGCGGGCGCGAAGTCGCCGGCGGCGCCGACGACGGGCAGCCCCGCCGCCTGGCCGACGGTCGCCCCGCCGGCGGCGCCGGCGACGCGCAGCCAGCTGTCGGACTGGGCGAACGTGCTCTGGACCAGGACGCCGATCCGCTGGCCGGCCGCGATCGGGACGCTGACGCGGAACGTCGAGACCGCATCGGCCGCCTGGGTGGAGATCGTGAACGGCGGGCTCTGGCGCACGACGCGCAGCCGCTGGCCGCTGCCGTCGAGCACGAGCAGCCGCACCGTCTCGCCGAGCGCGCTCGCGGCCGGCCCGTGGCGGAGGCTGAAGCGGACGAGCGTGCCGTCGGCGGGCGCGGTCGCGCCGGCGCCGCCGGCCAGCTGCGTCGCCGCGCACGTCGCCGCCCCGCAGCCGACCGCCGGCGGGGGCGCGCTCCCGAGATCGGGGCCGATCCGCGTCGCGCCCGCCGCGACGGCCGGCGACGCCGACAACCCTGCCGCGAGGACGGCGAACGCCGCCGCGGCGCGCGCGATCGCGCTGCTCATGCCCGTGGACTCCTTTCCTGCTGGACGGTGCGGTGTGCCGGGTGACCGCGGAAGCCTACCGGTGGGTCGGAACGCTCAACGGGCGCCCGCCGCGCCGCGGGCGGCGAGGCGCAGCGCGGCGAGCGCGAGCACGGTCGCCGCGTCGATCGCCCAGTCGACGCCCGCCGGCGAGGCGAACTGGGCGGCGCCCTCGTCGCGGTGGAACGCCCAGCCGCCGGGCCGGCCGACGCCGACGAGCGCGGCCGGCACGCGCTGGGAGACGTTGCCGAAGTCGGTCGCGAACGGCAGCGGCGGCGGCTCGGCCTCGAAGCCGTCGCGCCCGGCGGCGGCGAAGGCGTCGGCGACCGCGGCCGCGACGGCGGCGTCGTAGCGGACGCCGGCGACGAGCCGGCCCTCCTCCCAGCGCGCGTCGGGGAGCGCCTCGCGCAGCGCGGCCGCGGTCGCGCGCACGTCGGCCTCCGCGTCGCCGAAGCAGAGCACCGCGCCGGTCAGCGCCAGGCCGGTCCCCTCCTCCACGTCGCCGTCGAGCTCGACGTGCTCGAGCATGAGCCGCCTGCGGGAGGTGCGGCGGGCGAGCGCGAGCAGCGCCTCGAGCGCCTCGACCGGCCGCTGCCCGATGTCGTCGCGCAGCGTCCGCTCGCCGAGCAGCGCGAACGTGTCGCGGCGCATCCACTGCGAGCGGCGCCAGACGGTGTCGATGAACTCCGGGTGGGCGTAGAGGGCGGCGTCGCAGTCGTCCCACGTGCCGGCCTGGGCCGTCAGCCACTTGCCGCCGCCGCGGGCGACGGTGCCGGGCGCGTGGATCTCGTCGGCGGGGCAGCCGATCAGCGCGATCTCGCCGGCCATCTGCGCGCGCAGCGGCGCGAGCGCGTGCGCGAGCGCGACGGCCGCGCCGGCGATCGGGCCGTGGCCGCAGGAGTGGACGGCCTCGAGCCGGCCGCCGTCGCGGACGGTCGCGACGGCGTCGTAGAGGACGGCGATCCCGACCCGCCCGCCGGGCCGGCCGCCGCGCAGGACGGCGCGGAAGGCCGTCTCCATGCCGGCGATGCCCTCCTGCACCTCGCAGCCGGCGTCGCGCAGCTGCGCGACGAGGTGCGCGGCGCAGGCGTGCTCGGCGTGGGCGAGCTCGGGGTGGTCGTGGACGAACCGGACGACCGCGGCGGCGCGGTCGCGCTGGTCGGCGACGGCGGCGCGGACCTCGGCGTCGCGCAGCTGGGCCTCGGACATGGCGGGATCACCCCCAGACGCGCACCGGCGGGTCCCTGCCGACGTCGTCGCGCGGGCACGGGACCGCCGACGACTCGTGGTTCGTCAGCAGCCTCCCGTCGCGCACGACCCCGCAGTAGACCTCGATGTGCGGCGCGTTGAAGTTGACGTTGCAGCGGACGACCGGGCCGCCTTCGAAGCGGGCCGGGCTGCGCACGCAGACGACGTAGCGGTAGTTGAGCTTCTTGTCGATCAGCCGCTGCGTCAGCAGGCGCCTCACCGTGGGCACGTCGGTGCGCACGGCGGCGGGGGCGCCGGCGGCGCCGCCGTCCGTCTTCGTGACGGTCGTGGCGGCGCCGCCCGGCGCGGCGTCGTCGTCGCCGCCCAGGGCGACGGCGAGACCGGCCGCGGCGAGCGCGGCGACGGCGAGCGCGGCGACGACGACGAGGCGGGTCATGGACGCAGGACGACCTTCGTCATCTCGCGCGCGTCGAAGGCGCGGTAGGCCTCCTTCGCGTCGTCGAGCGGGAGCTGGTGGGTCAGCACGGTCGACGGCTTCATCTTGCCCGCCCTGATCGCCGCGAACAGCAGCTCGCGGTCGCGGCCCGGGTTGCCGATCGAGAAGACGAGGCTCAGCTCCTTCTCGAACATGACCGCGTTGTTGAGCGGGTAGTCGGGCTCGAAGTGGGCGCCGACGACGGAGATCGTGCCCTGCGGCCGCGCGAGGCCGAAGCTCGCGTCGAGCGCGGGCACCGCGCCGGCGGCCTCGATCACGACGTCGGCGCCGATGCCGTCGCTCGCCTCCTTGACGAGGTCGGCGGCGCCGGCCGGGTCGACGGTGACCGCGCCGAGCTGCTCGGCGAGGCGGCGGCGCTCCTCGATCGCGTCGACGCCGATCACCTGGCGGGCGACCCCGACGGCCGACAGGACCGCCATCAGGCCGACCGGGCCGAGGCCGAGCACGACGACGAGGTCGCCGTTGGCGACGCCGCCGCGCTGGACGCCGGCGAACGCGGTCGGGAGGATGTCGGCGACGAAGACGGCGTCCTCGCTGGAGACGTCGTCGGGGACCGGCCACAGGCAGCGGTCCGCCATCGGCACGCGCACGAGCTCGGCCTGGCCGCCGTCGAGGCGCGGGTAGACGCCCGAGTAGCCGAACAGGGCGCGCGTCTCGCACTGGGTCGCGCGGTTGGCGCGGCAGTGCGGGCAGGTGCCGTCCGACGTCATCGAGGTGTTGACGACGCGCTGGCCGACCTCGATCTGCCTGACGGCGTCGCCGACGTCGACGACCTCGCCGACGAACTCGTGGCCGAGGATCGTGCCGTTCTCGAAGCCCGGCGTCCAGCCGTGGAACGGCAGCAGGTCGGCGCCGCAGAGCGCCGTGTGCGAGACGCGCACGATCGCGTCCGTCGGCTGCTGGAGCTTGGGGTCGGGCGCCTCGACGACCTGGACGTCCTCAGGGCCCATGAGGCGTACGGCTCGCATCGGTTCGATCTCCTTGTCCGGGGGAGGGAGCTACTGCGCGGTGAGGGGGAAGCGTGGGGTGGGCGAGGACGCCGTGCGCGCGGCGGAGCCCGGGGGCTCCGCCGCGCGAGCACGCGAGGCGCGGGTCAGGCGATGGCCTTCGCCTTGGCCTTGGCCTTGGCCTTCCCCTTGCCCTTGGCGTTCCTCTTGCCGGTCGTGCTGCTGTTGTTCTTCTTGCCGCCCTTGCTCGGGGTGCTCGTCGACCAGAGGGTGCGGAAGTCGCTCCTCATGGAGATGACGCCCCAGCCGTTGGTCCTGGCGGCGTTCGTACGCGACTCGACGTCGTACTCGTACTCGCGCTTGCCGTCGTCATGGACGACGAGGTACGCCTGAGTCGGGTACCGGTTCGTCATCGTGTACCTCATCATCGGGTAGTCGCCGCTGGAGTTGCCGAACGCCAGCACCGGCTTCTTCCCGACCTGACGGAGGATGTTGAACACCTTGTCCTCGTCGTAGTTGAACGCGGCGAACCTGTTGCCGCGCACGACGGTGCCCGGATCGGAGAGACCGAGCTGGACGTCGGTGCCGATCATCTGCCAGCGCTCGAGGCCGAGCGTCTTGCCGGCCGAGCCCCAGAGGTACTCGCGCTGCGAAGCAGACACGATGTAGACGGTGAACTGGTTGTCCTCGAGGTACTGGATCAGCTCCACCATCGGGCGATAGAAGCCCTGCGCCCAGGTGATGGGCTTCTCCGGGTGGCGCTGCCTGAAGAAGCGCGCCACGTAGTTGACGTAGCCTTCAACCGTCCAACCCGCGAACGCCTCGGCCATGACGGCGTAGAGCGCATCCGCCGAGGTGTTCTTGAAGCGCGGGTCGTCGATGAACTGCTGCTTGAGCGTGGCGAGGTTGTCGTAGAGCGAGCTGCCCGGGCCGAGGCCCTTCTCGCGCACGACCTCCTCAGCCCGCTGGACCGCCACGGCGACCTCGCCGATGAGCGCCTCGTTCGGGCTCTCGACGTGGATCGTGCCATCCTGGTCGAACACGGCGACCCGGTCCTTGACCGGGATGTAGCTCGACGAGCCCTTCTTGGTCACGCGCTTGACGTAGGAGATCAGCTGCTTGCGCTCGTCCGAGTCGCTCGCCCAGGACGGCAGCACCGCCGCCGCCCGCGCGGTCGCGGACGTCGCAGCGCCGGCCGCGTCGACGCGCGCCGCGGCAGCGCTCGGCACGGCCGCGACGGCCACCGCCGTCACGCCCGCCACCAACCACCGACTCAACCTACGGGAAGAAGAAGACACTATCTCTTAACTCCTTTTATGGAGGGTGCGGATTTCAACGAAACACAGCGTCCGTACAGTGTTCCGATGCCGGTTCCGTCACCTCCTTTCACGCAGCCGGCGGGCCTGGAGCCAGCCCGCCGGCCGCGGCATCGTTCAGGCCAGCTGCTCCAGCTCGATCAGGTAGCCGTCGGGGTCGCGCGCGAAGCAGCGCGCGCCACCCCACGGCGGGCGGAAGACCGTGGACGCGAACGACACGCCCTCGGCGCTGAGCGCGGCGTAGGCGGCGTCGCAGTCGTCGACCTCGAGCACGAGCATCGCCGCCGGCTTGCTCCCGTCCGCCTGGGCGGTCGGGACGACGCCCGGCAGGTCGCCGGCCTCGTGGCCCTGCTCGGCCAGCGACAGGCGGATGCCGTTGCGCGAGAGGATCGCGTACGCGGGGCTGTCGAACGTCGCGTCGACGGTGAAGCCGAGCCGGTCGCGGTAGAACGCGATCGACCGCTCCACGTCGGCGACGGCGAGGATCACCCCCGCGCGCGTGACGTTGACGTCGGCCATCTCAGTCGCGGATGTGGCCGGCGTCCGCGATCAGCACCTGCCCGGTGATCCAGCCGGCCTCCTCGGACGCGAGGAAGGCCGCCGCCGGCGCGATGTCGGCCGGCACGCCGTGGCGCGGGATCGCCTGCAGGCTCTGGACGAAGTCGAACGAGTCGTTGTGCGGCGAGTTGACGACGCCCTCGGAGCGGGTGATGCCCGGCGCGACCGCGTTGGCGGTGATGCCGTACTTGCCCAGCTCGGTCGCCTGCGCGCGCGTGAGGCCGACGACGCCGCCCTTGGCCGCCAGGTACGGGCCCATGTTCGGCGTGCCCGCGTGGAAGGCGTTGGAGGCGATGTTGACGATGCGGCCGTAGCCCGCCTCGCGCATCGGCTTCTCGACCGCACGGCCGATGAGGTAGGCGCCGTCGAGGTCGACGGAGATGATCTTGCGCCAGTAGGCGAAGTCGACGTCGTCCCAGGCGACGAACGGGACGATCGCGGCGGCGTGGACGAGCACGTCGACCCTGCCGTGCTTGGCGAGCGTCTCGTCGACGATCTTCTGGGCGTCGGCCTCCGAGGAGATGTCGGCCTGCACGGCGTGGGCGTCGAGCGCCTTCGCCGTCTCGGCGACCTTGTCGCCCTGGATGTCGGTGACGACGAGCTGAGCGCCCTCCTCCTTCAGCTTGTCGGCGATCGCACGGCCGATGCCCTGCGCGGCGCCGGTGACGATCGCCACGCGCCCGTCGAGCTTGCCCATGCCATTCCTCCTCATGTCGCGGGGATGGTTGCGAAGGTGTCCTGCCACGGCCGCACGCGCTCGTAGGCCGCGCTGGCCGCCAGCACGTCGGCGTCGGCGAACCGCCGGCCGACGATCTGCAGCCCGACCGGGAGGCCCGCGGCGGTGCGGCCGGCCGGGATCGACGCGGCCGGGTGGCCGCTGAAGTTGAACGGGTACGTCATGCACCAGCCGATCTCGGGGTCGACCGGGCGTCCGGCGACCTCGCGCGGGCCGAGCGTGTTGCCGTCGTCGGCGTTGCGCGGGGGCGGCGCGGTCAGCGTCGGGCAGACGAGCAGGTCGACCTGCTCGAAGACGGCCTCGACGCCGTCGAGCACGTCGGTGCGGATGACGTCGTCGAGCCGGTGCTCGACCGCCGACTGGCGCTGGCCGAGCTCGATCAGCGCGAGCAGCTCGGGCGTGAGCTGATCGCGGTGGGCGCCGAGCAGGTCGACGCCGGCGCGCTCGAAGAGCGCGACGTCCATGCCGTAGAGGACGCCGATCTGCCGGCGCCACAGCTGCGCCAGCTGCTCGTGCGGGTGGCGCAGGTCGACCGCCACCTCGACGACGGTCGCGCCCGCCTGCGCGAACGCGTCGGCGGCGGACCGCACGATCGCGGCGACCTCCGGGTCGACGGGGAAGTCGCCGAGGTCGGGGCTGAAGCCGATGCGCAGCCCCTCGATCGGCAGCTCGCACGCGGCGAGCGGGTCCTCCCCCCACGCCGGCAGCGCGAGCGGGTCGCGCGTGTCCGGGGCCGCGAGCACGCTGAGCATGAGCGCGGCGTCGCGGACCGAGCGCGCGATCGGCCCCGACTGCAGGTTCGGCGTGTGGGTGAACCAGGCGTTCGGCCGCGAGCTGGACGGGACGCGGCCGTACGTCGCCTTGAAGCCGTAGACGCCGCAGCAGGAGGCGGGGATGCGGATCGAGCCGCCCCCGTCGGAGCCCTGCGCGAGCGCGGCGAGCCCGTCGGCGACCGCCGCGGCGGCGCCGCCGGACGAGCCGCCGGCGTTGAAGCCGGGCGCGAACGGCGTGCTCGTCGGGCCGACGAGCAGGTTGTCGGTCGTGCCGCGCGCGGCGAACTCGGGCGTGTTCGTCTTGCCGAGCACGATCGCCCCGGCGGCCGTGAGCACGCGCGCCTCGCGGCCGTCGGCGTCCGGCACCCAGTCGGCGAACGCGCGCGAGCCGAGCGTCGTGCGCACGCCCGCCGTCGGGACCATGTCCTTGATCGCGACCGGCACGCCGTGCAGCGGGCCGAGGGGGTCGCCGTCGAGGACGGCCCGCTCCGCCCGCCGCGCGGCGGCGCGCGCCGCCTCCGCGGTCACGGTCACGTAGGCGTTCGTGCGCGCGCCGACCTCCTCGATGCGCGCCAGGAAGGCGTCGACGATGGCGACGGGCGACAGCTCGCGCCGGCGCACCAGCTCAGCCAGCTCGACGGCCGGCGCGTAGCAGATGTCGCCCGTCGTGCCCATCGCCGACCTCAGGCGGCCGCGGTCGCGACCGGCTCGTAGGCCTCCGGCGCGACCTTGTAGGTCCTGAACACCTCCATGTCGTGCGTGAAGAAGATCTGCGCGTCCCACTCGCGCGCGATCTGCTTGATGCGGCGGATCGAGCGGACGCCCGCGACCGGGTTCCAGTGGAAGCCGGCCTGCTGCTCCTTCGCGTAGGCGTCAGGCGTGTAGGTGACGTCGGCCATGAACAGCAGCGGCCTGGTCCCCTCGAGCTCGACGAGCAGCGAGAGGTGGCCGATCGTGTGGCCCGGCGTGTGGAACAGGTGCACGCCGTCGGCGATCCTCGCGTCGCCGCTGAGCAGGTCGAACCCCCTGCCCGCCCCGTCCCAGCTGCGGTCGGCGTAGCCGAGCACCTCGAAGGGCTCGGGCGAGCGCGCCTCGCGCACCTCGTCGACGTGGACGATGGTCGTCGCGTTGACGCAGTGCTTGTTGCCGCCGCAGTGGTCGAAGTGCAGGTGGGAGTTGATCACGGCGTCCACGTCGGTCGCCGCGTAGCCGGCCTTCCTCAGGGCGCCGGGCAGCGTCTGCTCGGGCGTCTGCTCGGGCAGCTCGAACGGCAGCTTCTCCATCACGAGGTCCCTGTCGAACCCGGTGTCGAAGAGCATCAGCCCCTCGGGGTGGTCGATCAGGACGCTGTAGACGGGGAAGCGCACCGGCCTGCCGCAGCCGACGTTCCACGTGATGTGGGACTGGTCGATCACGCAGGAGCCGCCGTCGAGCAGCATGACCTTCGTCGCCTTGGCCATCTCGATCCTCCTGTCGGACTGGGGTGTGGGGCCCTGGCCTAGGACTCGAGGACCTTGCGCACGCCGATGAGCTTCTGGCCGCGCTCGGCCGTCAGCTCCCTGATGCGCTCCGGCGTGTACTCGAAGAAGCCCGCGCCGCTCTTGATGCCGAGCTTGCCGGCGTCGCGCAGGTCGGTCGCGGTCTTCGAGATGCCGGACTCGTTCGAGAGGTCCCTGTTGAGGAAGCTGGCGACGCTCGTGTAGATGTCGAGGCCGGCCATGTCGAGCAGCTGGATCGGCGGGACGACGGCGAGCTTGTAGCCGATGCCCCACTTGACGCACTTGTCGAGGCCGTCGGCGTCGACGACGCCCTCATCCAGCAGCGCGAGGCACTCGCGCATGATCGCGTAGAGGACGCGGTTCTCGACGAAGCCGGGAACCTCCTTCCTCAGCGTGACCGGGATGTAGCCGATGTCGCGCGTGAGCTGCTCGACGGCGGCGACCGTCTCCGGCGCGGTCTTCTCGCCGACGATGACCTCGTTCATCGGGATCAGCTGCGGCGGGTTGGACCAGTGCCAGCCGACGATGCGCTCGGGGTGCTTGGCGTTCTGGGCGATCGCGGTGATCGGGATGCCCGAGGTGTTGGAGGCGATGATCGCCTTCTCCGACACCAGGCCGTCCTCGAGCTGGGCGACGAGCTGCTGCTTGAGCTCGACCCTCTCCGGGATCGCCTCGACGACGATGTCGGCGTCCTTGACGGCAGCGGCGAGATCGGCCTCGAACGCGAGCGAGCCGCCCTTGTCCTCGATCTCGAGCTTGTCGAGCATGCCCTTGGCGATCTCGGCCGTGGCCTTGGCCCTCTCGAGCGCCTCCGGCTTGACGTCGTACAGCGCGACCTGGAGGCCGGCACGCGCGAGCACCACGCCCATCCCCGGCCCCATCGTGCCGGTGCCGAGGATCGCCGCCCGCTTGAACTCCGTCATACCGTTTCCTCCGTCCTATTCGCGTTGGTCTGTTCCTGCAGCCGCCGCCACACGCGCTCGGGCGTGACCGGCAGCTCGTTCATCGACACGCCCGCGTCGGCGAGCGCGTTGACGATCGCGGCGGGCAGCGCGGCCAGCGCGCCCTCGCCGCAGCCCTTGGCGCCGTAGGGACCGGGCCCGTCGGCGTTCTCGACGATGATCGAGGTCATCTCGCCCGGCAGGTCCTGGATGCGCGGGACCCGGTACTCGAGCAGGTTGTCGTTCGTCAGCAGGCCGTCGGCGAAGATCATCTCCTCGAGCATCGCGTTGCCGATGCCCTGCATCGCCGCGCCCTCGTCCTGGCGCTCGACCAGCTGGGGGTTGATCGCCTTGCCGACGTCGGCGACCGTCGCCGTCCTGATCAGCTCGACGACGCCGGTCTCCGGGTCGACCTCGACCTCGGCCGCGGCGATGCAGACCTCCCAGAAGGCCGGGCCCTCGGCGTAGGAGCCCGTCTGCCCGCCGGTCGGGCGGACCTCGCCGCCCTCGATGATCTCGCCGCCGCGGAAGCCGAACCGCCTCGCGATCACGTCCGGGAACGACATCCGCTGGTCGCCGCAGACGGCGTGGCCGTCGCGCAGCTCGACGTCGGCCGGGTCGACGCCCCACGTCTCGGCCGCCGTCTCGCGCAGGCGCGCGGCGACGTTGGCGGCCGCGTTCTGGACCGCCTTGCCGGCGAGGGTCGTCGAGCGGCTCGCGCCGGTCGAGCGGTCGTACGGCGTGAAGCGCGTGTCGGCCCCCTGCACGGTGACGCGATCCGACGAGGTGCCGATCTCCTCGGCCGCGATCTGCGCCATCACCGTGCGGGCGCCCTGGCCCATCTCGGTCGTGCCGACGTTGACCTCGACCGAGCCGTCGGCGGTCATGCGGATCGACGCGCGCGAGACCGGGTGGGCGCCGGCGGCCAGCAGGCCGACGCTGACGCCGCGACCGCGCCACCTGCCCTTCGGCTCGTCCCAGCCGACCGCCGCGGCCACCTTCTCGACGTCGCCGATCAGGTCGGCGTCGAGCGGCTTGCCGGTCCCGTCCGGGCGCACCGGCCTGCCCTTCTCCACCAGCGAGCGGCGGCGGAGCTCGACCGGGTCGACGCCAGCGCGGCGGGCGACCTCGTCGATCTGCGACTCGCCGATCCACTGCAGGTGGGTGGCGCCGAAGGCGCGGTAGGAGCCCGAGACCGCGGTCGTGCAGTAGACCATGTTGGCGTCGACGTCGACCGCCTCCCAGCGGTAGGGGCCGGGCGCCGAGTCGGCCGCCGTCGCGGTCACGCGCGGGCCGTTGTCGGCGTAGGCGCCGGTGTCGAGGTAGAAGCGGGCCTCGCGCGTCAGCAGCGTGCCGTCCGCCTTGGCGGTCGTCCGCATCCAGCAGACCATGCCGTGGCGGCGCGAGGTCACCATCGACTCGTCGACGCGGTTGACGATCTTGACCGGGCGGCCGGCCTTGCGCGAGAGCGCGACCGTCAGCGGCTCCATCTTCGTGTACGACTTGGAGCCGAAGCCGCCGCCGAGGTACGGGACGACGATCCGCACCGCGCCGATCGGCTCGCCGAACAGGTCGGCGATCTCGGCCTGCGTCAGGAACGGGTGCTGGCAGTTGGCCCAGAGCGTGATGTCGCCCGGCTGGTAGTGCGCGATGGTCGCGTGCGTCTCCATCGCGTACTGGTAGACGGCCGGGAAGCGGTACTCGCCCTCGACGACGATGTCGGCGTCGGCGCTGGCCGCCCTCACGTCGCCGGCCCTGAGCGCGTAGTGGTAGCCGATGTTGCCCCTGCGGTCCGGCAGCCTGCCGAGGCCGTGGAAGAGGCCGGGCACGACCTTGCTCTCGTGCAGGATCGGCGCGTCGTCGGCGAGCGCCCTGTCGATCGAGTCGACGACGGGCAGCTCCTCGTACTCGACCGTGATCGCGCGGATCGCCGCGTCGGCGGTCGCCTCGTCCTCGGCCGCGACCGCCACGACCGGCTCGCCGTGGAAGCGGACGCGGTCGATCGCGATGATCGGGCGGTCCTTGATCGCGTGGCCGAAGTACGGGTGCTCGAGGTCCTTGACGTCGTCGCCGGTGAGGATGGCGACGACGCCCCTCATCGCCTCGGCCGCCGAGGTGTCGATCGACACGATGCGGGCGTGCGGCACCTCGCTGCGCAGGACCTTGCCGATCAGCATGCCGGGCATCTCCATGTCCATGACGTACTGGACCTGCCCGCGCAGCTTGATCTGCGCGTCCTTGCGCCGCCGGCTGGCGCCGACCTCGCCGGCGCGCCGCTCGGTCCGCGGCTCCTCGATCACGCTCACCGCGTCACCCCCGCGATCTCGCGCGCGGCCTCGAGGATCCCGCGGTAGCCGGTGCAGCGGCAGATGTTGCCGTCGAGGCCGTGGCGGAGCTCCTCCTCGGTCCGCAGCTGGCCGGCGTCGGCCAGCGACTTGATCGTCAGCAGGAAGCCGGGCGTGCAGAAGCCGCACTGGAGCGCGGCGTGCCGCTCGAAGGCGTCGGCGTAGCGCTCGAACTCGGGCATCTCGGCGAAGCCCTCGATCGTGAGCACCTCCCTGCCGTGCGCGTCGGCCGCGAGGTACGTGCATGCGCTGACCGGACCGCCGTCGACGAGCACGGTGCACGCGCCGCACACCTGCACGTCGCACGAGCGCTTCGTGCCCCTGAGGCCCAGCTGGTCGCGCAGGACGTCGAGCAGCAGCGCCTGCGGCTCCACCTCCGCGACGACGCGCCTGCCGTTGACCGTCAGCTCGATCTCCACGTCACTTCCTCTCCGGCATGCCGAAGTCGCGCCCGGCGCGCCGCAGCTCGCGCACCCAGGCGTCCCAGTACTCCTCGACGAAGCCTTCGCGGTACTTGCCGTTGTGAATCCTCTCGACCCACCGCTCCGGGATCGGGCGGAGCGGCCCCAGCGACCGGGCGATCGCCTGGAGCTGGACGCTGCGCTCGAGCAGCACGGCGGTGAGCGTCGCCCACGCGACGCTGCGCTCGGCCACGAGCACGCCGTGGTTGCGCAGCAGCAGCGTCGAGTTGGAGCCGAGCGCCTCGGCCACCTCGGCGCCCTGCTCGTCGTCGATGATGAGGTCGGGCACGCCGTCGAAGGTCGCGATCCCGTCGACGAACAGGACGCCGTCGTGGGTCAGGAACCTGAAGTCGGCGTCGGTCGCGCTGAACGCGGTCGCGTACGGCGGGTGGCCGTGGATGACGCAGCGCACGTCGGGCCGGCGCTTGTACACCTCGGTGTGCAGCACCGTCTCCAGGTGCATGTCCGCGGGCGCGTCCCTCGGATCGCCCTCGAGGTCGAAGGCGACGATGTCGTCCGGGGTGACCTCGCCCAGCGCGACGCCCCTGCGCTTGATGAAGATCGTGCGGTCGTCGTCGCCGCGCGCGCTGACGTGCCCGAGCGTGAGGTCCTGGTAGCCCTGGTCGGCGAGGATCCGGCACGACCAGGCTACGCGTTCGATCAGCCGCTCTCGGGAGTCCATGGGCTCAGCGACGCTCCGTCGGCGGGTAGTCCGGGTGCGGGAAGCCGAACACCATCGCGACGTCCTCGTCGGAGGTGTTGGCGACGGCGTGCCAGACGCCCGCGGGGATGTGGAGGCCGTCGCCGGCCGCGAACGGGACCGTCTCGCCGCCGTCGAGGCGCAGCTCGCCCCTGCCGCTGAGCACGTAGGCGAACTCCTCGGTCTCGTGCTTGACGGGCGCCAGCACGGTGCCCGGCGTGAAGACCGAGTAGCCCAGCGACGCGGTCGCGCCGCCCCCGGTCGTGTCGGCGGTGACGACCATCCGGCTCCAGCTCCCGCCGGGCAGGTCGATCCTGTCGACCTGCTCCAGCGGGATCGCGGTGGCCGTCGCGCTCACAGCACCCACTCCCCGTCCTTGAGGATCCAGCGGCCGTTGTCGACGATCTGCATGCTCGCCTCGAGCGCGACGCCGTCGAGGTGGAGCCTGGAGACGTTCTGGCCGCCGGGGTAGGCGTTGTGGTTGTCGCCCAGCGCGAGGTGGACGGTGCCGACGCGGCCCTTCTCGGACGGGGTGCCGAACGGGGCGACCTCGGAGACGCCGAAGGCGAACTCGCCGATGACGGTCGCGTTCTCGACGCCCTCGAGGACCTTGCGGAGCCTCTCGGCCTCCTCGCCGCCCTCGATCTTGACGGCGCGGCCGCCCTCGACGGTCCACCTGATCGGCTCCTTGACCTGGCCGTCGACGCCGATGCCGAGCATGACGCCGTCGACGACCCAGATGCCCTCCGTCCTGTCCTCGACGGCGGCGAAGGCGACCTCGGCCCACAGCGGCAGCGGCCCCATCATCTGGCCGCGCTGCTTGATCGAGGTGATCTCGAGCGCCGGGCGGTCCTTGATCGTGACGGTGAGGTCGGTGCCCTTCCTCGTCGTGATGCGGACCTTCTCGACGCCCTTGAGCGCCTCGATCGCGTCGAGCGCGCGCTGCTGGGCGCGCAGCAGCGACTCCTTCGTGAGGCCCCACTCGCCCATGCCGGGCTCGACGGAGGCGATCTTGGCGTTGTTGGCGCACGACTCCTTGACGGCCGAGACGTGCGCGAAGCGGTTGGCCCACTCCAGGTTGGTGATGATGATGATCTCGTCCGAGTTCACCATCGCCTGGTGCAGCTGCCTGGGCGGCGCCATCGGGAAGTGCGTGTCGGCACGGCCCCGCCGCACCTGCGCTTCGTTGTTGATGATCACCGGCCAGGCGCCGCGCTCGAGGCAGACCTCGTTGACGACGCGCGCGAGGTGCTCGTTCTCGTCGTCGGTGATGATCGTGACGACGTCGTCGGCCTCGACGCTCATGCAGACGTCGACGACGAGCTCGGCGTCCCTCTTGATGGCGGCGGGGTCGGGCATGGCTGTTCGCTCCTTGACAGACGACGAGGGCTCAGGCGGTGGTGACGTTCACGCCGGCGTCGCGGAAGGCCGGCAGCACGTCGCGGGCGAAGCGCTCGACCTGCGCGAACTGGTCGAGGTCGCCGAAACGGCAGATGAAGTGGTGGACGCCGCGGTCGGCGAAGTCCTTGATCCAGGCGATGATGTCGTCGGGGGTGCCGACCGGGCCCCAGTCGGCGACGTCGGTCTTCCTCGACAGCTCCGGGTAGTACTTCGCGAGGTAGTCGGCCAGGCCGGCGTGCGCCTTCTCCCGGGTGTCGTTGAGGTTCATCGTCACCTGGTAGGAGACGGTGTAGTCGTCCCAGTCGCGGCCGAGCTCGGCGGCGATCCTGGTCAGGTAGCCGACCTGCTCGGTCAGCTCCTCCGGGTGGGCGGCGCGGCAGCAGGTCATCCAGCCGGTGCCGTGCTTGATGATGCGCTCGCAGGCGCGGCGCATGATCCGCTGCATCTTCTCCGTCGGCCTGTCGCCGAGCAGGCGCGGGTTGGAGACGATCCAGACCGGCATCTGCTCCTGCAGCGGCTTGAGCGGCGCCATCTCCGTGCCGGAGTGGAACTCGACGTCGTCGTACGCGAAGTACTTGCCCTTGAAGCTCGACTTGCCCGTGCGGAAGAAGTCGTTGGTGACGGCGAGGTGCTCCTCGAAGAGCGTCGCGCGGTCCCTGAAGTTCAGGCCGTTGGCCTCGAACTCGCGGCGGACGCCGATCTCGGCGCTCCCCATGCAGGGGCCGTAGATCATGCGGCCGCCCGACATCACGTCGAGCGTCGCCCACTCGGCGGCGACCCAGAGCGGGTTGCGCACCGTCGTGACCAGGCAGGCGGTGCCCATGCGGACGCGCCTGGTGCGCTGGGACAGCGCGCCCAGCAGCGTCATCGCCTCGTAGCGCGGCTTGGAGAAGAGGCTGTCGCCGACCCAGATCGAGTCGAAGCCCAGCTCCTCGACGTGCGTCGAGAGATCCAGCAGCGCGGCGAGGTCGTAGTCGGGTGCGATCAGCGGCTCGCGGTTGTTGAGATTGACGCCGAACTCAAGGGTCCTGGCCGACGGTGCTTGGGCCATCCGTTGCTCGTCCTCTCGCTGTGGTGCGGTCGTTACTCGTCGGCGGCCGGCAGGTCGTCGTCGAAGAGGTCGTCGGCCTCCGGCGCGGCGAGCACCCGCTGGGGCACCTCGATGTGCTCCTCCAGCAGGCGCGCCGCGCCGAGGGCGTCGCCCCTGTCGACGGCGTCGAGGATCGCCCGGTGTTCGGCGATCGACTGCTCCAGGCCGCCGCGCAGCTCGTGTGACTTGTTCATCAGCCGGCCCATCTGGGCCATCAGCTGGGCATGCGTCTCCTGCAGGCGCCTGTTGCCGGAGGCCTGCACGAAGACGTCGTGGAAGCGGCGGTTGACGGCGAAGAAGCCGGACACGTCGCCGCGCCTGGCGCACTCGACCATCTCGTCGCTGAGCGCGTGCAGCTGCCTGCGCTGCTCCTCGGTCAGCCGCGGGACGGCGAGCTTGACGGCGAGCGACTCGAGCGCCTCGCGGACCTGGTAGGCCTCGAGGAACTCCGTCCGCGTCAGCTTCGTGACGACCGCGCCGCGGCGCGGCGTGATGGTCACCAGCCCCTCGGCGGCGAGCCGACCGAGCGCCTCGCGCAGCGGCCCGCGGCTGACCCCGAGCTGCCTCGCGAAGGCGACTTCGTTGATCTCGGTGCCGGGCGCCAGGCGGTTGGCGAGGATCTCCTCGCGCAGGTGCGCGAAGACCTGCTCCCACAGGGTGCGATTCTGCACTCCGAGCGTGGTGTTCGACGTGTCGACGGTCATCGGTGGCTCTCTCCGTCCCATCTCCTGTCGGCGTTTCACGGCCCCCTGCGCGGGACCGCCTCGAGCCGACGGATTGTGATGGGCCGCTCCGCCAGGAATGATCGGTTTGTGATCTGTGGGCTGTCGCTTGTCAACAGCCAACATGAACGCTAGCATGCAGGGCACCGGCGAGCAAGACGGGAACGCGGACCGCCCCGAGACGGGGCGGCGCGGGCTCAACCGGCTCGCCGGCGCCGGATCAGCTGTCGATCGGCGAACCCGACCAACGGAGCTAGGCCAGCATGTCCGACCAGAGCGCCCTTCCCCCGACGGGGTACGAGCCGATGGAGATCGTCGACGCGCACATGCACGTGGGCGACTTCCCCGACTTCGACGTGCGACTCGACGGGCCGGGGCTGGACCGGCTCATGCGCCACTACGGGATCGTCAGGGGCGTCGTCTTCGCCCCCGACAACCAGGAGACGCGCACGGTGGTCGAGTCGGTCGAGGGCGCCTACGGGCTCGTGTGGGCCAACCCGCACCGGCCCGGCTTCCTGGAGGAGGCGCTGGAGCTGCTTGACCACCCGCGCTTCGTCGGGGTCAAGCTGCACCCGCTGCTGGATGCCTTCCATCCCAACGATCCGCGGCTGCATCCGCTGATGGAGGAGATCGCGCGCCGGGGGATGCCCGTGCTGCTGCACAGCGGGCATCCGATCTTCTCGCTCCCGTGGTCGATCGAGGAGCTCGCGAGGCAGTTCCCCGCCTTGAGGGTGATCCTCGGCCACATGGGCCACGGGAACATCGTCTACATCAACGCCTCGATCGACGTGGCGGAGCGCAACCCCAACGTCTACCTCGAGACGTCGGGGATGCCGATGCACACGAAGATCGCGGAGGCGGTCCGGCGCGTCGGGCCCGAGAAGGTCATGTACGGGTCCGACATCCCGTTCCACGAGATCGGGGTCGAGGTCCGCAAGGTCCTCGTCTCCGGGCTGGAGCCCGAGCTCGTGAGGCGGGTGCTGGCCGAGAACGCACGGACGCTGTTCTTCGGCGACGGGCGCCCGTGACCGCGGGCGCACCGCGCAAGCGGCAGGGACACATGATCGATCAACCAGATCGACCTGGCGAGAGGACAAGAGGAACGTGGCACTGAGAAAGCTCACGACACTGCTCGCCGTCGGCGTGCTGGCGCTCGGCGCCGCCGCCTGCGGTGGCGATGACGACAACGGCAGCGCCAGCACCACCGACGGTGGCGCGAGCACGTCTGCCGACAGCGGCGCGAAGGTCAGGAAGATCGCCTTCGCCTCCCCCGAGAAGGGCAACGACTACGGTTGGAACCAGCAGGGCGTGCTGGCCGCCAGGAGGGTCGCCGAGGAGTTCGGCGTCGAGGTCGAGATCGCCGACGGCTCGGGCTACGACAACGTCGACCCGATCCTGAGCCAGCTCGCCAACGCGGGCGCTGACCTCGTCATCGCGCACGCGAGCGGCTACAACGCGTCCGCCCCGGACGTCGCCGCCAGGACGCAGACCCCGGTCATCAGCTGGGACAACCCGGAGGGCCTCCAGCCGGGGCTCGTCGGCGATGCTGAGACCAACAGCCAGGAGGGCGCGTACCTCGCCGGCGTCCTGGCCGCGAAGGTCACCAGGAGGGGCACCGTCGGCATCGTCACCTCCGCCGACGACACCAACTGGAACAAGATGTCCGGCGGCTTCATCGCCGGCGCCCGCGCGACCGACCCGAGGATCAAGATCCTCACCGCCCAGATCGGCCAGGCCGGCTACGCCGACACGGCCGGCGGCAGGCGCGTCACCGACACGGTGATCGCCGGCGGCGCCGACGTCATCTTCGGCATGGGCGACGGCTCGTCGTTCGGCATGCTGCAGGCCGTCGAGCAGGCGAGGAACGTCTGGTTCATCGACGTCATCGGCGACAAGACGCCGATCGACAGGAAGGGCGTCCTGCTCTCGTCGGTCCTGTGGGACTTCACGCCGGCGTTCAGGGCCGCGATCGAGGCGGTCAACGACGGCACGTTCGGCGAGGAGGTCTTCACCCTCAACCTCGCCAACGAGGGCATCTCCCTGCTGAAGACCGACAAGATCCCCGAGGACGCCTGGAGGGCCGTCGAGGAGGCGAGGGCCGGGATCCTGGATGGGTCCATCGAGGTCCCGCTCACGGCCAGGAAGGGCGAGGTCGAGGCGCTGCTCGACAGCTAGCCCGATCGCGCGTCGCGGGGCCGGCCGCCGTCTCTTCTCCCTGGGCCGGCCCCGCGTCGCATCGCGCCACCCACCACGCTCATGACCACCACCCCACATCGCACCCCGGCCGTCGAGCTGCGCGGCATCACGAAGGCCTTCCCCGGCATCATCGCCAACGACTCGATCGACCTCCTCGTCTATCCCGGCGAGATCCACGGGCTGCTCGGCGAGAACGGCGCCGGCAAGTCGACGCTGATGAGCATCCTCTCGGGGATGATCCAGCCCGACGCCGGCACCATCCACGTCAACGGGCGCGAGGTGCGGATCTCCTCCCCCCGCGCGGCGTTCGACCTCGGCATCGGCACCGTCTACCAGCACCTCACGCTGGTGCCGACGCTGACCGTGCTCGAGAACCTCATGCTCGGCTCCCCCGCCGGGCGTCTCGACGTCGACGGCGCCCGCGCGCGCTTCGACGAGCTCGCCACGACGCTCGGCGCCCGGCTCGACGCCGACGCCGTCGCCTCCTCCCTCTCCCTCGGCGAGCTCCAGCAGGTCGAGATCATCAAGGCGCTCTGGCGCGACACGAGGGTCCTCATCCTCGACGAGCCGACGTCCATGCTCACCCCCCAGGGCGTCGCCGAGCTGCAGCGCGTCATGACGCGCCTCAAGGAGCGCGGCATCGCGATCATCTTCATCACCCACAAGCTTCACGAGGCGATCGAGATCGGCGACCGCGTCTCGATCCTCAAGGCCGGCAGGCGCGTCGGCGGCCTCGACCCCGAGGAGCTGCGCTCCGCCTCGCCGGAGGAGATCAGGGTCAGGATCGTCGACATGATGTTCGGCGAAGGCGCCTCCCAGATGGAGGGCGTCGCCGAGATGGAGGTCCGCGTCGAGCGCATCGAGCAGGCCGCGCCGGACCGCGAGGTCGCGCGCGAGGTCGCGCTCGAGCTCATCAACGTCTCCGTCGACGGCGGCGACACCGAGATGAGCGTCAAGGACGTCTCCTTCACCGCCCACAAGGGCGAGATCCTCGGCATCGCGGGCGTCGACGGCAACGGCCAGCGCCAGCTCGCGCAGGCGATCGCCGGCCAGCGCCCGATCAGCGGCGGGGACATCCGCTTCCTCGGCGAGTCGATCCGCCGCCTCGGCGTCCCCGACCGCCAGGCCCGCGGCCTGCGCTACATCACCGACGACCGCCTCCACGAGGGCACGATCCGCGACATGACCGTCGCGATGAACACGGTCCTCAAGCGGATCGGCCAGGCGCCCTTCTGGAAGCGCGGCGCGATCCGCGAGCGCGAGATCGACGCGTTCGCCGAGCAGCTCGTGCGCGAGTACGAGGTCCGCACCCCGAGCATCCACACGAACATCGGCAAGCTCTCGGGCGGCAACATCCAGAAGATCGTGCTCGCGCGCGAGCTCGCGTTCGACCCGAAGCTCGTCATCTTCAACAAGCCGACGTACGGCCTCGACGTCAAGACCGCCTCGTTCGTGCGCAGGCAGATCCGCGCCCAGGCGGAGCAGGGCGTCACCGCGATCGTCATCTCGACCGAGCTCGACGAGCTCATCGCCCTCTGCGACCGCATCGCGGTCATGTCGAGCGGCCGTCTCGCCGGCATCGTCGACAACGGCCAGGACGCGCACGCGCGCGTCGGGGAGCTGATGCTCACATGACGACCGCTACGCCGCCCGCAACCCCCGGCTCGCCCGCCGCCGTCGACGCGCCCGCCTCGCGCGGCGTCGATCTGCGCGCGCGCCTGGAGCCGATCTGGCAGGCGATCATCCCCGTGGTGCTGGCGATCATCGCCAGCGGCCTGCTGCTCGTGATCCTCGGGCGCAACCCCTTCGACTTCTACGACGCCATCCTCCAGAACGGCCTGCTGACCGACTTCGGCCTGCAGCAGAGCATCACCCGCATGGCGACGCTGCTGCTGATCGGCGCCGGCCTCATCGTCGCGTTCCGCGCGAACCTGTGGAACCTCGGCGGCGACGGCCAGTGGCTGCTGGCCGCGGCCTTCGTCGCCGGCCTCGCGCCGTCGGTCGTCGAGTCGCTCGGCGATCTCGGCCTGGCGGTGATGATCGTCGTCGGCGCCGTCGTCGGCGCGCTGTGGACCGTCGTGCCCGCCTTCCTCAAGGCCGAGTACGGCGTCAACGAGATCATCACGACGCTGATGATGAACTTCATCGGCATCGCCCTCGCGAACATCCTCGTCAAGGGCCCGTTCCTGACCGACAGGCCCGGCGTGCCGCGCACCGACATCCTCCCGCTCGAGGACCGCCTGCCGCTCATCGGCGACACGCAGGTCCACGTCGGCATCGTGATCGCGCTCGTCGTGATGGTCGCGCTGCACTGGATGCTGACCCGCACGCCGCTGGGCCTGCGCCTGCGCGTGCTCGGCGCCAACCCGAGGGCCGCCGTCCACCTCGGCCTGCGGCCCAAGCGGCTGACGTTCATCGCCTTCGCCGCCTCCGGCGCCCTGATCGGCATGAGCGGCGCCGTCTCGATGCTCGGCGACTGGGGCTCGTTCCGCGCCGACTTCAACCCCGCGTACGGGTTCCTGATCGTCCCGCTCGTCTTCCTCGCGCGCATGAACGCGCTCGCGACGATCGCCTTCGTGGCGCTGTTCGCCGTCATCCAGATCGGCGGCGACACCGCGACCCGTCAGGCCGAGCTGCCGACGGACTTCATCCTCGTGCTCGTCGGCCTGCTGCTGTTCTTCATGACGATCACCGAGTTCGTCCGCATCCGCCGGGCCAGGCGCGTCGCCTTCGTGCCCAGGGGGCTTGCGGAGGGCGTGAAGGCCACTGCGGCCAGAAAGGGCTCCGCATGAGCGACCTCTTCACCGAGCCCGTCCTGACCGCGCTCATCGCCGGCGCGGTGCTGTCGATGATGCCGATCATGCTCGCCGCCCTCGGCGAGTCGATCTCCGAGCAGGCGGGCGTCCTCAACGTCGGGCTGGAGGGCATGATGCTCTTCGGCGCCTATGCCGGCTTCAACGCCGCCTACTACCTCCACTCGTCGTGGCTCGGCCTGCTGGCCGGCGCGCTCGGCGGGATGCTCGCCGCGGTCGTCATGGTCGTGCTCTGCGTCCAGATGCGGCTCGACCAGATCGTCGTCGGCGTCGCCCTCTTCCTCTTCGGCGAGGGCGTCACGAGCCTCCTGCACGGCGCCCAGTTCGGCACCGACTACCCGCGCATCGGCGACGTCGTCGAGCTGAAGATCCCGGCGCTGAGCGAGATCCCGGTCGTCGGCGAGTCGATCTTCCACGCCCACCCGATCGTCTACATCGGCATCGCGCTCGTGCTCGGCGCCCGCTGGATGCTCAAGAGCACGTCGCTGGGCCTGTCGCTGCGGGCCGCGGGCGAGACGCCCGCCGCGCTCGACGCCGCCGGCGTCGACGTGACCCGCACGCGCACGCTCGCCGTGCTCGCCTGCGGCGCGCTCGCCGGCATCGGCGGCGGCTACATGGCCGTCATCTCGGCCGGCACCTTCACGCCGATGATGACCCAGGGCGCCGGCTTCATCGCGATCGTGCTCGCGATGCTCGCCCGCGGCAAGGTCCTGTGGGTGATCGGCCTGTCGTTCCTGTTCGGCATCTCGCTGTCGATCTCGACGGCGCTCCAGCTGGCCGGCATCCGCATCTCGACCGACGTCGTGACGATCCTCCCGTACGCCACGGTGATCGTCGTGCTGATCCTGTTCGCGCGGCGCTCCTACCTGCCGTCGGCGCTCGCGCTGCCCTACTTCCGAGGAGAACGGTGATGGAGATCCGCAACACGTTCGCCGTCGACGCGCCCCCGTCGACCGTCTACGAGGCGCTCGTCGACCTCGAGCGCGTCGGTCCCTGCATCCCCGGCGCGACCGTCGGCGCCGCCGACGCCGACGGCGCGCACCCCGCGAGGATCGCGGTCAAGCTCGGCCCGATGCGCATGACCTACGCGGGCAGGGTGCGGATCGTCGAGCGCGACGACGCCGCCCGCCGCGCCGTGCTCGAGGCCGACGTCAAGGAGACGCGCGGCCAGGGCACCGCCCGCGCGAGGATGCAGATGGAGGTCGCCGACGCCGGCGGCAGCGCCTCGGTCACCGCGGTCACCGACGTCCAGATGTCCGGCCGCGCCGCCCAGATGGGCGCTGGCCTGATCGAGGACGTCGCGGGCCGCCTCGTCGACCAGATGGCCGCCAACCTGAGGGCGCAGCTGAGCGCCGCGCCCGCCGCCGCGGCGCCGGCGGCGGGCGCCGGCGCCCCCGCCGACGGCGGCGCCGCCCCCCCCGGGGGCGCCGCCCC
>ERZ777003.2056-NODE-2056-length-25769-cov-13.296881_pt1 | contig 25769 bp, 19 predicted proteins | sample MGYA00374956_ERZ777003 | MGnify/ENA primary metagenome ERZ777003 (study PRJEB29302, sample SAMN06268252) | bioreactor metagenome | isolation source: Joint BioEnergy Institute, California, USA | place: USA:Joint BioEnergy Institute, California, USA | collected... | reverse complement strand
TCGGGATCTCCGGGATAAGAGGCTCCTTACCTTTGACTCGGATAAGCTTTCGAGAGTTGAGCTTCGAGTCAAGGGACAAGTCTATGAGTTTGGCAAGAACAGCCAAAACGAATGGCAGATTGTGAAGCCGCGTCCTTTGCGGGCTAACAACGGAGAGGTGGAAGATCTGGTTCGCCGCCTGCGCGACGCGAAGATGGACACCTTTATCTCCGAGGAGGAGGCCGCTAAAGCCGATTCGAAGTTCGCTTCCGGGACTCTGGTTGGAACAGCGATCGTGACGGATGCCTCCGGCTCTCAGCAAATCGAAGTTCGCAAAGGCAAAGACAACAGCTATTACGCACGCAGCAGCGTGGTTAAGGGCGCACACAAGCTCATGGGTGACTTGGGCGACTCTCTTGGCAAGAGCCTGGATGATTACCGGAATAAGAAGCTGTTCGACTTTGGCTTCAGCGACCCCACGAAGGTGGAGGTCAAATCCGGTGACAAGACTCAGGCCTTTGAGAAGTCAGGAGAGAAGTGGATGTCGGGCGGCAAGGAAATGGACGGCGTCGGTGTTCAGACGCTGATCGGCCGGCTGCGCGACCTGTCCGCCACGCGTTTCCCTGAGCAGGGCTTCACGAAACCCGAGATTGAACTGTCGGTCGTATCCGATGGAGGAAAGCGCACCGAGAAGGTTCTGATAGCGAAGAACGGCAATCGCTGGATCGCAAAGCGCGAAAACGAACCCTCGCTCTACGAACTGGATCAGAATGCAGTAGAGGATATTCAGAAGGGCGCGAGCGAGGTGAAACCGGCGTCGCCTCCACAGGGGCAGAACAAAAAGTAGCCCGCGAATGAACGGCCTTCTCACGGACCTATATGAACTGACGATGGCTGCCGGCTATCATTTGACCGGCAAGTCCGAAGAGAAGGCAACCTTCGAGCTCTTTGTCAGAAGGCTCCCGGACCACCGCAACTTCCTGGTTGCGGCTGGTCTGGCGCAGGCGGTTGAATACCTTCTCAATTTTGGATTCACCGAGGAGGAGATCGCTTACCTCCGTACCCTGCCTCAATTCCGCCAGGTCGGCGAGGATTTCTTTGAGGTGCTTCGCGGCCTGCGCTTCACGGGCGACGTGTACGCGATGCCTGAGGGCACGCCCTTTTTCGCCAACGAGCCGGTACTCGCGGTTCACGCTCCGCTGATTCAGGCGCAAATCGTCGAGACCTACCTGTTGTCGACGATCGGTTTTCAGACGCTCGTTGCAAGCAAGGCGGTACGGATTGTCGAAACTGCGGCGGGACGAGGCGTCGTGGAATTCGGTACTCGCCGCGCGCATTCGCCGGAGGCTGGAGTTCTGGCTGGACGCGCCGCCTACGTTGGCGGCTGCATCGGAACCAGCAATGCGCTGGCCGGGATGCGATACGGCATACCCGTATTCGGGACCGCTGCGCACTCCTGGGTACAGTCGTTCCCCGCCGAAATCGAAGCGTTCCGGCAATTGCAGCGCCTGCTCGGCGAAGCGACCATTTACCTCATTGATACGTACGATACCGTTCACGGTGCTGAGCTTGCGGCATCTCTGGGGCGCCCGATCTACGGCGTTCGTCTCGACAGCGGCAATCTCGTTGAACTTGCTCCGGTCGTCCGAGGCATTCTGGATAGGGCCGGATTGAAGGATGCCAAAATTATGGCGACCGGCGACCTGAACGAATATCGGATCCTCGAGTTAATCGCTGCCGGAGCGCCGATCGATTCCTTCGGCGTCGGAACGGACCTCGCGACTTCCTCCGATTCGCCCACTCTTAGTGTCGTCTATAAGCTGGTAGAGCTGGAGACCGGCGGCGCCCACCGCTACACCGCGAAATTCAGCGAGGAGAAACAGACAATGCCGGGGGCCAAGCAGGTATTCCGGTTCAGCGATCACGATCTCATTGCCTGTCGCGATGAACAGCCTCCCAAAGGAGCGGAGCCTCTCCTGGAGCCCGTCATCCTAAACGGCAAGCTGGTCGCTCCGCTGCCCTCAACTGCAGCCGCGAGAGACCGGGCGGCTGCTGCGATCAAGCGTTTACCGACTGCATTGCGCAGTCTGTTTGAGAGCGATAGTGTGTGGCGGGTTCACTACAGCCCCAAGCTGCTGTCCCTGCGCGACCAACTGCTCGGAGTTTCCCGATGAAGACCGTCTTTTTCGACATCGACACTCAGATTGATTTCGTCTTCCCCGCCGGAGCCCTGTACGTGCCGCGCGCGGAATTGAAGCTTCCTTCCATCGCGGCTCTGAACCGTTACGCCGCCTCCCAGGGCTATCCGATTATCTCTACCGTAGACGCTCATGGCGAGAACGACTCGGAATTTCGCATCTGGCGGCCGCACTGCATTGCGGGAACTACCGGTCAGGAAAAGCCTCAGTCGACTCTCGTCGAGAAGCCGTTTGTCGTGCCGACTTGGGAGAACGCTCCGCTGCCTGATGCGAGCGTGAAGCAGACGGTCGTCGAAAAGCAGATGCTGGACTGTTTTACCAATCCCAATCTGTCGCGCCTGATCGAACAGTACAATGCTGTCCGTTACGTGGTGTATGGAGTCGTGACGGAGCACTGCGTTCGCTGTGCCGCAATGGGCCTCCTCCGGACAGGAAAGCGCGTGGAACTGGTTACGGATGCGACCGAAACCCTGCATCCCGAGGAGTCGGACCGGACACTTCGCGAATTCGAGCAGGCCGGCGGCGTCCTCACGACTGTTTCCCACTATCTGGCCTGATCACGCTTCAGGCGGAATGGGAACCTCTTTCGCGTGTCTCCAGAGGCGCTCCAAGTCGTAGTACTGGCGTGCCTGTGCTGTGAAGATGTGGACCAGAAGGTCCCCGTAGTCCATGAGCACCCATTCGGCGTTTGGATATCCTTCGACGCTCAGAGGGGCTTCGCCTTCCTCTTTCAGCCGCTTCTCGACCTCGTCGCTGATCGCCTGAATCTGGCGCTGGCTCGCGGCGGAACAGATCACAAAGAAGTCTGCAAAGGATGTGACCTCGCGTAGATCCAACACTTTAATATCCGTCGCCTTCTTGGATTCCGCGGCCCGCACGGCCGTCAGCCAGGAGGGACTGAGTGTGGCTTGCGTCTGCGCCTCGGCGCTTTTCTGATGGTGTTGCACTATCTAGCGAAACAGTCTCCTACCCTGATCGTACTACAATGAAAAAATATGCGGGACCGTACGCTGCCGGTATTGTTGTGCCTCTCGGCGGCAATGTGTCTTGCACAAACAGCCATCACCGCTGAAGCTCGCCAGCAGGAAGAAATTGAGCGGATCCGCGAGCTGGTGAACGCCGGAGCTCTGCCCCGAGTTCGCCTGGAGGAGGCGGAGCGTCAGTTGGAAGACTTGCGGGATCGCCAGGTTCTGGACCGCGTGCTTTACGGCGGCCTGACCGTAGAAGACCTTACCGAAGAGCAGGCCGATGAGATGGTGGCCGCTGCGAGACGGAGGCTCGAGCGCCAGGAGAAGGCGTACAAGCAGGCATTAGAGCTTGTGGAGGCTGGGGCGCGTGCCCGGGCTTCGACGGAGCCCCTCCTCGAGGAGTTGAATTTTCGCCGCCAGACGCTCCAGCTTGCGGAAGAGAGGGCCAGTCTTTTCAGGGAACTGGTTGCGCAGGCGGCAAACGAGAAGGAAGTCGAGGAGCAATCGACTGCGGCTCCTGTTGCCATCGCGGAGCGGTACGATGGCAATGGTATTTTTCACGAGGGGCACTTACGAAAGATCGAGGCTGCGTTTCGAAAGAAATTTGACCGGCCGCTGCCTATCAGCGCCCGTGGAACCACAGCCGTGCACAGGGCGCTCGGATTTGACCACCGTAACCGGGTGGATGTTGCGCTCAATCCAGATCAGCCCGAAGGTGTGTGGCTCCGTCAGTATCTGGAGGCTGCCAAGATTCCCTACTTCGCCTTCCGCGCCGCCATTGCCGGCAAAGCGACCGCCCCTCATATCCACATAGGATTGCCCAGCGGCCGGTTGCGCGCGTCAGACTGATTTCATGGCCGAAGAAAACTTGAAAGTACTTCTGCCGGCAGAGCAGATTCAGTGCCGCATCCTGGAACTCGGCGCGCAGATTGATGCCGATGCTACACAGGACACCCTGCACCTCGTGGGGATTCTCAAAGGCTCGTTCATGTTTCTGGCCGATCTCGCACGGGCTGTGAAGCGTCCGGCAAAGGTCGACTTTATTGGGATCTCGAGCTATGGCTTGGGCAAGCGGTCCTCCGGCGAAGTCCGGCTGACGAAAGATCTCGATCTTTCCATTGAAGGCGCGGAAGTCATCCTGGTGGAAGACATTGTTGATAGCGGCATCACCCTCAATTACCTGATGAACTTACTCGAACAGCGGAAACCAAGCTCTCTCCGGATTGCGACACTTCTTGACAAACCGGAACGGCGCCAGCGGCCCATCAAAGTGGACTATGTCGGCTTCACGATTCCCGACAAATTCGTAGTTGGATACGGGCTCGATTACGCTGAGAAATACCGAAATCTCAAGGACGTCTGCTATATCGAGCAGGACTATTCCTGAGTCCGCGGCAGGCGTGCGAATTCTTCATACATATCCGTCGCGACGAAATCCACGCCTGCCTCAATGGCGGCCCGCCACCTTTCCATGACCTTGTCGAGAGAACCGAAGTTATATCCCGGGCGGAAGCCCATCTTCTTGCCGGTTAGAGGAGAGTGCCCGTTCAGAGTGTAGAAGCGGATCCATAATCGGTTCTGATGGGCGTGCTTCACGAGCGCTCGCAGGCGCTGTTCCTCGTCGCGGGTCCATTCTCCCGCCGCCTTCTGGCCGCCTTCCTCAACCACGGACCATGGATTGTTCCACCATCGTCTGTAGTTGGTCGCCCGCTCCTTCATCATGGCTTCGGGCGGTGTCTTCCAGGTAGCTCCCTCGGCGACGTGGACGGCGCCGAACACGCGGAGGCGGCCTCCCACAGGCACCTTGTCGTGAAAAGCTGCCTTTTGGGCGTCCGAGGAGCCAGTTAGAACCAGAATCGGCTTCCACTGTAAAGGCTGCGGTGTTCCTTCATCCTCAACGCGCTCTGCCGTTGTCAGCCAGCCTTCGTACTCGCCGAGAAGATTCCAAATCTCGGCATGGTGTTCCGGTTCGTTTGTCTTGAAGTCCAGATTCAACACGATGATTGGCCAGTCGTCCCGGCGATCCGCAGCGAGCGCTTTCTCGACAATTGGCCGCACGCGCTCGAAAAAGTGCTCACGTAGCGAAGGCTCATTGCCTGAGACGTGATCTCCGTGGGAAACCACAGATTTACCGGCGCCTGTTTTCGGGTCGCGGTACCAGAACAAGTCCTGCTCAACGGCCAGAGGGGTTCCCGTGGATAACGCCCGTTCGATGCGCTGGGTCCACTGCCCGCCTTCCGGATAGCAGTTATGCGCGTCTAATAAAACGCGCGTTCCGGGCGCCTGAGCCAGAGCGCCGGCGGCCCAGATGAGCAAGAGCGCGAAGAACCTCATGGTTTTACATTAGATCGCAAAACTGGCGTCGATTGTTTATCATGTTGGTTCCACCTGTTAACAGATCCTGGCTGAGCGCAAAAGCGGGAAACCGATGGTCGCTTGTCGGAGTCTACCCTCTTTTAGAGTCTACTTCGGCCCTCTCTGCGCCTCTAGTGTCCTCATGAGCCATTCCACCATGCCATCTTTTCTCCAGGGCTGGCAGCAGCGGTTGTCGGCTCTTCGCAATGTGCCCCCGGTGTTGCGGATGGTTTGGGATGCCGGGCCGGCTTTGGTAGCGGCCGGACTTGTCTTTCGAGTGGCCTCGGCGCTCGTTCCGCTGGGGGTGCTGTGGGTATCGAAGCTCATTATCGATCTCGTCTCCGCCACTGTCAAAGCGCAGGGCCCCGTGCCGGCGGAGATCTGGTGGCTGCTGCTGCTCGAGTTCGTGCTGGCGGGTAGCGGGCATATTTTCGGCCGCCTGATTGACTATTGCGATTCCCTGCTGGCCGACGAATTTACGCGGCACATCAGCCTCCGCGTCATGGATCACGCGGCCCATCTTGACCTCGTGTCGCTGGAGGACCCGTCGTTCCATGACACTTTAGAGCGGGCGCGGGTCCAAACGACGGACCGCCTGAGCATGCTCAACGCGATCGGCCGGATGATCCAGCAATTTGTCACGCTGGTATCGCTCGCCGCCGGCGTTTTCTTCTTCGCGCCGTGGCTTCTGGTTGTGCTGGTCGTCGCCGTAATTCCTGCCTTCTTAGGCGAAAGCCACTTTGCCTTCCTCGGCTACTCGCTGGCGTTCCATCAGACGCCGCGCAGGCGGCAGCTCGACTATCTGAGGGTGCTCGGCGCAAGCCGGGAGAGCGCGAAAGAAGTGAAGATTTTCGGCCTCGGAGGCTGGCTCAGGACGCGGTATGCCGAAATCACCGACAGCATCATTCGAGAGAACCGGGCGCTGGCCCGGAAACGCGTCATCGTTGGCGCGCTGCTCGCCCTCGTTGTGAGCCTGAGCTACTACGGTGCTTACGCCGTGGTGGTGTATCAGACGCTGCTGCGAAATATCACGATCGGCGACCTGATCTTCCTGGCCGGCGCGATCGCTGGCGTCAGCTCCAACATCTCTGCCCTGTTTTCGACCTTCTCGAGCATCGCAGACCAGGCGCTGTTTCTTACGGATCTCATCAAGTTCTTCGACGTCCGTCCGCGAATCCGGTCGAAGCCAAATGCGCTCCCTGCACCGCGGCCGATTCGGGACGGCTTCATCTTCCGCGATGTCTCCTTCCACTATCCGGGCTCGGACCGTCTCGTCCTCAACCGCTTGAACATGCATCTCGAGCCCGGAACGCGTGTGGCGCTGATCGGAGAGAACGGCCAGGGCAAGACAACGATCGTCAAGCTGCTGGCGCGGCTCTACGACCCGACCGAAGGTCAGATTCTGCTGGACGGCGTCGATCTGCGCGAATACAGCGTCGAGGATCTTGCGCGGGAGATCGGTGTCATCTTCCAGGATTTCATGCGATACGACATGACTGCGCGGGAAAACATCGGAGTGGGCCGCATTGAACTCGCCCACAACGAGGCACTCTTGCGCGAATCCGCTCGAAAGAGCATGGCCTGCGAAGTGTTGGAGAGACTGCCCAAGGGTCTCGACCAGATGCTGGGCAGACGCTTCGACGGCGGTTTCGATCTCTCGGGCGGGGAGTGGCAGAAGTTTGCCTTAGCGCGCGCTTACATGCGCGATGCGCAGGTGCTGATACTCGATGAGCCGACGGCATCCCTTGATGCCCGCTCGGAATACGAGGTTTTCTTGCGCTTTGCGGAATTAACGGAAGGAAAGCTGTCCATCCTGATCTCGCACCGCTTCTCCACGGTGCGCATGGCGGACCGGATTCTGGTGATCGAAGGAGGAGCGATTCGAGAGGAAGGAACGCACCAGCAGTTGCTGGCCAAAGGCGGCGTTTACGCCGGAATGTTTGAACTACAGGCAGCGGGATATCGATGAGCGAAGCGGTAATTGATCAGTCGGTACAGGATCTGTTACGCACGCGAGCACGGATACTCGCATTGCACGGAGCCGATACCCATGGTCGAGGCCGTCCACTCATGCCTCGCCTGGAGGAATGCGGCCGGACATTGAAACACGCCCGCAGTCGATGGGAAAGCCAGCTGCGGCGTGGAGAGGCGATTTCGCCAGCCGCTCTATGGCTGGTGGAGAACCACCTGTATATTCAAGGCCAACTGCGGGACGTCCGTGAGTTCCTCCCGAATGTCTACTATGGCGAGTTACCCAGGCTTACTCGCGGGCCGCTGGGCGGCTATCCGCGGATTTACGAAATTGCGCTTGAACTGATTGACCTCACGGATGCCCAGATCTCGCTGGAGGCCATCACAACGTTTGTTGAGAGCTATCAGGAATCGAAGCCTCTCACGATGGGTGAATTGTGGGCCCTGGGCGCAATGCTGCGGCTGGCCCTCATCGAGGAGATCGGCAAAGTGGCTGAGGCCGAACTGGCCGAACCGGGATTGGGCAGCGAGCCGAGGATACGTCATTCGATCCTGAGTCTGAGGACAATCGGCGAGATTGACTGGAAGGAGTTCTTCGAAAAGGTCAGTCTCACCGAACGCAAACTGCGCGAGGACCCAGCCGGAGTGTACCCGCACATGGATTTCGCCACGCGGGACCATTATCGTCACGTGCTTGAGGACCTCGCGCGCGGGTCCGGTCTCGACGAAGAAGAGGTTGCCGAACGGCTGGTCCGCTACGCCGCCTCTGCCTCCGGCGATCTGCGTTACCGGCACATCGGCTACTACCTGATCGATCGCGGCGCTCCAGCCTTCGAGAGGCTGATCTCTTATAAGCCGCGCTTCGACAGCGCATTGCGGCGGTTTGCATTAAAGCACCCCGAGCTCTTCTACCTCGGCGGCATTGAACTGTCAACCTTTGCCGTCATTGCCCTCTTTCTCTCGCAGCTCTCCTCGCTCGAGCCGCAGGTGGTTGCGTTCTTCCTGCTGTTCCTGCCGGCCACGGGCGTGGCCGTGTCCTTCATGAATCAGCTGACCACCATGCTCCTTCCGCCGCGGCGCTTGCCGAAGATGGACTTCTCCGAAGGCATTCCTGAAAGCTGCGCCACCATGGTTGTCGTGCCGACGCTCATGCTGTCGCGGGATTTCGTTGAGAAGCTGATCGAGGATCTCGAAGTTCGATTTCTTGCCAACCGCGATCCACAGCTTTCGTTCGCGCTGCTGACGGACTTCCCCGATGCGCCTGAGCCCGCTCCGGATGACGCCGAGCTCGTGCAGGCGGCCGTGGACGGGATCCGCCGTCTCAACGACCGCTATGCCCATCTGGGGCGCAGGCCCTTTTACCTCTTCCACCGGGCCAGGGAATGGAATCCGAAGCAGTTCAGCTTCATGGGATGGGAGCGGAAGCGCGGAAAGCTGATTGACTTCAACAACCTGCTCTGCGGCGAGGAAAACTCTTTCGCAGTGAAAGTGGGTGACATGTCGGTGCTCAAGCGGATCAAATACGTCATCACGCTAGACACCGACACGCAGCTTCCGAGAGACTCTGCCCGCAAGCTGATTGCGGCCATCGCCCACCCGTTGAACCGTCCTGTGATCGATCCTGTCACGCGCCTGGTCCGCGAAGGCTACGGAATTCTGCAGCCTCGTGTCGGCATCAGCGTGCAATCTGCGGGGAGATCCCGCCTTGCGCGCATCTACTCGGGCCAGACAGGCATCGATCTGTACACCACCGCTGTTTCCGACGTCTATCAGGATCTGTTCGGAGAAGGAATCTATACCGGCAAGGGACTTTACGATGTCGAAATCTTCCAGAAGGTCCTCAGCCGCCGGTTCCCGCACGATGCGTTACTGAGCCACGACCTTATCGAAGGCTTGTACGCCCGCGCGGCGCTCGTATCCGATGTGGAGGTTATCGACGATTACCCGTCGCATTACGGAGCCTACTCAAAGCGTAAGCATCGCTGGGTTCGGGGCGACTGGCAGGTAATGCTGTGGCTGCTGCCCCGCGTCCCCCATTATGACGGCACCTTTGTTCCAAATCCGTTGCCCTTGATCTCCCGTTGGAAGATCTTCGACAACCTGCGCCGGAGCCTGATCGAACCAACAACATTTCTGCTGCTGCTTGCCGGATGGCTCTTCCTCCCCGGAGGGGCGGACTACTGGACGCTTGCAGTTGTGCTCCTGCTTCTTTGCCCGACCTGGACGGAACTCCTCCTGTCCTGGGTTCATGTGCCGCCGGTCCGACTGTGGCGGGCGCATCTCCGCGAAACGGGCTTCCGCTTCCTTGCCGGCCACCTCAACACACTACTGACGCTGACCTTTCTGCCGCATCAGGCGCTTCTCATGCTCGATGCGATCGTCCGGACCATTGTACGTACGATAACGGGGCGGAGGCTGCTGGAGTGGGAGAGCGCCGCAGAAGCAGAGAGAACCGGCAAGGCCCGGATTCTGTCGCTGCATTCGTACCTCGCGGTAGCGGCGCTGTTGTCGGCGGTTTTGGCGGTCCTTCTTGGCGCCTTTAAGCCCTCTGAGTTCATTTTTGCAATCCCGATCCTGGCGCTCTGGATTGCGGCTCCTCTGGTGGCGATGTGGCTGAATGCGCCAATCCGGTCCGCGCCGGGCATCTCCAGCCGGCAGGATCGTGAGTATCTGCTGGATATCGCGCGCCGTACGTGGCGTTACTTCGAGACCTTCTCGACGCCCCGGCATCGCAACCTGATTCCCGATAACTATCAGGTGGATACAGGCGCTGCCGCTGCCCGAATTTCTCCAACCAACCTAGGGCTCCTGATGAATTCGCAACTGGCTGCCGTCGACCTCGGATTCATGAGCTGCAAGGACCTGGTCAGGCGCTCGCGGGACGTCATGGAGTCGGTTCAGCAAATGGGGCGCTTCCGCGGCCACTTCTACAACTGGTACGACACGGAGACGCTCGCGCCGCTCTGGCCGCCCTACGTTTCCACCGTCGACAGCGGGAACCTCGCGGCGAGCCTGATTACGCAGCGTCAGGGGTTCCTGGAGCTTGCGGAGCGGCCGGAGAACGCTGCTTTACGCCCCGACCTGCTGTGGCTGGCCGATCGCTGCGCGGAGCTCGTGGAGGAGATGGACTTCTCCTTCCTCTACAACGAAAAGAAGAAAGTATTCTCGACTGGTTTCGACCCGCTTGCAGAGCACCGCGACGAGTATCATTACGACCTGCTGGCCTCCGAGGCGAGAACGGCCAGTTTCATCGCCATCGCAAAGGGAGACGTGCCGCAGGAACACTGGTTCCATTTGGGCCGGAGCATCACGCTCTATCACGATCAGCGGATCCTTCTGTCCTGGAGCGGCACGATGTTCGAGTACCTGATGCCCGCCCTATGGATGCGCACCTGGCCGAATACTTTGCTTGACCGGTCGCAGCGCGCTGCCGTGTACTGCCAGGCGAAGCACTGCCGGAAGCTCGGCGTGCCGTGGGGAATTTCGGAATCCGCCTACGATGCTCGCGACTCGCAGGGGAACTACCGCTATCAGGCCTTCGGCGCGGCTCCTCTTGCCTTGCGGCGCAATGCGCCTGAAGAACTGGTGATTGCGCCCTATGCCACACTCCTCGCCCTGCAAGTCGAGCCGAAGCTCGCGCTCCGGAATCTTCGGCGCATGGAGCAGCTGGGCTGGCTTGGAGACTGGGGCTTTTACGAAGCCGTTCAGTACGTGCGCAAGAAGCCCGTCATCATTCGAAGCTACATGGCCCACCACGTCGGGATGAGCCTCGTGGCGCTGGATAATGCGCTGAACGACGGCATCATGCAGAGGCGGTTCCACGCGCATCCCATGGTGCAGGCTACAGAGCTTCTGCTGCAGGAACGCGTCCCAACCGCTGTCTGGATCAGCCGGCCCGAGCCTGCTGCGGAAGAGCCCGTCCTTGTGGAGGAGGACGCGGCGACGGCAAGCGGAGCATGAGCTCAAGCCATCCGATAGAATGGACGTTGCTTTCTTTCGGTGGACTGAGCGATGAAATATCTGCAAGATCTCTGGGACCAGCAACTGGCTTCGCAGTGGGAAGATAACCCGCTCGAACTGCTCCGATACCGGTCGAACCTGCTTGGGGCCGACCTTCGCATTACGAATTTTGGAGGCGGCAATACCAGCTCCAAGTACGAGGCGATCGATCCGTTTACCAAACAGCGGGTCCGCGTGATGGCTGTCAAGGGCAGCGGAGGCGACCTTGGCAGCATCACGGCGAAAGGATTTGCGATTCTGTACCTCGACCGGCTGGAGCAACTGCGGTCTATTTACAGAGGGGAGCAGTTTGAAGACGAGATGGTCTCCTATTACCCTCTCTGTGCCTTCGGCGACAGCAAGGCGCCCGCTTCAATTGACACACCTCTCCATGCCTTCCTTCCCTTTCCCCACGTCGATCATTTGCATCCCGATTGGGCGATCGCTCTTGCGGCCAGCGCCAACGGGAAGGAAAAGACGGAAGAGTTTAACAAGCGTTACGGGCACAAGCTGGTTTGGCTCCCTTGGCAGCGTCCGGGCTTCGAGCTCGCTCTGATGCTGCGGAGGGCGGTTGAGGAGAATCCGGGATGCGATGGCATTATTCTAGGCAGCCATGGCCTGTTCACCTGGGGGCAGACGCAGCGTGAATCGTATCTCAATAGTCTTACGATCATTGACCAGCTCGGTGAGTTCATAGAGGATCACCGCAAGGGTGCGTTGTTTGGAGGGCCCCGCTATCAGAACCACCCCGAAGCAGAGAGCCTCTCGATCGACGTGCTCCCCTACCTGCGCGGCCGCATGGCCACAAAGCGGCGTTCCATCGTTCACTACAACAACTCCCCCGATGTGCTCGAGTTTGTGAACTCGAACGATGCTGCGCAGCTTGCCGAACTCGGCACGAGCTGCCCCGATCATTTCATTCGCACGCGAATCAAGCCGCTCTTCATTGACTGGGATCCTCAGAAGGAGTCCCTCGACGATCTCAAGACGAAGATCGAGCGCGGGGCGGAGCGATATCGAGCGGATTACAACGCTTACTACCAGGCGAACGCCGAGCCGGACTCGCCCGCGCTGCGCGACCCGAATCCGTCGGTGGTGCTGATTCCCGGACTCGGGATGTTCACATTCGGCAAGAACAAGACCGAGGCTCGCATCACCGGAGAGTTCTATCTCAACGCGATCCACGTCATGGCCGGGGCCACGATGCTCGGAGGAGGATCGGAGCCTCCGGCAGTGCTTCCGCAGGCGAAGACCGCGGAGGCCGCAAAGGGATTCACCAGCTATAAGAACTATGTCGCACTCCCGCCACGCGAGGCGTTCCGCATTGAATACTGGGCGCTCGAGGAAGCAAAGCTGCGCCGTATGCCGCCGGAGCAGGAACAGAGCCGGCGCATCTTTTTCATTGCCGGGGGAGGTAGCGGAATCGGCCGGGCGACAGCGTTGATGCTGGCCGAGAACGGCGCTCATGTAATGATCGCAGACCTGAATGCGGAGGCGGCGTCGGAGACGGCAGCGCTGGCTGCGGCAAAGGCATCAAAGGAAGCTGTTGCCTGCTGCCATGTCGATATTACGGACCGGTCCAGCATCCGGCAGGCGCTCCGCAAAACGGTGGCGCTGTTCGGCGGATTGGACGGCCTGGTGAATACCGCGGCTGTCTTCATTCCACCTGATGTAAACGGGAACTTCCCGGATGAAAAATGGGCTGTCACACTTAACGTGAATGTGACGGGCAACGCTCTCCTCGCCGATGAGGCCGGTAAACTTTTTCGAGAGCAGAAGCTTCCTTCGGTGATCGTCCTGACCGGGTCCGCAAATGCGGTTGTCGCCAAGCGCGGAAGCGAGGCTTACGATGTCAGCAAAGCGGCTTTGAATCATCTTGTCCGCAGCCTCGCGATCGGGATGGCTCCGATGGTTCGCGTGAATGGCGTTGCTCCCGCCACAGTGGTGGAAGGCTCGACGATGTTTCCTCGCGAGCGTCTGATTCCGTCGTTGAACAAATACGGGATTGCATGGTCCGAGGAGGAATCAACGGAAGCTCTTCGGGAAAAGCTGGCGAGCTTCTATGCTTCCCGCACTTTGACCAAGCTTCCGATTACTCCCAATGACTGCGCGCAGGCGATCTACTGGCTCACAACAGACAGGGCTGCAAAAACCACAGGGCATATCATTCCGGTAGATGGCGGCCTTCCGGAAGCCTTTCTTCGCTAGAGTTTATTCTTGTTAACAGGAGCCCTCGAATTGGTTTGTTCGAGGGCTCTTTGTTTTTTCAGGCGCTGCTCTATGGGCAAATATTTACTTACATTCGTACTTCCTGTTGTAATCTCCTATCCATAAAATCTCCGCTGCTGCGATTCAGATAGGACTCCGAATACAGCCGTACGTCTGTCGCTGCGCTGTAAGTCTCCCTTTAATATCATTTCCGTCGCTGCAAGACATGGATAAGTGGTAACACCACTTGGCGGGCAGTATGTAAGTGAGGCGCTCCTGAAGCTGTTAAGAGACAAATTGGGGGAATTCTCTGAATTAATTTGTGTTCTAAGTAAAAAACTGTTCTATAAATAAGTGGTACCGCTGAGAGTGAGAGTTCAAGGAGGTTCAACCAAGTGAAAGTTGTCCGTCACTATCTGCTCTCCGCCGTCTCCAGCTGTATGTTCTTCCGGAGATTACTCACAGCTTGTATAGTATGTCTATGTGCCGTTTCCTCGGCGCGGGCCCAAGCGAGTAACATTCCTCTGCCGCTGTTGCCGAACACTCCCATCTCGCTTCAATCACTCGATGGAGCAGTGCGGGCCAAGGCAAGCCCGGATGAGTGCTTCATCAGCCTGGGAGCGAATCAACCGTTCCAGCTCGCTGATCCGACAAATCCCGACCAGCCCTGCCCCGAAGGGCAAATACCCAAGGTGAACCAGGGTTACATTTGGGGCGCGACCCATGTGGCAAATGAAATCTGGTTCGGCACTGTCCCCAATCCGCTGTGCCTTCTTAGTGTTGGTGGCGGCGGTGAGCCCTTTCAGACGGACACTTGGGTATGCGAGTTCGGAGAAGGTCCATATTCCCCTTTTCCTTTTCCTGCGCCTATTGGAGACTACCGGCCGCCCAGGATGTATGTTTACAATACCCAAACGAGGACAATTCAGGACATCACACCGAAAGGCACGGGCCAGTTTGGACTCGATCGTCTGGTGGTAACCACAGCGGGTATTCGCGGCGCGGGCGTAACGGGATCAGGAAGGTACGTTATCTTCGCTGGTCTGGACTTTACCTCAGCGGTCAACCTTTTTGCCTTTGATAGAGAGACGAAAGAGTTCGTTGCAAAAGCCCGGCTAATGCAGTTCACCAACATGAGAAGTTTTCTCACCGCGGGTGGCGTCCTGTACGCGTCCAGCCGTTTGTCCGGCGGGAGAGGTGGCTCCGTCATCCGGCTCCGGTTCATTCCGCCTCAAGGACGGGTCGTGTCCCACGAAAACCCTGAATGCCTGGCTTGCTTTCAGATTGAGACGTTGGTTCAACTGGACGGGGATGGAGCCTATCTTGCCCTGCACGAGAACCGGCTTTTCGTTTCCACCTGGCAGATCCCGGGCAACGCCGGTATATGGATGAGTCCGCCGATCCCGGCGGGAGGCCTTAGAGCCGCCGACAGCGCCTCGTGGAAGAAGGTCTGGGACACCACGCAGTATGATCCGGATCCAGTAGTCGCATCTGCCACTTCCGGGGGAGCGCTCCAATCCTTCCAGGGATATCTCTATTGGGGGACGCTGCATTACCCGTCGGCCGCCTACGACGCTTGGGAGCGAACCTATGGCCCTCCGGAAACGAGCGAGCAGCGTTCGACAGCGAGGAGAGGCACGTCCCGCGCCATCGCCATCTTCCGTGGGCGTAACTTCGACACTACTCCGGAGATTGAGCTGCTATATGGAGAGGAAAACCTCCCGGTGTACGACCCCGCAACGGGCCAGTGGGCCCCCAAGCCGAACCGCCTGCCCGAAGGGAGCAGGACTCCCAAGTACGGACCTTCCGGCTTTGGGAATCCAAGTAATGTCTACACCTGGGCAATGGCTCAATGGAACCAGAAGCTGTACATCGGCACGCTTGATACTAGCTTCGTTTCAGCGTCCTTTGGTTCTTCGAACGCTCCTCCCCCTGAAGTGTGGGGCGCGGACTTGATGGTTTTCCATGACGCCAATTCGCCCGCTGTTCCCGAGAGCACGACAGGTTTCGGGAACTACCTGAACTACGGTGTGCGTAATCTCATTCCTGTCGATGACACTCGCTTATATATCGGCTCGGCTAACCCGATGAATCTCGCTACAAATAAGACAGATGCCTTGCCCGAAGGCGGGTGGGAGCTTGTTGAACTGACTCCGAGACCGCAGCCTTGAGTTCGGTAAGCTGTGGTTAAACCTGAGCCGAAAACATGGAGAGGAGCTCCGGCGCACAGCGCCGGGCTCCTCCTTGTCAAAACGAGACGCCCCGCAGTAGAACGCACACGCTGACCCGCAACCAGTTTTCTCGAAGGCGAGCCGGTCGAATTGCGCGGCCCCGCGGGCGAAGGCGCTTGAAAGATCCGGCGCGCGCGAGTAAATTAACGACAACATGTCTAATATTCCATTGCTTCGAGAAGCCCTGCGCGCAGGCGAAGGAATCGTCCGCCTGGCGCCCTGTTGGGTGCCTCGTTCTTTTCTGATGCCCGGCGGACGTCTGAAACTGGATCCACGCGATTTGTACGCCCTTGGGGCCCACCGCGGCGGCATCGACGAACGTTGGTTCGCCTCCACGACGCAGGCCGCCAACGGCCCAGGCACACCCGAGGACGAGGGATTGAGCTACATTGCCATCGGCGAGAAGCGTGTCCTGCTGAAGGAGGCCATCGAGGAAATCGGCGACGAATTTCTCGGTTCCGATGTCATGGCGGAGCAAGGCGGCTGGAACCTTCTTTGTAAATTCTTTGACAACCTTGGTCCGATTCCTCACCACATGCATCAGACCGAGGAATTTGCCGCGCGAGTCGGCCAGAAGGGCAAACCCGAGGCCTACTACTTCCCACCGCAGTACAACTTCAAGACCAACAACTTCCCATATACGTTCATGGGCCTTGAGCCGGGCACGACAAAGGACGACGTCCGGCGCTGCCTCGAGCGCTGGAATGAAGGCGACAACGGCATCCTGGACCACTCGAGGGCATACCGGCTGAAGCCGGGGACCGGATGGCAGATCGATGCCGGCATTCTGCATGCCCCGGGATCGCTTGTCACCTACGAGCCGCAGGTGAATTCCGATGTCTTCGGCATGTTCCAGTCGATGGTGGAAGGGCGTGCGGTGCCGTGGGATCTCCTTGTCAAAGATGTTCCCCCGGAGCACCACCACGATCTCGACTACATCATCTCGATGCTCGACTGGGAGGCGAACGTCGATCCTGAGTTCGCAAAGCACCGATTGTTCCATCCCCTTCCGGTTCGTCCCGAAGAGGAGATGAACGCGGAGTGCTATTCGGAAAAGTGGGTCGTCTATTCGACCAAGTACTATTCCGCCAAGGAACTCACTGTTTTCCCGAACGCCACGGTGACCATCCGCGATGCGGCCGCGTATGGCCTGATTCTCACGCAGGGCTACGGAACCATCGGGAACCTGGAAGTGGAGACGCCGTCGCTGATTCGCTACGGCCAGATGACGAGCGACGAACTGTTTGTCACCGCCGAGGCAGCCAAGGCCGGCGTTCGCATTACGAACCGAAGCGCCACGGAGCCGCTGGTGATGCTGAAGCACTTCGGTCCCGGTAATCCCGATGCTGCTCACCTGGTGCGCCAATGAAGTTCGGTGTCAACACTCTCCTTTGGACGGCCGCTTTAGGCCGCGAGCATCTCGATCTTCTGCCCCGGCTCAAGGAGCGGGGCTTTGACGGCGTCGAGATTGCGCGATTTGACTTCAACGGCTTCCCAGTCTCCGACGTGCGCGGGGCGCTTGAATCGAACGCTCTCGGCTGCACCTTCTGCTCGGCGCTGACAGGCTCCCTGAGTCTGATCAGCGACGATGCCTCCGTGCGCGCTGCCGCAAGGAAGTTCCTCGAGGACGGCATCCGCATCGCGGCCGACCTTGGCGCCAAAATCTTCACGGGTCCGTTCATTTCTCCTGTCGGGTATCTGCCCGGCAGGAGGCGTACCGAAGAAGAATGGCGCCGTGCGGTCGAAGGTCTTCAATCGCTGAGTCCCGTGCTTGCAGCGAACGATGTCACGCTTGCGATCGAGCCCTTGAATCGCTTTGAGACCTACTTCCTGAATACCGCCGAGGATGCAATCGCTCTTTGCGAGGCCGTGGGGGATCCGAGAGTCGGAGTCCTGCTCGATACCTTTCACGCAAACATTGAAGAGAAGCAGATCGGCGAAGCCTTCCGGTCTCTCGGGCGGCATTTGAAGCACGTTCACACGTGCGAGAATGACCGCGGGATCCCCGGCAGCGGACACGTCGAGTGGAAGGAGGTGTTTTCCGCACTCCAGGCAGTGGGTTACGACGAATGGCTGGTCATCGAGAGCTTCGGCTTCTCGATTAAGGAGATCGCCGCTGCCGCTTGCATCTGGCGTGATCTGGCCCCATCCGTTGAAGCCATCGCCGATCAAGGACTGTCCTTCTTGCGCAGCAGTTTTTCGCTGAGCCGCGCCGTGTAGGATCTGCGCGGAGGATGGACGAACGCTGGGGGCGGAATCCGGGTGCTGAATTCCAGGCATTCATGCCACGAAGAGCGTCTCCGCAAAGGGCCACAATTCGTCGATCCACTGGGCTGCCTTGTGGAAGCCGGCTTGCGCGCCTAGCGCTGCAGCTTCCTCCGCCTGGAACTTGTGAGAGGACTCCGTCCAGATTGTCTCGCCTTCCTCAAAGGCTACCGTAACTCCCGCCCTGGGTATCGTAACTGTCTGCTTCCGGCTGGACCGAAGGTGCATCTCGATGCGACGCTCGCGGCCGTTATACCGCACCTCGTGCCGAAAACTCCGGAGATCGAAGTCGCCTCCCAGTTCGCGATTAATCCGTCCGAGAACATTGCGGTTAAAGGCAGCCGTGACTCCGGTTGGATCGTCGTAGGCGGCGAGCATCTGGTCGAGAGGCTTGACGAGATCCGTCCCAAGCAGAAAGCTGTCCCCCGGCCGGAGCCACCGGCGAATCTCTTCCAGGAAGCGAAGAGCTCCTTCTCGTGAGAAATTGCCAATGGTGCTGCCGAGAAAGAGAACGAGGACTCTCCTTTCGAACGTATCGGTGACCTGGGTTAACCCGTCCAGGTAGCCTGCCTGAACCGTTCGAACGTTGAAGCCATGGAGTTCGAGCCGGCAGCGATCGAGCGCGGCTGCGGAGAGGTCAATGGCCGTATACGGAATCTCTCCCGACGATACCTCAAGCAGGCGACGTGCCTTCCGCCCTGATCCGCTGCCGAGCTCGATGATCTGCTGCGGAGCCGCAAGCCGTAGAGCGTCCTCGGCGCAAGCGTTCAGCAGGCGTTGATCCGCGCGAGTGAGCCCGTACTCGGGGAGCATCGTAATGGCTTCGAACAGAGTGCTGCCAAGAGGATCGTACAGGTATTTGGCGGGCAATTGTTTCTGTCCGGCCCGGCAAAGACCGTTCCGCACGTCGGTAGCGAACTCCGAAACTTCCATGCCTTTTATCCGACGCACCGGAAGGTGGCATAGACGTAAGGATATTGCGGGCGAAACCAGTTTCGGAACGACCGGCGGAGGAAGGGCGCTGCGGTTACTGGCGACGCTCCTTTGAGGACATAATGCTCACCGTCGAAGAAGTTTGCCGAGTATCCGGGGTAGTAAGGCAGCGGTTTGAAGCCGGGGAAGGGCCGAAAGGGGCTGGACGTCCATTCCCATCCATTGCCGGACATTTGGGAGGCGCCGAACGGGCTGTTCCCCTTGGGATGTGCGGTTACGGGCAGCGGATCCCAGCGGTGGAAGTCAAAGTTCCCGTACGTTTCGTCGGGTGGAGAACTCCCCCATGGTTGGTTGAGATGCGAGCCGTCCGGTGTTGACAGGGCGGCGCGGTGCCACTGTGCCTCCGTCGGGAGCGAGCGCCCTTTCCAGTCCGCGTACGCCTGCGCCTGCTCTTGTGTTACGTAAACGGGCCAGTCGAGCGGCAGTGGAATCTCGCTAAATAAGCACCGGAGCTTCCAGCCGTCTTTGCTTCGAATCCAGTAGTGCGGTGGCGGACCGCCTGCATAAACGAAATCCAGATACGCTCCGTTCGTGACTTTGCATTTGTCGATCCGAAACGGCGGGACTTGTACGATGTGTTCTTCGTACTCATTGTCCCAGCCAAAGCCTTCGTCCCGCCTTCGGCCCAAAACCGCTTCTCCTCCTGGGAGGTCGACCGTTGCCGGCTCGGGAATCGCTCCGGTCGTGGGGTGTTCAGGTTGGGGCGGCGGCACGAGCTTGCTCAGCGGCAGATTGTGCAGCAAATAGGTTAGCGTTTCGGCATGCATGAGCCGGTGCTCCACTGCCGCTTGCCGGAGCTCGCCGGGGCATTCCTCCCAGTGACGGTCAATCTGCTCTCTTATGCCTGCTACGTAATCGCATACGGCGGGCAAGGAGGGCCAATCGCCGGGGATGTCGTTGGGAAGGTCCCCTGGCGCCGGGTCGATGCCAAAGGCGAATAAACGGTCGAACTGCGGATGGAAGGGAGCAGCTCCGAGGCCCGTTGACAGCAGGTTCCAGTCGAATGCTTCGAGGTGCCCGACGTAAAAAATCAGGCGGTGGCGCTCCGGAATCGGCCGCTCGTAGAGACAATCGGGACGAACGAAGGCGAACAGTCTGTCGGTGATGGCGCGAGCAGTGTGGAGCGAGCCGATCGCCTTCAACGACGAGGGCGTAGGAGATTGCATGGACCGCTTCCCCCTTCTGAAATTACCGGCACGGCTGCGCCTGAGCCGGCGCGCCACCGCTCTACACTGTTGACGGGAGTAGAGATTCGATCATTTCGCCGGATGCCCGATCGGGAATTACTGGACGCTGAAGGCTTCCGCTACCGGTTTGCCAACCCAGCAGGCTGGAGCCTTGACGCCGAGCAGCCGCAGGATGGTGGGAGCCGTATCCACCGTATTGACGGGAGAAGCGATCCGATGACCTTTTCGGATGCCGGGACCATGGATCACCCACGGGATCTCGATTTCGGCCATCGTCGCTCCGCCGTGCTTCTTGCCGGTTCCGCCATGGTCGGCGGTCAGCAGCAGCACCGTCTGCTCCCACAGGCCGCTGTCTTTGAGCCCTTGAATGACAACGCCGGTTAACCGGTCAGCTTCTTCAACGGCAGCGACGTATTGCGGACTTCCATGCGCGTGCTCGTGTCCTGCGTGATCGACGTGGTCGAGATGGATGAAGGTCAGGGCAGGACGGCGCTCCTTCAGAAATGCGACGGCTCGTTCCACCGTCGCTGCCGGCCCCTTCGGGTTCTCCATCAGGTCAGCGACGCCGCGCTCCACCAGACGCCCAAATCCTTCCCAGTCGTGGAAAATGCCGATCACTTGATCCTTTCGCTGCTCCCGCAGTGCGCCAAACATGGTCGGGAAGATTCCGCCCAAGCCTTTGCAAACTGGAGCGATCTCGAACTTGTCGGGCATCCACTGATTGGAAGTCACGCCGTGCTGCTCCGGTCCTGCTCCCATGATCATCGACGCCCAGTTGGGGCTGCTTGAAGTGGGCATCACGCCGCGGGCGTGCATTGTGCAGGCTCCTGTCTTGCAGAGGGAGTCGATATTGGGAGTGCGAGCCCGCCGTATCCCATCAGGGCTAAGTCCATCGACGCCGATGACTACGACGTGTTTGACTCCGGGTGTCTGAGCCCAGGCGCAGGCAATGGCGAACAGCGTCAAAAGAAGCGGTTTGGACATAGCTTGTCTCGAAGTCTTCAACGAATCAAAGCAAAGGCCTTCTTCATGGCTGCCGCAGTAACGGCGACCGCTTCTTCCGGCGGAAGCTTCCGCAGGGCTTCGTTAAACGGCTCCGGACGAACGGGGCCGTCGTAGCCGAGCTTGTTTAGCGCATTCAAGAAGATCTCCAGGTTGATCACCCCTGTCGCCATCGGAAGTTCCCGCTTTGAATCGATCTGCTGATCCACCGCGACTCCCGCGGGAGCGTCGTTCAAATCCACCGACACGATGTCCTGGTTCCGCAGCGTCATCAGATCCGCTTCCGTTTCGCCCGCCGTATACCAGTGCCAGCTATCCAGGACGAAACCCACGTTCGGAAGGCCAATCTCCGCAATGAGATCTTTCATCTCTGCCATGCTATGGATAAAGGGGTAGCGGCGAGCCGTCCAGGACGTTTTCGGTCCTACATATTCCAGGCCGAGGCGCATTCCGTAATCCCCCAGAATCTTTGCACACTGTCTCAGCCTTTCACGGTGCTGCCGGAGATTTTGAAGGTAAGTCAGAGTATCATGGGCGGGCGATATCCAGGTGCTAACCCGTGTTACACCTGCACGCTGCAGACCTCGTAACAGCTTTGGCAGCGCTGCCATGGATTCCGCGAACTGTTGTTCGGAGCGGCGAAACTCTACGGGCAGTCCGGCGTTCCCAAACGTAAGATTCTTCGATTTCAACTCGCCCAGCAGCTCACTCATCTGGCTGTCGGAGAGCTCTGCAAGATACGAAGCGTTGGGCTCGACGGCTTCGAATCCGTGGCGGTACGCCAGGTCAATGGCCTCGCGCTGAGTTGCCTTCACGCCGATGCTGCCCGGCGTGAAATGAATTTTCATTAGTCGTCTTACGCGTGTTTGAGCGCGAACAAGTATCGGGGCAGCCAGAATTGAGAGAAAATTTCTACGCGGAAGGAAATGCATTCTGCCTCCTCGTAAATCTCGCACATTGTACAGCGCGCGAGAGGCTACGTGAAAAACTTGAATCGTAAGTTCCACCGGTACCAGAACGAAAGACAGCGCTTGTCTCCTGCAAGAACTTGACCAGATTAGGCTTTTCCCCTTAGGCTCAAGTAGTCGTGTCAGAACAACGGAAGAGTAAGAGATTCGAATTGAAGCTTCCTGTCGAGCTCGTACGATCGGGCTCCGAACGCATCTCCATCCAAGGCGAGACGATGAACGTTAGCTCAGGCGGCGTGCTTTTTACTTCCGAAATACAGCTTGAGGTCGGGTCTCCGATCGAATATCTCATCAGCCTGCCTTCCACGGGTGGTCAAGTCGGCGGAGTTCGACTGAGATGTATGGGCAAGGTGGTGCGAACGGATGAGGCGCACCATGCCTTGGCCGCCACCCTGGAACGCTACGAGTTCGTTCGTAACAGCAGCTGACCGCCCGCTTCGCCTCTTGTTTGCCAGAGTCAATTTAAGCTACTCTGGCAAAGAAAAGGCGAAATGACAAATCTCTCGCTGAGTTTTCCCCAACCTGAAGAAGGCACTCTTGGGCTCGCCAGGCCTGCGGGAGCGGGTGCGGCTTTGCTTCGGTTTCAGGAATGGATGGCCAGACCGGACTCGCCGGTCCGCGCCATCCGCCATCAGCCGGCGAAGGCGGGGGAGTTTGCAGAGATACCCGCCGCGATCGACCCGAGGCTCCGCCAGGCTTTGGAGTCGAGGGGGATTGGCCGCCTTTATGTCCATCAAGCGGAAGCGTTTGAGGTCGTCCACTCCGGCCGGAACGTAGTCGTTGTGACGCCGACGGCCAGCGGCAAGACGCTCTGCTACAACCTGCCCGTGCTGAACCGCCTCCTTCGAGAGCCGGAAGCACGCGCCATGTACCTGTTTCCGACAAAGGCGCTTGCCGAGGATCAACTGCATGAGCTGCAAGCGGCGATTGACGAGTCCGGCGCCCAGATTCGAGCTTTCACCTATGACGGGGATACTCCGCAGGACGCGCGGAAGGCGATTCGGGAGCGCGCGAATATCGTGCTCACGAATCCCGACATGCTTCACAGCGGCATTCTTCCTCACCACACCCGCTGGGCAAAGTGCTTCGAGAGTCTTCGCTACTTCATCATCGACGAACTGCATGCGTACCGGGGGGTGTACGGAAGCCACCTTGCCAACCTCATCCGCCGTCTGAAGCGAATCTGCGCCTTCTACGGATCCCAGCCGCAGTTCATCTGCTGTTCCGCCACAATCGCTAATCCGAAGGAGTTAGCTGAGCGTCTCACCGAATCTCCCGTGGAACTGGTCGACCGGAACGGAGCTCCGGCCGGGGAAAAATACTTCGTCTTCTACAACCCGCCGGTTGTAAACAGGCAATTGGGAATCCGGCGCAGCTATCTTCATGAGGCCCGGCGTGTCGCGACGGAGCTGGTGGAGCGCGGCCAGCAGACGCTCATCTTCGCCAACAGCCGCCTGGCGACGGAGCTGTTGCTTACGTACATGAAGGACGCTTGCGAGCGGAGTTCCGTGCCCGCGGGCTCGATCCGCGGTTACCGGGGCGGATATCTGCCTCGGGAACGCCGGGAAATCGAGAAAAGCCTGCGCAATGGCGAAATTCGCGCAGTCGTCGCGACGAATGCGCTGGAGCTGGGTATTGATATCGGGTCGCTGGATTCGGTGGTGATGGCGGGGTATCCAGGCACGATCGCCTCCACCTGGCAGCGCGCGGGGCGGGCCGGCAGGCGTCAGACGGCTTCGCTTGCCGTGCTCGTTGCTTCCAGCGCTCCCATCGATCAGTACATCATCGAGCATCCCGATTACTTCTTCAACCGTTCGCCGGAGCAGGCTCATATCAATCCGGATAACCTGGAGATCCTTGTAAATCACGTCAAGTGTGCCGCTTTCGAGCTGCCGATCCGGGACGGGGAGAAGTTTGGGCCGCACGACACGACGGAGATTTGCCGGTTCCTCGCAGATCTCAACTTCCTGCACCATTCGGCGGGCGCGTGGCATTGGACCTCCGACACGTATCCTGCCGATGCAGTCAGTCTTCGCGCCGTCACCAGCGACAATTTCGTTGTTATCGACACGACCACCGAGCATCGCGTCATTGCGGAAGTCTCCTTTCCCACTGCTCTGACAACGCTCCATGAAAAGGCGATCTATCTTCACGAAGCGCGCCAGTACCAGGTCGAGAAGTTCGACTACGAGGCCCGGAAGGCCTACGTGCGGCAGGTGGACTGCGACTACTTTACGGATGCGATCGACTACACCCAGGTGAAGATTCTGGAAGAGTTCGAAAGTTCGCCTGTTGCGGGTGCAGCGGCCAGGCACGGCGAGGTACGGGTCAACCGGCAGGTCGTCGGATTCAAGAAAGTGAAGCTATACACGATGGAAAACGTCGGGGCGGGCAATCTCTCGATGCCGGAGCAGGAGATGCACACCACTGCCTTCTGGCTTCACTTCCCGGAGGCGTTCCTGGCGCAGTTCCCCGATCTGACCCCGACGGAGAAACAGAGTGCATTGACCGGTCTCGGCAATGCGTTACGCACAATTGCTTCCCTGCTGCTGATGTGCGATCCGCGGGATCTTGGCGTCGCTTTAACAGAGGAGCCCGCGGCGGGCCTCAAGACTTTCGAGCCCAATCTCTACCTGTATGATGCCTATCCCGGCGGTATTGGGCAGAGCGCGCCCCTATACCGGTTAACGGCAAAGCTGTTGGAACACACCACCGAACTGATTTCGCGCTGTCCGTGCGAAGCAGGCTGCCCGAGTTGCGTGGGACCGGCCGGTGAGGTGGGCGACCGCGGCAAGCAGGCGGCGCTGCGGATTCTCCACGCCCTGCGGGCATCGTAAGAGACCAAAGCCGGGCGTGGAGCGCACTGAGGTGGTTGCCGCTGCCAGGCGCCGCCCCGGGGATCTTGCAAAGGAGGCGGCCGAAGAGGGCTGAAGGGCCGGAGTTTTCCGTCTAGCAGCCTACTGTCCGGTCGCTACCGATTTTTGGCAGTATTCGTCGAAGGCGCTGGTGATCGCTTTGGCGATGGTTTCCGGATCGCTCGCCTCGATCTGATGGCGGTGAAGCATCCAGACCGGCTTTCCATCGCGGAACAGAGCAATCGAAGGGGAGGAAGGCGGATAGCCAGCAAGCTTTTCTCGGACTCGCGCCGTTGCTTCGATGTCGGCGCCGGCAAACACTGTGGCCGCCTTATCCGGCAACACCGAATGCTTCAGCGCCATGGCCACGCCAGGACGGGCTTTTCCGGCCGCACATCCGCAAACGGAATTGATCACCATGAGAACTGTCCCGTTTTCTGCAAGTACCCGGTCCACTTCCTCGGGCGTCCGTGTTTCAATCAAACCGTGACGGACTAGGTCTTCCCTCATTGGGGCGATTAATACCTCTGAATACGGCAAATCACTCTCCTCCTGATTGATTCCCAGCAGGCTTGTTTAGGGTTCTCTTC
>ERZ777003.2055-NODE-2055-length-25783-cov-10.263487_pt1 | contig 25783 bp, 29 predicted proteins | sample MGYA00374956_ERZ777003 | MGnify/ENA primary metagenome ERZ777003 (study PRJEB29302, sample SAMN06268252) | bioreactor metagenome | isolation source: Joint BioEnergy Institute, California, USA | place: USA:Joint BioEnergy Institute, California, USA | collected... | reverse complement strand
AGGCAGGTTTCTATCCACGAGGTTTTTTCTCCGCCGGGATTTTGGGGGTGGCGAATCGGGCTGCCGCACCACACCAGGAGACACCAGGAGGATCAATGATGGGCACGGCCGCGGGGATGGACTTTAGTACGCCGGAGTCGGCTCGGGATATCGCCGCCCGGTTCACGTATCGCCGTGTTGAGTCGCCGGCGAGGCAGAACGCGCTCGAGGTGTTGCACTCGGGGTTCCGTGATGTGGCGCGGCGGGTCGACGAGTTGGTGCCGCCTGGCCGGCATAAGGAGCTCGCGCTGACCGCGCTCGAGGAGGCGCTGCATTGGTTGCGGGCGGCTGTCGAGTGCGCCGAGGCGGAGCCGGTCGATCCGGTCATCGCCGGCGCTCGGGTGTCGCCGGAGGATCTGTTGCAGCGGTTGGCGCCCGGTGCTCGGGTGTCGCTGGGCGAGTTGCAGGCGGCGCGGCGTGCGTATGCGGAGCGGCGCCGAGCGGAGCGGGGCGGCGTCTAGCCGATGGACGTGGTTTATCCGGTGCGGCCGGGTGAGTCGAACGAGGAATTGCGTTTCTCGCTGCGGTCGCTGGCGGTGAACTTTCCGCATGATCGGGTGGTGATCGTCGGAGACAAGCCGTCGTGGGTGCGGAACGTCGAGTTCATCCCCGGTAACGAGGGTGGGCCGTTGGAACCGCACTACAACGTGTACCGGAACATCTGGCGGGCGTGTGAGCGCGGCGACCTGTCTGATCGGCTGGTGATTTTCAACGATGATTTCTTCGTCACCGAGCCGGTGACCTCGGTGCCGGTGCTGTACCGTTCGACGCTCGCCGAGCACATCAACCTGCCGCGGGTGAGGCGGGCCGGCGGTTGGTGGCTGGAGTCGCTGAGGCTCACCCGGCTGTGCTTGCAGGCGCACGGGATCGCTGAACCGCTGTCCTACGAGTTGCATGTGCCGTTCGAGGTTGATCGGGCGCGCATGGCTGAGGTGCTGGCGCTTTTCCAGCATGTCGAGCCCTCGACGCCGCCGCAGTGGCGGTCGTTGTACGGCAACCTGGTCGGGATCGGCGGTGAGCCGGCGGCCGATGTGAAGCACATAGGTCCGCGCGCCTACACCACCGCGAGGTTGTCGCGGCCGTTCCACAGCACTGATGACGGCTCGTTTCCGGCGTTCCGCCGCCAGTTGGGCGAGTTGTTCCCCGAGCCGTCGCCGTATGAAGCTTGACCACCACCAGGAGACACAGCGATGGCTGCTAGACCACAGCGCAAGCGTGCCGCGGCGGCGTCCGTGCTTGATAGCGTGGAAACCGAGGACACGCTCGGGATGCTGCTGGCGATGCGGCGTGTAGTTGCGCAGAAGATCGACGACCCGAACACGCGGGCGGCCGACATTGCGTCGCTGACGAAGCGGTTGCGCGAGATTAACGACGAGATCGCGCAGGAGCGTGAGAAGCGCGCCGAGGCGGCGCCTGGCTCGGTGGCCGCCGCGGTGGCGACACCCGATGAAGAGTTCGACCCGACCTCTATCTGAGGTTGCCCGCCGGTTGATCGTCCCCGCGGGGATCGTGTCGACGGGCTGGCCGAAGGTGCGGGAAACGTGTAGGTACTGCGGTGTCACCTACGACCGCTGGCAGGACGACCTCGGCCGGCTGGTGCTCGCCAAAGATGCGTACGGGTTGTACGCGGCCGACATGTGGGGGATGAGCATTCCCCGGCAGACCGGCAAGACACATTTCGTCGGCGGCACGGTGTTCGGGTTGTGCATCGCGTCTCAGCGGCCGTTGACGGCTATCTGGACCGCGCACCGCACCCGCACCGCCGCCGAGGTGTTCCGCGCGATGCAGGGCATGGCGCAGCGCCCGAAGATCGCCCCCTACGTGCGGAATATCAGCCTCGGCCGCGGCGAGGAAGGCGTGCACTTCGTGAACGGGTCGCGGGTGCTGTTCGGCGCCCGTGAACGCGGGTTCGGTCGTGGTTTCGCTGGTGTGGATCTGCTCATCTTCGATGAGGCGCAGATTCTCACCGAGGTTGCGATGGACGACATGGTGCCGGCAACCAATACGGCGCCGAACCCGCTGATAATCCTGGCTGGCACGCCGCCGAAACCCACCGACCCCGGCGAGGTGTTCACCCAGTTGCGGCAGGACGCGCTCGACGGCGAGTCGGGGGTCGGGTGGCTGGAGATCGGGGCGCCGCGGGACGCTGACCCCGACGACGAATCGGTGTACCCGGTCATGAACCCGTCGTACCCGCACCGAACCTCGCTCCGTGCGATTCAGCGGATGCGCAAGGCGCTATCGGAGGACTCGTTTCGCCGCGAGGCGATGGGTATATGGGATGAGCACGCCAGCCACGAGCAGATCATCAAACAGGCGCTGTGGGGTGATCTTCTCGACGAAGGCCCCGATGTTGACGCGCGACCGGATGCGCTCGGTGTGGACATGTCGCACGGGCGCGACATCAGCGTGGGTGCGGCGTGGCGGATGCTCGACGCCGACACCCGCTCAGACGACGGCTATCACATCGAGCAGGTGTGGGCCGGCAACGACCCGCATGCGGCGGTGGAGTGGATCGTCGCGCACGCCGGCCGCCGTATCCCTGTGCTGATCGATGCGGCGTCGCCTGCGGCGTCGCTGGCGCCGAAACTCAAGACACGTCGGGTCCGGGTGCGGATCACCCGCGCCGCCGATATGGCGAAGGCGTGCGGCCTGTTTGAGGACGCCTGCAAGACCGGGACGCTCACTCATGCCGGGCAGCAGATGTTGACCGACGCGCTCAAGGGCGCCCGCAAGCGGCCAATCCGCGACGCCGGCGGCTGGGGGCTGGATCGCCGCGACCCGACCGCCATGATCTATCCGCTCGTCGCCTGCGTGCTGGCGCTGCTCGGCGCCGCCGAGGCGCGCCGCCCCGCTGGGACACGAGTCAGCGGCGCGACGTTCGTGTAACGACCACCTACAGAGAGGGGATGCTGTGACTGCTCCGGTGATCCCCGAGCCCTACCTTGAGCCGGATCAGGCCGGCGATGAGATGAGCGACGAAACTATCCGCTCACTGGTCGGCGATTTGTGGCGGCTGCACATCACCGAGCTCGGGTGGCTGGACACCATCTACGGCTACACCAAGGGGATTCTTGGTGTGCCCGAGGTGCCCGATGGCGCGACGAAAGAGATCAAGCAGCTCGCCAGGCTGTCCGTCAAGAACGTGCTGGTTCTGGTTCGTGACGCGTTCGCGCAGAACCTGTCGGTGGTTGGGTACCGCTCATCGAGCGGCCGCGTCGGAGATCACCCGGCGTGGCGGCACTGGCAGCGCAACCGCATGGATGCCCGGCAGGCCGAAGTCTACCGCCCGGCGCTCACGTACGGGCCGGCATATGTGACGGTGCTGCCCAGTGAGCACGGGCCGGTGTGGCGAACCCGCTCACCACGCCAATTGCTCGCCGTGTACGAAGATCCCGTCATCGACGCGTGGCCGCAGTACGCGGTCGAGTGGTGGGTGACCAAGAAGAACGCGCGCCCGCACCGCTACGGGATGCTTTACGATGCGCGGTTCGCGTACAAGCTCGACTTCGGGCCGCTTCAGGACTCCGAGACGAAAGAGGTGACGACGCGCCCGTTGACGCTCGTCGACGTGACCGAACGTTTCGAGCATCACGCCACCTACAAGGGCCGCCCGGTGTGCCCGGTGGTGCGTTTCGTCAACGCGCGCGACGCCGACGACATGATCGTCGGCGAGGTCGCCCCGCTCATCGCTATCCAGCAGGCGATCAACCACGTCAACTTCGACCGGCTGATCGTGTGCCGCCACGGCGCGTGGCCGCAGAAGGTCATCAGCGGGTGGACTGGCTCGCGTGAGCAGGTGCTCAAAGCGTCGGCGATGCGGGTGTGGACGTTCGAAGACGCCGATGTGCGGGCGCAGAGCTTCGCCCCCGCATCGGTGGAGCCGTACAACGCTGTGCTGGACGAGATGTTGCAGCACGTGGCGATGGTGGCGCAGATTTCACCGAGCCAGGTTACCGGCAAGATGGCGAACATCTCCGCCGAGGCGCTGGCCGCGGCCGAGGCTAACCAGCAGCGCAAGTTGGTTGCCAAACGCGAATCGTTCGGCGAGTCGTGGGAGCAGGTTCTGCTTCTGTCGCTGGAGATGGAACGCAATATGGCCGACGCGGGGCTGATCGACCTCGCCGAGCCGATCACCGACACGATGCTCGATGACGAGGCCGCCGAGGTGATTTGGCGCGACACCGAGGCCCGCGCGTTCGCCGCCGTCGTCGACGGGATCACCAAGCTCGCCGGCGCGGGTGTGCCGATCGAGTACCTGCTGCATCTCGTGCCGGGTATGACGCAGCAGCAGGTGGTGACCATTCAGGACGCGATTCGTGCTGGCGCGGCGCGTGATCTGGTGTCGGCACTGCTGTCCCAGCCGGCCCCGGCCCCGGCCCCGGCGCCGCCGCTGTCTGAGGCGCTGAGCACTGTCGAGGGCTGATGACCCAACTCGGGGTGCCCGAGTTTCAGGGCGCGCTAGCCCGGATCGCCGACAACGCCGCCGCGGTGTCGAAGGCGCTCGTTCACCGCGCGATTGAGCTCCCGACCCCGGACGCCTACCGTTACGTGGCGGACGGCTACCCGGACGCCATCGCCCCGCACGTGTCGGCGTCGGGGGTGCTGTCGGCGCAGTGGTTCCGCGAGATCACCGGTTTGGCGCCGACACCGCCCGCGCTGCCGTCACGTGAGCAGCTATCCCGGTCGGCGCGGTGGGCGCTGTCGCGGCGCGACCCGGCTGGCGCGATCGAGGGCGTATCGACCCGCTCGGTGTTCACCTCGTCACGGCGAACCATCGCCGATAGTTCGACACGGCATCGGGTCGGCTGGGTGCGGTACGCGAGCGCTACCGCTTGCGGGTTCTGCCGGATGCTCGCCACCCGCGCCTTGACGTTCGACGAGGCGGGCGCTCCCGGCCTGTATCGGTCGCGGCGCGCGGCGCTGGCGTCGCCGCACCGCCCCGATGTGCGCGGCCACGATCACTGCCGGTGTATCGCGGTGCCGTTTCGTGACTACACGCCGCCCGGCTACGTCTACGACTGGCTCGAGGACTACCAGGCGGTTTCACGCGACGCCGACGGGCATCTGCGGCCGGAATGGCAGATCGCCGAGCTGATGGAGCGGCGGTCCGCGGAACGTGCGGGGGCGATTCGCCGACGCCCAGGCCGGCCGCGTAAGGAACCGCCGCCGTCGGCGGCGGCCGGTGAGCCGCTGGCGCTCGAGGGGCGGCCGCTGCCGTGGTGGCAACGCTGGCTCAACGGCGGCGCCGACCCCGACGAACTCGACCTGTATCTGACCGAGACTACGCATGAGCGGGCCGCGCAGATCGCGCAGGCAGCCCGCGACCGAGTGTTTGATGCGCAGCGGATCGTTGCCCGCGCCGACACCTACGTGTCCACCGCGGCACGGGTGACGCACGGTTTGCGGGTCGTGTCCGATGTGGCCGCCAAGCTCGGCGGCGGCGCCTACCCGGTTCTGCGTGATGTGCGCGCGGTGCTGGCGGCCGCCGACGAGGCGTTGTCGGCGACCGCGCGGGTCACGGGCGGCAGTAACGAGGCTTTGACCCTGGTGACGGAGGCGATCACCAGCACCGAGCGGATCGCCCACGCCACCAAGCAGCTCGTCGACGAGGGTGTGTCGCTGGTCGACGAGATCGCTGCTGTCGCCGCTGGGGCGCGGGCGCTCATCGCTGACGCTGGTGATGCAGCGCGCATGAGCGCCGCCGGCGCCGCAGAGATCCGGTCGATTACCGACCTGCGTGACCACGCGGCGGCGACGCTGGGGACGCTGCGCGGGTTGCAGGCGCGTGGTAACGCGTTATCGGATATCGCGCGGCACACGCAGCGGCGACTAGCCAGATACCCGTCGCTGGTCGCCGAGTTGCCGGTTCACCTGCGGCAACCGATCCTCGACTTGCAGCGGATCGCCGAACAGGCCAGCGCCGTCACCGACGATGCATGGCTCGCTATGGACGCGGCCGCTGAGTTCGGGCACGCGGTGCGTGACCTGGTGAACGCGATCGCCTACTACTGGCGGGTCGGTTTCACCGATCAGCAGGTGCGTGAATCAGCGTTCGCCTACTCGGCGCGAGTAGTCGACGAGCTGGCCGCGATCACCGGGCGGCTGCCCGCTGAGACGCGACCCGTTTCCGCGGTGCGCCCGCCGACGTGGGTGATCTCGGAGCGGGTCGATCTGCCGCGGCCGGCGCCGATTCGGTCATCGTTGATCGTCGACGCCGAGATCGTCGACGAGACAGTCGAACTGCTACCGGGCGCGCGGTCGGCCGGGCTGCCGCCGGGCCGCCGATCCGCCGAACTGCCGCCGGGCCGCCGATCCGCCGAACTGCCGCCCGCGCCAGCAGCGGCGGCCGAGGCTGAGCGCACGATCGACACCGTTGAGGCCGAGCTGCACGCGGCGCTCGAGGTCGGCGACGACGCGCTCGTTGACCGGCTCGTCGCCGAACTGGAGGCGTTAGAGGCGGCGCAGAAAGCGCGTACCGCCGAGCGCGCCGCAGAGCGCAGCAGGGATGCCGTCGAGGCCGAGTTGAACGCGGCGATCACTGCCGGCGACGACGCTGCTGTAGAGCGGTTGATCGCCGAACTGGAGGCGATCGACGCCACCGAGGCCACCGCCACCGAGGCCACCGCCACCGAGGCGGCCACCGCCGAGCGCACCCGCGCACAGATCGAGTCTGAACTGTTCGCGGCCGCCGCTGCGGGCGACGAGGAAGCCGTCGAGCGGCTGAATGCCGAACTGCGGGCGCTCGACCAACCGGCGAAGCGTCGCCGCCGCCGCGGGTTCAACACCGCGCGCGAGGGCGACAACGAGCGGATATTCGCCCTGATCGAGCAGGGCTGGGATCCTGACGAGGCCGAGTCTGAGGTGACCGGGGTGTCGGTCGAGGCGATCCGGCGCCGCAACTTCATCGCCGAGGCGCGCTCACAGGGATACACCGGCCAGAACTTCGAGCAACTGCTCACCCACGTGTTCAACGACATCGCGCTCGAGCAGTACCTACAGGCCGAGGCGGACACCAAAGGCTACATGGTCAAGAGTCGCTACAAGACCAAGATCGACCCTCTAAATTTGTGGTTCGTCAATGAGCACACAGCGCGACTGTGGATGAGCGACGAGATGGCCGAGTGGTTCGACCAGCACGGCAGGATCACGAAATCAGCGCTGCGTGAAATGATCCTGTCCGGTCACGGCAACTGGCGTAACCCGCTAGCTGAGGACTTCCTGCAATGAGCCGCGGCGAAGAGATCGTCGCCGCCCACCGCGCAGGCAGGATGGCGCAACCCGGCGACCGCAACCCGTATGAAGGCCGGGGTGTGTTGGCGCGAATGTGGCGGCTCGGCTACAAGCAGATGTTGCTCGACCGCGTGAACCGCTCCCCCGCGCGGCAGGCGTACCTAGAGAACGTCGACGACGACAACAACTGAGCAGAAATAGGATTCACCAGGATTACCCGATCGCGCGATGCGTTCGGGCGCTCGCCTACGCGATGTAGGCAATTCCCCGTCTGTTTAGGAGGACGCGATGTCCGATGAAACCGGTGTGCCCGCCGACGAGGCAGGCGCCGAGACCACAACCCCTGTCGCCGACACCGACAGCCGCGATGGCGACGACGCCGGTGACAACGAACCGCTGGGTGAGCGTGGCAAGCGCGCGCTCGAAGCTGAGCGGAAGGCCCGCGAGGCAGCGGAGAAACGCGCTAAGCAACTCGAGGCGAAACTGAAGGCCTTCGAGGACGCGCAGAAGTCCGAACTGCAGAAGGCCCTCGAGCGGGCGCAGGAGGCCGAGCGTCGAGCCGAAGAAGCAGAGCTCTCGGCGCTGCGTGAGAAGATCGCCCGCGAAAAAGGGGTGCCTGTATCAGCATTGACCTCTCGGACAGAGGACGAGATGCGGGCACAGGCGGATGCACTGCTGGAGTGGCGTAACAGCGCTACGGATCAGCAGCAGAAACAGCAGCAGAAGCAGCGGACACCGAAACCTGGTGCCGGTGACCTGAAGTCCGGCGCATCGGGCCGCAGCGAAACAAGTGACCCGAAAGCCCGCGCCGCCGAGGCGCTTCGGCGTCTGCGGCAGGCGGGCTGACAACAAGCCCACTTCCGCGCGAGGGACAGCCTCGGCGGAGTGAACCATTGAAAGGAGAACCCTTAAAATGGCTGACATTTCGCGCGCCGAGGTTGCAACCCTCATCGAGGAGGCATACTCGGATACCCTGCTGGACGCTGCAACGCAGGCGTCGACCGTGTTGCAGGCGTTCGACACGATCCCGATGGGCACCAAGACAACCCATCTGCCGGTTCTGGCGACCATCCCCGAGGCGGGCTGGGTGTCGGAGTCGGCGACCGAGGCCGAGGGCGTCAAGCCGCAGTCAAAGGCGACGTGGGCCGACCGGACCCTCGTCGCCGAGGAGATCGCGGTCATCATCCCCGTCCACGAGAACGTCCTCGACGACGCCAACGTGGAAGTGCTGAACCAGATCGCCGCCCTCGGCGGCCAGTCGATCGGCAAGAAGCTCGACGAGGCGGTGCTGTTCGGCATCGACAAGCCCGCGAGTTGGGTGTCGCCGTCGCTGCTGCACGCCGCGGTCAACGCCGGCCAGGCCGTGTCGGTGGTCGCCGGCAGCGCCAACGAGTTCGACATCGTTGGCGCCACCAACAAGGTCGCCGAGATGGTCGCCGTGGCCGGCTACTCGCCCGACACCCTGGTTGCGTCGCTGTCGCTGCGCTACCAGGTCGCGAACATCCGCGACGGTGATGGCTCCCCGATCTTCCGGGATGAGTCCTTCGCCGGGTTCGCCACGCACTTCAACCGCAACGGTGCGTGGCAGCAGGGCGCCGCGACCGCGATCGTCGTGGACCGCTCGCGGGTGAAGATCGGTGTTCGCCAGGATATTTCGGTCAAGCTCTTGGATCAGGCGACCCTCGGCACCGGCGAGAACCAGATCAACCTCGCCGAGCGTGACATGGTGGCGCTGCGGCTGAAGGCCCGCTACGCCTACGTGCTCGGTGACGGCGCGACCGCTATGGGTCCGAACAAGACCCCGGTCGGTGTGGTTACCCCGCCGGCGTCGGGTTCTAACTGATGGCGCGATACCGCCACGCGGTGACGGGGGCGGTCACAGCGGCTGAACCGGGGTCGCTGCTGGCCGCCCTCGTCGAGCGCGACCCGAACTGGATTCCTCTGAGAGGTGATGGTGGACGAGGCGCTAGCGACGGTGCAGGACGTGGAAGTGGCGCTCGGCCGGGCGTTGACGGAAACCGAGCAGCAGCGGGTCGCCGGTCTGCTGCTGGAGGCGTCCGATCTCGTCGCCGGGTATCTGCATCCCAACTCGGTGCCGTCGCCGACACCGCCGCCGATCCGGCGGGTGGTGGCGGCGATGGTGTCGGCGGCGCTGACTAGACCATCCACCATTCCCCAGGATGCGGTGCGGCTCGGCGCAGACATCTACTCGGTGGAGTTTGCGCCGGGCGCCACCGGACCCGGCCCGTACTTGACGGCGGCGATGAAAGCGCGCCTGGCCCCGTACAGGACGGGCTCGGTGTCACAGTTGCTCGAATCGGAGCGGTTCTGATGTTCGAGGTGACCCATATCGCCCGCCAAGCGGCGGGAGAGAACAGCCTCGGGCAGGCCATCTACACCACCATCGAGCGCACCCGGCAGGTGTACGGGTGGCGTGTCCGCACCGCCGTCGACGGGGCGGCCGCGGCGCTCGATGACCGCACCATCACCGAGGTGTATCTGCTCACCCCCGACGGCGACTTCCGCGACGGGGATCGAGTCAGGTTGCCCGATGGTCGAGAGTTCACGGTGCATGGCGAGCCGGAGGACTTCAACACCGGACCGTTCGGCTACCAGCCCGGCTACCGGGTACTGATGCGGAGAGTGATTGATGGGCAGGCTTAGCATCCCGATCAGCGACCACCGCAAGATCCGCCGATCGTCTGGTGTGCAGGCCGAACTGCGCCGGATCGCCGCTGATGTGGCCCAGCGCGCCAGCGCAGACGCCGGGGCGCCGGGCGGCTACGGAACCGACCTCACCGTCGAGTCCGACCGCGCCCGCGCCCACGTGTGGCCGGAGAGCAGCAAGGCGATACGCGCCGAGATCAAGCGGTCACCGTTGCAGAAGATCGCGTTCGCCGAGGGCCGATGACTGTGCTCGTGGAGCCGATCGGGCCGCTGACTGCCGCCCGAGCGTATCTGCTCGACGAGTTGTCGGCGCGGGGTAACCCGCTGCCGGTTGGGGTGCAACCGCCGCCCGGCGAGCCCGTGTCGTACGCGCTGCTACAGCTACTCGACACGAAAACCCGCGTGATCCTCACCGATTACGCCATACGGGTGAGGGTATTCGACGCTGACACCGAGCGGCTGGAGCACAACACCGGTTTGGCGCACCGACTGATGCTGCACGCGGTACACCGCAGGGTCACCGCCGCCGGCAGAACCGCCTGGATCACCGCAGCCGCCCCGTTGGCCGGCCCCAGCGACCTCGACGACCCCGACGTGCCCCTGTTCGGGCGCCAGTTCACCGTCGTTTGGTCGATCGGGTTGAACCCAGAACAGCCGCAATAGATTTCACCAGGAGTAACTGTCAGTTGCCCGCCACCATCCGGTCGGTGGGTGTCCGTTGATGTTGCCCTTTTTTCGGGCAGGTTAGGAGCGTGAAAAATGTCTCAGCCCGTGGCTACGTGGGGCGACCCGACAAAGCTCTTTGCAGCCTCACCGGCCGATCTCGTCATCGTGGGTGGTGTGTGGTTCGCCCCGTATGGGACGCCGCTGCCCACCGATGTCGACGAACCGCTAGATGGTGCTTTCCAGAACCTCGGCTACGTCGGCGTCGACGGGGTGACGATCACCGTCAACGACGAAACCACCCCGATCGAGGTGTGGGGCGGCGACGAGGTTGGCGCGCTCCGCGACAGCTTCTCGATCGAGTACGAGGTGCCGCTGTTGCAGGTGTTGTCGCCGACCGTCGCGGCCGCCGCGTGGGGTGAGGAAGCGGTGTCGACCACCCCGGCGACCGCGAGCCAGGGGAACCGCATGCGGGTGCTGATCAACAACAAGATCCCGAAACGCTGCTCGCTGGTCGTGGATTCGGTCTACGAGGACAAGCGGTTGCGGCAGGTCGCCGCGATCGCGCAGAAATCGAGCATCGGCGAGATGAAGCTCGTTCACAACGAGGTGCTGTCGTACACGGTGACGTGGAAGGTGCTGCGCGGCCCCGAGGGCCACCATGTGGCGCAGTACAGCGACGACGGCCAGCTCGTCGGCTCGATCTAGGTCAGGCCCGCCGGCCCGCGCGCTTTTCCTGGTGGGCGTGCGGGCCGGCGCCAAACCACCAGGAACCACACCAGGAGAACGTCGAACCACCAGGAGGTTGATTCATGGAACCCGTCAGCATCGACACGACCAAGCCGCATGCCGCGGCAGGCGGGCCGGAGCCGGCCGCCGATCCTGCCAGCGATCATGAGCGGATCAAGCGGGAGTGGGCCGACGAGTACCCCGAGGGCGCCGAGCTGTACTGCGCGGTGCTGTCGTCGACCGACTTCGACCCCGAATATGGTGAGCAGTACCCGGACGGAACCACGCTGGCGATCCGGCGACTGGCGCATCGTCCGTCGCCTGGGTGGATTCGCCGCCACGCTCACCTGTCCGATCTGGAGCGCACTTTCGCGCTGATCGAGCAGCACGCCAGCCAGCGAGCGCTCGACATCCTCGACTCTCTCACTGAGAAGGCGTGGGACGCCTTCGTTCAGGCGTGGGCGGTCGATGGCGGGCTCGTTGACACGGGAAAATCCACGAGATCTGCGCGGCGGTAAGGCTGTTTGAGGCGGCGATCCGCCGCGACATGATTGTCGTCGGGCGTGAGTTCGACGACGGATCGATGTCGTGGCCGGATCTGCACGCCTTCATCTACGCTGCGCCGCCAGGCACCGCGGTGTTCAACGTGGTCGAAAAGGGCTGGACGACCACCGACTATCTGCTGGCTCATGTGATTGACCGGTTGGACATCAACAACTGGCAGCGCACGGCCGACGCGCACAAGAAACCACCGAGGAATCCGCCGAAACCGTTCCCCCGCCCGGCCGACATCGAGGCGGAGCGGAAACGCAAACAGGCGGAGGCTGTGCCGGTTGGGCACGGCGTGATGGCTACCAGGACTACAGTGGCCGACTTCATGCGGATGAGGGCTGAGCGTGAGCAACGCTGGCGTGAAAAGCACGGCAAGTCAGGGGAGGTGAGGTAAGTGGCAGGCACGTATTACCTGACGATCCTCCCCGAGACGTCTAAGCTCGGCCCCGGTATCCGTAAGGCGCTCGTCGCCGAGGAACGCAACCTGAAACTGAGCCCGGCAGTCGACACGTCGGGTGCGCAGCGCGCGGGCCGCGACGCCGGCCGGGCGATCATCAGCGGTGTTGAATCCTCCGGGTCGGCGGACGTTGGGCGCATGCTGCGCACCGATGGCGCCCGCATGGCTGGGGCGCGCGCCGGTTCGGAGATCAACGCGGGGTTGGCGTCGGCGAACATCGGCGCTGGCACATCGGCGCAAATCGAGGCGAACGTCACCCGCGGCGCGACCGGGATCGGGCATCGTCTCGGTTCGGCGATCTCGACCGGTTTGAAAGCCTCGGCGGCCGCCGCCGGGGTCGGGTTCACCGCGCTGATCGGTGGGGCGCTCACCGCCGGTATGCGCCGGTTGACCGCGATCGACGAAGCGAAGTTCAAGCTGCAGGGTCTCGGCAACTCGACCGAGCAGGTCACGTCGATCATCGAGGATGCCAAGCGGGCGGTGCTCGGCACCGCGTACAGCCTCGACGAGGCCGCCACCACCGCCGCGTCGGCCGTCGCCGCCGGCATCAAACCAGGTGAACAACTGAACGGCTATCTGAGGCTCACCGCCGACGCGGCCGCGATCGCCGGGACATCGATGGCCGAAATGGGGTCGATCTTCAACGCTGTCCAGACCTCGGGTAAGGCGTTCACCGCCGAGTTGCGGATGCTCGCCGACCGCGGTCTCCCCGTGTTCACCTGGCTCGAGCAGGCCACCGGCAAGGCGGGCGAGGAACTGCAAAAGTTCATCGAAAAGGGCGGTGTGTCGGCCGAGTTGTTCCGCCAGGTGATCGCCGCCAATATCTCGGGCGCCTCGACCGAGATGGGCAAGAGCGTCACCGGCACGCTGCAAAACCTGAAGGCCGCGTACTCGCGGTTCGGCGCCGAACTGTCCGGGCCGGCGTTCGCAATGGTGCTGCCGTTCGCGCAGGCATTCACGAAGGTGTTCGACGCGCTGACCGCTCAGATCAAGCCGATTATGGAACGCATCACCGCGCAGGTGCAGCCGTGGGCGGAACGCACCGCTGGCGCGATCCAAGCGTGGTTCGAGGGCGGCGGGCTCGAGCGGGTCGTCGACTGGTTCCGGAAGCTCGGTGACAGCATCGCGCGGTTCACGCAAGGCGACTCCGAGCAGGCGTTTACCGGGATCAAGGACTCGATAAGCGGCCTGGGTGACGCGTTCCGCAACGCTGGCCCGGCGGTGACCGCGATCGGTGTCGCGCTCGGCGGGCTCGGTCAGGCGATCATTCAGGCAGGCCCGGAGACGATCTCGGCGATTATGGTGCCCGCCGCGAACCTGCTCGCCGGTGCGCTGCGGTTCCTGGCCGACAACGCGAACTGGGCCGTGCCGACGATCATCGCGCTCGGCGGCGCGTTCCTCGGGCTGCGCGCGGTCGGTAACACGCTGACGCCGATCATCAACCTGTGGAACAGCTTCTTTCAGGTTGTCCGCACTCCGCTGATCCTGGCGCAGACGGCCGCGATCCGGCAGCAGGCGGCAGCGATGGACCGGCTGTCGGCCGCGCTGGGAACGAACACGGTGGCGCAGAACATCAACGCGCAGGCGCAGGCCCGCAACACCGCGGCCACCACCGCCGGCGCCGCCGCGCAAACCCGTGGCCGCGTCACCACGGTCGCGTCGACGATCGCCACCAGGGCGCAGGCGGTTGCGCTGCGCGCGGTCGCCGCCGCGCAGTGGGTGTTCAACGCCGCGCTCCGCGCCAACCCAATCGGGCTGATTGTCACCGCCGTGGCCGGGTTGGGTGCCGCGCTGTGGGCGTTCTTCACCAAGACCGAGACTGGCCGCAAGATCTGGAACACGCTGTGGAACGGCATCAAGGCGGTCGCTACCCCGGTCATCGAGTGGATCAAAGAAGCGCTCGGCAAGCTGTGGCAGAACATCCAACCGGGGTTGCAGCGGCTCGGCGAGATCGCGCGGATAGCGTTCGGCGCGATCGGCAACGCGCTCAAGGCCGTGTGGAACTTCGTTCAGCCTGCCGTGAGCGCGATCGGGAACTTCTACAAGTCGCTCCTGCGCGCCGAGCTGAACATCGCCGTCAACCTGCTGAAAGGTCTAGGGTCGACGGTTCTGTGGCTGTGGCGCAACGTGTTCGTCCCGGCGTGGCAGGGCATCGGCGCGGCGATCAAACTGTGGTGGTCGGGCGCCCAGGTGGTGTGGAACGCGTTCAGTGCCGCGATCCGAACTGTCGGCGACGCAATGGTGTGGTTGTGGCGCAACGTGTTCGAGCCGGCGTGGAACGGCATCAAGGCCGGCATCGGCGCCGCGTGGGAGTTCATCAAGGGCGTCTTCGAGAAGATCACCGGTGGGTTTGCCACCCTGCGGGACCGGGTTGGCGCGGTCGCTGGCGCGATCAAAGACGCGGTGACGGGTGCATTCTCGGGGCTCGCCGAGGTGATTAAGGCGCCGCTGCGCGCGCTCGGATCGTTCCTCGCCGGTATCCCCGGTGAGGTGCTGGGTATCCCGATCCCAGGCGCTGAGACGCTGCAAAACTGGGGTCGCAACCTGCAAGGGCTCGCCACGGGTGGGCGGGTGCGCGGCCCCGGAAGCGGCACCAGCGACTCGATCATCGCCCGACTGTCGAACGGCGAGTTCGTGGTGAACGCGGCGCAGACCGCGCGCTGGCTGCCTCTGTTGCAGGCGATCAACGACGGCACGATCGAGCGGCTGCTGCCGGCGTTCGCCGGCGGCGGGTTGACGGCGCACGCCTCCGAGGTGAAGGACTACATACACCGCGTATTCGGCATCAAGGAGATCGGCGGGTGGCGGCCGCCGGACAGGTACAACGAGCACTCCACCGGCAACGCGCTGGACGTGATGATCCCGAACTGGCAGTCGCCGCAGGGGAAAGCGCTCGGCGACGCGATCGTGGGGTGGGCGATCAAGAACGCGGCCGCGCTCGGACTCACGGGTGTGATCTGGCGGCAGACCAGCTACGGCTACGGCGGCAGCTTCACCACCGGAAAGCCGATGCCCGACCGCGGCAGTCCGACCCAGAACCACATGGACCACGTCCACATCTTCATGAACAACCCGCCCGATAAGCGGCTGCGGATCGCCGGGCCGACCTATCCGTCGAGCGTGGGTGGGAGCGTGTCTGCGACCGGCTACACCTACAGCAACGCCGCGGGCGGCGCCGCGGCCGGGTACCGGCCAGCAACCGAGAAGGAGTTGCAATCCTCGGCCGATCGCGTTTACAACGCGCAGAAGTCGGTCCGGGAGGCCCAGCAGAGCGTGGACGACGCCGAATACCGCCTGGAGAAGGCGCGAAAGAGGTTGGAGGAGGCCCGCGCCAAGGGCAAGGGCGTCGAGGACGCCGAGCGCTCGGTCGCGGTCGCCGAACGCGAGCTCGCCGACGCCAACGAGCGGCTGTCGCGTGCCCGCGACAAGGCCGCCCGTGTCGAGGCCGAGGACACCGAGTTGCGCACCAAGGGCAAACCGGACAAGCGGAAGAAATCCGGAGGCGATGACTCCAAGTCCGGGCAGCCGGGCAGCGACTTCTCCGAGTTGGGTCGCACGTTCGTCAGCGGCATCCTCGAAACGCTGGGTCTCGACGGCTCGATCTTCTCCAACCCGCTCGAGTGGCCGACCGTCAAATCGGCGATGGCCGGCGTCAACTTCCTCGGCGGGCTCGGCAAGCTCGCCATGAGCCGCGCGCAGCAGGACACCGGCGAGGAAACCGGTGAGGAAACCGCCGCACAGTCCGGCATCGAGGACACGGTCGCCGGCGGGTTCGCGGGTGTCGCCGACGCGGTAGGTGTCGGCGAGTTGCTGTCGCCGACCGGCGCTAGCAGCTACCAGGAATACGAGACGAAAGGCAGCGGCTCGCCGCAACTGCTGCCGGGACAGTACAACCCGGCCGCCACAGGGGTCAACAGCGTGGCGGGCGCGACCGGCCCCGGTGACGTGCTGTCTGCGTTCGCCCCCATGACACAGGGCGGCGTCCAGCAGCAGCCACAGCAGATCGACAACAGCATCAACATCGAGGGGCCAGTAGGCATGGACCCATCGGCGCTGCGCAGCGAGATCCGCTCCGAGCAGAACCAGCGCATGAGAACCACCGTGCGGTACACGGGATAGCTGGAGGCTTGCGTGTCGTTCAAACCCGGTACGCCGTCGTGGATGCACGACGATTTCTACCTCGAGCCGATCAAGTACCCCAACGACCCGTGGGGTAACTCGCGGTATCCGCAGATGAACCCCGCTCATCCGCATTGGCAGCGGATGGCGAGTTGGCACGACCTCGGCGTGCATGGTGAGCGGCTGCGCTCGACCAAAACACGTTGGGTGTACACGCATCCGAGTAACGGGAAGATCTGGCGGCTGTCTGGTCCGGGCGCCGGCTCCGAGGGCGTGATGCTGCTCAAAGAGCTTGACGGTGTGCTCGATCCGCCGATCGAGCAACGCTATTCCGAGGGCCCGTATGTGGTTGGGGCGGTGCGGGAACGCACCGACTACAAGCGTCGCCAGATCGACCTGGCGGTCGTGATCCAGCCGAACGCCAACCCGAACCGCACGCAAGAACCGAACGAGTTCAGTGGATGGCGGATCTTCGACTCGTGGTGCAATTCGTGGTCGGCGGAGGAACCCGGGTACCTCGGGTGTTTCACGCGGATTCACGGCTGGCGCTGGTTGAAGGTGATTCTCGGCAAGGAGTCGAAGACGACGTTGTCGACGGACCCGGCCGAGTCCAGGGGCATGTTCGTTATGAACATGACGGTCGATGCTCCCTACCCCTTTTTCACCAAACCCGCGTTGACGGCGACGTGGAAGGCCGCGCAGGACGACGTAGACGAGCACGGGATCGCGCACGGAACCATCAGCATCGCCAACCGCGGCACCTGGCGGGCGTGGCCGAAGTTCCTCGTCAAGGGCTCGGGTGACGTGACGATTCAGGACGGCATCGGCGGCCGCATGATCAAGCTCCCGCGCCTGTATGCCTCGGATGGCGCCTACATGATGGTCGACACCGACCCCACCCGCAAGACGATCATCACCGAGAAAGAGCCCATCGACAGCCAGATCTACAAGTATCTGCGCAACAGTCAGTTGCTCAATATCATCTTGTCGGACACGCTGTCGCGCACACTGCCGGCGCAGCGTCGCATCCCAGGCGGTGCGTCATTCGACAACCCGATTCCGCCGAGAACCGTTGCGCACATCCGGGTCACGCACAGCAACCCGAACGGCTCGGTGACGTGCATCATGCCGCAGCACTACAAGATGGCGTGGTCGTAGATGCATACCCTGTCTCCACCTCAGATCGGGGTCGCTGGCCCACCCGACCCTGTGAAATCCCCGCGCGCCGCATACGCCTACCTCGATGCGCGGCGCCGCGTAATCGACGAGGAAGCGCGCGCCAGGCCGTTGGTGCGCCTGTGGGACAAGAATATGCACTACATCGGCACCATCGCCGCCGAGGTGTCGGTGGATGCCGAGGAACTGCTTCACGACACCGGGCAAGCCGATGTTGTTCTGCGCGGTGATGACTGGATTGTCGAGTTTCTGCGCGCCGATATCCGCAAGGACGAGGATCTGCACATCACCATCGACCCTTTCCCCAACCGCCGCAACTGGCGGTGGCGGTGGGGCGGCAAAGTCGTCAACGTGCGGGTGAAACGCGACGAGAACGGCACGCGCACCGTCACATTCGAGTGCGCACATAACCGGGAGCACTGGAAGCACCTGTATTTCGGTGCAACCCCGTTCATGGATCCGTCGGTGCAGCCGATCAAGGCGTGGCTGCTGCCCGGCAACGTTCGAACCATCGTTGCTACAACGGCGTTCATCAACCTTGCCCGGAACTACTGGCCGGGGTTGGCGCTGCCGGCGAACGCGCTGAACCCGTTCGCGTGGGTCGGCGAAGCGTCGAACGTGTTCAACCTCAACCCGCTGAACTGGCCCGTTCAGGTGCAGTTCGTGAACCCGTTGTTCGATCAGTCGCGGTTCAGCGTCATCATGTCGCGGTGGTCGGACGCGCACAGCGTCACTCACGCGATCCTCAAAGATTCGGGCTGCCATCTGCGCGCCTACACGTGGCTGCCCGAGGATGAGGACAGCCCGCACCCCGAGTTGGCGGCGATCGTCGGTGAGCGGGCGGCGCGGCCGACGCGGGCGTGTGTCGTGCTGGCTGTCGAGGACAAGAGCGGCCGCACCGGCCCGACCGGCACCGCATGGGACGGCATACTGAACCTCATCGGCGTCGTCGGTGACAACTTCGTCACCGAAACCGTCTACGAGGTGATCGGAACGAACAAGGCGATCGATCCGCGCACGAACTCGCCAGCGCCGCCGATCATCTCAAGCCTGATCGGGGTCGCTCCAGAGCTGCCGACGATCGCGTTCCGGGATCACGAGCACTCGGCGATCATCAGTAGTGAGCACTCGATGTTCCGGTCGAAAGCGATCAAGATTCTGACCGGCGGCAAATCTCCTGGCTGGGTCAACCAGACACAGACGTTCCTCATCAAGTACGCGTTGTCGCAGTTGAGCTACGTGATTCAGACCGCGGTCGGCCCCGAGGTGACCGGGGTGCAGAACCCCGGCACACCAGGGCTCGAGGAGCTTTATCAAGGGCAGCTCGACAACACTCTGCTCGCGTTCATCCAGGTCACCGACCCGGTTCGCGCGGCGACCGCCGGCCCGTATGCGTTCCTCGAGCATTTCGAGCAGGGCTCGGGGTCGGCGTACACGGTCAGCTCGGCGTTGACATTGCGCGAGGGTCACTACAAGACGAGGCCGTATCAGGCGTTCCAGGTGTCGATCCGTAACGGCCGACCCCACACGCTCTTCTACGACTTCGACCTCGGCGACCGCGCACTGTTCGAGATCGACGGGGTGCTGTACACCGATCAGGTGACGGCGGTTCGGATGCGCTACGACACCACGACACCGAAAACGTTCGAGTTGTCGATCGGCGACGACACCGAGTCGGAGTCACCCACCGCGCAGGTGATGCGGATAGCTCAGGCGTTCTGGTCCGCGCTGGCGATGCTGTTCGGTTCGGGCGACATGTTCTAGAGAGGGCACGAATTGTCCGAGTTCACACCAGGAAACCTGCCGCCGATGCCGAGGCTTAAACCCCCGGCCGAGGGCGAGTTGGCGGCGGCAATGTACGACATAGCGGACGCGCTGCGGTACCCGGTCGATCACCGCGGCCGCCGCTACGATGTCAAGTTCCTTGTCCCGATCCTGTCGTTTCACCTGGCGCGCGCCGGGTTCCGCAAGGTCGAGGGCAAAGCAGTCATCAAACCCCGCCGGGTGCCGCCTCCGCCCGAGTATGAGAACACCAAGTGGGGCGAGGGCTGGGACGCGATCGAGTGGGTGCCGATCGACGCTGAGCCCTCGATCGAGGACGAGCTAGCCACCGCCACCCTGGCAGATCTCGACCGGCTATCCCCGGCCGCCCGCGACGAGGTGCTGCGCCGGCTCGGCGCGAAACGAGACGCACCACAACCGGCCTACGACAACGTTCCGTGGCGGGTAGAGCCGTCTATCCATTTCGACGACCCCGAGGATGAGCAATGAGCAATCAGCAGCTTGTGACGACTGGTGATGCTGTCGCGCTGTTCCAAACCATGTGCTCGGTCACGTGGTACGGCATCGTCGCCGACGACGACACCCCAGCGGGTTTCGCAGCCACGATGGAAATGGTCGACGGCGAGGCGGTCATCACCACCGACGTGCTGCAAGGCCCCAAGGGGGATAAGGGCGATCCGGCGCCGATCGTTGACTTGCAGTGGCCGCCGCTTGAATCGCCGAGCGAGCTCATTCCGATCAAGGACACCCTCGGCCCGGAGGACAAAGGCAAAGCGTGGTGGATCGGGACGCTCGTGTACGTGTGGGACGGCCAGGATTTCCAGGCTGTGCAGCCCGGACCCGCCGGCCCGCCCGGCCCGACCCCGAATATCACGATCACGGCCGAAACGATCCCGATGGAGGAACGAGGGCCGAACACCACCGACGAGGTGGTCAAGACTGGGACCAGCCTCAACCCGCACTATCACTTTCGGTTGCTGGCGCCGCAAGGCCCCAAAGGCGATCCAACGAGCATCACCGAGGCGCCCGACTACGACTCATCGAAAGTGCCCGAGGATGGGCAGGTTCTCACATGGAACGAGACGGCGCAGAAGTGGCAGCCGAGCGACTTCGCCGCAAAGCATCCGCGGATCTACTCGGTTCCCGAGGCCGCATTCCAGAATTTCACCGGGCTCGCGCAGCGGCAACCGATCCTCACCTACATTATCCCGCCGCAGGATTTCGCGTGGACACCGCACGTCACCGGGCACATCAAGGCGTTCGGTCTGGAGCTCGACTCGGACCCGCTGCTGATCGGTGTCGAGGTCCGGTTAGGCGACCCGCTGACCGGGCAACTGATCGGTCGCGGGTTCGGCAACATCAGCAATTGGGCGACGATCGTGCCGCATTTCTCCAGCTCGGGTGACCCGAACACCGCCGTCGCACCGGACAACGGTGTGGCGCTCGTCCCGCAGGGGCAACCGGCGCAGATCAACGTCAACCTGTACAACGACGGACTTTTGGGTGCTTACGTGTTCAATCGAACCGGAGCGCAGTTGACCATTCTCGTTGTCCCACAGGGTCTCTCGGAAAGTGGTAGCGAGTAGGAGGCTGCGGTGGCGTACACCAGGACATACCGGACGATCGTGCCCGTTGAGCACGGCATCAGCGAGGACGTGACGGTGTGGCTGGCGCGCGAAACGTTCGAGAAGCGCGCCGCGGCCGACATGCTCCAGATTGTCGATTTCCAATGGCGGATCGTCGACCCCGACGACATACCACCGAAGGTGGAGAAGCAACTCGGCCGGCCAGTGACCGACTTCACCTGGTACGAGTTCACTGGGGAGGCGAAGCGTGCCACGTCAGTTTGACCTGCACCCGGTTCCGATCGACCGCGATCCTCTGTGGTCGCTGTATACCGGGTCGGCGATCCCCAACCTGCCGAAACTCGAGATCAATGCCGAGTTTGTGTGGCAAGCATTCATCAACGGCGTCAAGGCGATGACGGGGATCGACCTGTCGAGCTGGGAAGCGCTTCTCGACAGCCTGCGCGAGCAGTTCAACCTCGACGTGGCCGACGCAATGCGGGTAGTCACCAACCTGAAGGCGTTCTTCGCTAACGCCGTTGACCTGTCCGAGATTGACTTCGATCCGCAGCAGGCTGCCCGCGATTTCGTGCGGTTCATCGTGCAACCGCTGCTGCGGGTTATCGACCAGATCAAAGCCGCTCTGCTCGGCCCCGTGCCGATCGGGTTGCTGACCGACCAGCTCGACACTCTCGTGCTCGAGGGCGGTTTCGAGGCGCCGGAGACTATCGCCGAGGGATCGGGCTGGGTTCACGATGAGATGGATGGCGGCTGCGCGATGGTGGAGTGCGACGGCACGGACCACCAGATGAGCAGCAGCTTTATCCGCGTCGCACCCGGGTGGCAGCTCGAGTTGTCGGCGCGCTGGCATTGGCAGGGTTTGACTGCTGCGCCCGAATCGCTGCGGATCGAGTTGCAGCCGTGGGCGGACGAGTCCACGCCGGTGGGCGCTCCGATCGTGCTGCTGTCGGCCGGTTCCGCGTCGGGCAGCAGCGGCGGGTGGCAGGCGATGACCGCTCCCTCGCTGTACTCGGTGCCCGCGACCGGGGTGCGGTTCGTCACGCTCGTTCCGCGCGTCACCGACAATGCCACCGCCGGCACGGTGCGCCTTAAGGACGTGAAACTGGTTGCGGTCCAACGTATTCCGCAGAATTTCACGGTCGATTTGCCGGAGGATCTGGCGTCGCTGTTCAACTGGATCGGTTCGCTCGTCGATCAACTGCTGGCGCGGTTGGGGATCACCCCGACCGGGGGGTTGCTGGATCGGATCTTCGACCTCGCCGACGAGCTAGCCATGATTCAGGAAACCGCCGAGGATGCTGTATCGACGATCGGTGAGTTGCTGTCGGATCTGGTGTCCAACCCGCAGAATGTGATCCCGACCGTCGGCGATCTCGTCGAGGGATTCATGGGCATGTGGCAGTCGTGGTTCTCGTTCGGCTCGCCACCGTCGTCGCCGCAGGACGCCGCCGTGGAGACTGTCGAGGCGATCCGCGCCGCGGTGTCCGGCGGATTCACGTTGCAGACGTTCACTGCGAGCAACGGTTCGTGGCCGGTGCCGGCCGAGCTGAAGAACGCGACCGAGGCTTACGCGGGTGCGATCGGCGGCGGCGGCCGAGGCGCACAAGGGGATCAAATCACCACGCAGGAGGTGACAGCGTTCGGCGGTGTCGGGGGATCGAGCGGCGGCTATGTGGTGGAGCGGTTCGACCCGTCGTCGCTGGGTGACACACTCGCGGTCACGATCGGCGCTGGTGCAGCCACTGCGGGGCAGAACGGCGGCGTCACCAGCATTGTGGACACCGACAACGCCGCCACCCTAGTTGAATCGGTGCGGAATATCGGCGCGATCGCGACACCGTTGGGCTACCAGGTGTCGGCGTCCGCGCCGGGTCGCGGCGGCAAGGGCGGCGACGCGTTGATGGTGTCGCAGACCAACGTTTTCGCCGAAAACGGTTCTCCCGGTGAATCATCTGGCGCCGCCTCCGGCGGTACTGGCGGCACGGGTTCCGCCGTATCCGGTGGCACTGTGACCGCCGGCAACGGCGGCTCGGGGGCGAACGGGCAGACCAACAACACCCCGATATCCGGCGGCGGGGGTGGTGGCGGCGGCGGTGGTGCCGCATCGTACAACTGGATCATCGGCATGACCGCCACCGCCGGTAACGGCGGCAACGGTGGCTACCCCGGCGGAGGCAGCGGTGGCGGCGGAGGGCTCGCTGCGCAAAGCCTCGCCATCAAAGCGGGCGGCAACCCGGGGGTACCAGCCAACGGCTTCGCATTTCTGCTCTGGAGGTGATCCGTGCCAACAGCTACGCGTCTCGACACCGATATGTCCATGTGGGCCGACGGCACGCTGCATTTCGTCACCAGCGACGGTGAGCACTATGCGGTCGAGTCCAGCACCGAGGCGATCCCCGAGGGCGCGCAGTGCATGATCGATGAACTGCTCGCGGTCATCGGCACGGGCAGGCAGGCGCTGAAACTGCGGCTGCGGCCGACCGTGGTGTTCGCGTGCAACGAGGACGGCACCCCGGCCGGCACCCTCACCCCGGTCGCCGAGTTCCCACCCGGCACCACACACGAGCAGGCGCTTGCACAGATGGGATACGCGGTCGAGTAATGCCGTGGGCTCCGACTCCGCCGCAACCGCAGCAGCAACACCAACAATGGTGGTTCCCCGAGCCGAGAACTGAGCCGGCCACGCACGTCACCGCGTGGCACCCGTACAAGTTGCTGACCGCCGAGGCGATCGCCGACGCCGCCGGCCGCGCCGAGGCGTCGCTGCTGGTGCAGGCCGTCGCGGAAACCCTTGGCGTCGGTGTCGGCGACGCGGCGCTGCTGCTCCAACTCGACGGCATCGTCCGCAGTATCGGGCATCCCTCGGCATCGGCGGCGTTCACGCAATTCGCCGACGCGATCACCCGGGGCATCGGGGAGGCCGCCGCGCATCTGGAGGCGCTGCTCGTCGGCTCAGCGGCCACGAGCGGCGATGCCGCGGCCGGGGTGCTGGTGCGGCTCGCCGGTATCGCCGCCGGAGTAGCCGCGGCGCACGCGGGCGCGCAGTTCCCCGCGATGCCACCACAACTCACCGTGTACTCCACGCCGGGGTCGCAGAACCACGTGTTCGAGTGGTGGTCGCACCGACTCGATGTTGTGATGGTCGGCGGCGGGGCCGGAGGCTCCGGCGGCGCCGGCGGGTTCGGCGCCGGGTCAGGCGGAAACGGCGGCGCGTGGAACGCCGCCACCATCATCAGGGGCAGCACCGTGTTCTGGTCGACGGAGTTCATGCTCGTGACGGTCGGCGCGGGTGGCGCCGGCGGTTCGGGTGGCGTGCTCGGCTCTGACGGCCAGCCCGGCGGGTTGTCGAGTGCTGCCGCGCCTGGTTGGGGCATCTCCGCCGCCGGCGGCACCACAGGCGGTTTCGGCGCCGGGCAGGCCGGGAAATCACCGTCGCCGCAAGTCTTCAACTTCAACAACCGCTCGTATGAGGGTGGTGCGCCACAGAGCACCGGCGGCGCCGCTGGCAACGCGCCAGGCGGTGGCGGCGCAGGCGGCAGCGGCGGGTTGATCACCGGCTCGAATGGCGGCCCCGGCGCGCCGGGCCGCGTGTGGGTGTGGGCGTACCAGGTCTAGGAGGTTCCGATGCTGCTCATGCCGTGCCCGATCTGCCACGAGGATCAACAGATTCCGCTCGAGCAGGATGGTGAGCGCTTTCGCGCGCCTGATTTGCTGCTGCTCATGCACCAGCATGTGCGGGAGATTCACGATATGCAGACCAACGACGCCGAATTGGAGACCACGTAATGCCCGGTGCAGCAGACAATTTCAAGCTCTCTATGGCTGCCGCCGCCGGATCGCAGGGCGGGTTGATCAGCCTGCACAGTGGCGACCCCGGCACCACTGGCGCCAACGAGATTAACGGCGGAGGGTACACGCGGCAGACAACCACGTGGGGATCGCCGTCGATCATCTCCGGCGGACCTGACGATGGGAAAGCGCAGATCGTCGGGGCGCCCGTGAATTTCAACGTGCCAGCGACAACGATCACCCACTACTCGGTGCGCAAGGCCGATGGAACCTTCCTGTATTCGCAGACGCTCGACGCGTCGGTGACGTTCAACACGCCCGGTATTTGCCAGGTCACGCCGCGATTCATCTTCGAACAGTAGAGGCCAGGATGTGGTGGACGGTATCACCGACGCCACCGAGCTGTAGCGAGGCCACCGTGATCCCGACTGCGCGCTGCGACTACTGCGACTGCCCGATCATGGATCACCTGCCGCTGCGCGAATGGGCGCACACCCGCTCGGTGCCGCTCCGTTACGTGTGGCGCGTGTGGTGGCGGCACCGAATCCTCAACGCGGCCAACAAGTTTCTTCCCAAGATCGAGGACACGACATGCCCGTTCTGAAATGGTCCCGGCACGGCATCTCCACCGAGTCGTACCGCTACGTGGGCGGCCCAGGCTCGCGCGGCCCGTTCGGGTGGCTACCGCACTGCCAGTCTTGCTCGCAACGGCGGCGTCGGCGCCCCAGGACGCGTATGGATCAGAGCATGGAGCTAACCGTGCGCCTGGACCACTACGGAATCGGCGGCACCCAGCGCAATCCCCGCACCCAGGCGTGCCCGCTCTGCCGCACCATTGCACACCTGTAATCGCATCGAGGAGACCCCAAGGTGCCCAAAATCATCACCACTCAAAAAGCACGGGAGATCGACGCATTCTGCCGAGCCAGGCATGGACTCCCATACGCCTACGGCGGCGCGTTCACCACCGACCCGCGCCGATCGACAGACT
>ERZ777003.2052-NODE-2052-length-25796-cov-12.861311_pt1 | contig 25796 bp, 18 predicted proteins | sample MGYA00374956_ERZ777003 | MGnify/ENA primary metagenome ERZ777003 (study PRJEB29302, sample SAMN06268252) | bioreactor metagenome | isolation source: Joint BioEnergy Institute, California, USA | place: USA:Joint BioEnergy Institute, California, USA | collected... | reverse complement strand
CCACGCAGTACCTTCAAGTAGCGCTGGCGATGCGCTACTACCAGGTTGCGAAGACGTTAAGCGTGGGGCTTAGCAGGCTGGTGCGGGCGAATCCGGAGATCCGCGCAATCATTCCGGAGCTTTCGATCGTCGCGCCTGCGACCGGAGGGCTTCCTGTCGCCTACGGAGTATGCGAAGCGCTTCAAGCCCGGCAGGTGTACTGGGCAGAACGCGAGGATCCGAATCAGCCTTTACGCTTCCGGCAGTATCTGGAACAGGTCAAGGGCGAGAAGGTGCTGCTGGTGGATGACATTCTGCGGACAGGCAGGAAGATCACCGAGCTTCGCAATCTGGTTGAATCGAACGGGGCTGAGGTGGTCGGGCTCGCTGTTGTCGTTTATCAGCCGGCGCCTAAAATGACCCTGGACCTGAGCTTGCTTCCGTTTCCGTTCTACTACCTTGTTCAGCTCGATGCGCATTACGTGAGTGACGCGGACCAGTGGGAGAGCCGCGGGATTCACGTCGAAAAAGTCTGGGTCTAAATCCCGAGTAACACCGACCTCCGTTCACGGGTATGATGGCTGCTATGCGAAGCTGCCTCGTCGTGCTTTTCATTGCAGCCATGAACGTCTGGTCTGCGGACCCCATCCGCTTCCAGATGCAGGAGATCGCGACCGGACTGGGGGTCGTGTACGCTGTCACAACGGCGGATGTCAACGGCGACGGTAAGGCTGACATCGTTGTCATCAACAACCATCAGCTCCTTTGGTTCGAAAATCCCACCTGGACAAAGCACGTCGTTACCGAACGTGTCACAGAGCGTGACAACGTCGCGGTCGCTCCCTGGGACATCAATCGTGATGGGAAAGTGGATTTTGCCCTCGGTGCGGACTGGCAGCCCACCAATACGAGTTCCGGGGGATCGCTCCACTGGGTGACGAATCAGGGACAGGTTCACAATATCGGCAGCGAGCCGACGCTCCACCGCATCCGCTGGATTGATGTGGATGGAGACCGTCGGCCCGAGCTGGTCGTCGTCCCCCTCCATGGAAGAGGCACCACGGCAGCGGATTGGACGAAGGGCCCGGGTGCGCGAATTCTCGTCTACCGAGTACCTTCGGCCCCGGCAACGGAAGCATGGCCTGTCGAGGTTGCTGACGATTCGCTGCACATCATTCACAACTTCATAGGGGTTGGGCGGGAGATCTGGGTTGCCAGCGCCGAGGGGGTATACGCGCTTGAGCGCAATCGGGAAGGGAAGTGGCTCAAGCGTCTGATTGGAGAGGGAAAGCCTGGTGAAATCAAGATGGGGCGGGTGAAGGGAAAGCGCCATCTCGCCACCGTTGAACCCTGGCACGGAAACAGCATCGTCCTCTATGAAGAGGGCAACACGCCGTGGCAGCGAAAGGTCGTTGAGCAGAACCTGAATCAGGCGCACGCCCTTGGATGGGGCGACTTTGATCGTGACGGCAATGACGAGCTTGTGGTCGGCTGGCGCGGAAAGCCCTGGGGGCTCGCCCTTTATCGTTTCACCGGGACCGAGTGGACGAAGTTCATGATCGACGACGGCGTGGCGGTGGAAGATGTCGCAGTCGAAGACCTGAACGGCGACGGGCTTCCGGAAGTAATCGCCGGCGGAAGAGCGACTTCGAATATTCGAATCTATTGGCCTGGCGCTGCGCCACGGAACTAAGGCGTCCGTTCGAACTGGTACCTTCCCTTCGCGTTAGATTCTCCTAGAAATTTGCCGAAAGATCCGGGTCCGTTGCGAGTCATACGGCATGAGTAAGCCCGGGAGGTGGGGTTAGCGCGCTCTCTTTGCGCGCCGCAGTGGTAATGCGGCCTTTCCACGCCCGTCAGGCGGTTCATGGGGGCAGTATGGCTATTCAGGACGTTGAAACACAACACCGTACGGAAGGAAGAGGCTCCGTCCCGCAGGGGCGCCCGGCCGGTGGCGGGAAAGCGGGCGGGCTGCAAAGAGGACGGTCCGAAAACGACGAATTCGTGGCGCGCGCGCTGGGCGCGTTTGGCGTCGGCCTGGGGCTTGCCCAATTTCTGTCGCCGAAGCGAGTCGGCCGAATGATCGGAGTCGGCAGAGCGCATAGCGCCAGTCTACGGTTGATGGGCGTACGCGAGATTGCGAGCGGCATCAGTATTCTTCGGAGTGATCAGCCAACAAACCTGCTTTGGATGAGAGTCGGCGGAGATTTGCTGGATCTTGCACTCCTTAGCGCCGCCCTGAAATCGCGAGGAACATCCCGTGCACGGGTTGCCGCGGCTACTGCCGCGGTTGCCGGCGTTACCGCGCTCGACCTGCTTTACACCGGGCAGCTGAGCAGCTGGCTGGAGCGGGGGCCGGTCCGGGTGAGCAAGAGCATCGCCGTCAACCGGACGCCGGAAGAATGCTACCGGTTCTGGCAGGACTTCGAGAAGTTCCCAAACTTCATGAAGCACGTCAAGTCGGTGCGCCGGACCGGCAATCAGCGCTCCCATTGGGTTATGGAAGGACTTGGCGGCAGGATCGTGGAATGGGACGCAGAAACAACGCAGGACACTCCGAATCAAGCGATCAGCTGGCGAACCGTCGAGGGATCAAAAGTCCATCATTCGTGCCTGGTGACCTTCCAGCCGGCTCCGGGCGGCCGTGGAACGATCATCCGCGCTGACCTCGAATACGACGTGCCCGGAGGGCGGGCATCCTCCTTTGTCGCCAGCCTTTTTGGCAGGGAGCCGGGACAGGAAATCATGAGGGATCTCCGGCGCTGCAAGCAGTTGCTTGAGACAGGAGAGGTTGCCACTACGGAGGGACAGCCTTCGGGGGCAAGAGTCATCGGCCATTGAGGGATCATCGGGAGGATCACAGAGATGAAAGCGGTATGCTGGCGCGGAAAGCACGACGTGCGAGTCGAGGATGTTCCCGAGCCCAAAATTTTGAATCCCCGAGACGCCATCATCAAGGTCACGTCAACGGCGATCTGCGGATCCGACCTGCATCTCTACAACGGCTTCGTTCCGGGCATGCTGCCTGGCGATATCCTCGGCCATGAATTCATGGGAGAAGTCGTCGAGGTAGGAAGCGTGGTCCGAAACCTGAAGGCCGGCGACCGGGTTGTCGTGCCTTTCCCGATCGCCTGCGGCAGTTGCTTTTCTTGCCAACGAGGGTTGTTCTCGGTATGCGAAAACTCGAATCCGAACGCCTGGATGGCGGAAAAGCTATGGGGACACTCCCCGTCCGGCATCTTCGGCTACAGCCATCTGCTCGGAGGGTACGCGGGCGGGCAAGCGGAGTACGTACGTGTTCCCTTTGCCGACGTGGGGCCGATCAAGGTAGACAGCGGCCTTTCCGACGACAAAGTGCTCTTCCTGTCGGACATCTTTCCCACCGCCTACATGGCTGCGGAAGCCTGCAATATCCAGCGAGGCGACACGATCGCGGTTTGGGGATGCGGTCCGGTCGGTCTGCTGGCGATCAAGTGCGCTTTCCTACTCGGGGCGGAGCGCGTCATCGCCATCGATCACATTCCCGAACGTCTGCGCATGGCGAGGGAACATTGCGGGGCAGAGACGATCAACTTTGAAGAAGCCGACGTTTACGACGTACTGATGCTGGCGACAGGAGGCCGGGGACCGGATGCCTGCATCGACGCAGTGGGCATGGAGGCCCACGTCCACGGAGTAATCGGGAGATACGATCGCGTCAAGCAGGCAATGATGCTCGAGACCGACCGTCCGCAAGCCTTGCGCCAGGCGATCCGGGCTTGCTGCAACGGCGGCACCGTGTCTGTGCCCGGCGTGTACGGCGGATTTATTGACAAGGTGCCGATGGGCTCCGTGATGAACCGGTCTCTCACCATCAAGACCGGACAGACCCACGTGCAGCGTTACATGCGACCCTTACTGGAGAGGATCGAAAGGGGAGACATCGATCCGAGTTTCATCATTACCCACCGCGTTGCCCTCGACGATGCTCCTTGGGCCTACGATACCTTTCTGAAGAAGCAGGATAGCTGCATCAAAGTTGTCATGAAGACCAATGGCCTCGCGAGTTCCCGGCAGACCGGGAGTGAGGTAGCGCCAGGATAAAGCCGCTACTTACTCGAGGGCTTCCACCCCGGCGTCTTGACTCTCAGGCTCCACAAGTTCCCGCCTGCGGTGATGTAGAGGGTCTTTCGATCAGATCCTCCGAACGCGCAGTTTGTCACTTCGTCGTCCGGGATTGCTATGAAGTCGATCTGCTTTCCCTCTGGCGAAAGGATGTAGACGCCGCCCTTAAATTCGTCGACCGTCTCATAGCGGGAAGGCTTGTTGCGTCCTGCCGCGACGTAGAGGAGTCCGTTCTCGTCCGCCTTCAGTCCATCCGGACCTCGCCCGGTCTTCCAGTCAAAGATCATCTTGCGGCTGGCGGGATCAATGGAGCCGTCACTTTTCAAACGGAATCGCCACAGCTTGCGCGCGCCGCCGGGAGTATTGTTGTTGTTATCGGCCACATAGAGGTACCTATCTCCCGCTGATACCAGGATCCCATTCGGACGGTCCACCTCGTGGGCCATGATTCGCGTCACCTTTCCTGGTGCATCGATCCGGTAGACCCCTTCCACCAGTTTCCCGTCCTTGTCCCGCATCTTCATGTCATCGCGGTTTCCGTACCGCGGATCGGTGAAGTAGATTCTGCCCTTGGAATCGATGGTCAGATCGTTGGGGGAGTTGAAAGGCATGCCCTGGTACTGGTCCGCCATTACGGTCGTGCTTCCATCGGGTTCAATGCGTACGACCCGGCGGTTTCTGGCTTCGCAAACCACCAGCCGCCCCTGGTGGTCAAAGAGCAGTCCGTTGGCGCCGGCCGCCGCCTCGCGAAATACGGTCACGCGGCCCGACGCATCGCGTCGGCTGATGCCGTTCTTGCCCGTAAAGTAGAGCGTTCCCTTGCCGTCCCACGCAGGTCCTTCGCCCGCGCCCACATTGGGTTCGCGGGCCGGTTTCTCACCGGGAATCAACGGCGAGTCTGCGGCGTAGAGGGCAATCGAAAGTACGAGAGCAGGGAAGACGAATCGCATAACTGGATCCAAACGCCACGACTTTATCAAAGGCGTGCAATTTAGGCTACACTTTTAACTCGTTTGAATACATAATGAACTGAGCAGAGCAGGAGCGCCTAGTGAGGAAGTATTTTCTAAGAGCACTTATCGGCGGTCTATTACTGGCTGGACCGGGCGCCGTCGGCCTTTGCGCGGCTGATTTCGCCACTGATGTTTACCCTGCCTTAAAGAAGGCGGGCTGCGCTGATTGCCACAACCCAGACGGGGTGGCATCGGGCACGCGGCTAAAGTTTCCGGAAAGAGATGCTTCTAACGCTGCCATCAACGCTTTTGGCCGGTCGCTGCGGAGTCTTATCGATCCCGCCAACCCCGAAAAGTCGGTACTTCTGAGCAAACCGACCCTTCGCGTCGCTCACGCGGGTGGAAAGCGCATCGAGCCGGGCACGCCGACCGAAGAGGTACTGCGCCGCTGGATTGAGGAGCTGGCGAAGTCGAACGATACCGGACCGGCGGTTGAAGTTGCGGAAGCCGTAAAACCGGTGGGGCCGGTCCTGCGGCGTCTCACACACAGTCAATACAACAACACGGTTCGTGACCTGCTCGGCGACGATAGCCGCATCGCCGATACCTTTCCGCCCGAGGACTTTGTGAATGGCTTCCGCAATCAGTACCAGGCGCAGAACACCTCGCCGCTGCTCGCGGAAGCCTACGCCGTCGCCGCTGAGAAGCTGACCAAGAAGGCGCTGGCCGGGACCGCTGCAAGCCGGTTCATTCCTTGCAAGCCCAAATCCGCGGTCGATGCCGCCTGCCGGGATCAGTTCATTACCACCTTCGGGCGCCGCGCTTTTCGCCGCCGGTTGCTTCCCGAGGAGGTGGATCGGTACAGAGCTCTCTTCAACTCAGGTGCGCAGGCTGGCAAGGATTTCTACGAGGGCGTCAGGAGCGTGATGGAGGCGATGCTTCAATCGCCGAACTTCCTGCTGAGGGTGGAGAATGGTCTCGATCCGGCATTCCGGGCGTACGAGACGGCGAGCCGCCTCTCCTACGCACTCTGGAACACCATGCCCGACGAGGAGCTGCTCCGGGCGGCTGAATCGGGCGAGTTGAACACGCCAGCTGGTGTCGAGCGAGCGGCCCGCCGCATGCTAAAGGATCCGCGAGCCAAGCAGGCGATGGATGAGTTTTTGGCGGAATGGCTCCGATTCGACAGCTTGCTGAGTACCATCAAGGATCGCCGTACCTATCCGCAGTTCACGCCCGAACTTGCGCTCTCGATGGCGGAAGAGACGCGTCGCCTGTTCTCGCATCTGGTTTGGAACGACCAGAACTTCATGGAGTTCTATTCCGCCGACTACGGATTCCTCAGCTCGGATCTGGCCGCCTTGTACGGTGTAAACAGGCCGTCGCAGGAGTTTGAGAAGGTGACTTTCCCGGCTGCAACCGAACGCGCCGGCGTCCTCGGCCAGGCCACCTTCCTCACCCTGACCAGCAAGCCTGCTGAAACGTCGCCCACCGCCCGAGGGCTCTTCATTCGGGAACGTTTTCTTTGCCAGGACGTGCCGCAGCCGCCGCCCGGGGTGAACGCGAACCTTCCGCCGCTTGCGCGGGAGAAGCCTCGCACGAACCGGGAGCGTCTGGGTATCCATTTGAGCAATGCGAGCTGCGCCAGCTGCCATACTTTGATCGATCCGATCGGTTTTGGCTTTGAGAAATTCGACGCCATCGGGCAGCGGCGCGAGAAGCAGAAACTCGTATTCCAGGCTGCGCGCGGTGAGAAGCAGACCCAGCCGCTCGTTGTTGAGCTCGACCTGGACACTTCGGGCTACGTGGCCGGCATTCCGGATTCAGCCTTCTCTTCGCCGCGGGAGCTTGGTAAGATTCTGGCAGGCAATGCCCAGTGTCAGGAGTGCGTCGCCAAGCAGCTCTTCCGTTATATGGCGGGAAGACATGAAACGCCGGCGGACCGGGTCCTGATTCGCAAGGCTTTTGAGCGTTTTCGCAGTTCAGGGTTCCGTTTTCAGGAACTCTTAGTTTCTTTATCGAGTTTGCTTGTATTCCCGGAGGGAGTGGACAATGCCGTTCGTAGTGACTAAGAAGCAAGCTTTATCGCGCCGGCTGTTCCTGCGGGGCGTTTCTGCGGTCGCAGGAGCTCCCGTGATGGTTGGGCTACCGCCGCTTGCGGCGATGTTCAATTCGACGGGAACCGCGTATGCTGCCGGTACCGAGGCAACGCCGCCGACGCGTTTCGTTCTCTGGTTCAACGGCAATGGGATTCCCGAGAAGTATTGGATTCCGAAAGAGACCGGAAAGAATTTCACTCTGACGCCGTGCCTCGCTCCGCTGGCGCCATTCCGCGACGATATCCATGTCGTCACCGGTTTGGATAACCCGGCTGCGCGCCTCCCGGGACCAGGGAACGACCATCACCGGTCGATGAGCGCCCTGATGACGGGCACTCAGTTCACCGGCCGCGGCGCAGGAGGTCCTTCTATCGATCAGTTGATCGCGGCCCGCATCGGAGGGCAGTCGAGGTTCCGCTCCCTTCAGATTGGCGTCTCTCAGGAATCCTTTGGTGAGAGCATCCAGCGCAACATGAGCTGGGCCGGCTACGATCGTGCGCTGCCGCCGGAGATGCTTCCGCACAAGCTGTTCGACCGCTTGTTTGGAGCGCGTGACGCCGGCTGGGTGGCGCGGAAGAAGAGCGTCCTCGATGCCGTTCGCGAAGACACGCTGGTTCTGCGCAAGAGCCTCGGGCGCGAAGATCAATTGCGGCTCGACGAGCACCTTGCTTCCGTGCGGGATGTCGAGCGCGCTATTGCGAGCCTTCCTCCCGAGTACCGTAGGGTGGATCCGCCTGAGTTTGACGGCGATATGAAGGACTGGCCGAGGATTGCAAAGCTTCAAAGCGAGCTGCTGGTCCATGCCCTCGCTTCCGGCCAGACCCGCGTCGCATCGTACATGCTCACAAAGTGCCAGGGCCTTACGCGATTCCCGTGGCTCGGCTATACCGCCGCCCGGCACCATGACTACACGCACGCCGATGGCAAGGCGCCGGGTGCCAACGGTCCGGACGGGCAGCGGATCATGCGCGACATCTGCCGGTGGCACGTCGAGGAGTTTGCGTGGTTCCTTGGCAAACTCAAGGCGACGCCTGAAGGTGACGGAAATCTGCTCGACCGTACGACCATTGTCTTCGTGCACGAGCATGCGGAAGCCAATGATCACAAGAACAACGGCTTGTCTCTGATTGTCGCCGGACATGCCGGCAACCTTAAGACGGGCGTTCATACCCGGGCTACCGGCACCGTTGGCGATCTTTATCTGGCGGTTGCGAATAAGGCCGTCCAGGCTGGCCTCAAGGAGTTCCCGACGGCCTCAAAGGAACTCGAAGGTCTGTTCGGCTAGCCCGCTTTGCTTAACTTACAGGCTCCCACAGGATCGAGCAGTTCGGTTTGCTCTTGCGTAACCGGCTGATCGCCTGTGGGGTCAGGCCTGTTCCTGTAAGATCCACCCACTGCAGCTTCCGAATGCTCTCCAGCGCAGGGATGACAGAGTCGTCCACGCGCTTACAGCCGTAGAGGCTGAGCCGCTCAAGTTCCGGAAGTTGGCTCAGGAACTTGAGGCCAGCTTCAGATAGCTGAGTCTCGCCGAGATCGAGGACCTTCACCTTCTGAAGCGCCGCCAGTTTCCCGCTGCCCGTGTTCGTGATCTTTGCGCCGCGCAGGTACAGCTCTTCAAGTTGCTTGAGCGTGGCGATTGCATCAAGGCCTCGATCCGTGACAGTAGCCGCCCAGAGCCCCGAGTCCGTGCGCTGAGCGCCATTGAGGTCCAGAACGCGCAAGTTCGGCATCAGGCGGAGAGAGTTCAGGCCGACGTCCGTGACCTTGTTTCCTCCTGCCGCCAACTCCTTGAGATTGGGAATGGACGTTAGGGCCTGGAATCCCCCGTCTGTGAACAGGCTGAACCCGACGTCCAGGGACTCAAGCGCGGGGTGCTCGGCCAACTGCTCGACTCCGGCGTCGGTCACTTTGGTTCCGCGCAGGTTCAGCCGCTTGAGGTTGCGCCAGTTCCTGATGACCGCCAGTGCGCCGTCGCCGATCTGCTCCGCGTAGTACAGGTTGAGATCTGTAATTTGCGTGAGCGGCTTCAGCTCCCGAAATCCGAGATCGGTGATTCTCGTGTGCGAGAGGTCCAGACGGTGGAGATCCTGGAACGTGCTCAGCGCTTGCAAATCGGAATCGGCAATCCATGAGCTCCTCAGGCTAACCTCGACGATCTTCCCCCGAGCATCGGCTTTGCTCGTTCCGCCGTTCTCACCAATCCATTGCTGCGGATTCACCAGCGCGCCGGCCAGCGCCACTGCTGGGATGAAAAGGATTGTATTCTTTCTCATTAGCTCTTTCTCCTGTTTGGCTGCGCCGAGTCCTGATCGAAGATGATCTGGCAGTTGGGAAGCGCGGATTTCAAAGTCTCAAACCCTTTCTCGGTCACGAGAGTGTGGTAAAGATTCAATTCTTTCAAACGGCCGAACCCTCTCAGAGCTTCGACGGCTGCATCGGTGATGTTCGCGCTGTCCAGCCGGAGTACGTCGAGCTGCGGAAGCGACTTCACCAGAACAGCCACGCCCTTGTCGGAAACGGAGGTGTAGTCCAGGTTTAGACGCCGTAGATTCTGCATCGAGGCCAGAGCGGGCAGGGAGGCGTCAGTAACCCGCGTTCGCGCCATCTCGAGAGTTACGAGATTCCGCAGAGCGCCGAGCGCCTCTACGCCCTTGTCCGTGTATCGCCCATAGCTGAGATACAGATGCCGAAGGTTGGTAAGGGCGGCAAGGTGCTGCAGCCCTTCGTCCCCCAGATCCGTAGCCGTCAAATCCAGGCGTTCCAGCGATTGCATGCCTTTGAGGTGGGCTACCGCGGGATCGGTGAGGTCTGTATAACTCAAGTCGAGCTCACGCAGTTGCACCGCACCGCGTAGCTTCTCGAACCCGGCATCGTCGATGTTGCATCCCGCGAGCGAGAGAGTCCGCAGTTGCGGGGCTTTTGCCAGGGCGTCCAGGCCAGAGCCCTCCACAAGCGAATGCCCGACCAGAAGCGTCTCCAGACGGGGAAGGGCCGCTAGTACCGTCAGGCCCCTGTCCGAAATCATCGTGTGGTTGAGATTCAGCGTGCGCAGGGACTTGAGACTTCCGAGGGCCCCAACTCCCGGATCGCCGACCTCCGTTGATTCGAGCTTCAAGCTTTCAAGCGAGGCGAGCCCACGCAGATGTTCCAGTTGCGCATCGGTGATCGGAGTACGCGAAAGATCTACTTCGCGGACGGCGCCCTCGCGGACAACCGCGGTGCCGCCCATCTTTTTGATCCACTCCGCAATAGCCTGCTCCGTGTTCGCCGCTGGTTTGCTGCGCCGCAACTCTGCCCCCGCTGCTTGCGGAGTCGAATCCTGGAACTCGATTTCGCATTTCGGAAGCGCGGCCCGGAACTCGTCCACCCCTCCCCTCGTCACGCGCGTATAGCGCAGATCCAGGGACTGCAACTGGCGCAGATTCCGCAGCTTGGCCAAGCCCGCATTGGTGATCTGCGAGCGATACAGGTTCAACTCCTCCAGATTCGGCAGTCCTGCGAGGATTTCTGCACTTTCGTCGGTAATCGAGGAGCCGAGCAGGTTAAGCTTCTTCAGCTTCTTCAAACCGGCAAGCGCCTTGACTCCCCGGTCGGTGATTTTGCCGCCGTACAGGTCGAGATACTCCAGGTTAGTAAGCCCTGACAGATACTGCAGCCCTGCGTCGGTGATCAACGTATCGCGGAGGGAAAGGTGGGTAAGCTCTTTCATCCCCGTCAGATAGCGCATTCCCTCATCCGAGAACGTGGAGTAGTCGAGATTGAGTTTGCGCAGATTTACGAACGGGGTCAGACTCTCGCCCTTTACCTTCGTTTGAGAAATCCGGAGCTCGCGAAGATTCGTAAGGTCTTTCAAGTGCGCCAGACCTTTGTCCTGGACGTTGATTGTCGTCAGAAAGTGGAGGCTCAGGTGCAACTTCTCGAGCTTCCGCAGTCCGGCAAGGGCCTTCAGCTCGTCATTCGCATCCAGCCGGCTGCCTGCGCCCGGATTGAAGATCGGACCCGGTAGGAACAGCTCGGTCAATTCCTGCAGGTTGCTCAACCGGTGCAGTTCGTTCGGCTTGATGTCGGTCCCGATCAAATCGACAGTAGCGAGACGGAAGTCACCAGCGGGAAGGTCAGAGAGAGTCTCGATATACGAAGTCTGGCCGACCAGGCGAACTCTGCCGCCGCTCCGGATCACCCACTCCGCAGCGCTGCGGTCGCTGGTCGTCGCAGCCGGGGCAGGAGCCGCCGCGGTTGCAGCAGTGGTCGTAGTGGCGGCGGAGGCCCTCTTTACGGCGTATCCAGGACCATAGAGAATCCGCCCAGGCCTGGCGTTTGTATGTTTCCCGCGCTCCAGGACCGTCTCCCCGTTTACCAGCACATACTCGATTCCGGAAGCGTATTGATGCGGCTTGTCCCAGGTGGAGTTGTCGATGACCGTGTCCGGGTTGAAGATCGTGATGTCGGCCCAGAATCCTGGCCGGATCAGCCCGCGGTCGTAGAGTCCGATCTTCGCAGCGTTTGCCGACGTCATCTTGCGGACCGCTTCTTCGAGCGTGAGGACTTTCTCTTCCCGCACATAGCGCCCGAGCACGCGCGGGAACGTGCCGTAGTACCTGGGGTGCGGATTGCCCCGAGCCAGCACACCTTCGGCCTTCACGGCGCTCCCGTCGGATCCGATCGATACAAACGGCTGCTGCAGCGCGTATCTCATGTCCTCTTCGCTGTGATGGAAGTAGATCGTCGGAATGGATCCGCCGTTGGCCTCGAGCAGCCGGAAAAGCACGTCAAAGGGATCCCCGCCGAGCGCTGCGATGACTTCATTCATGCGTTTGCCTTCGAAGCGCTTGTACTCGGGGTTTGACATGGAGACGAGCAGCATCCCCTCCCATGAACCGGTTGCCGTGTAGTGGTTGTACCAATTCGAGCCCGGAATTCCGTTCTGGATCTGCTCTTTGATCTTTGCCCGCTGGGCGGGATCCTTCAGGCGCGCGAGCATCGCGGCTTTGCCGCCCTCATGCGCCCAGGGAGGCAGGATGGTGGCCAGATTGTTCTGACCGGCGCGGTAGGGATAGACGTTGGCTTCCACCTGCTGGCCGTTGGCTCGCGCCTGCCTGATCGTTGCGACCAGCTCCGGCATGCGCCCCCACAGCTTGTGGTCGGCGATTTTCAAGTGGATGATGTCCACCGGAATCCTGGCCTTGCGTCCGATCTCGAGCGCCTCTGCCACGGCCTCAAACACACCTTGACCTTCCGTCCGCATGTGCGTGGAATATATGCCGCCATACTCAGCGGCAACCTTGCACATCGCGACGAGCGCATCGGTATCGATCCACGAGCCCGGCGGACCGCTCAAGGAGCTGGCGACTCCCAGGGCACCGTCCTCCATGGCCTTGCGCACAAGATTCTGCATTTCGGCGATTTCTGCCGCGGTTGCCGGGCCTGCCTTCGGCCCGCGAACGTAGGTCCAAATCTGGCTCGAGCCCACGTAGGAGCCCACGTTTGTCGATATGCCTTGCTTCAGCAGACGCGCAAAGTAGCCCTTAAAATCGGTCCAATCGGCTGTTGACGGCTTGGCTTCCTGCTTACCGCCAAGCGGTGCGGCCGATCCTCCCTCGCCAAAGATCATGGATGTGACGCCTTGCCGCACCATGCTCTCGGCATTGCCGTCAACCAGGATGGTGTCGTCGGAATGGTTGTGGATGTCGATGAAGCCGGGGGCTACGACGAGGTTCGTGGCATCGATTGTCCTCTTTGCCTGGCGGCCCTTCAGCTCCCCCACCTCCACGATACGGCCGCCACGGATGCCTACGTCGGCGGCCCTCCATGGGTTGCCGGTTCCGTCCACCACCTTGCCGTTGAGGATGAGTACGTCGAAATCTTGCGGAGCAGCTCCGCGCGCAAAAAGAAAGAGAAGGAAAAGGGGCAGAAACCGCATGTCGTCATTCTAGTGCAATTTCTAATACAGTGATCCACTGGAATTGGGATAAAGTAGGGAAAACGCGGAAAGATCGCATGAATCGTCGACGCTTTCTCAGCACGTTCTCCGTCGGCGCCGCCGCAGCAGCGCCCCTACTGGCCGGTCCGCCGGCTTCGAGGCGGCCGAATATCGTGCTTATCATGGCGGACGACCTGGGCTATGAATGCCTGAGCTGTTATGGCAGCACATCCTACCGGACGCCGCATCTCGACGCCCTCGCCGCCTCGGGAATTCGTTTTACGAACGCCTATGCCCAGCCGCTCTGTGCGCCGACGCGTCTCCAGGTCATGACCGGACAGTACAACTGCCGGAACTATGAAGCCTTCGGCATCCTGAATCCAAAGGAGAAGACCTTCGGCCATCTGATGCAGGCGGCGGGCTATAAGACCTGCATCGCCGGCAAGTGGCAGCTATACAGCTACAACCCGCCAGGCTACCAGCCCGAATGGCGCGGTAAGGGAATGCTGCCCAAGGATAGCGGCTTCGACGACTATTGCCTTTGGCACGCCGGGCATACGGAAGACAAAGGGTCGCGGTACGCCGATCCCGTTGTCATGCGCCGGGACGGGCTCCACGAGCTCAAGGGGCAGTACGGAGAGGATGTCTTTGCGTCTTTCCTGACTAATTTCATGGAGGCTCACAAGAACGAGCCGTTCTTTGTCTACTACCCGATGGTGCTGACGCATGCGCCCTTTACTCCGACCCCGCGCAGCGCCGAATGGAATAGCGGCAACCGCCACCGCACCGACCCCAAGTTCTTTAAAGACATGGTGGAATACATGGACGCGACCGTCGGCCGCGTTGTCGAAAGCATCGACCGTCTGGGTCTGCGGGAAAACACGATCATCCTGTTCTTCAGCGATAACGGAACGCCAAAAGAAATCGAGTCCCGTTTAGGCGACAGGACGATCCGAGGGGGGAAGGGACTAACGACGGACGCAGGAACGCACGTGCCTTTGATTGCGAACTGGAAAGGTACTGCGCCGGCTGGCAAAGTGCTCGACGACCTGATCGATTCCACCGATTTTCTTCCGACTATCGCTGATGCCGCCGGAACCAAGATCCCTCGCGAGTTTACCGTCGACGGTCGGAGCTTCCTTCCGCAATTAAAGGGCGCCAAGGGCAAGCCGCGGGAATGGGTCTACTTCTACTACGATCCGCGCCCAGGGTGGGACAAAGAGCAGTTCTCTCTGAAGATCTGCGCGCGCGACAAGCGCTACAAGCTGTACAGTACCGGAGAACTCTACGATGTCGTGGCGGATCCGTTGGAGCAGTCGCCGATACCGGCTGAACGGCAGACGCCGGAAGCGCGGCGCTCGCGAGTCCGTCTTCAGGCAGTTCTGGATGACATGAAGAAGCACACGAAGCGGCCGCCGGTTTTAGCGTCCTGACCTTACGGTGCACATGCCCGCTCTGACTGTGCGGGCCCGTACAAAAGGAGGCGCCGCGGCCTTGGTGTTGTGGCACACTAAGCTGAAGGTTACGGGCGTCCATGATGAACGTTCCCGCTCGATTGCTCGTTTGCGCCATGCTCCTTGTCACCTGCGGGTGGTGCGAGGAGCAAGTTGTGTTCAACCGCGATATCAGCCCGATCCTTTCTGACAAGTGCTTTGGCTGTCACGGACCGGATTCGGCAGCTCTCGGGATCAAGCGCCGGCTGGATAGTGAAGCAGCGGCGACCGCCGATATCGGAGGACGCCGAGCCGTTGTCCCTGGCGACGAGGCTGCGAGCGAACTTGTGCGCCGGATCACGGAAAAGAACCCTTCCGTACGCATGCCCCCGCCGTCCTCGGGACTGTCGCTGACAGCACGAGAGATTGAGCTGCTGCGAACGTGGATCGCACAGGGAGCGAAGTGGCAAAAGCATTGGTCGTTTCTGCCTCCTTCACAGCCTTCACTGCCCTCTGTTCAGTTCAAGGCATGGCCGAGCAACCCGATCGACTATTTCCTGTTGGCACGCCTGGAACAGGAAGGACTGCGTCCCAGTCCAGAGGCCTCCAAAGAGACTCTTTTGCGGCGCGTTTCCCTCGATCTTACGGGCCTTCCGCCGACACCCTCCGAAGTTGACGCCTTTCTTCGAGACACATCGCCGAACGCGTATGAAAAGGTCGTGGATCGCCTACTTGCCTCTCCGCGATACGGCGAGCGGATGGCCGTGCGCTGGCTGGACGCCGCTCGGTATGCTGACACGAATGGCTACCAGACCGACGCCGAGCGGCATATGTGGCGCTGGCGTGACTGGGTAATCGATGCATTCAACAGCAACATGCCGTTCGATCGCTTCACGGTCGAACAGATCGCCGGCGACCTGTTGCCGAATGCCACTCTAGACCAGAAGATCGCGACGGGCTTCAATCGAAACCACCGCGGCAATTCGGAGGGCGGCATCGTTCCAGAGGAGTATCTCGTCGAGTACGCAGTGGACCGCGTCGAGACCATGTCCACTGTGTTCCTGGGGCTCACGGTTGGATGCGCACGGTGCCACAACCACAAGTACGATCCAATCACGCAGAGGGAGTTCTATCAGCTCCTTGCCTACTTCAATAACATCCCCGAGCTTGGCCGCTACCTGAAGTTCGGCAATACACCCCCTTACATCAAGGCTCCGACCAGGGAGCAGCAGCGGCGGTTAGCGGAACTTGAAAAGGCGGTTGCGTCTGCGGACTCGGCTTTTCGAGCCGCTGGCAAGCAGATTCAGGCCGATCAGCGGCAATGGGAACGCACCCTGAAAGCCGGCGAAAACTGGTTTCCGTCACGCGGCCTAGCCGTGCACCTTCCGATGGATGAATCGGGTTCAGGAGTTGTCAGCGGCGCGGCCCGCTTTAACGGCAGCCGCGTAATGGATGCGGGTGACAAAGCCGGCTTCGGGTTCTACAGCAAATTCACTGTCGCTGCGTGGGTCAGTCCGTCTGCTCCCGACGGGCCCATTGTGACGCGCGCTCAGGACAAGCCGGATGGCGAGGGATGGGGAATCTACCTTGCGGGCGGCCGGCTGCAAGTGAACCTGATCAAGCGCAAGCTCGATGATTCCATCCGCGTCCAGTCCAAGCAAGCGCTTCCCGCGGAGGGGTGGCATCATGTGGCGTTCACGTACGACGGCTCGCGGGCGGCATCGGGCGTACGGATCTTCGTAGACGGCCGCATGCAGGAAGTCGAGGTTCTTCTCGACGCGATCAACCAGGACTTCTTCACGGCAGAGCCGCTGCGGATCGGCGGAGGCGGCGGTTTCGGACCGCCGTTTCGAGGGCTCATTGACGATGTCCGCGTCTATGACCGGGTCCTTCCGGAAACGGAAGTAGCTGTGCTTGCCGTGACCCGGGATCTTTCTCAGATCGCCGCGCTCCCGGAGGCGAAACGAACTCCCGCGGAACAGCACAAGATTGCGGAGGCCTTTCTCGAGCTTGGAGCTCCCGCTGAAATCCGTGCGCTATGGGAGGCGTACCAAAAGGCAAAGCAGGCTCGCGACGACGCCTTCGAGCAGATTCCCACCGTGATGGTCATGGAGGAGCTTCCTGTCCCCAAAGAGACGTTCGTGCTCATTCGCGGTGCGTATGATCGTCCGGGCGAGAAGGTGGCCCGGGGCGTTCCTGCTGTGCTGCCGCCGCTTCCTCCGGGGAGTCCAAACAACCGGCTTGGCCTCGCGCGATGGCTTGTGGATCCTCAGAATCCACTCACCGCGCGCGTTGCCGTAAACCGGTTCTGGCAGATGTACTTTGGCACCGGAATCGTCAAAACGGCGGAGGATTTCGGTTCCCAGGGCGAATGGCCTTCTCATCCCGAGCTGCTGGACTGGCTGGCGACAGAATTTGTCAAATCGGGCTGGGACGTGAAGCGGCTGCAGAAGCTCATCGTGATGAGCGCCACGTACCGCCAGTCGTCGGCGGTGACGCCGGAGTTGCTGGCTCGCGACCCTGAGAATCGGCTGCTGGCTCGCGGTCCCCGCCTGCGTTTGTCCGCCGACATACTGAGGGATCAGGCCTTGTTTGTGTCCGGCCTTCTGGTCGAGAAGATCGGCGGGCCTTCTGTGAAGCCTTATCAGCCGGCCGGACTCTGGAGCGAACTCGGTGACCGCGACTACGAGCGTGACAGGGGCGAGGGGCTTTACCGGCGGAGCCTTTATACGTTCTGGAAGCGGACAGCACCACCGCCCTTCATGCTCAACTTCGACTCTGCGACTCGGGAAAGCTGCGTGGTGCGGGAATCACGGACGAATACGCCGCTTCAGGCGCTCAACCTGATGAACGACGTCACCTTCGTCGAAGCGGCACGAAAACTTGCCGAGCGTGTCATCCACGAGGCCCCTCCAGCGCAGCGTCTGGATCTCGCATTCCGGCTGGTGCTCGCCCGCTTGCCAAAAGATTTCGAGCGGACAAAGCTCAGCGCATCTCTTCAGTTCTTTAAAGACCACTTTGCTTCGGAACCCGAAGCGGCGCAAAAGCTCATCCGACAGGGAGACTCCGCTTCAGACCCGAACATTCCAGCGCCTGAGCTGGCAGCGTGGACCGCCGTTGCCAGCCTGATCCTCAATCTCGATGAGACAGTCACGAAGGAGTAGATGAGCATGGAGCGGACAACGACACGGAGACAGTTCTTCAGCCAGTCCCTCGCCGGGCTTGGGACTGCAGCCCTCTCCAGCCTGCTCAGCGAAGACCTGCGCGGCCAGGAGGAGTCTTCAGGTTTACCGGGGCTGCCGCACTTTCCAGCTCGCGCCAAACGGGTTATCTACCTCTTCCAATACGGCGGGCCGTCGCAGATCGACCTCTTCGACCCGAAGCCTCAGCTTGCCAGGATGCAGGGCTCCGAGTTGCCCGGCTCTGTACGGATGGGTCAGCGCCTCACGACAATGACGGCGGCTCAGTCGTCCTTTCCCGTGGCCTCCTCGATATTCCGCTTCTCGCAGCACGGGCAGAGCGGCGCATGGTTGAGCGAACTGCTCCCATATACCGCGCGCGTGGCGGACGACATCTGTTTCGTGCGCTCCTTGTATACCGAGCAGATCAATCACGATCCCGGCATTACCTTTTTCCAAACCGGATTTCAGCTTGCTGGCCGCCCAAGCATCGGCTCGTGGATCGCTTACGGTCTGGGGACCGAGAACAAGGACCTGCCTGCGTTCATCGTCATGACGTCGAAAGGAGGCAAGCTCGGGGACCAGCCCTTAGCGGACCGCCTTTGGGGAAGCGGCTTCCTGCCGACCCGCTATCAGGGAGTCAAATTCCGCTCCGGTGCGGATCCGGTCCTTTACCTCTCCAATCCCGAAGGCTTCAGCACAAAGGCCCGGCGCCGCTATCTGGATGATCTTGCGGATCTGAACAAAGCAAAGTTGGAGGAGGCAGGGGATCCGGAAATCGCCACTCGCATTGCACAGTACGAGATGGCGTTCCGTATGCAAGCGTCCGTCCCGGAGCTGACAGACCTTTCAACCGAACCCGAAGAGACGTTTGAGCTGTATGGTCCCGACTCCCGGAAGCCCGGTACCTTTGCTGCCAACTGCCTGCTGGCACGGCGCCTGGCGGAGCGTGGAGTTCGCTTCATCCAGCTATTCCATCGTGGATGGGATCAGCACGCAAAGCTCCCCGAGCAAATTCGCGTTCAGTGCCGCGCCACGGACCAGCCGTCCGCGGCGCTCGTGGCGGACCTCAAACGGCGGGGTCTGCTCGACGATACGCTGGTCGTCTGGGGAGGGGAATTCGGGCGCACCGTCTACTGCCAGGGCAGACTCACGGAGACGGACTACGGGAGAGATCACCACCCCCGTTGTTTTACGATTTGGATGGCGGGCGGAGGCATCAAGCCCGGCATTACCTACGGGGCCACCGATGACTTCAGCTACAACATCACCGAGAACCCGGTCCACGTGCACGACCTGCACGCCACGATCCTGCATTGCTTGGGGATCGACCACAAGCGGCTTACGTATAAGTTTCAGGGCCGGCGATTCCGCCTCACGGACGTGCGGGGCGAGGTTGTGAAGGACATCCTCAAGGCCTGAATTTCTCTTCGACCGCTTTCCTCAGCAGAGCCGGGGGCAGCAGTCCCTGGCTCAAGATGAAGTCGTGGAACTCGCGCTGGTTGAACTTGGGTCCGAGCCGTTTCTCGCTATCGCGGCGGAGTTCCAACAGGCGAGTGTAGCCGTAGAAGTACGAGGTCGCCTGGGCGGGCGAGCGAAACGTGTACCGGTCCACTTCCTGGGTCGCCATGGCTTCGGAAAGCACGACATCTTTCGTCAGCACATCCATCGCTTGAGACGGTGTGACCTTGCCCACGTGCAGTTCCGGATCGAGGAAAGCTCTCGCCGCACGCAGAAGACGATACTGCAGGGAGATCAGCTTGCCCTCTGCGGGCATGAACGGATACATCATCCACTCTGAGTAAAGACCCCATCCCTCGACGTTCGTGCTGTTGAATGCGTAGATTGCCCGGGCGGTAGAGACGCCGTTCTCCACCATTGCGCTGAACTGCATCTCATGTCCCGGACGCGCCTCGTGAGCGGTCAGCGTCCAGGAGGCGGCTGCGAAAGTGAAGTCGTCCATCCGCTTGCCCTGCGCCGACGGATTCGACAGCGGCAAAACAAACTCCCCGGTTTCCCCTTCGTTATTGATCAGCCGCGGAGGGCGCATATGCGGCGCCGGCTGAGCGGCGGATTCGGCCGGGCTGGCCAAACGCATCCGTGCCGGGCGCTCGGGAAGGGAAACAAGCTGCTCGCGGCGGAGGATCTCCTCGATTTGTCCAATTCGCGCGCGGTAATGATCCACAATGGTGTCTCCCGCGAGCTGCTCCTTCTTGAGCTCTCTGATGACGTCGCGGTAGTCAGACGAGCTGAAGCCTCTTTGTTTGGCGACGTCTGCGGCGACCCGCTGCATTTCCTGCTGGATCTCGTCGAACGCCTTGTGCGCCATGGCTGTCAGTTCCTCCGCCGGGATGTCGACACCGTAGCTCTTTAATCGGTAGGCGTACAGTTCGGGAGGCAGCCGGAAGTCGTCGCGGCTGCGCGGCAGCACCTCGCGCCGTACGAAGTCGTTGTATGCCTCCACTTGCTCTTTCAGCTTCGCGTAAGCCTGCTCATAGCCGGTGAGGTTGTACTTCTTGAACAACTGCTCAATGCCGTCAAGCAGCAGCGGAATGTTCTGCAGATCTTTCTCCACCTGGATCTTGGGCGGTCCGAGGATGCCCTTCACCTTCATGCGCTCGCGAATTCTCTCCTCGGCTAGGACGGTGAGCGGCTTGTATCCCTTCTCCAATCCCGCGTACCGCCGGAGCCGGACCAGCGCCGCGGGACGCCGCTTTGGAGCCACCTGGTCGTCGAGCAGTGTCTGCAGGCCAGCGAAGACAACACGAGGGACGCTGACATAGGGAAGCGAGTAGCGATCGGAAAGTTCGATCCCTCGAATGGAGTTGCGGATCTCGGTGAGGATGATTTCAAGATCCTGCTTCACCCGTGGATCACGCTCGGCAGCCAAACGACGCTGCAACTCCGCCTCGAGGCCCACCAGCATCTTCTTCTTCCGAGCCGAGACATTCGGCTTCATGTCCACAATCTGCTCGTCGAAGGCTTCGAGGCCCAGAGAGGATGCTTCTTCGGGGTCAAACGGCGCTTGCCGCTCGAGCGCCATCCTGGCGTGCTCGTTGCTTCGTGCGACCCACTCTGGAGCGGCGGCCGCGAGAGAAGAGATCCCGCAGATCAGGATCGCGAGACAGCGAAGTCCGACAGGTAGCCTCATCCTTTCAGGATAAACCGCCCGGATAGGCGGTTGAAAGCAAAGGCTTTTGTATAACAACAGGTTGCCCGCGCTACAGAGGGCGAGGCTGGAACTGGAATGCGCTGTCTGGAACGGGGATTCCGGCCGTTCGCAGCTGCTGTGCGCGAGTGATGACCGCAGCGCCTTCCATGAGATTCAGTGCGATCTGGACGACGGAGCGGTTGGCGGGGTCGGCAAGGAAAGACCCCTTCGTCCATGCGTTGAAGGCGCCCATCGCAGGACCGCACCAGATCTGATAGTCGAAGCGGCGGCTTTCGTCGCCACGGATCGACCAGTGGCTGGATTGCCCCACGTACCAGCGGAAGATCAAAGCCATCTTGTGCTTCGGATCCTTGTTCGCCTTCTCCACTTGCTTCGGATCGCGCTGCTCGAAGAACTTCACTGTGTCCCGCCAAACGTCATCCAGCGAGGCGCGGAACAGATCGCGCTCGATGCGCTGCCGCACGTCGGTCGGAATCTCCTCAATGCTGTTGTACTTCACGTAGAGCTCATAGAGTTGCGAGGCGCGCCCGGCGAACATCGTTCCTTTCTTGAGCACCTGTACCTTGACGCCCTGCTCGAACATATCAGGAGCCGGGGCCATAACGACATCCGCCAGTTCGGCTTGCGCGAGCATCTGCTTTACGACGTTCGATGTACCGGCCTCAACTGAGGATTGATTGATTGAGCCGGTAAGAACATAAGCGGCTCCGAGGGCGAAGGCGCCGGCGATCGCGGCCGGAGTACCGAGGCCTCCTCCGACGCCGACACGAATCGGACGTGTGTAGCCGTACTGTGCAATCAACCGGTCGCGCAGAGCCGTGATCGTCGGGAACAAAGCGACGAGCGGGCGATTGTCGGTGTGTCCGCCCGAATCCGCTTCCACAGTGATGTCTTCCGCCAGCGGGACGTATTGCGCCAAGTGCGCTTCGTGCTCCGTCAGCTTCCCCTGCTGCACCAGGGCGTTCACGATGTTCGGAGGCGCTGGCGAGAGGAACATGGTCGCCAGCTCGGTCCTCGACAGTTTGGCGAAGAGATGATTCGTGCGGACGATCTGGCCTGAGGGGTCGAGGCGCAGCCCGCTGCATGCATATCGTACTACCGCAGGCGTAAGCCGCATGTAGGCTGAGGCGCAGACCCTGCGGACGCAGTGCCGCAGAAAGATATCGGCGACGGCGTCCTCCATCCCAGGCTCATTCGGGCTGTGGATCAGATTCGCACCCCAGCTGAGCCCGTCTGGCTCGACTGCTTCGCGAATCTCGACGATGGCCCGCTCGATGTTCGCGGGACTTACGCCGCCCGCACCGTAAAAGGCGAGCATGCGCGCTTGCGCCATCGCAATCACCATCCGTGTGCTGGCGATGGCGTGAGCCATCTCTCCAGCGATGTAGGGAAAGCGAACGTTGTGGATTTGAAGGAACGACTGATCCCCAAGCCATTCCGGATAAACCGGCGGCAGCACCGCGAGTACCGGGTACTGCGGCCGGCCATCAGGGACGGGATTGGGGCAGATTACTCCCGCCAGTCCGACTCCCAGGTAACCGTAGTTGGGATCCCGGATCACGTAAGCAACTTCACGGGTCAAGGAAGCGGCAGCAGCAATATCTTCACGAGTAAAGCACGGTCGAGTGGTGGTTGGGACCCAATAGCCGACGGACATGAGTTCTTAGCATGCGGCACGGATGCCGCGACAGTCAAGACTGCAACAGCGGTCAGGCGAACACCTGGGATAACTCTGGAACTAGCGTCCCATCCAGCCGCCGTCGACAACCAGAATGGTTCCGTTCACGTAGTCGGAGGCCCTGGAAGCGAGGAACACGACGGCGCCCTTGAAGTCGTCGGGCTCCCCCCAACGCCCAGCCGGAATGCGGGACAAAATTGCGGGATTCCTCACCGGATCTGCGCGGAGTGCGGCTGTGTTGTCTGTGTTGATATAACCGGGGGCGATCGCGTTCACCTGGACGTTCCTTCCAGCCCATTCGTTCGCGAGAGCTTTCGTCAGCTGTCCGATCGCACCTTTGCTCGCCGCGTAGCTGGGAACCGTAATGCCTCCCTAGAAGGTCAGCAGCGATGCGGTGAAGATAATCTTGCCCGATCCGCGTTCCACCATTCGCTTTCCCAGCTCCCGGCTGAGAATGAACTGCGAATTGAGGTTCGTTTCGATAATTTCGTCCCAATATTCGTCGGGATGCTCCGCGGCTGGCTTGCGCAGGATCGTGCCGGCATTGTTCACCAGAATGTCCGGGGTCCCCACGTCTTCCTGTACCTTCCGAGCGAGCGCGCGCACCGCTTCGCGGTCCGCAAAGTCGCATCGATAGGCGGTGAAGTTGCGCCCGAGCCCGCAGATTTCACGCGCGACGTCACTGCCTTCCGGCTCCAGCGTCTTGCTGACGCCTATAATGTCGGCTCCTGCTTCCGCAAGCGCTATGGCCATGGCCTTTCCGATGCCGCGCTTGCAGCCGGTGACCATTGCGATCTTGCCATCGAGACGGAAGAGATCCAGGACGCTCATTCCGAACACCTCACCAAAACCTTCATCACATCTCCGCCGCTTTCCATCTCACGAAACGCAGATTCGAGTCCTTCGAGAGGCAGCACCTTCGTGACAACCCGATCGAGCGGCAGATTGCCGCAGGCAGCCAGCGCAATGGCCTGCTCAAAATCCTCGGGTTCGTAGACGCGCGCGCCCAGCAGCTTGAGCTCCCGCCAGAAGAATCGGAACAGATCCACCTTCGGCGGCTCGCTGTGAATGGCCACCATCACGATCCTGCCGCGGACCCTGGGAAGCTTCGTCATCATTTCCACCGCTGCGGCAGAGCCCGACACTTCAAAGACCACATCGGCTCCCGCGCCACCGGTCTGGTCGTTGACGAGCTCCACCAGGTCGGTTTCCCGCGGATTCACGACGTCAAGCCCGAGCTCTTGCGCAAGCTGGATCCTGAACGGATTTACCTCGGTGACGATGACACGAGCGCCCGCACTCCGGGCGACGAGGGCGATGAGCAGTCCGATCGGACCTCCGCCCTGCACGACGGCATACTCACCAGCCTTGAGCTCGCCCATCCGGACATCGTGGCAAGCAACGGCCAGCGGCTCGATGAGCGCTCCTTGTTGCAGCGACAGGTTGTCGGGCAGTCTGTGCAGTGTGTGAGCGGGCACGGTCCACAGGCTCTGCATCGCGCCGGGAGCATCAATGCCGATGAACTTCAGCTTCTGGCAGATGTGGCTGTGGCCGTTGCGGCAGGCGGGACACGCGCCGCAGGGATCGAGGGGTCTGACCGTGACCCGGTCTCCGACAGCCCAGCCGGACACGCCGTCGCCGATCGCCCGGATTGTGCCGGACATTTCGTGGCCAAGGACTTGAGGGAAGGTGACGCGGTGATCCATCTTCCCGTGGAAGATATGCAGGTCCGTCCCGCAAATGCCGCAGTGCGACACTTCAATCTGAACCTGCCCGGGTGCTGGCTGCACAGGCACGCACGAACCGATCCGGATGCGCTCCTGTCCTTCGTAGAATGCTGCTCTCATCGCTCCTCCTCCCGCTGACGTCTTAGCGGATGATGATCTCTCTCAGCGGGCGCCAATAAATGTTCTTGAACGCGACCGGCCCGTGATCGCCCTGCAGCATCAGGGGATTCTCCGGCGCTTCCGGGATGTCCATGTGAGCGCGCGTCGGGCCGCTTACCTCGACGTCGTTCTGGACCGACAATCCGTTATGAAGAACTCGCAGGAACCGGGCATTCTCGATCTTCTTGCCGTTGGCATCGAAGCGGGGGGCGCGGAACCAGATCTGATAGCTCTGCCACTCGCCGGGCCGCCGAGAGGCGTTCCTCGACGGGGCGGATCCCCCGACACCGCGGTTATTGATCCAGCGGTGGTAAATTGCTCCGCCGTCGGAGGTCTTCATCGGCTCTGTGGATCCCCAGCTATCAAAAATCTGGACCTCGTATAAACCGTGCAGGTAGACGCCGGAGTTTGAGCCTTTCGCCAGCATGAACTCCAGATACAGCTCCATGTCGCCGAATTTCTGCTCGGTCACGAGGTTTACGGTGCGCCCCGTCGGGCCATTGAGGATTCTGCCAGAGGGAGCTTTCATCCCGCTTAGCCGCCCTGGCGCCAGCAGACGGTCCCACATCACGTAGGCGGTGGTGAACCACTCGTTCGGCTTGGAGGAATCCTGAGCGCGCCAGCCCTGCAGATCCTTGCCGTTCAGCAACGGCTGCCAGCCTTCCTCGATGAGAAAGGGCGGGTCGCCGTGAGCCTCGCCGTCATTCAGCTCAGGCCGCTTTTGCGCGAACGCTGGTACCCCCAGCAGCCCCGCGCAGCCGAGTCCAAGACCGAGCAACGCTCTTCGAGTTGTCCGCATCATCGATCCTTCTCCAACCTACGCCAGAATGTCTTTTACGACGTCGCCGGACACGCCCGTGAGGCGTACGTCCAGGCCTTGAAACTTCACGGTCAGACGCTTGTGGTCGATGCCGAGCAGATGCAGCATCGTGGCGTGGAAGTCGTGCACGCTGACCGGGTTTTCCGTAGCCTGGTATCCGAGTTCATCCGTTGCGCCGTACGTGATGCCGGCCTTGAAACCGCCGCCCGCCACCATGTAGGAAAAGCCCTTGATGTGGTGGTCCCGGCCGTCGCCCCCCTGGGACATAGGAGTGCGGCCGAACTCGCCGCCCCAGATGATCATCGTTTCGTCGAGCATTCCGCGCTCCTTCAAATCTCTGATCAGCGCCGCGGTCGGCCGGTCGACCTCTTCGGCTTTGAGCGCCATATTCTTCTTCACGCCGCCATGATGGTCCCAGTCGCGATGGTAGAGCTGAATGAACCGGACGCCGCGTTCTGCCAGACGGCGCGCCAGAAGGCAGTTCGACGCAAACGATCCGTCGCCCGGATTTGCGCCGTAGGCCTCCAGCACGTGTGCCGGCTCCTTGCTCATGTCCATCAGCTCCGGAACGCT
>ERZ777003.2050-NODE-2050-length-25802-cov-65.090185_pt1 | contig 25802 bp, 15 predicted proteins | sample MGYA00374956_ERZ777003 | MGnify/ENA primary metagenome ERZ777003 (study PRJEB29302, sample SAMN06268252) | bioreactor metagenome | isolation source: Joint BioEnergy Institute, California, USA | place: USA:Joint BioEnergy Institute, California, USA | collected... | reverse complement strand
AAGCCCGTGCCACGAAGAGGGAGAGGAACACGGGCTGGAAGCCCGTGCCACGGCTTAGGGGGTCGGGGGGGCGGCCTCCGTGGACGCGGGGGGCGGGTGGTGGCCGGCGAGCGTGACGTAGGCGAGGCCGCCCAGAGCGCCGCCGACGAGGGGGGCGAGCCAGAAGACCCAGAGTTGTGCAAGGGCCCACCCGCCGACGAAGACGGCGGTGCCGGTGCTGCGCGCCGGGTTGACGGAGGTGTTGGTGACGGGGATGGAGACGAGGTGGATGAGGGTGAGGCAGAGCCCCGCCGCGACGGGGCCGAGGGGCGGCAGGGCGCGGCGGTCGGTGGCGCCCATGATGACGAAGACGAAGATGAACGTGAGGACGGTCTCGGCGACGATCGCGGCGGTGAGGGAGTAGCCGCCGGGGGAGTGGGCGCCGTAGCCGTTGGAGGCGAAGCCGTCGGCGGTGGTGAAGCCCGGCTTGCCGGAGGCGATGAGGTACAGGACGCCGGCGCCGGCGATCGCCCCGAGGACCTGGGCGACGATGTAGGCGGGGAGGTCGGAGGCGGGGATCCGGCGGCCGAGGCACAGGCCGACGCTGACGGCGGGGTTGAGGTGACACCCGGAGATGTGGCCGAGGGTGCAGGCCATCGTGAGGACGGTCAGGCCGAAGGCGAGGGCGACGCCGAGGTAGCCGATGCCGAGGTCCGGGTAGGCCGCGGCGAGGACGGCGGCGCCCGCGCCGCCGAGGACGAGCCAGAAGGTGCCGATGAACTCGGCGAGGGAGCGGATGCCGAGGGGCATATGGGGGACTCCTGATGCGGGATCGATGCCGGGTGTCTGGATCGGGAGCGCAGGACGCGCGTGGGCGCACTCAGTGTTGCACCGGGTTCGGCGTGGAGCCATGAAGGTTGGTTCAGGTCCTGGGGAGCGACCACCCAGAACAGAGGGATATTCTGGTCAGCGGCGAGGCTCAGACGCCGTGGCGGGGAGGAGGGGGAGAGAAGGAGAGCATGGGCTGCCCCCCCCAAAGTCCATGCGACGGTAGAGGAGGGAAGAGCACGGGCTGGAAGCCCGTGCCGCGGTCAGACGGGCATGTCGAGGGAGACGTCGAGGCGCTTGAAGGCGATGGAGGCGGCGTAGATGAGGGCGGCCGCGGCGGCGGCGAGGAGGAGCCAGGCGGCGGCGCCCGCGGCGAGGGTGGAGTCGGTGGCGACCTTGACGAGCCAGGCGACCAGGACCGTGGGGACGCCGGCGATGGCGAGGAGCATGATTCTGGCGAGGCCGAGGATGGCCTGCCGGCCCGCGGCCTGCAGGTCGAAGCCGTGCAACGGCGGGCGTGCGGGGGCGAGGAGGTAGACGAGGTTGTCTACGCCGAGGAGGATCGTGCAGAGCACCGGCGTGAAGGCGAGGACGGGGTAGGCGACCGCGGCGGGGAGGGGGCCCATGAGCGCGGCCGCGAGGAGGAGCGCGACCATGATGGCGCACATGACGCCGACGGGGACGAGGAGTTGGCCGATCGTCATGGCCACCGGGCGGATGGGGAGGGACTTGAGGAAGTCGAAGTACTCGGGATCGGCGCGGAAATCGAAGCGCAGGGCGGAGACGAGGAAGATGACCAGTGGGAACATCACGCCCAGGAGGATCATCTCCTCGCCGCCGCCGCCGGTCCGATGGGCGCGCCACAGGAGGGCGACGGGAAGAAGCACGAAGATCAGCGGGAGCAGCAGGGCGGTGGGGTAGCGGCGCAGGCGGGTGAGTTGGAACCAGATGATCGGGCCGGCGCCGGCGAGAAAGGGAAGGTCGGGGACGTAGCCGGCGGCGCGTTTGGGGAGCGCAGCGCCGATCCCGCCGGTGCGCCGGGCGCGCTGGATGCGGGCGTGGAGGCGCTCGCTGGCGGCCGCGGCGGACTCGAGGTAATCGGCGTTGAGGCCGAGGATGAGCAGGAGGAGCGCGGCGTCGATCGCGAGGCACGCGACGAGGCCGATGGCGAGCGCGTCGGCGGACTCGGCGCTGAGGGTGTGGACGAAGACGCGGAACGGGGCGAGCAGGACGCGGACGGCGGGGAGGTCGGCGACGGCGCGGATGGAGGCGGAGGGCCGGGCGACGTCGATGACCGTCGCGGCCTGGGCGGCGATGAGGAGGAGGCCGGCGATGAGGACGCCCGCGGCGAGGTGGGGAAGACTGCGCAGGCCGGGAGCCAGCGCGGAGAGGCGGAGCAGGGCCATGGAGGCGGCGACGGTGAGGAACTGAATGAAGAAGGAGGTGAGCATCGCGGCCGCGAAGGCCCCGGGCCATGAGGGGGCGAAGCGCCCGAACCAGATGGAGAAGAGCAGGGCGAAGAAGGCCGCGCCGGGGACGGTGGCGGCGAGTTTGTACAGCAGCAGGGCGCGGCGCGAGAAGGGGGCGGGGAAGAGGAGGTTCACCTCGGCGGGGGTGAAGGCGATGCCGCCGCGGCGGATCGAGAAGAGGCCGGTCAGGGCCAGGGCGAAGAGGGCGAAGGGGGCGATGAGCTGAAACCGCTCCGGGTTGGGCGGGGCGGAGCGGCGGCCGAAGTACGCGCCCATCAGGCCGGGCGCCAGCCAGAGCACGACGATGACGACGCCCAGGATCGTCATGACCAGGCGTTTCGTCGAGCCGGGGCGGAGGAAGAGGTTCCGCGGGACGGCGCGGAGGCGGAGGAGGAGCAGGTAGAGGAGGGGGTGAACGGACATGGCGGGCGCGGAAAGCGGAACGTGGAAAATGGAAAGTGGAAAGTGAGAGGGGGGAGGGGGTGGGAAGAGATGGAGGGGGGCGGCGGCTGGTCGGCTCCCTCAGGATGGTGGGGATGGGGTGGTGGTGGTGGCAGGCGTTTCGCGCGGGGCGTCGGGGGATTCGATGGCTTTGAAGAAGACCTCTTCGAGGGAGGCGTCGGCGGCGGGAGCGCCGGGGGCGGCGGCGTCCATGCTGGCGTAGGCGGCGCGGGCCTCGGTCATGGCGCCGAAGAAGAGGCGGCGGCCGCGGTGGAGGATGAGGAGTTTGGTGCAGAGGTCCTCGACGAGGGCGAGGAGGTGGGAGGAGACGAGGAAGGCCGCGCCCGCGGCGGCGCGGTCGCGGATGGAGTCCTTCATGGTGCGGATGCCGCGGGGGTCGAGGCCGGTCAGCGGCTCGTCGAGGAGGATGACGGCGGGGTTGTGGAGGTAGGCGCAGCAGATGGCGACCTTCTGGCGCATGCCGCGGGAGAGTTCGGAGGCGAGGGCGTTCTTCTTCTCGGTGAGTTCGAACTGGGCGAGGAGGGCGTCGGCGGCGGGGGCGAACTCGGCCTTGGGGATGCGGTACGCGGCGGCGATGAAGCGGAGGTGCTCGGTGACGGTGAGGGCGTCGAAGAGTTTGGGGTCGTCGGGGACGTAGGCGATGCGGCGCTTGGCCGCGGCGGGATCGGCGGCGAGGTCGATGCCGTCGATGGAGATGCGGCCGGCGGTGGGCGGGATGATGCCCGCGATGGAGCGCATCGTGGTGGTCTTCCCCGCGCCGTTGGGGCCGACGAGGCCGACGATGTCGCCGGGCTCGAGGGTGAAGTCGAGGGAGTGGACGGCGACGGTGTCGCCGTAGGCCTTGGAGAGGGAGTGGACTTCGAGGACGGAGGTTTGCATGCGGACGAGGAGGTGAGATGCGCAGGAGAACGAGGGGAACGCATCCCCGGCTCCCTCTCTCGTGGAGGGGGTTGAGACGGCAGAGAATAGGGAGAAGGGGAGTCGGGAAGCCATGTAGGGTGGGGAGAGAAGCCATGGAGCCCTCACCGCTGTCCTCTCTCACCCCCCCAAGGGAGAGGGGACCGGAGAGTGAGAGGTGAGGGGGAAGAGCACGGCCGAGCGAAGCGCTCGGCCGTGGCGCCCGGGGGGGAGAGGAGGGGTGGAGAAGGAGAGCGCGGGGTGGAAGCCCGTGTCACGGAGAGGAGGGTGAGAGGTTCACCGGGATCTGGGTTGTTGGGAACCGGCGGTGGGGATTGCGGGGCGGGGTCGGTGGGTGGTGGAGCCGGTTCGGCGGGCGAGGACTCAGGCTGAGGCTCGGGCGTGGGTTCGACGGGCGCGGGGGCCGCAGCCGGTTCCTGCTCTTGCTCCTGGTCCTGCTCCGGCTGCGGGGCGGGCGGGGGTGGCGGCGGCGAGGGAGGGGGAGGGGGTGGAGGGGGTGGAGGGGGGTCGCGCCAGGCGGAGTCGGCGGGGTCGTACTTCCAATCCTGTGTGAAGAAGCCGGCGGCGCGGACGCCCCTCGAACTCGCCGTGTAGATGTCGGGGCCGAGGATCGTCCAGTCCGGGTAGGCGACGCCGGAGACGAAGTAGGGGAGTTGGTGCGTCAGGCGGGTGCCGGCCAGCCCGGTGGGGGCGATGACGGCGACGGAGGCGACGGCGGAGTCGGGGCGGGGGGCGATGGCGAGCAGGGCGAGGTCGTCCCCTTCGAGGGTGCGGTCGCCGACGCGGAGGCGGCCGCGGCGGACTTCGAAGGGGGCATCGGCGAGGAGTTGGGACCAGGCGGCGTTGGTGTCGGCGTTGCCGTAGAGGACGATGGAACGGTCGGCGTGGCTGGCCGGGTCGAAGGAGGCGTCGGGGAGGATGTCGATGGACCCGTTGCCGCGGTACCAGAAGGTCTCGGCGTCGTAGCGGGCCTTGGCGAGCAGGGCGGCGGTCTCTTCGGGGGCGCCGGCGGTGCCGTAGAGGAAGAGGACGTTGTTGCGGAAGGCGTCCTTGAAGGGGCCGGAGCGAGCGGGGGACTTGAGGGCGGGGTCGGGCTCGGGGGCGTGGACCCAGGCGGGGCCGTCGCCGGCGGTGTGCTGGAAGCGGAGCCGCTCGCCCGCGGTGGAGGCGATGGCGACGCCGTCGATGGTGATGCTCAGCGGGGCATTGGCGGGGAGGGCGCCCGGGCCGGTGGTGAAGGGGGAAAGGTCCAGCGAGAGGCGTGCGACGTTGGTGGTGCTGATGGTGATGGACTTCGCGCCGGGGTCGATCGCGGCGTCGATGGTGCTCGGCTCCATCGAGCGGTCCTGGGCCTCGATGGTGACCCAGCCGCAGCGGGCGTTCACGCCGGGGCTGATGGTCATGAAGGAGATGCGGCGCTGGGCGCGGGGCTCGGGGAGGGTGTGGTGGCGGAGGAAGTCGAAGAGCGGGGGCCAGTCCACGGCGTGGTCGCCGGCCCAGTGGTTGTCGCCGGGGCGCTCGTAGTAGGCGAAGGAGGGGTGGAACCTGGCGAGGCGCTCGCGCATGGCGCGGGCGAGGGAGACGGGGACGGTGGTGTCCGCGCCGCCGTGGTAGATGTAGACGCCGGCGTGGGCGAGGTTGGGGAGCAGGAGCAGGGTGCGGCTGGCGCTGACGGCGCGGGCGAGGACCGCCTCGACGGGCGTGGGGTCGGGGTAGTCGGCCGCGCCGCCGTAATCCCAGAACTCCGGCCAGGCGGCGCAGGGGGCGATCGCGGCGAAGCGGCCGGGGAAGTGGACGCCGAGTTGCCATGTGCCGTGCCCGCCCATGGAGTGGCCGGTGAGGTAGATCCGGCGCGGGTCGGGGCGGAAGAGGTTCTCGGCGATGGCGAGGACCTCCAGGGCGTCCCAGCGGCCCCAGTCCTCCCAGTCGAAGCCGAAGGAGCGCCGGTTCGTCGGGCAGACGATCGTCGCCCACGGCTTGTGCCGGTACGCGCCCGCCTGGTTGGTCGCCTCGACGCTCGCGCCGTGAAGGGAAAGGACCAGCGAGGCCGGCGCGGCGGCCCCCTCGGGCGGGTGCGCGGGGACGACGGCGAAGTACTGCACGGAGCCGTCGATGCCACTCACGAATGTGCGGACGTGCTTCTCGGAGGGGCGGCGGACGGTGAGGGAGACGGAGGAGGTGTGCAGGATGTTCCCCTCGGCGTCGCGGAGTTCCAGCGCGACGGGGACCTGCGACCCGGCGGCGTCGGGGGCGAGGGAGGCCGCGGCGAGTTGGATGGTGAACGCCGCCTTGCGGAGCGAGAGGGGCGCCAGCGGCGGGAGGGTGGTGGTGGTCGTCGTCGCGGCGCCGCCGTCCTCCGCGTCGGGGGGAGCGGGAGCGGTGGCGGTGAGCGTGAGGCCGCGCTGCCACTGGTCGGTGGCGTTGGTGACCACCACCGCGGCGTGGAGGGGCGCCGGGGGGTTCGCCCCGTCCGCGAGGGCGTCGGGGAGGGTGCGGTCGCGGTCCTCGATGAAGACGGGGGCGGGGGGATCGACGAGCGAGGCGGTGAGCGTGCCGTGGGCGGCGCGGAAGAGGAGTTCGTTCGTCCCGGCCCGGAGGTGGATGGGGATGCGGACCAGGCCGAGGTTGTAGACGTCGCCGACGCGGGGGACGCCGTTGACGATGACGTGGCGGTGGGGCCGGGCGTCGAGGAGGGCGATGCGGTCGGCGGGGGACTCAACGGTGATGAGGGCGTAGCCGCCGTGGAGGGCGGGGTCGCGGAAGGCGCCGTTGTCGTCGGCGGTGATGGCGCGCCAGACCTTCGGGTCGCCCCCCTCGGGGGGCGTGACGGCGTCGCCGGCGGCGGGCGTCGTCCACGACCCCGTCACGATGGCGTGCTCGATCGCGTCGGTGACGGTGGGCGTGCGCGCCGCGCGGCCGACGGGCTCGATCACGAGGGCCTGCGTGAGGGGTTGGGGCTGGCTGAGCGTGAGAAGGGAGAGGAGGAGTGTGGTCAGCAGGGTCGGCATCGGGAGTCCCGGGGATGAATGAGGTGTGGAGGTGAAGAGGTGAGCAGGTGTGGAGGTGAGGGGGAGGGAGGGGGGAGGAACGCCCCCGAACCCCCTCCCGCGGGGAGGGGGGCAGAAGGGAGAGGGAGAGAGAAGGGAGTGGACGAAGGCACGGGCTGCCTCCCCCGGAGCCCGTGCCACGGTTATTCGCCATCGAGGCGGAGAAGTTCGGCGAGGGTGCAGGCTCCGATGAGGTCGGCGGGGGGATCGGGGAGGTCCAGGATCGCGGCCTCGCCGGTGCGGAGGGGGTGCGGGGGCGAGGAGGTGTGGCCGCGGGTGAGGAGGGCGACGAGGTCCTCAAGTTGCGGGTTGTGGCCGACGAGGACCAGAGGCGGGGCGGTTTCGTCGGCGGAGCGGTGGTCGTTGATGAGTTGAACGACCTGGCCGACGGGGACGCCGCACTCCAAAGCGGGCTCGATCTGGAGCGTGCATCCGAGGGCCTGCTGGAGGATGCGGGCGGTCTGCACGGCGCGGACGTAGCCGCTGGAGAGGATGAGTTCCGGCGGTGAGAGGGAGGCCTCGAGGGCGTCGGCGATGAAGCGGGCCTGCTCCTCGCCGCGGGGGCGGAGGAGCCGATCCTCGTCGCGTCCGGTGGACGCGTGCGCTTCAGCCTTGCCGTGGCGGAGGATGATCAGGCGCATGGGCGTGGACGAGGAACCGGTGGCAGGTGGAGGTGAGGGTGATCGGCGAAGGGGAGTCTACCGCGGGGGGAGATGAAGGGGATGACGGGTGCTGGTCGGGGGGAGTTGGGGATTGCGGCGCTGCGTGTGGGCCCGGCGGCGTGTCTGTAGGATGGCGGCGGGGATGGGCCGGAGGCGGATTGGAATGGCGGAGTCGGGGCACGAGGGCGGCGGGGGAAAGCGGAGCGGGGGCGTCGGCGCGGTGCGGTGGATCGGGCTGGCGGGGGGGCCGGCGGCAGCGCTGGCGGTCTACTGGCTGCTGGGGGGGATGGTGGGCGCGGGGGACGCGGGGCTGAGCGAGCCGGGGCGGCGGACCGCGGCGGTGGCGGCGCTGATGGCGTCGTGGTGGCTGACGGAGGCGCTGCCGCTGAGCGCGACGGCGCTGCTGCCGGTGGCGCTCTTCCCGCTGCTGGGGGTGGCGTCGATCGGCGCGGCGACGGCACCGTACGCCGACCGGGTGATCTTCCTGTTCATGGGCGGGTTCATCCTGGGGCTGGGGATGGAGCGGTGGGGGCTGCACCGGCGGATCGCCCTGACCACGGTGCTGCTGGTGGGGACGCGCCCGAAGGCGATGGTCTTCGGGTTCATGCTGGCGACGGTGATGATGGGGGCGTGGGTGAGCAACACGGCGACGGCCGCGATGATGACGCCGATCGCGGTGAGCGTGGTGGGGCTGGTCTTCGCGCGCCTGGGCCTGGGGGAGTTCGACCCGCACCGCGGGCGGGGCGAGACGGGGGCCAACTTCGCGACGTGCATGATGCTCGGGATCGCCTTCGCCGCGAGCATCGGCGGGATGTCCACGCTGATCGCCACGCCGCCGAACTCGGTGCTCAAGGGGACGGTCAAGGCGTTCTTCGGGCAGGACCTGGGCTTCGGGCAGTGGATGCGGCTGGGGGTGCCGATCGTGGCGATCTTCATGCCTGCGGCGTGGGCGCTGCTGGTGTACGTGGTCTACCCGGTCCGGCTGAAGGAACTGCCGGGGGGGCGGGAGATGATCCTCGACGAACTGCGAAGCCTGGGGCCGATGAGCCGCGGGGAGTGGACGGTGATGCTCGTGTTCTTCTGCACCGTCGCGGCGTGGGTGACGCACGGGCCGCTGGCGTCGTGGCTGGGGCTGTACTGGACGGACGCGGCGGGGCGGCGCGTGCCGTACCTCAGCGACGAGGGGATCGCCGTCATGGCGGCGCTGGCGCTGTTCGTGATCCCGGTGGACGCGAAGCGCCGGGTCTTCGCGATGGACTGGAAGACGGCGGAGCGGCTGCCGTGGGGGATCCTGCTGCTGTTCGGCGGCGGGATGAGCCTGGCCGCGGCGATGACGGAGTCGGGGGTGACGCACGCGATCATGGAGATGATGACGCGCGTGGGCGAGGTGCCGCCGCTGGCGCTGGTGCTCATCGTCACGACGGTGATCGTCATCCTGACGCAGCTGACCAGCAGCACGGCGGTGGCGACGGCGCTGCTGCCGGTGCTGGCGGGGGCGGGGGTGGGGCTGGGGGTGCACCCGTACCTGCTGCTGATCCCCGCGACGATGGCGATCAGTTGCTCGTTCATGCTGCCGGTGGCGACGCCGCCGAACGCGATCGTCTTCGCCTCGGGGTACGTGACGCTGCCGCAGATGGCCCGGGCGGGGCTGCTGCTGAACATCGTCGGGGTGGTGCTGATCTCGCTGTACGTGTACTACCTCGGCGGCCCGCTGCTGGGGGTGGACCTGGGCACGGTGCCGGAGTGGGCGGCGGGCGTGGAGGAGAGCGGGGGGCGGTAGCGCGGCGCTCGCGGCCGGCCGCCGGCTTGGGGAGGTCCAGGGGAATTGCCTACGATCGCCCAGCGGCGCGGGGGCGGGGCGCGGGGCGACGGGGCGAGCGACTCCCCTGACGATCGATGGAACCAGGAACACACCGGACGAGGCCGGGGGAAGTATCGGAGCCGCCGGCACCGCGCGCCGCCGGCGTGGACGCCGCCGCGGGGAACGGGACGACTCGACCGGCCGCGACGAGCGGCCGTCTCGTCGAGGCCGCGGACGGACCGCCTCATCACGATCAACGCGTGCTTCACCATTCAGCCCATGAATCCCATGTCGTAGGAAGGGGCGTGCGGGCGCTGGGGGTGCTGGTGCGCGTGGCCCTGGGCGCGGCGATCCTGGGCGGGTCGGTGCTGGTGGCGGGGGTGCTCGTGGCGAACCGGAAGCAGGCGCTGACGGCGCCGGTGGAGGAGGTGGTGCGGCGGGTGCGGGTGGTGGAGGCGTCGGCGCAGGAGGCGAGCCGGGTGGCGCGGCGGTGGGAGGGGTTCGGGACGGCGCGGGCGATGAGCCAGGCGGCGGTGGCGCCGGAGGTGACGGCGCGGGTGGTGATGCGCCCGGACCGGATCGACCCCGGGGTGGCGGTCGAGGCGGGGGAGTTGCTGCTGAAACTGGACGAGTCGGACTTCCGCGAGCGCCTCGAGTCGGCGCAGCGGGCGGCCGAGGTCCTGGCGGCGCAGTTGGAGGGGCTGGACGTCGAGGAGCGGCGCCTGGCGGAGCAGGTGGAGCAGGCGGGGGAGGCGCTGCGGCTGACGCGGTGGGAACTGGAGCGGCTCGAGGAGGCCCTCGCCGGGGCCGCGGCGAAGGAGATCGAGGTGATGCGGCTGCGCGCCTCGCTGGCGCGGCAGGAGCGGGAGCGGCTGGCGCTGCAGCAGCAACTGGACTCGGTGCCGTCGCGCCGGGCGGCGACGATGGCGGAACTGGCGGCGCGGCGGAACGACGCGGCGGTGGCGCGGCGGCAACTGGAGCGGACGGCGGTGGTCGCGCCCATCGGCGGGGTGCTGGAGACGATCGACGCGGACGTGGGGGAGTGGGTGACGGCGGGGCAGCCGGTGGCGCGCGTGGTGGACCTGCGCCGGATCGAGGTGCCGCTGCGCGTGCCGGCGTCGGCGCACGGGGCGGTGCGCGTCGGCGACGCGGCGGAGGTGCGGCCGACCAACGGCGACGGCTCGGTGTGGGAGGCGCGGGTGGCCCGGGTCTCCCCGACGGTGGACCCGGCGACGCGGACGCTGACGGTGTACCTCGAGGTGGACCAGGCGGAGGCGGCGGGGGCGGGGGTGGAGTCGCCGGCGTGGGCGGGGCTGCTGCTGCCGGGGCGGTTCGTCAGCGCGGAGGTCGTCGCCGCGGCGGGGAACGGCCGGCGGCTGATCCTCGTCCCGCGCCGGGCGGTGGCGGGGGACCGGGTGTGGGTGGCGGCGGAGGACGACGAGGGCCGGACGCGGGCGCAGCCGCGGCAGGTGCGGGTGCTGCACCACGTGGTCGGGGAGTTCCCGGCGCTGGCGGAGGGGGAGACGCAGTGGTCCGTGATCGGGGAAGGGGTGCGGGAGGGGGAGCGGGTGATCGTGACGAACCTGGACGAACTGACGGCGGGGGTGAGGGTGGAGGTGGTGGGGAGGGGGGAGTAGAGGGGAAGGGGGGAGGAGAGGCACAAAGGCGCAGAGGGACAAGGGCACAGCGTGCAGAACCAGGGATCCAAGCCAGCATCGGTGCCGCTCTCTCACGTTGTGCCTTTGCGCCTCTGCGCCTTTGTCCCTTCTTCCCGCTGAGGTCCCATGCGCTGGCTCGCCCGTTTCAGCGTCGAGAACCCCGTCGTCGTGAACCTGCTGGTGTTCACGGTGGTCGCGGCGGGGATCGTCTTCGGGCTGACGCTGCGCCGGGAGTTCTTCCCGGAGGTCCGGCCGAACATGGTGCTGGTGGCGGCGCCGTACCCGGGGGCGACGCCGGACCAGATCGAGGACTCGCTGGCGCGGAAGATCGAGGATGCGCTGCAGGACCTCAACGACGTGAAGGAGATCACCACCGTCGCGACGGAGGGGCTGGCGACGGTGACGATCGAGTTCGAGCCGGGGACGGTGGGGATCGACGAGGCGGTGGCGCGGGTGAAGCGGCGGGTCGATGCGCTGCAGGACCTGCCGCCGGAGGCCGAGCGGATCGTCGTGCGCGAACTGGAGCCGAACCTGCCGGCGATCAGCCTGTCGATCTACGGCGACATCGACGAGCGGCTGGCCAAGGAAGAAGCGCGGCGGATGCGGGACGACCTGCTGTCGCTGCCGGGGATGGGGACGGTGGTGATCAGCGGGGCGCGGGTGGACGAGATCACGGTGGAGGTGCACCCGGCCGCGCTGGTGGAGCACGGGCTGAGCATCGCGCAGGTCGCCGAGGCGGTGCGGGCGGCGATGGCGGAGGTGCCGGGGGGCGCGGTGCGGTCGTCCACGGCGAACGTGTCGATCCGCACGGTGCCGGTGGAGGAGCGGGCGGACGAGGTGCGGCGGATCGTGGTGCGCGGGGGGACGGGCGACGGGGGCCGGGCGGGGACCGGGGCGGTGCTGCGGCTGGAGGACATCGCCGACGTGCGCCTGGGGTTCGAGGACCGGGACCTGCGGACGCGGCTGAACGGCAAGCCGACGATCACGCTGACGGCGTTCAAGGTGGGGCAGCAGGACGCGGTGCTGATCGCGCAGATGGTGCGGGCGTACGCCGCGGGGCGGATGGGCGAGCCGCTGGAGCTGACGTGGCTGGAGCGGCTGCGCCGGTTGGTGCTGGGGGATGAGGGGCTGGGGCCGCGGGTGGAGGCGTACCGGCTGGGGCTGACGCGCGCCGGGGCGCCCCCGGGCGGGGTCGGCGGGAAGTTGGCGCTGCACACGGACCTGTCGCGGTTCATCACCGGGCGGCTGGAGCTGCTCAGCCGCAACGCGCTGCAGGGCGGGGCGCTGGTCTTCGTGCTGCTGCTGCTGTTCCTGAACTTCCGGGCGGCGCTGTGGGTGACGGCGGGGCTGCTGGTGGCGCTCTTCGGGACGCTGGCGTCGATGAGCCTGCTGGGGATCACCATGAACCTGCTGACGATGTTCGGCCTGATCATCGTCGTGGGGATCCTGGTGGACGACGGGATCGTGGTGGCGGAGAACATCCTGGCGCGGTACGAGGCGGGGGAGCCGGCGCTCTCCGCGGCGGTCAACGGGATGCAGGAGGTCGCCTGGCCGGTGGTCGCCACCGTGGTGACGACGATCTGCGCCTTCGGCTCGCTGCTGCTGGTGGAGGGGACGATCGGGGACCTGATGGCGGTGCTGCCGGCGGTGGTGGCGGTGGCGCTGAGCGTCTCGCTGGTGGAGGCGCTGTTCGTCCTGCCCAGCCACATGGCGCACAGCCTGAAGGCGGCGGAGGCGGCGGCCGCGGCGGGGAGCGAGGGAGGCGCGCGGGGGGGACGGGGCTCGCGGCTGCGCCGGGTGGAGGCGTGGCTGCACGAGCGGCAGATGCGGCTGGTGCAGGGGTGGCTGGCGCCGCGGTACCTGCGTCTGCTGCGGCCGGCGCTGCGGCGCCGGTACCTGACGCTGGCGATCGTGCTGGCGGTGCTGATCGTGACGGCGGGGATGGCGGCGTCGGGGCGGCCGCGGTTCGACTTCATGGGTCAGAACGACAGCGAGACGATCCAGGCGAACCTGCGGATGCCGGTGGGGACGCCGATGGAGGAGACGGACCGGATCATGCGGCGGCTGGAGGCCGCGGCGCTGGCGCAGGAGGAGGTGACCAGCGTGCTGGCGATCGTGGGGGCCCAGAGCAGCACGGACCGGGTCGAGCAGGTGGCGCAGAGCCACCTGGGGCAGATGTACATCGAACTCAAGCCCGCGGAGGATCGGGAGCGGACCAGCGACGAACTGATCGTGGCGATCCGCGAGGCCGCGGGGGACCTGACGGGGATCAAGAGCCTGCGTCTGGACTCGCTGCAGGGGGGGCCGGAGGGGCCGCCGCTGTCGCTGACCATCACCGGGGACGACCCGGCCCGGATCAGCGCGGTGGCGGAGCGGATCAAGGCGGAACTGGCGGAGTTCGAGGGGGTGTACGACGTGGCGGACGACGCCGACCGCGGGCAGCGCGAACTGCGGATCGAGCTGCTGCCGGGGGCGCGGGAACTGGGCCTGACGACGCAGAGCCTGGCGACGCAGGTGCGCGGGGCGGTCTTCGGGCTCGAGGCGCACACCTTCGCCGCCCCCGGCGAGGACGTGGACGTCCGCGTGATGCTCGACGAGCCGACGCGCCGCAGCCTGGGGGCGATCGAGCGGCTCCGGGTCTTCACGCCCGACGGGCGCGCGGTGCCGCTGGGGGAGGTGGCGAGCATCACCGAGGCGGAGAGTTACGCGACGGTGCGGCGGGTGGACCGGCGGCGGGCGGTGACGATCACGGCGGAGGTCAACAAGCAGGTCGTCAGCCCGGAGCAGGTCGCCGCGGCGATCCAGCCGACGATCCGCGAACTGGTGCGGGAGAACCCCGGGATCCACATCCGCCCCCGCGGGAGGCAGGAGCAGGTGCGCGACAGTTTCCGGTCGCTGCCGCTGGGGGTGCTCGCGGCGGTGTGCCTGATCTACGTGAACCTGGCGTGGCTGTTCCGCAGTTACACGCTGCCGGTGGCGATCCTGTGCACGGTGCCGTTCGGGGCCATCGGGATGGTGTGGGGGCACCTGGTGATGGGGTACGACATGACGATCCTGTCGCTGATCGGGTTCGTCGCGCTGGCGGGGATCGTGGTCAACGACGCGATCGTCTTCACCGAGTTCTACATGGTCCGCCGGCGGCAGGGGGAGACGGTGATGGAGGCGGCGATGGAGACGGGGCGGCAGCGCCTGCGGGCGATCCTGCTGACGACGATCACGACCGTGGGGGGGCTGGCGCCGCTGATGCTGGAGCAGAGTTTCCAGGCGCGGTTCCTGATCCCGATGGCGATCACCATCAGTTTCGGGCTGATGAGTTCGACGCTGCTGGTGCTGGTGGTGACGCCGTGCCTGCTGCTGATCGGGCACGACGTGCGCGCCCTGTGGCACCTGGCGTGGACCGGCCGGCGTCTGCCGGAGCGCGAGGCCGTCGTGCACGAGGAGATCCGCGACCTGACGCCGCTGCACCCGGAGGTCGCGCCGGAGTAGCGAGCCGGAGTGGCTTCAGATCAGGGGAGCCCCGGGCGCGAGCCCGGGGGCGGGCGTTCTTGTGCGCCCGAATGTTCAGAAGACGGAACGCGGGAGAGAGGAAGACAGAGGCAGGAACGCAGAGGCCGCGGAGGAAGCAGAGGGACGCAGAGGGGGAAAGACTGGATTGGAGAAGAGAGTGCGGGGCCAGCGGGCGGCGGCGGAGGAGGAGCGAGGCTTCTGCGTTCGGGTGATCCGGCGCCGTTGCTCGCGCCGGCGCGGTTGATTCGCCCCCCCCCGAGCCCTGCTCCTCGTCTTCTCTGCGTTCCTCTGTGCTCTCTGCGGCCTCTGCGTTCCTGTCTTCTTCTTTTCCACGCTTGTCCTGTTTCCCCCGCGTCCGCCTTTGAACCTGGGTTCCCACGGGAACTTCCACCCCGAGTTTGCGCTCGGGGCTCCCTTTCTGGGGATGGTCGTGGGGGGTGTCAGCGGGTGAGCAGGACGACGACGTGGGCCTCGACGGCGCGGCCCTCGCCGAGGGCGTCAACGCCCTCGTGGGTCTTGCCCTTGACGTTGACGCGGTCGATGCCGACGCCCAGCAGCGCGGCGAGGTTGGCGCGGATGGCCTCTTTCGCGGGGCTGAGTTTGGGGCGCTCCAGGACCACGGTGGCGTCGAGGTTGGCGACGCTCCAGCCGGCCTCGGCGACGCGCCTCGCGGCCTCGGCGACGAAGTCGCGCGAGGCGCGGCCGGCGTTCTCCGGGGCGTGGTCGGGGAAGAGTTGGCCGATGTCCGGCAGCCCCAGGGCCCCCAGCAGGGCATCGGTCACCGCGTGCAGCAGCACGTCCCCGTCCGAGTGGGCGAGGACGCCCATGCTCCCCCCGCCGACGCCGGGGCCCTCGATCGGAACCCCGCCGATCACCAGCGGCCGCACGGGCCGGCCGGCCTGCTCGCCGATGGACATCGGCGCGAGGCGGTGCAGGTCGTAGCCGTGGCCGATCCGCAGGGTGACGTTCGCGGGTGCGCCGGAGGATGGGGGAGCGGGGGAGTTGGAGGGGGCGTCCATCGTCGTCTCCGGGTCGGGGGATTGAGGCGGGGATGAGGCGGCGTTGAGGCGTTGAGTGGAACCACCTGAACAGGGTGTGCGAGGTTGGATGAACGGAGAGCGAGGGGGAGGCGCAGGTCACGCCGCGTTCACGTTGTGACGATAGACTGCTACCGGGTGATGGGACCGGCTGGGCGTCGGCCCGGGCGGGAGATGTCAGGATTGGTGGATGGAGAGCCGGGGGGCAAGGACCGAATCAAGGACGAGCGGCCGCGGGCGGGGGAGCCCGTGCTCGCCGAAGACCGCCGGAGACAGAGCATGCCAGCAGCCGTCAACGAAGATCGCCGCGTCCGCCGTCTTGCCGCCGTCGCCGCGGTTGCCGCGCTCGCGGCGGGGGTGGTGGGGGGTGTGGGGGGGTGCTACTACCCCGGCGGGCCGGGTTTCTCGGTGGACCGGTTCACGTATGAATCCACGACGTGGCAGCCGTGGACGGTGACGCTGGAGGACACGCGGACGGGGCAGGTCTTCTGGTCGATCGAGGTGCCCGTGGGGTACCAGTTGGTGATCGACTTCGACGAGGGGCCGGTGGGGACGGCGGATGAGTTCACGCCGGACATCATGAAGTGGGAGATCATGCCGATCGGGCGCCGGTACGGGCACCTGGACAACACGATGCGGGTCCCGCCGGCGAGCGCGCGGCTGCTGGTGCCGACGCTGCGCCGGGTCCCGGAACTGCCCGAGGACATGGTCGCGGCCCAGGGCGGGCCTGCGCCGGTGCGGGTCATCAACCCGGAGGGGCGCGGGTCGGGGTCGCCGGCGGCGGGCGGCGGCGGGCAGTAGACCGTTCGTCCGGGCTTTTGGTCGGCCGTTGGCGTACGGCATCTCACGCCGTATGCTGGGGTTATGACCACCACGGCGGCCATGGGACGGGGCGGGGGCAGGGCGTTCACGCTGATCGAACTGCTGGTGGTCGTCGCGGTGATGGCGATCCTGGTGGGGATCCTGCTGCCGGCGCTGGCCAAGGCGAGGGCGGCGTCGCGGGCGACGGTGTGCCTGTCGAACCAGCGGCAGATCGGGGCGGCGCTGCTGATGTACGCGGAGATGTACCGCGAGATGATCCCGCGCGAGGGGGTGGTGCCGGTGGGGGGCAACCCCCCGCGGCCGCGGCGGGCGCAGCTCCCGTGGCCGGTGGCGCTGCGGTACATCCTGGACGACCGGGTCGCGCCGGTGCTGGACCCCAACGACTTCCAGAGCGACCCCAACGACCTGTTCGCGGGGGCGTGGTACTACCGCTGCCCGGCGCGGCCGCCGGACAAGCACAACATCCACTACGTGAACAACGGGTTCTACTTTATCGCCCCCGGGGTGGTGCACCCGAACTCGAACATGCGCAAGCGCATGACGAGCATGAGCAAGATGCTCTTCCCGGCCAGGACGATCTATCTGACGGACTTCCGGGACGACCAGGAGAACCAGCTCTACAGCGAGGCGATCGCCAGCGGGCCGTACGACCTGTACCTGGCGCAGTTTTATGACGTGTGGTCGTGGCCGCAGGTGCGCGACAGGGACCCGCAGATCCGCATCGCGCCGCGCCGGCACGGGCAGGGGGCCAACGCGCTGTACCTCGACGGCCACGCGGCGTCGGCGCGGGCGGACTTCCTGACGACGCTGAAGAACTGGGACGACGGGGACTACACGAAGCAGGCGATCAACGAGTGAGGGGCCCGCGCCGCCCTCGCGTTCGACGTTGGGCGGAGAGGGAGGGGCGAGTGGGAACGAAAGGCTCCGGGCCGGCGCTCGGGGCTCCCTTTGTGTGAATCATTTTTGTGTGAATAGGTTCTGGGGGGGGCGGTCAGGCGACGGCTTCGACGGGGTCGTCGGTCTGGGCGGGGTCGTCCTCGGCCGCGGCGCGGCGGCGGGGCGGCGTGTCGGCGTCGGGGGACATGACGAGCTGGTCGGCGACGGGGGCTTCGGCGAGGGGGCGGCCCTGCTCGTCGGTAAGCGGGCGGCCGTCGAGGGTCTTGATGACCTGGACGGGGTGGGCCTTCTCGTGCTCGGCGAGGGCGGCCTCGAGCCTGGCGCGCGTGGCCTCGTCGAGTTCGGTCCACTTGCCGCGGCCCTTGCACCTGGGGTAGCGCGAGCACCCCAGCCACGGCCCGCGGAGGCCGGAGCGGAGGTTCAGCGGCGACCCGCAGGTCTTGCACGTCAGGTCGGTGACCAGCGGGGGCTGGCTGGGGGCCTTGACCTTGCCCTTCTTGTCGATGTTGAGGATCCCCGTGCAGGGGTTCTCCTTGTCGCCGTAGCGGGCGCAGCCGAGGAAGACGCCGAAGCGGCCGGTGCGTCTGGTCATCGGGCCGCCGCAGACGGGGCAGGCGACGTTGACGGTCTCGGCCGCGGGGCGGGGGCGGCCCTCGCGGTCAACGGGCGAGGCGTAGGTGCACTCGGGGTATCGCGAGCAGGAGAGGAAGCGGCCGTTCTTGCCGAAGCGGTAGACCAGGTCGCCGCCGCACTTCTCGCAGCGGTACTCCTTCGGCGCCGGGACGACCTCGGCCTTGGCGTGGCTGAGGTTCTCCATGGCGTGGTCGAGCTGGTCCTTGAAGGGGCCGTAGAAGTCGCTGAGCATCTGCACCCAGTCGAGGTGCTCCTCCTCGATCTTGTCGAGGTCCTGCTCCATCTCGCGGGTGTAGCCGACGTCCATGATCTGCGGGAACGCCTCGACGAGTTTGTCGGTGACGATCTCGCCCAGGTCGGTGGCGTAGAAGCGGCGGTCGACCTGCTCGACGTACTTGCGCTCCTGGATGACGGAGATGATGGAGGCGTAGGTGGAGGGCCGGCCGATCCCCTCGGCCTCGAGGGTCTTGATGAGCGAGGCCTCGGTGTACCGCGGCGGGGGGGAGGTGAAGCGCTGGCGGGGCTCGATGGCGAAGGGGGCCAGCGGCTGGGACTCCGTCAGCGGGGGGAGGGTCTGCTCGTCGGCCGCGGTGGGGACGCCGGTGACCCTGTAGAACCCGTCGAAGGCGAGGACGCGGCCGGTGGCGCGGAAGGTGAGTTCGCCGAAGGGGTTGCCGGGGCGGCCGCCGGTGATGGTCACGGCGGTGGAGTCCCACTGGGCGGGGGGCATCTGGCAGGCGATGAAGCGATCCCAGATGAGGGAGTAGAGGCGGAACTGGTCGGGGCTGAGGGCGCCGCGGACGCGCGAGGGGGGGAAGTCGAGGCTGGTGGGGCGGATGGCCTCGTGGGCTTCCTGCGCGGCCTTGTTGCTGGAGGTGAAGAAGTTGGGCTTCTCGGGGAGGTAGCGGTCGCCGAAGTTGCGCGCGATGTAGTCGCGGACCATGCTCAGGGCCGCGCCGGAGAGGTGCGTCGAGTCGGTGCGCATGTAGGTGATCAGGCCGACGGGCCCCTCGCCGGGGATGTCGATCCCCTCGTAGAGCTGCTGGGCGGCGCGCATCGTCCGCTGGGCGCCGAAGCCGAGCCGGCTGGAGGCGGCCTGCTGGAGGGTGCTGGTGATGAAGGGGGCGGGGGGGCGGACGCTGGTCCGCCTGGTCTCGATCCCGGTGACGCGGTAGGGGACGGAGGGGTCAACGCGGCCCGAGACGGTGCGGAGCCAGCGGGCCGGGCCCTTGGCCTCCTCGTCGGGTTCGATGCTGTTCTCGATCCCGGTCAGGCCCGCGGCCTCGGCGATGCGGCCGATGCGGGCGGTGATCTCGTCGCGCTCGCCGTCGCCGGGGATGGGCTTGGCGGGGTCGCGGCGGAGTTCGAACTTCTCGCCGGCGATCTCGACGAGTTCGGCGCGGATGCCGCCGTGCTCGGCGAGCCAGGCGTTGAGGGCCTTCTGGGTGGGCGGGGCGCCGTTGTCGTCCTTCTGGGCGACGGCGCGGGCCCAGGCTTCGGCGAGGCCGGGGGCCTTGGCGAGGTCCGGGGTGAAGTTGGCGTGGACCTGCCAGTACTCCTCGGGGATGAAGGCGCGGATCTCGCGCTCGCGCTCGACGATGAGGCGGACGGCGACGCTCTGGACGCGTCCCGCGCTCAGGCCGCGGGCGACCTTCTTCCAGAGCATCGGGGAGACCTGGTAGCCGACGATGCGGTCGAGGATGCGCCGCGCCTGCTGGGCGTTGACGCGATCCATGTTGATGGGATGCGGGTTCTGGAAGGCGCGCTGGATCTCGTCCTTGGTGATGGCGGAGAAGATGACGCGCCGGGCCCTGGCGGGGTCGATGCCCAGTTCCTCGGCGAGGTGCCAGGCGATCGCCTCCCCCTCCCGGTCGAGGTCGGTGGCGAACCAGACGGCCTCGGCCTGCTTGGCGGCGCGCTTCAGTTCGGTGATGGTCCTGGTCTTGCCGGGGAGGACCTCGTAGGTGGGGCGGAAGCGCTTCTCGAGGTCCACGCCGGGGACGGGGGCCTTGACGCCCTTGGGGTTTTTGCTGGGCAGGTCGCGGACGTGGCCGACGCTGGCGAGGACGACGTAGTTCGGGCCGAGGTACTTATTGATGGTTTTGGCCTTGGAGGGGGACTCGACGATGACGAGCTGCTTGCCGGCGACGAACCGGCCGGCGACGCCCGCGCCGCGGTCGCCCCGCGCGCCCCTGCTCGCGGCGGCCTTCGTGCCGTTGCCGCCGGCGGATGCCCGGCCGCGCTTCGTCCCCGCTGCCCCTGATTTGCTCGTCGATTTCGCCATGGTGTGTGTGTCTCCCGCCGCCCCCGAAGAATGTCCGAACAAAAGTCTATCCCGCCGCGGCCCTGTCGGGAGGGTGCCGGATCGGTAGATGTCCCCCCCGGCACTTGTCAAGCGGATCCTTTGGCGGGCGCCGGGCGCCGGGGGTATGCCAAGTGTCGGTCAGCGGACCGTCCGACTGGACTCAGCCGCCCGGGTTCCCGGACGTGCCGGCGCGTGGGTCGTGGCTCGTAAAGACCTGTTGCAACACAATTTGCGCGTGTTCGCGCACGGCGCCGGCGTTGGCCTCGTTCATCGGGATCCAGACCGAGCCGGGCGTGGCCCGGAGGCGGCGGAGCCAGGTCCTCTGGTTCTTCGCAAACCGTCGGGTTTCGATTTTGATGGATTCGACGGCTTCTTCCAGGCGTGCCGGGGTCTGCGGGCCGCGGAGGTAGGCCAGGAGCTGCTTGTAGCCGAGCGCCTCGGCGGCCTGGGGGCCGAGGCGGCCGGACTCGAAGAGGGCGCGGGTCTCTTCGAGCAGGCCGCGGGCCATCATGGCGCGGACGCGGGCGTTGATGCGCCGGTTGAGGGCGGGGACGTCCCAGTCGAGGCCGATGAGGACGCAGTCGGTGCGTCCGCGGCCGGAGTCCCACTGGCGCTGGTGCTCGCTGATGGGGCGGCCGGTGAGGCGGTAGACCTCCAGGGCGCGGATGGTGCGGCGGATGTCGTTGGGGTGGATGCGGGCCGCGGCGGCGGGATCGATCTCCTCGAGGAGCCGGCGGCGGGCGAGGGGGTCCATGGCGCCGAGTTCCTCGCGGAGGGCGGGGTCGGCGGGGGGGCCTTCGAAGAGGCCGTCGAGGAAGGCCTTGATGTAGAGGTGGGTGCCGCCGACGACGATGGGGACCCCTCCCTTTTCGCCGCGGGCCTTGATGTCGGCGATGGCGCGTTCGGCGAGGTCGAGCCAGCGGTCAACGGTGAAGGAGTCGGTGGGTTCGACGACGTCGATGAGGTGGTGGGGGATGCCGCGGCGCTCGTCGATGGTGGGCTTGGCGGAGCCGATGTCGAGGCCGCGGTAGACCTGGATGGAGTCGGCGGTGACGATCTCGGCGGGGATGCCGTGCTGGTCGCGCAGCGCGAGGGCGACCTCGACGGCGAGGTCGGACTTGCCGCCGGCGGTGGGGCCGACGATGACCGGGAAGCGTGGGGGCATTCCTTCTTTCACGACGGAGTTTCACGACGGAGGGCACGGAGGGGCACGGAGCGGTTGGGGACAGACGCACGTGCTCGTTGCATGCTTTGGTCCAGCAGGATTGGGTTTGAAGAGAGGTGAGCGGGGGCGTGGGAGCGCCGGGGCGCTGCGGGTGGGCGGGGGCTTTCCTGTTCTGAAACCCTGCTTTGAATCTTTTCCGTGCCTGCTCCGCGCTCTCCGTGACTCCGTGGTGAACCTCTTCTTCTAGACGTTCGCCGGCCGCACTCCCTCGCCCTCGAGCACGAAGCGCCGGTCCGCGTAGAGCTTCTCGAAGCGTTCGGTCACGGGGTCCTCGCTGGGGAGTTTCTCGGCGATGGCGACGAGGAGGTCCACGAGGCCGTGGAAGTCGGCGAGGGAGATGAACTCGCGGGCGGCGCGGGGGGGGCCGAGTTTGTCCCGGTCGTACGTGCCGGCCTGGAGTTCGGCGAGGTGGGGCATGTTGTGGTAGTTGCCCAGGGGGAGGCAGAGGCAGGTGGCCTGGTAGCCGTAGGCGCAGAAGACGCTCGCCTCGCACGCGCCGCCGGCCATGAGTTTGCGCTGCCAGGGGCGGGTTTCTGACTTGGCGATGTCGGCCGCGGTCTGGGAGGCGATGGGCTGGGCGGGGCGCTTGAAGGTCTCCTCGGCGCGGCGGGCGCAGGCGGCGGTGAGGCGCGGGTCGAAGATGCTCATGCGGTCGCCGACGCGGACGATGGGGCCGCCGCCGACGGGGGAGTCGTCGAAGGCTCGCGAGTTCTCCAGGGCGACGACGCGGGCGTCCCTGGGCATGGTGCCGAGTTTGCATGCGCCGATGGCGCCGATGAAGCCGATCTCCTCGGAGCGGGTGAACAGGAGCGACGTGTGGGTGACGGGCTCGCCCGCGGCGGCCTTCTCGCGGAGGAGGTCCATGGCGCACAGGGCCGCGGCGACGGCGGCGAGGTCGTCGCAGGCGGGGGTGTGGAGGTTGCCATCGATGACCTCCGCGGCGGGGAGGTCCCAGGCGGCGACGTCGCCGACGGCGGCGCCGTCGGTGGTGTCGAACTCGGCGAGGTAGTGCTTGAAGGGGGCGCCGGGGGCGGAGGGGAGGGCCCCGGTGAGCGTGCCGCGGATGCGCCGGTCGTCGCGGGTGAAGAGGGCGACGGGGGCGTTCTCGAAGAAGACGTCCATGACGCCGCCGCGGAAGGAGAGTTCGGCGGTGCCGGGGCCGACGATGCGCTCGAGGACGAAGGCGGGGTGGTCGAGGTGGGCGGTGATGAACAGGGGCTTCTGGTGGCGGGGCTCGCCGCCGGCGAGGCCGGGGTCGGGGGGCGCGCCGTTGCGGAACGAGACGATGAGGTTGCCCGCGGCGTCGTCGGTCAGGTGGAGTTGCGGGCGTTCGCGCACCCAGCGTCGGATCCAGTCGGCGACGCGCCACTCGCGCCCCGCGGCGGTGGGGAGTTGGGTGATCTCGGTGAGCCAGGCGAGGTGGTGGGGACGGTGATGGAGGGTGGTTGGCATGGAAAGGGATGGTAGAGGCGGTTTCCGCGGGTGCTCTGGATGGAGACGCCCGTAGCGGCGGCGTGGGTCAGGTCTGGCGCCCCCTGCGCCGGGGCGGCAGCCTTTCTGTATGGACCCCTCACAGCAGCCGGTCCCGGTCCCGCTCACGCGCGAGCCGCGGCGGTTTGTCGAGGAGCAGGTGCGGTCCGGCCGGTTCTCGTCGGCCGCGGAGGTGCTGCTGGGGGTGCTGCGGGTGCTGCAGGAGCAGGAGGCGTTCATCGACGCCAACCGGGAGGGAGATCCGGCGGATGATCGAGGAGGGGGCGGCGGAGGAGGAGCGGGGGGAACTGCTCGACGGCGAGGCGGTGATGGAGCAATGGCGGCAGCGGGACGCCGCTGACCCAGGGCTCCGCCGGCCCCCCCAAGCGCCGGGTGCGCCCTGGGCTACCTTCTGGCGCCGCTTCGCGGCTCAGGGCTCACGAAGGGGAGGAACTCGGGAGGTAGAAGAGGTGGCGGTGCGTGGGCACACGTGCTTGTGTGCGCACAGGCATGTCGCCTGATTGAGCCACCCGGTTGAGTCGCCCGATTCAGTTGGCCGATTGCGGCGCCGCGATCGGGCGTGGCGGGGGGAGGGGGCGGGTCAGTTGGGCTTCGGCTCTGGCCTGGTGGCGGCGCCGCCGAGCATGGTCTGGGCGATGGCGGCCTTGAGCGAGTTGCGGGTTTTGACGGTGCCGTGCATGCGCTTGGGGGGGAGTTTGGTGGGGACGAGGCCGCCGGGGAACTTGTTGGGGTCGGCCGCGGCGGGGGTGGGGAGGGCGGCGGGGGCGGCGAAGCGGTTGAAGCTCTCGGCGATCTTGGCCCGCTTCTCGTCGAGTTGCTGGGAGACGAGCACGTCCTCGGGGATTGGGCCGGGCTCGAAGTCGGGGTAGTGGAGTTTGGGGATCTCGGCGTTGATGAGGAGTTCGATCTGGGTCAGGAGTTTGCCCTCCTCGGGGGTGACGAAGCTCCAGGCGACGCCGTGGCGGCCGGCGCGGGCGGTGCGGCCGATGCGGTGGACGTAGAGGTCGGGGTCCTCGGGGAGGTCGTAGTTGATGACGTGGGTGATCCCCTCGACGTCCAGGCCGCGGCTGGCCAGGTCGGAGGCGATGAGCACGGAGAGGGCGCCCTTGCGGAGGGTGGCGATGACCTTGTTCCGCGAGGACTGGTACATGTCGCCGTGGATGGCGTGGACGTCGATGCCCTTGGAGCGGAGGTACTTGGCGACGTCGTCCACGGTGCGCTTCATCTTGCAGAAGACGACGGTCAGTTCCGGGTCCTCGTGCTTGAGGAGGTGGAGGAGGAGGCGCTTCTTGTCCCAGCGGGCGACGGGGAGGTGGAACTGGCGGACGCGGGAGACGGTGAGGGAGCCGGTGGTGGCGACGGTCTTGTGGACGTCCCTGGCGTGGGAGCGTGCGAGGGACTCGATCTCGGGGCTGATGGTGGCGCTGACGAAGATGGTCTGCCGGCCGCCGCCGCCCTCCTCCTTGGGCCCGGGGGCGGGGCAGGCGCGGAGGATCTTGCGGATGTCGTCGCGGAAGCCGATGTCGAGCATGCGGTCCACTTCGTCGAGGACGACGGCGCGGACGTTGCGGTAGTGGATCAGGCCTCGCTGGGCCATGTCCATGATGCGGCCGGGGGTGGCGACGATGATCTCGGGGCCTTTCTCGAGCTTCTTCGCCTGCACCCGCACGGCCTGTCCGCCGAAGAGGGCGGAGGTCCGGATGGGGGTGTACTTGGCGAAGTTGGTCATGTCGGTGGCGACCTGGATGGCCAGTTCGCGGGTGGGGACCAGGATGATGGTCTGGAACTCGACGCCCTTGTCGGCCATGTGGATGAGGGGGAGGCCGAAGGAGGCGGTCTTGCCGGTGCCGGTCTTGGCCTGGCCGAGGACGTCCTTCCCGGTGAGGATGAGCGGGATGAGCTGGGCCTGGATGGTGGTGGGCTTCTCGAAGCCGAGTTCCTTGACGGCCTTGAGGACGCTGGAGCGCAGGCCGAGGCTCTCGAAGGTGGCGTCGGCGGCGAAGATGTCGTCCGGGGCGTCGGGGCCGGCGGGCTTCAAGGGGGCGCCGGGGGCGAGCCCGGGCTCGAGTTCCGTGGTGGGCTCGGGTTCGATGTGCTTCTGGATGTCGGCCTTCCTGGTCTTCGTCTTCTTGAGGGACTTCTCGGCGCTCATAGGGATAGGTGGGGCGGGCTGGATCGGGGCATGCGCCGGCGGGGCTCGGCCGCGGCGGCGCTGGAACGCGGGCGCCCTGATTGCGTGCCCGCTGGGGACGAAGGTGTCCCGAATGTCGGTTTCAGGCGCTCGGTCGGCGCCGGTACGATGGGGCCGGCGCTCGGCCGGGCACGATTGATCGTAGGAATCGGGCCCGGTCGATACAAGGAAGGGGTGCGGGGGCCGGTGCGCCCCGCGCCGGGGGAGATGAGCACCGCCCCGCGCTCCCGGATGGGAGCGCCGGCCCGGCGCCGGTCGCCGGCCAGATGCGAAGGAACCCGTTGTGCCCAGCAGCCGCCTCGAGATCGACCTGCGTGCCGTGGACCACAACATCCGGACGATCCGCGGGGTGGTGAGCCCGTCGAGCGCGGCGGCCCCGGCGGGGAAGGCGCACTCGGTGGGGATCTGCGCCGTGCTGAAGCAGGACGCGTACGGCCTGGGGGCGGTGCGGCTGGCCAAGCGCGCGACGGCGGGGCAGGGGCCGGGGGGCGGGGTGGAACTGCTGGCGGTCTTCGCGGCCGATGAGGCGCGGGAACTGGCGGAGGCGAACGTGACGGCGCCGGTGCTGGTCCTGGCGCCGGTGCGGGAGATCGACCGGACGGACGCGCTGTACCGGACCGCGGCGGCGGGGCGGCTGCACGTGGCGCTGCACGACGAGGGGCAACTGGACTCGCTGGCGCAGATCGCCAGCCGGCTGGGGGTGACGCTGGCGGCGCACGTCTTCCTGGACACGGGGATGGGGCGCGGGGGGGCGCTGCCGTCGGAGGCGGCGAGGCTGGTGGGGCGGCTGGCTGGGGGCGGGACGGCCGGGGGGCGGGTGGCGCTGGCGGGGGTGATGACGCACTTCTCCAGCGCGGACAGCGACGCGGA
>ERZ777003.2049-NODE-2049-length-25850-cov-5.260167_pt1 | contig 25850 bp, 22 predicted proteins | sample MGYA00374956_ERZ777003 | MGnify/ENA primary metagenome ERZ777003 (study PRJEB29302, sample SAMN06268252) | bioreactor metagenome | isolation source: Joint BioEnergy Institute, California, USA | place: USA:Joint BioEnergy Institute, California, USA | collected... | reverse complement strand
AGTCAGGCGGGCGGCTCCGGTCATGCGCCCACCCCCATACACCAGCACGTGTCCCCGTGCGTACTTGTGGTCGGAGGCCTGCGGCCAGGGATACATCGCGCCCCACATCACCGGATCATTCTCGTAACACTGTGCGGGAATCTGTTCAAGCACCGCCGCCGGAATCCCGATATCCACCAGTTCGACCGTTCCGCACAGGGTCTTGCCCGGCAAGAGCAGGTGCCCGGGCTTCTTGCGAAAAAACGTGACGGTGAGATCGGCGCGCACAGCGATTCCTGGCGTCTGTCCACTGGATCCATCGACGCCGCTTGGCACGTCGACCGCGCAGACGGGAACATCGCGGCGGTTGATCGCTTCCATCATCGCGGCAGCGTCCCCTTCGGGCGGACGAACCAGCCCTGCTCCAAAAATGGCGTCAACCACCAGCTCGCAACCTTCCAGCACGCGCGGCTCGAATGACACCCGATCGCCATGCCACAGCGCGGCGTGATGCCGCGCGTCCGCCGTTCTTGGCTCACCCCCCAGACCAGCCACCCGCACCTGCCAGCCAGCCTCGGCCAGGTGCCGCGCAATGACATAGCCGTCACCACCATTGTTGCCCGGACCGCACAGGACAACAGCGCACCGCGGTGCCCATCGCTGCATGATGGCCCGGGCAACTGCGCGTCCAGCGTTCTCCATGAGTTGGATACCCGAAACTCCCGAAGCAATGGCCGCCGCATCGGCTTGCGCCATTTGGCGGGTATCCAGCAGTACGGTGTCGGTAAGCCACATATCAATCAATCTTGACGGGTTGCTGCGGCGTTTGCGCCCCTGTGTCGGCGTCGGTGCCAGCCACCTGCTTGAGCAGCACGAGAATGCGCTGCCCGGGCCGCCCGTCTTCGGACAGGCCGAGTCGACGCTGTTCACTGCGGATGGCGTCGCGCGTGCGCGTGCCCGGGATGCCATCCGGAGTGCCGACGTCGTATCCACGCGTCGCCAGCAGTGCCTGAAGTTCGCGAATCTGGGCACGTGACAGCCCAGGATCGTCGGTGGGCCAGGGGGTGGCAAGACCCGCCTCCCCCTTCAGCCGGTTGATCAACAATGACACCGCAAGGGCATACTTTTCCGAGCGGTTGTAGTGCAGAATGGCGTCGAAGTTGCCCGTAGCCAGAAACACGGGCCCCCGGCTGCCCGTGGGCGCGAACAGGTACGCCCGCTCTTGGGCAAGGGCCTGATGAGCAGACTCACTCGCGCTCCCAGGATCCACAGTCAACGCCCCTCCTCCGGGACGACGCAGGCCGGCGCCCTCCCACTCGGCCAGCGTGCGCACGTCCCCCCTGCCCGCGTGAAGCCTGTCAGCAGGTATTCTTAGGCTTGCCGCCAGGCGGGGCGGGAGCTCGACTTCGATCACAGCGGGCACGCCTGCTTTCCAGCGCGTTCCTCGCTTCTTCAGGTGATTCGCACTCGACGCCAGGGCGTCCGGCAAGGACGCGTAGAGGTCGATGCGTCCGTCACCGTCACCATCGACCGCCAGTTCGTAGAAGGATGTCGGAATGAACTGTGTCATGCCAAACGCCCCGCTCCATGAACCAACGAACGATTCGCGCGTCACCACGCCGTCGCGCAGCAGTCGCAGCGATGCAAACACATTGCTGACCCACAATGGCCGCCGCTCCAGGCACGCCCGCGTGAGCCAGGCATTGAGTACATCGGTGCGGCCCAGCACTTTGCCATAATTGGTTTCGATCCCGAAGATGGCGACCAGCGCGGCGGCGTCCGTATCGAAACGCGATTCGATCGCGGCCAGTTCCGCTGGATACTGCGCGAGGATGGCCCGCCCGTCCGCGATACGCTCGTCATCCACGGTTTTCGCGATGTAGTCCCACCAGAACTCCTCGGACTCGGGCTGGCGACGTGCCGCCCGTGCTGTCGTCTCAAGCAGTTCGACGTTGCTCGCCAGCCGATCGAAATCAGCTGTCGGCAACCCGTGGCTGGGCGCTTGCGTGCGCAGCTCGTCAAGGCACGCCTGAAGCCGGGGCTGGATCGCCTGACCCTCGCCCTGAACGGCGAGTGGCGCGAAGCAGAATGCGAGGGCCGCGAACACGCCATACCCGCGGCCCCGCAGACCCGCAGGCTGAGGTACTGGGCTGCGCGTCTGGACCGGGCCCGACATCGCTTCGCCCTCTGCAAGCCCGGAGACGTCGTGAGAACCTTTGATCATGCCATCACGACGCCGCTTCCACCGACTCACGGGCAGGCTCAAGCGCGTTGGCCACGGCATCATCCACGGTTTCGAGCCAGATGAACTCGAGCTGGTTGCGCGCATCTTCCGGTATCTCGTCGTAGTCCGGCCGGTTACGTGCAGGCAGCATCACCCGCTTCAACCCGGCACGCGCCGCCGCCACCACCTTCTCCTTGATTCCGCCCACGGGCAGCACCAGCCCGCGCAGGCTGATTTCACCGGTCATGGCCGTGTCGTTGCGCACGGTCCGCCCAGTGAGAATGGACACCAGGGCGATGAACATGGCAACCCCCGCGCTAGGCCCGTCCTTCGGGGTTGCACCGGCAGGCACGTGCACGTGCAGGTCGTTCTGCTCGAACATTTCACGCGCAATGCCCAGTGTGTCTGCACGCGACTTGACCAGGCTGAGCGCAGCGAGCGCACTTTCGCGCATGACATCGCCCAGCTGTCCGGTAAGCTGCAGGCCACCCTTGCCCGGGGTGCGCGCCGCTTCGATGAAAAGGATGTCGCCTCCCACCGGCGTCCACGCAAGCCCGGTCGCCACGCCGGGCACGCTCACGCGCATCGCTACCTCGTCTTCGAAGCGCGGTGCACCCAGGATGCCTTGCAGGTCATCACGGGTGATGCGGGCGGATTGCGCCCTGCCCTCGGCAATGCCTACCGCGACATGCCGGAACACCCGGGTGATCTCGCGCTCGAGATTGCGCACGCCCGACTCGCGCGTGTAGTGGCGGATGATGGCCATCAGCGCGGCATCGTCGATGTCTACCTGCGCTTCGGAGAGACCGTTTGCGGCCCGCGCGCGTGGCACGAGATAGCGCCGCGCGATTTCCAGCTTTTCATTGTCGGTGTAACTCGACAGCGGGATGATCTCCATGCGGTCGCGCAGCGGGCCCGGGATGTTCTCCAGCACGTTGGCCGTGGCGATGAACACCACGTGCGAGAGGTCGAACGGCACCGCCAGGTAATTGTCGCGGAACGAATGATTCTGCTCCGGATCGAGGACTTCGAGCATCGCGGCAGCCGGGTCACCATGCACGCCCGCGCCCAGTTTGTCGATCTCGTCGAGCATCATCACGCAGTCGCGTGAGCCGGCCTTGCGAATTCCCTGGATGATGTTACCCGGCAAGGCTCCCACGTAGGTACGCCGGTGCCCGCGGATCTCGGCTTCATCGTGCACCCCGCCCAGGCTGACTCGCACGAACTTGCGCCCCATGGCACGCGCGATCGACTGCCCAAGCGAGGTCTTCCCAACCCCGGGTGGGCCCACAAAACAGAGAATAGGTGCCTTGCCCTGGGGAGCCAGCTTCAATACGGCCAGGTACTCGATGATACGCCGCTTGATCTTGTCCAGACCATAGTGGTCTTCGTCGAGAACGCGCCGCGCCTGCTCGATATCGATGGCCGGAGGGTCCGGCAAGGACCACGGCAGCTCGATCAGCCACTCGAGATAGCTACGGATCATGCCGTGCTCCATGGAGGCGTCGGGCGTCCGCTCGAATCGCCGCAGCTCCTTGCGCGCAGCCTGCTCCACTTCTTCCGGCATCCTGGCTTTCGTGATCGCCTCAGACAACTCCTCGATTTCCCGTGCCTTGCCGTCGTCCTCGCCCAGCTGGCGCTGGATCGCCGCCAGCTGTTCACGCAACAGGGCCTCGCGCTGGCGCTCATCGAAGGCTGCCTTGGTCTGCTGCCCAATCTCGTGTGACAGACGCAATACATTGAGGCGCTTCTCCAGCAGATTCGACACCTTCTGCATGCGCGCGAGAAGACCGGTGGTCTCGAGCAGATCCTGCCGCTCGGCAGGCGTGGCGTCCATGTAGGCGGCGATCAAGTCCGCAAGGGCCGAAGGCGAGCTGGCGGCATTCACCGCAGCCGCAAGCTCCTGCGGTGCGTTCGGAATAAGGCGCAGTGCTTCCAGCGCCTGGTTCTTCATGTAAAGGAAGCGCGCCTGGATTTCTGTGTCTTCAGGGTTCTCGGTTTCTTCGATGCGCTCGACGCGCGCCACGAAGTAGGGTCGCTCGCGCACGAAGTGCTTGACGCGGAAACGCTGCTCTCCCTGACAGACCATCTGATGCGAGCCGTCAGGTGCCGTAATGTACCGAAGAATATTGCTGACCACCCCGATGCGGTGGAGATCCAGCGCGGTAACATTGTCCTGCTCGGGATCACGCTGCTTGAGAATGCCCACCGGTCTGCCATGCCGCAGGGCCTCCTGCACCGCCGCGATCGCCTGGGGCTGGGTCAGTACTGCGGGCATGACGACGCCCGGGAACAGTACCATGTTGCGCATGGGAACGATGAGCAGATCCTCATCGCCTGCATCGGTGCCCGTCACGGATTCACCACCGGCAGACGGTCCATCCTGCAGCGACACACTGCTGACGCTGCCGTCGGGGGCACTGACGGACATCGACAGCGCTGTCTGGCCAGAAGTGGGCGCTGCCGTACCGACCGGGTCCGAATGCCCGGCGGCGCCCGCCCGATGCATGCCCTCGGCGGGGGCGAGCCGGAACGCCTCCAGGGGATTCGATCTTGAAAGCTGCGTCATTTCCCCTCCTTCACGCGTTCTTCTTGCGCAAAACGATGACCAGGCAACCGTTCTTCACCGTCGGGGGCATCAGTTCGAAACGGCCCGACGGCAAGGCAATGCGCCGTTCGAAACGGCCCTGCGGCAGTTCCAGCCGATGGATGACTGCTGTCCTGAATTCGGCAGGGAGGGTACGTTCGCCCGCAATGACGAGCACTCCTCCGTCGACAACCAGCTGGATCTGATCAGGGTCGACCCCTGGAAGCGCGGCCAGCACCAGAACCGCTTCCTCCGTTTCGAGCACGTCGATCGGCGGCTCCCAGGTGGGCCGACGGGAGCGCAGCGAGGTCGGCTGGAACAGCTGGCGGTGGAGCCGCTCGGCGCGCTCCAGCATCTGTAGCGCGTCCGACCACATCCACGAACGCGTGTCGGAATCTCTCATGAGTCTTTCTCCTGGATGCCACGCCTTTAATGTAACGCGAAAGTACGCCCGCCCGTTGCATGCAAGACCGGTGTCGGTCTGCAGCATGCATCCGGTCTGACGAAGCGCAAGAATGCGCGAGCGCACCCGCTGCAAACAACCGGAACGACAGGCAGAAGGGACGTACGAAAGAATCGGGGCGCCCTTGAGGCGCCCCGACAGATGTGTACGGAAATGGGCGCGTACGCCTACTTCAGCGCGGCCTCGATGGCTTCGACGAGAACGGGATGATCCGGGGCCACATCCGGGGCAAACCGGCCAATGACCTGGCCATCACGACCGATGAGGAACTTCTCGAAGTTCCACATGATGTCGGACTCGGAACCGCTGAGCAGCCCCGCATTCGCCAGGCGGGTGCGTAAGGCGTCCCCCACCGTCGTTGCACGCGGCTGTGCCTTGGTGAGTTCGGCGTAGAGCGGATGCTGATCATCTCCCTTCACCGAGATCTTGGAGAACATCGGGAAGGTCACGTTGTACTTCGTGGCGCAGAATTCGGCGATTTCTGCGTCGCTGCCCGGCTCCTGCTGCTTGAAATTGTTGGCCGGAAAACCCAGCACGACGAACCCGCGATCGCGATACTTGTCGTACAGCTGCTGCAGGCCCGTGTACTGGGGAGTCAGCCCGCACTGAGACGCCACGTTGACGACCAGGCGCACTTGCCCGGAAAAATCGCCGAGCGAAGACGGCGTGCCGTCGATACGCTTGACCGGAATGGACTCTAACGATGTGGCCACGAGTTGCTCCAGATGGGTAGTGTTGGTGGGTCAGTCGCCGACAGGCAGGCCTTCGGCGCGCATGGCTTCCTGCACCTTCGGGCGCGCGGCAACCCGCGCACGGAAGGCAGCTACATTGGGCCAGCTTGCAAGATCCAGGCCCACATGCTTCATCCAGTTAAGAACGGTGAACAGATAGGCATCAGGCAGAGTGAACTGGTTGCCCACGAGGTACTCGCGGTTTGCAAGCTCCTCGTTCACATAGCTCAGGCGCCGTTCGAGCTGGGCACGCGCCGCCTGCTTCCAGTCGTCACTGGTGCCCGGGCGGAAGAACGGCGTGCAGTTGCGGTGGAGCTCCATGCCAATGAATGTGAACCAGCCCACCGCACGCGCGCGCTCAATTCCAGAGGCTGGCAGCAGATTTGCCTCAGGCTTCAGCTCGGCCAGATACTGCATGATGGCCGGAAGCTCGGTGAGAACCTGGCCATCGTCGAGCTGCAACGCAGGCACATAGCCTTTCGGGTTGACCTGGTAATAGTCCTTGCCACCATCGTAGGTATGCGACTTCAGGTCGACGGCAACTGCCTCATGGGGCAGGCCGAGCTCGCACAGGGCGATATGTACGGACATCGCACATGCGCCAGGCGTGTAGTAGAGCTTCATCGTGTTCTCCGGTATGAGACGTGGAAACGTTCACGAAAAGACGGATCGGTCCGTATCATAAGGGATGTACCCCGGGAACGCACAGGGGCGCACGCGCACTGCAGCGCATCATCGCTCCGAGGTGACCAGCTTCAGCGCCAGCACGAGGAACACGGCACCAGCCAGACGGTTCAACAGCTTCTGCAGCCTCGGTGACTGAACCAGCAGCCGGCCCAGCTGGCCCGCCGTAAACGCAATGACGCCGAACACCAGCAGCGCGCAGAGCATGAAGATGAACCCGAGCGCGATCAGCTGCAGCGGCACTGACCCCTGTGCCGGGTTCACGAACTGGGGCAGGAAAGCCAGGAAAAAGATTGACACCTTCGGATTCGTCACGTTCATGATGATGCCGCGGCGATAGAGAGCGATGCCACTGCGCCGCCCGGCAGGTGCTGCAAGCTCGGACGCGCCCGCGCGAAACGCCTGCCATGCCAGGTACATCAGGTACAGGGCACCCGCCACCTTCAACGCCGTGAAAGCCAGGTCCGATGTCTGGATGAGCACGGCCACGCCAGCGACCACGGCAGCGGTATGTGCCAGCAAGCCGGTGCACAGCCCCAGCACGATCATGATGCCCGCCTGCCAGCCATACATGGCCGATTGAGTGAGCACGAAAAGATTGTCCGGTCCGGGAGCAATGGCCAGGACCAGTGACGCCGTAACGAACGGCAAGAGCACGGATGGGTCCATGAAAAATCGGTAACGGAAAATTACGGCAACGGACGCCGGCGGCACGACACCGCCTCGCAGCATGTCGTAGAGCCAGTTGACGGAGCGCCCCTAGGGACGCCGGTAGCTGAACGTCCGGGACGCCCAGTGGCGGGATGATAATTGGTCAAGACGCACCACGCCACCCTTGGAAGGCGCGTGCACGAAGCGCCCGTCACCAACATAAATGCCGGCATGCGTGGGTTTTCCCCGTTGACCGAAAATGACGATGTCTCCTGCCCGCAACTCACGCTCTGCCACCTGACGGCCATACCGGCTGAGCTCTTCTACGGTGCGCGGCAGTGCACGGCCGGCACTATGGAGATACACGTAACGGATCAGGCCGCTGCAGTCGAATCCGGTTTGTGGCGTATTGCCACCGTAGCGGTATGGCGTGCCAACCAGGCTGAGCGCGTGCATGACCACATCGGACGGCGCACCCGCCTGTCGTTGCAACGACGCTGACGCTCTACCAGCATGTTCAGCTGGCGGCGTCACGCTGCCACAGCCACCCAACAGAAGCGCGCCTCCCCATGCAAGGATGATGGCCCATGCCACATGCTGCCGCAGTCCAGGTACTCCACACCCCAGAGCCGGCGAATTGCGTGAGCAATGGCGGGACACGCGCATCGATACATCGTGCGCTGATGCAGCGGACAATGCGGGCTTTCTGGAACGCGTCATGTAGTTTCGGTAACCGGACGAGAGTCGCGTGCCCGGCGTGGAAATCCGGCAGCGAGAGCTATCAATCTATGCGAAATCGCTTGAAAAGGACACGCCAACTCATTGAAAAAATCGGATTGTAGCCTTGCCGCGACATCCCTCGCATGGATGCAGGCGGATGACCTCAAGGCTCCTCCGGCCCGATCGGCGGACACTCAGCGCCCACCCGGCGAAGCGATGGAAACCGGGTTATCACTCGTGGCGTTTTTACGAAAACATCGATAGTATTTCGTCTTCAAAACTTGAAGCTCTTGTCCGTCTGACGAACGGCCAGCGGCTTCAGTTGTAAAACTCGCCAAGCCGAAGCTCTCATGACAACTGCTCTCAATTACGTTGATGGCCACTGGCTGCCGGCCGATCGGGCCCGCACGGGCACCTCGCTGAACCCGGCCACGGGTGAAGTCGCCGCCTGGTTCGTCAACGCCACCCTGGACGATGCGAATGCGGCCTTGAGCGCGGCCCGCCACGCTTTCGAGTACACCAGCTGGGCCCAGCAGCCCCGCCTGCGATCCGACGTACTGCGCAATTTCGCCGACCGTCTCGAGGCGAACAAGGATGGGGTCATCGACAGCCTGGTCACGCTCAACGGCAAGCTGCGCCGGGAAGCCGAGGGCGAGGTTCTTGCCAGCATTTCCGAACTTCGTTATTACAGCGGACTTGCGCGCAACCTGTTCGGGCGTACGCTGGAGACCGAGCCCGACATGCATTCGCTGATCGACCGCGAAGCCGTTGGCGTGGCCCTGATCATCGTGCCCTGGAATGCGCCGGTCACCTTGCTGGTGCGCTCCCTTGCACCCGCCCTTGCCGCTGGATGCAGCGTGGTCATCAAGGCCGCCTGGCAGACGGCCTGGGTACACCACCAGGTCATGGAATGTTTGGTCACCGACACGCGTATCCCGCGCGGCATCGTCAACAGCCTGATCGAGCAGGAGGTGGAGGTGACCGAATACCTCTGCCGTCAGCCTGAAGTCGACGTCATCAGCTTCACCGGCTCCACCCGCGTCGGCAAGCTCATCGCCCAGGCCACCTCGTGCAACCTCACCCGCCTCTCGCTCGAGCTTGGCGGCAAGGCGCCCGCCATCGTCCTGCCCGACGCAGACATCGAGCAGAGCGTGCGGGGCATCGTGGCAGGCGCCACCGTCATGGCCGGACAAATGTGCACGGCCATCAGCCGGGTCCTCGTGCACGCGTCAATCGCGCCTACCGTCCGTGAACAGCTGGCGGCCGCTCTGGCGCAGGTGCGCGTTGGCCCCGGCAACCACCCCGACTCCACCATGGGCCCGCTCATCGATCGGACGAACCAGGCGCGCCTGCTCAATGAGCTCGCGATGGCACGGGACGAAGCGGAGGTCATCCTTGAGGGGCGTGTGCCCGAGCACCTGCCCCGCGGCGGCGCGTTTCTCACCCCGTCGCTCATCGCCCTGCAAGATCTCAACAGTCATTTCATCCAGCAGGAGCTGTTTGGGCCACTGCTCGTGTTCGAGACCTTCGAATCGCTCGACGAAGCGGCCGAGCGGGCCAACGCCACCCGCTACGGGCTAGCTTCATCGATCTGGACGAACGATTACCGCTCGGCACGCTGGCTTGCGCGTCGAATTAGGTTCGGCAATGTCTGGGTGAATGCCCACAACCGTCTTTTTGCAGAAGTGGAAACCGGCGGTTACCGTGAAAGCGGGTTCGGCCGACTGCATGGAGTGGAAGGCCTCAACGACTTCCTCGAAACCAAGCACGTATACATGCCCTGCAATCTCGTCTGACGCCACCACAAGGCAACATCATCGAACAATTTCCTGGAGGAGACCCCCCATGCGATTTCAGCGCCCCTCGTTCTTTTCCCGTGCACGGCGCCACCTGCTGGCAGCCGCCGCCCTCGGCCTGTGCGCCGCGCTGCCGCTGCAGGCCAGCGCCCAGGAGTGGCCTACCCGCGCCATCCGCATCATCGTTCCCTACACTCCCGGGGGTGGCAATGACATCATGGCGCGGATCATCGCCGAGAAGCTCGCGCCTGCACTCGGGCAGCCCGTCGTGGTTGAGAATCGTGCCGGCGCGGGCGCCATCGTCGGTACCGAATATGTCATCAACTCCGATCCCGACGGGTACGTCCTGCTGTTTGCGGCCAGCGGGCCCATGGTGTTCAACCAGGCTCTCATTCCGAACCTGTCGTACAACACCCTCAAAGACCTCGCTCCCATCACCATGGCCGGCCGCTTCCCGCTCGTACTCGCAGTGAAGGAAGATTTCGTCGCCCGGAACTTCAACGAGCTGGTGGATTTCTCGAAAAAGAACCCCGATAAATCGAACTACTCGTACCCTGCTGCCTCTTTCCAGCTGGGCATGGAGCTGCTGAAGGCACGCACCGGCCTGCAGGCCCTGAATGTTCCCTACAAGGGCAGCGCCCCGTCCATCAACGCGGTACTTTCGGGCGACGTGCAAATGACATTCGTCGATATTGGCCCTGCCGCCGCCATGCTGAAGGCGGGTCGCCTGCGCGGCATCGCAGTCACGTCAAAAGAACGGCTCGAGGCCTACCCGGAGATTCCCACCCTGATTGAACAAGGGGTGGACTTCACCATCACGCTGTGGAGTGGGCTCTTCGCATCTGCAAAGACCCCCGAGCACATCATCAACCGCTTGTACCAGGAAGTTGCAAAAATCGTCGCCATGCCTGACGTGAAGGAGCGGTTCGCCAAGTTCGACATCACCGCCGAAAGCATGCCGCCCACCGAGTTCCGCCAGCTGATTGCGGACGAGATCGCGCTCTGGACCCAGGTCGCCAAAGACAACAACCTGCAGGAACAGCGGTAAACCAGCCGGCTCGGGTGATCCCCGCTCGACGATGGCCAGGCATTGCCTTGGCCATCGTGTTCTGGCGGTGCCCGACTTACCGACCGCCGGGGGTGCACCGCAAGCATGTTACCTGACGCAGGTACCGCCAGGCATCAGTGCGTTCTGCGCCTCGTCTGTCGGCGTAAGGTCAATACCAATGGAGTCAGGCCAGCCGCTGAAGCTGCGCCTTGCTGCGCCGCGACCTGTTACGCAGCTGCCTCCGACGCCGCGACCCTGTGCTGAATCCGCTCCGTGCTTGCGCCGACTGTGCGAAACTGCCGAAACACGGCAAAATGGCTGCATCGCACCGCACAGGTCAGCCTACCATGCTCACATCGTCGCGATTCACGCGGACGGCCTTCCTGGTCGCCACCCTCGCGGCCGCGTCACCCGCCCTGACGCAGCCACATCCCGGTTGGCATACCCTTGACGATGATGAAGGCATCACGCTTTATTACGGGGTGCCTGCCACCGACTACGCCCCCTTGTCGTTCTTCTGCGCCGGGCGTGGCACCCCCCTGGAGTTTATCTACGTGCCCGATCCTCGCCCGCGCCCCAGCCAGCAGCCCGAAGAGGTTCGGCTTCAGGCGGGCGACCTCATCGTCACGATCCTGGTTACCGGCACCCGCCTGGAGCTGGATGATACGTACCTGCTAAGGGGCGAGATCCCGCTGGACGACCGCCTGGCCGACCTGCTGACGTCCAGCGGGGTAATGCAGGTATTCCTGCGGCGCAACCGGGAAGAATTCCCCCTGGATGGCGCGCGCAGCGCGGCACAGCGGTTCATCGAGGCGTGCCAGGGATAGATGACCACGCGGGCGTGTGCTCTCGTCGATACACGTCAGTGCTTTTGACGGCGCCACCGTGCCCCGCCAAACCACAGGCAGGCCCCAAGCACTGAAACGGTCAGCATGGCGACCGTCATCGGATAAGCAGTGCCATTCTGCGCGGCCGCCATCAGACTGCTGACAGCGAACGCGCACGAGAACTGCAGTATCCCCACCAGTCCCGAAGCCACGCCAGCATACTGCCCCGAAGCCATCATGGCGAGGGCGGTGGCGTTGCCGCCTACCAGACCCAGCGACGCAACGACAAGCCAGAGCGGCACCATCATGACCAGGGCGTGCTGGGTATTGGCCACCATCACCAGCACCGCCGCCGCGGCGAGGTTGAAGCACAGCGCTGCTGCAAGAATGGTGGGCACCTGCAGATGGCGCAAGGCGATGCGATTGGCTTGCGCCCCGACCATGAGCCCGAAAGCGGTTGCGCCGAATACCCAGGAATACTCCTGCTCGCTGAAGCCGAAGCGCCCCATGAACACGAAGGGCGAGCCGGTAATGAAGGCGAACATGCACGACTGTACCAGGCCGCCCGCCAAAGCGGGCACGAGGAACCCGGGGCGACGCAGCAATGCGCCGTATGCCCGGAATACGGAACCGAAGTTCAGCGGAGTGCGCCGCTCGCGCGGCAGCGTTTCGGGCACCATGCGCCACACCAGATAAGCGCATAGCGCGGCGAAGGCAAGCAGAACGAAGAAGATGGCCTGCCAGTTGATGGTGGCAATGATCCACCCGCCCAGCAAGGGCGCGACGATGGGAGCCAGGGTCATCAGCATCATCATCAGCGACAACGCACGCGCGCTTTCACGTGGTTCGTGCAGGTCGTGCACGATGGTGCGACCGATGATCATGCCCGCGCACCCCCCCATTGCCTGCAGGAAGCGCAGCCCGGTAAATACATCGATGTCGCGCGTCAGCAGGCAGCCCAGCGTTGCCACGGCAAACAGCAGCACACCCAGCATAAGTGGCCATTTTCGGCCAAAGCTGTCGATCGTGGGGCCCCATATGGCCTGGCCTACAGCCAGACCCAGGAAGAACGTCGAGAGTGTTGCTTCGATTCTGCCCTGGTCCGTGTGATACGCCTGCGCCATCTGCGCGAATGCGGGCAGGTACATGTCGGTGGCCAGCGGTGCAAAGGCACAAAGCATCGCCAGCACCACGATCAACCGCCTGGTATTGACGTGAGCCTGGATCGTTGATGGTTGGTTCATTTGAAGGGAAGAAAAAGTCTGCCGATCGCGGCAAGTACGGGTGAGGTCAGCGGACCGACCCGGCCGCATCGATGAGCGCGCGGGCAGTTTCGGTTGGCCAGCCTCCGAACAGCATCTGCGCCACTTCGGCAAGATCGCGCCGGAGTTGTTCATAGAGAGCCTGGCCGGCGGGGCTCAAGTAAAGGCAGCGCAAACGGCGATCACTGTGTGTGGCCCGCCGTTCGAGCCACCCGCGCATTTCGAGACTGGTCACCGTGCGCGCCAGTTGCGCCTTGTCGATGTAGCTGCGTTCGACCAGTGCTTTCTGGCTGACGCCCTCGCCTTCACCCACGAGCATGAGCACGCGCATCTCAAGAAACGTCATGCCTGGCTGCTGCCGGTGCAGACGGGTCATCATCTCCTGCTTCACGCGAAGCAGAAGCACGCGCAGCGCCTCCAGGGTCTCGAGCGGCGTGGGTCGGTTCATCGCATCAAGTTGATAAAGTCAACCATTTTAGACGAATTCTGATTGTGGCCCGTGACTATCGGGGTGAGGCCTGCGCCGCAGCTTCATCTTGACCAGCAAGTTTTCCGACCGCTACATTCGACCAGGTATGGTGACCCTGTCTGTCCGCAACCGTCGGACCACCGCGCCGCTTCGAATGCCAACACATGCCACGGGAGAGCAGCATGGAAACGATCATCGTGCTCGCATTGTCGAACTTTACGGTTACCTTCCTGCTCTTCGGCCTCATTTGTGCCCTCATCGCGCTGGCCCGGGCTCCAAAGCCGCTTACCCGGCAAGCGGTTGCCGAGGCGCTGCTCTTCCAGTATCTCTTCTTCGGCATCGGCGTCACCCTGCTCTATAACGGTGTCATGCACACCGCGTTCCACGAAATGACGGCCCACTACATCGGCTGGGCAGACAGCCCGTTCCAGCTTGAGGTGGGGTATGCCAGCCTGGGCTTCGCGGTCGTGGGCTTCATCTCGTGCTGGCGCGGGTTCGACATGCGGCTGGCTGCCATTCTCGCGCCTGCCATCTTCCTGTGGGGAGCTGCGGCCGGGCACGTCCTGTCCATGATCGAACATCACAACTTCGCCCCCGGCAACGCCGGTACCATTTTCTGGATGGACATCATCTCGCCGCTCCTGGGGTTCACCCTGCTGTGGCTGCGCTACGGGGCAGAGCGGTGCCCAGCGGGCACCCCTGCGTAGCAAAGAGGTTGCACGGGGGGGCGAACCAGGCCCATTGCACCAACGCAGCTCTGCATGTATGCCTTGGCGGGACTCTGCTTCGCGAGCCGCCCGGACCCGAGACCGCATCAAACCGGTCCCCCTGCCCCACATTGACTAGACCTGCCGATACAGCTCGCTGCCCATCCTGACAAACTCTTCAGCCTTGCGGTGCATGCCTGCTGCCAGTGCCTCGTCCTCAGACACGCCCAGACCGGCAGCGAAGTCGCGCACCTCCTGCGTGATCTTCATGCTGCAGAATTGGGGGCCACACATCGAACAGAAGTGGGCGACCTTCATGGACTGCTTGGGCAGTGTCTCATCGTGGAACTCGCGCGCCGTGTCCGGATCCAGGCCCAGGTTGAACTGGTCTTCCCAACGGAATTCGAAGCGCGCCTTCGACAAGGCATTGTCGCGTATGGCGGCACCCGGGTGCCCCTTCGCGAGGTCCGCCGCATGCGCCGCGATCTTGTACGTGATGATGCCGGTCTTGACGTCGTCCTTGTCCGGCAGTCCCAAGTGCTCCTTGGGAGTCACGTAGCACAACATGGCCGTGCCATACCAACCTATCATGGCCGCCCCGATGCCCGAGGTGATGTGGTCGTATCCCGGCGCGATGTCGGTGGTCAGCGGTCCCAGCGTGTAAAACGGGGCCTCGTCGCAATGCTTGAGCTGCAGCTCCATGTTCTCCCGGATCATGTGCATGGGGACGTGCCCCGGCCCTTCCACCATGACCTGGACATCGTGCTTCCAGGCAGTTCGCGTCAGCTCGCCCAGTGTCTTCAATTCAGCGAACTGCGCTTCGTCGTTGGCGTCATGGATCGACCCGGGGCGCAGACCGTCGCCCAGCGAGAAAGCAACGTCGTACGCCTTCATGATCTCGCAGATCTCGTCGAAGTGCGTGTACAGGAAGTTCTCGCGATGGTGCGCAAGACACCACTTCGCCATGATGGAGCCGCCACGCGAGACAATCCCGGTCATGCGGTTTGCCGTGAGCGGAATGTAGGCCAGGCGCACGCCCGCGTGGATGGTGAAGTAATCCACACCCTGCTCGGCCTGCTCGATCAGCGTGTCGCGGAAGATCTCCCACGTCAGTTCTTCCGCACGTCCATCCACTTTCTCCAGCGCCTGGTAGATCGGTACGGTACCCACTGGTACCGGGCAATTGCGAATGATCCACTCGCGCGTTTCATGGATGTTCTTCCCCGTGGAAAGATCCATGATGGTGTCCGCACCCCAGCGTATTGCCCAGATCATCTTCTCGACCTCGTCGGAAATGCTTGACCCGAGTGCCGAGTTTCCAATGTTCGCGTTGACCTTTACCAGGAAGTTCCGCCCAAGGATCATGGGCTCACTTTCCGGATGATTGATGTTGGACGGCAGGATTGCGCGCCCGCGCGCGATCTCGTCGCGCACGAACTCGGGTGTAATCGTGGCAGGAATGCTCGCCCCGAACGATTGGCCCGGATGCTGACGTGACAGACGCGCAGCCAGGCGCTCGCCTTCTGGCCCGCACATCCTGAGCGATTCCAGGTATTGCTCGCGTCGCAGATTCTCGCGGATGGCCACGAACTCCATCTCGGGGGTGATGATCCCGCGCCGCGCATAATGCATCTGGGTTACATTGCCCCCAGGGCGCGCGCGTCGCGGCTTGCGCACCAGGTTGAACCGGAGCGCATTCAACGCCGGGTCTTCCAGGCGGCGTTGCGCATACTCGCTGCTTGGTCCCGCGAGCTCGACGGTGTCGGCGCGCTCAGCGATCCAGCCTTCACGCAAGGCAGGAAGTCCGCTACGGATGTCGATCTGCGCCTGCGGGTCGGTATACGGCCCGCTCGTGTCGTACACGGTGAGCGGAGGATTGCTTTCCCCTCCAAGTGCGGTGGGCGTGCTTGCCTGTTCTATCTCGCGAAACGGCACGCGGATGTCCGGGCGGCTGCCCGTGACATAGATCTTGCGGGAATTCGGGAGGGGCTGCAGGGCGGCCGGCTCGACGATTGTGGGTGCCGCGTTGCTTGAATTGACGTTCACGGGTTGCTCCATTGGATGCTTGCATGGAGCCGATCGGGAAAGAAGCCCGCCCGGAACGCCCGTCGCGAAACGACGACAACGTTCCGCGACGGGAAACGCTCCCAGCCTCGGCATTATCCGTACTGGTACGAAGGGACTCTCTCAACCCGCCAGAAACGGCGAGTACCCCTGCGTGGTGCCTAGTATAGCCCATGCACCCGCGACGAACATGCACCGTCTGCAGGCACACCGGTGGTGCATGACGCCAGAAGTGCACCCCAGAGGAGACCCGTGAGTCATTTCCTCACCCCCGTTCGATCGTCAACGACGACCAGCCCGCAGAGCCTGGCTCGGAGGCCGTCTGCGCTGCCTTCCAGACCCTTCGCGGGCACCTTGCCGTGAGCTGCAATATGTCCGGACATTAACTGGAACGGCAAGTTGGCATCCTTCTTGCATCATTCCCTGATGCGGATGAGACCGGGCTGCCTTGCACCCTGTGTAGCGTGCCCGGCTCGTCATTTCTCCCATCTCGCGTGGGAACTCTCAGCCCCCCTGGAAGGATTGAAATCATGAAGTTATCACGCCTGCTTATTGCAGGATTGACGGCGCTACTGCCGTTAGGCGCTGCTTATGCGGCTGATGCTGCACAACCCGCAACGAAACTCCCGAAGGTCGTCGTGCTGTCGACGGGCGGCACGATCGCTGGCGAATCGGCCAGCAGCACCGACGTGACTGGCTACAAGGCTGGCCAGCGCAGCGGTGAATCACTGGTGAAGGCAGTGCCCGAGATTGCCAAGGTTGCCGATGTTGAAGTCTACCAGGTCGCCAACGTCAGCAGCCCCAACCTGGAATACTCTCATTTGTTGGAACTTTCGCAGGCCGCGAACAAGCATCTGAGCGACCCCGACGTAGCCGGAGTTGTCATCACCCATGGCACTTCAACCGCGGAAGAAACAGCGATCTTCCTTGAACTGACGGTCAAGAACAGCAAGCCCATCGTCGTGGTCGGAGCCATGCGCCCCGCCACTGCTATCAGCGCGGACGGCCCCTTCAACCTGCTGCAGTCCATCGCGCTGGCCGCCCATCCGGATGCGCGCGACCGCGGCGTAATGATCATGATGGATGACCGCATCTCGTCCGGCTTTTACACCAGCAAGACACATACGCTGGGGCTGGACACCTTCCAGGCAACGGATCAGGGCCACCTAGGCTTCATGGTAGGCACCCGCCCCTACTTTTTCTACACGCCTGCCCGTGCGCCCGGCGTCCCGTACTTTGACGTGACGGGTCTGAAGGATCTGCCCAAGGTGGAGATCCTGTATGGATACGTTGACAACGATCCGGGCCTGCTCGAATACGTGGCCAGATCGGGGGCGAAGGGTGTCGTCATTGCCGCACCGGGCAACAGTTCGCTGTCTCAAGCCTATGTGAACAAGGTCACGGAACTGCAGAAGGCCGGCTTCCCGGTCGTGCGTGCCACCCGTACCGGCGCCGGCATCGTCACACCGAAGAAAGAAGGCATCGCCGCGGGTTTCTACAACCCTGCTAAAGCTCGCCTGCTGCTGGCACTCGCCCTGGGCACCGAGCCCGACATCGATCAGAAAAAACTGCAGTCGTATTTCCTGCCTTACTGATCGATGACCCGCATTGAAGGTTTCCTTGGGCTAACGTGACCACGTGTTGCGGGACTGCGGCTCCGGAGTGGACATCTGGTGACGTTGGGGTTGGAGCCACAGTCGAACGTTAGCCTTTTCGGGGGTTGGCCTCTCGGCCACCCCCTTTTTTTTCTCTACGCAGTCCTCGCGGCATTCAGCCCATGCAGCAGCCACGACACGGCGTCCAGGGTGGGAGTAGGAATGTCCTGCGCCTCAGCCAGCAGGCGCACGCGGTCGATCAGCGGCTCAACCTCAATCTGACGCCCCAGCAGTACATCCTGCAGCATGGAAGGGCGTACCAGCGGATGCTTCCCCGCCACGTCATCATCCGGTCGGCGCGGTGCCGGCATCTCGAACTTCCAGCCCCATGCATGCGCTGTGGCCAGCAGTTCTTCCAGCAGCCGGCTGCGCAACTTCTGCAACGACTCCACACTGGCTGCCTGCATCGGGTCCAGACGGGTCAAGGCGCAGATCGGGCCGTCGGCAATGTTGCGCGCGAGCTTCGCCCACACTTCCGTACGCAGATCGCTGCTGGCCTGTACCTCCAGGCCGGCCGCCCGCATGAGCGTGCACACTCGACCCAGCCGGTCGCTGTGCGTGCCATCGAACTCCCCCACCAGCCAGCGGTTGTATGCATAATGATGAACGACGCCGGGGCGCACGATCTCGTTGTTCGAATACACGATGCAGCCCAGACTCCTGTCGCCCAGCAGCTCACTGACCCTGGTTGAATCCGAAGCAAACTCCGGCAGTGGCGTCTCAAGGCCAGCGCCCATCCACCAGGGAACGCCGTTGGCAATGAACACGTCTACCCCGCCTGGTTTCAACAACCTGGCCACCTGATCCGCGACGCCTGCCTGGGCATGCGCCTTCACGGTCACGAAAACGATATCTTGCGACGGCAGATCCTCTGGAGCGGACGTGACAGCCGCTGGCACCACCACGATGCGTGCGTCGTTCTCGATCAGCGTCAGGCCCGAAGCCCGGATCGCATCCAGCTGCGCGCCGCGCGCAATGAGGCTGACGCGGGCAGCGCCTGAGGCAATCAGCCGCGCCGCCAGGTAGCCCCCGACCGCACCGACGCCAAATACACACACTTCCATCGACCCTCTCCTCTAGCGGACCTCGGCCACTGTAAGGCATATGCGCAATCTGCATATCCCTATAGACGTTTGCCATTGTTTGGCGGATTTCGCCTGCATAAACTCGGTCTCCGATTCTTTGCCACGGAGTCGCGTCCTGCGGTGCTCAGCTGCGCCCGGACCGGGCTCCGGCACCTCATAACCACTTCCGCAGGGCGTGCACACGCATTTCCCCCATGAAACTCAAAATGCTTATCGTTGATCCGACCGACAATGTCGGTACCGCGCTGGTGGAACTTCAGCCGGGCGACACGGTCGGTCAGCGCCTTCCTGGCGGCGAGGTCACGGTTGTCGTGCAGGAACCCATTCCCTACGGGCACAAGATCGCCTTGTGCGACATCGCTGCAGGCGAGCAAATCCGCAAGTACGGTGCCCCCATCGGGCGCGCGCGGTGCGACATTCGCGCTGGAGCACACGTACACCTTCACAACCTCGCCACTCAACGCGTACAAGGTCTGCAATGACGATCCCTCTCGAATTCTGGGGCTATCCGCGTCCAGACGGCTCCTTTGGAGTCCGCAATCATGTACTCATCATCGGCGCCATGGACAATATCAATCCGGTGGTGCGGCGCATCGCGGCTGGCGTGAAGGGTACCGTACCGCTATGGGCAGCCTACGGTCGAGGCATGATCGCGGAAGATGCAGTCCAGCATGAGCGCACACTCGTTGGCTATGGCACGCACCCCAATGTGGCAGCTGCACTCGTGGTGAGCATGGAGCCGCAAAGTGCGGAGCGCATTGCAAGACAGATTGCGGTAACCGGCCGGCCTGTACAGTGGATTGCGGTGCAGCAGATTGGCGGTACTGCGAAAGCCGTCGACGAGGGCATCCGCCTGGCCATGCAAATGGTGATCGACGCGGGGCGAATCCTGCGGCAGGCCGTACCCGTGTCCGAGCTCATCATCGGCGTCGAATGTGGCGCGTCAGATGCAACCTCCGGGCTCACCGCCAACTCTGCCACAGGTGTCGTCGCCGACTGGATGGTGGGGTCTGGTGGAACCGTGGTGTTGTCGGAAACCGAAGAAATCATTGGGGCGGAAGACGCCCTGGCGGCACGCGCCATCAACGAAGAAGTAGCGCACCAGCTTCTGTCGGCCGTGCGCACCCGCGAGGACGAGGCACGCTTCATTGGCGCCGAATCGCTGGGTTTCGGGCCTGACAACGCTTCCGGCGGCCTCACCACCCTGGAAGAGAAATCCCTGGGAGCGGTGCGCAAGGGCGGCACCTCACCGCTGTGCGAAGTCATCGGTTATGCCGAGCGCCCCAGCCGCAAGGGCCTGGTGTTCATGGATGCCCCTGCGCCCGGGACCGAAAACATTACCGCCCTGGCGGCCGGTGGATGCCACATCCTGCTGTTCAACACAGGCGTCGGCAACCCCGTCGGAAACCCGGTTGCCCCCACGCTGAAGATTACCGGCAACCCCCGCACGGCGGTACATTTTGCCGACAACATCGATGTCGACGTCAGCGGCATCCTGACCGGCACGGATGATCTGGAATCGGGTGCGGCCAGAATACGCCAGGCCCTGCTTGACGTAGCCAACGGCATGATGACGCGCAGCGAGATCCTGGGCGATGTCGAGATCGCCATCAGTCGTGTCGAACTGGGTTACCGCCGCGCGCGTGGACTGGCTCCCACGCAGCTGAACCGTACAGGAGCAGATGCATGAAGATCGTCGACATCCACGTGCTGCCCCTGCACCTGCCGATGCAGGGAACCCTGCCCGTACCAGTGGGTGGTGAAACCAGTTCAGCGCACACGCTGCTACGCATCCTTACCGATGAAGGCATCGAAGGCTACGGTGAAACCTTCCGCCTGGCACCGGGGGCCATCAAGGCGCTTATTGAGACCGAGTTCAAGCCGTTGCTGCTCGGACGCGATCCGTTGCAGGTGGAGCTGATCTGGGAACAGCTTTACGCGCGTTCATTCCGATACGGCCGTACCGGCATGGTGCTGCACGCCATCAGCGGGATCGAAGTCGCTCTGTGGGACATTCTCGGCAAGGTGTGCAACCAGCCCTTGTATCAGCTACTGGGTGGCGCCTGCCGTGAGTCGGTACCCGCCTATGCCAGCATGCACCGCTACGCTAGCCCGGGCGAGGCAGCCGAAATGGCTGTCCGCTTCGTTGAGCAGGGCTACCGGGCCGTGAAGCTGCACCAGAGCGACGTTGCCAGCGTAGCCGCGGTTCGCTCGGCCCTGGGCGACGACATCGATGTCATGCTCGACGCCTCGGGCGCCTGGACGCCGCGCGCCGCCCTGAATGTCGCCAGGGCGCTAGAACCCTACCGACTGCAGTGGCTCGAAGAACCGCTGCAACGGATGGACGATTACGACGGCCTGCGCTGGCTGCGCGACCACTCGCCCGTTCCCATCGCGGCGGGTGAGAACGAATACACGCACTGGGGCTTCCGTGAGCTGGTCAGCCGTCGCGCGGTCGACATCGTACAGCCCGACGTCATCAAGAGCGGCGGCGTGTCGGCCTGCCGCAAGATATTTGCCCTGGCCGAAGCGTTCGATCTCGAGATTGCTCCGCATTGCTTCTATTACGGCCCGGGCATTGCCGCCACCCTGCACCTTGCCATGGCTTCCACGCGCGCCCGCTACGTGGAAATCAACGCCATCGATCTCGAAACGTGGTTCATGGATCCGCCCATGCGGCCACAGGACGGCCGGCTGGTTCCGAACAACAAGCCCGGGCTCGGCATCGAGTTCGATACTGCCGTGCTTGATCATTACGCCAGGAAGTTCTAGGTTCAACAGGAGAAATTCATGCGGCACATTTCCAGCCTGGTCGGCGCGGTCGCTCTCGCAGCGGCTACCCTGACCCCCACATGGGCCCTTGCCCAAGACCATTACCCCTCGCGCGCCGTCACCATCGTGGTGCCGCTCGCACCTGGCGGCGGAGTAGACACCATCGCCCGAATGGTGGCCGAGAAGCTGTCACAATCGCTCGGCCAGCCGTTCGTCGTTGACAACAAGCCCGGCGCTGCAGGCAACATCGGCAGCGAATACGTGACACGCGCCAGGCCCGATGGCTACACCCTGCTGTTCAACGGCAACAGCCATACGGTGAATCCCAGCTTGTACAAGCTACGGTTCAATCCCCGCACCGACTTCACCCCTATTGCCAGGGTGGTGGAAACCCCGCAAATCATGCTCATCCACTCTTCGGTGCCGGCGAACGACCTGAAAGAGTTTCTGGAGTACGCAAAAAACAACCCTGGCAAACTCAACTACGGGAGCGCCGGCGTGGGCTCACCAAGCCACATCGCGGGTGAACTGTTCAAGCAGAAGGCTGGGGTGGACATGACCCATGTGCCCTACAAGGGTTCGGGTCCCGCCACTGCCGATCTCCTTGGCGGCCAGATCCAGGTACTTTTCTCCAGCCTGCCCTCGGCCGTCCCGCACCTTGCCGGCGGCAAGGTCAAGGCCATGGGCGTATCAACGGTGAAACGCTCAAGAACCGCTCCCGACATTCCCACGCTTGCTGAGGCCGGGGTACCTGACTATCGCATGGACACCTGGTTCGGCCTGCTGGCCCCGGCTGGCCTGCCTGACGACATTCGGGACAAGCTGGCCAGCGAACTTGTAAACATCACCAGCGACCCTGCCTTCCAGAAGGCCATCCTGGACGCCGGGATGGAAGTGGCCGTGAACACCCCCGGCGAGTTCAGCAAGATGCTCGACGCTGAATTCGACTACTGGCCGAAGTTCATTGAACAGACTGGCATCAAGGCTGAATGACCTGCGCACGGGCCGGCCTCCGCTGCCGGCCTTTCATGCCCTCGATTGTCATGCGTTGGGGGCATAAGCTTAAACCGTGACGGTGCACGCTGCGCGCAGTAAAGTGTCAACCTACTTGCGCAGCCCAAACATCATGGACGTCCAGCACCTGCGGTATTTCGTCGAAGTAGCCAACCGCGGCAGCGTCAACGCGGCCGCGCGCTATCTCGGCATCAGCCAGCCCACCCTCTCACGGCAGTTGCAGCGCCTGGAGAGCTATCTCGGCGTACAGCTGTTCGTGCGCGAGAACAACGGGGTGAACTTGACGCCCGCCGGGCAGAAAATGCTGCCTGCCGCAGCCCGCGCACTGCGCGAGATCGACGCCATGCTGACATCGGTGTCTGATGCCGGCCCCACCGCCACCGTGCGAGTCGGCCTGCCACACTCCACCATGCATTTCCTGCTTGATGCCCTGCTGCAACGCGCGGCTGATGTCGGCATCCAGCTCAGCGTGGTCGAGGGCGCCAACACGGCACTCATCGAAGCGGTGGAATCGGGGCGCATCGACGTAGCCGTTCTCGCCTGCCCGCCACGCAACCCGCGCATGCACCGCGTGGCGCTATGGCGCGAAAACCTGTTCCTTACCGCTGCGCGCAAGTGGCGGCGATTACCCAGTACGATGTCGCTGCAGCTGGCGGCATCCCACCCCCTCATCCTGAGCAACCGCCGCGACACCATACGAGGAGCAATCGAAAAGGCGTTTGCCGCCGCAGGCCTCACGCCCAAGGTGTACCTCGAGCTGGAAGGCGTGCCTACGATCAAGCACGTCATGCATGAACGCGATCTTTGCTCGCTCCTGCCCTGGCTATCGATACGGGACGAGCTGAAACACGAGACCTTCACCGCCAGCTCGATCCGAGGCTTGTGGATAGAGCGCCATGCTGTCGTTCCCATCGGCGCCCTTGCCTCGCCCGTCGTCGCGGAGATATTCCGGCTGCTGTGCGCACTGCCCCATGAGAAGCTGCGCAACGAGCCGTTGGCGGGCGTGGAATGCCTGCCCGGTGTTACCGGCAGCAGCCCTTCCATTCAAACGCAACGCAAGGCAGCATCGCCCGTGTCGTCTACTCCACCGGAAAATCGAAATACGTCTCGGGATAGGGCTCGTTCGCGAGCGTAAAGTGCCACCATTCTGTCGATAACGGCCGGAAGCCGTGTTTACTCATGACCTGCTGCAGCAAGGCGCGATGGGCCCGCTGCTCGGGTGACAGGTCCAGATACGATGGCCAGGATTCCGGACCGAAGTAATCGAACGGTGTGCCCATGTCGAGCTCGCGCCCGTCTTTCAGGTCGATGATGGTGAGATCAACCGTACTTCCACGCGTATGCCCCGAGCGTTTGGCAATGTACCCCTTTTCAAACAGCTGGTTCTTGTCAACATCGGGGTAATATTGCGCCTTGGTCGACTGATCGGCTGAATCGCCGGCCCAACGCACGAAATGATTCACGGCCCGCTGCGGCCGATAACCGTCGAATACCTTCAGGCCCAGCCCGAAAGCAGCCAGTTCCTCGCTGACCCTGGCCAGCGCTTCAGCCGCAGGCCGGGTCAGAATGACGGTGTTGGCGTGGTAACCCTCTACTGGCTGACCCACGAAATTGTCTGACCCGGCGTAGCGGGCATCAATCGCCACGGCAGGCGCCACTTCCGACAGATACACAAAGCCTTCAGGCAAAGCGTGGACACTGGACATCGCACTCATCAAAAGCACAGCAAGGCAGGACAGGAAGCGCCGCACGTGCCTGGACCCGGCGCGCGACGGCCGAGACGCACGGCTTGTGGTGAAGGCACCGGCCAGGCAGCCACCAGCACGCCCTTCCGCTGAAAGACCTGCACGATGCCGGACAGCAGTTCGCATAACGGTTCCCTCATGTTTCAGGCCCGCCCCCCACTGGGCGAGGGACGCAGGCTAGCACCAGACGGCTCGGGTGCTCGGCACCCTGAAGACTCCAGAGCGTATTCCGTTTCAGGTGGTTCGACAAGTGTCGTCTTTCCCTGTCCGCTCGTAGCAGTTATCGTTCATATCAATACAATGTAGCCGTCACCAGAACCTCAAGCCAGACTGTCCACACGGAGAAAGGAGTCCCTGGAGGTCCCCACTCCGCCTACTCGATATCTGCAACCATGACCAGTACAAGCGTACATGCAAGAAGGAACATTCTGTCGTTTGTTGCTCTCCTGATACTGGCGGCCAATTTGCGGCCCGCCCTGACCACGGTTGGCCCTCTCGTCAGCAGTATCCAGGACGCCACCGGACTTTCCGCGGCAGCCGTGGGGCTGCTCAGTAGTCTGCCCCTGCTAGCGCTGGCCGCGTTTGCCCCCATTGGCAACTTCGTGCGCCGCATCGGGCTGGAGCGCATCCTGACCGTCTCGCTTGTCGTGCTGTTCGTCGGCATCCTGCTGCGCTCATCGGGCTCCACCTTCGCACTGTTCGCGGGCACACTTGTCCTGGCCGCAGGCATTGCGGTCGGCAACGTGCTTGGGCCGAGCCTCATCAAGCGCGACTACCCCGAGCGGGTCGGTACCGTCACTACGATTTACGTGCTGGTACTCGCCCTGACTGCCGCCGTCGCCACTGGCCTCAGTGTCCCTTTTGAAAAATGGCTGCCCGGCGGATGGCGCAGTTCGCTTGCCATCTGGGCCATCCCGGCAGGGTTGGCGGCCCTGCTCTGGCTGTTCATGGCCCGGCCGTCGCCCGAGACGCCGCAAGCCCTATCCCAGTCAGGCGCGTCGACAGTATGGCGTTCACCCCTGGCCTGGAGCGTCGCCGTCTTCATGGGGCTGCAGTCCATCGGGTTTTATGTCGTAGTTTCCTGGTTCCCGAAAATCATCAACGACTACGGCTACGACCTCACCGTCGCAGCATTCATGGTGACGTGTTTCCAGCTCATTTCGGTGGCCTCGGGGGCGGCGCTACCCAAGTTCCTCGCGCTACGCGACGACCAGCGTGCGCTTGCCGTCATCTGTTCGCTGTGCATCGCGACCGGCGCCTTCGGAATGCTCCTGTATCCCGCCTGGACCATTGCATGGGTGCTCATCGCGGGCTTTGGCACCGGCGTCTGCTTCCCGCTGTCGATAGCGTTCATCGGCCTGCGCTCG
>ERZ777003.2043-NODE-2043-length-25907-cov-6.705748_pt1 | contig 25907 bp, 21 predicted proteins | sample MGYA00374956_ERZ777003 | MGnify/ENA primary metagenome ERZ777003 (study PRJEB29302, sample SAMN06268252) | bioreactor metagenome | isolation source: Joint BioEnergy Institute, California, USA | place: USA:Joint BioEnergy Institute, California, USA | collected... | reverse complement strand
CTTCACACGCGAGAGGTCGCTGGTTCGAAACCAGCCGCGCCCATCGCCCGAACCCCGCCGACGGCGGGGTTCTCGCGTTTCAGCTCGCGTCAGCCCTGCTGTCCCTATGGCCTGCCCAGCTTGCGGATCTGGAAGGCGCGGACGAAGTCGGTCGCGCCCTGCATCAGCGCCCAGATGCCGGCGAAGACCAGCAGGACATAGGCCTTCTCGATGAAGAACTGCCCGGCCGTCCAGAAGGCGAGGATGAGCATCAGGATGCCGCCGATCAAGCCGATCCACCAGAGCTCGTTGAGCTCGCGCGTGGCGAATGCCTCGACGATCCAGAACACGGCGACGATCAGGAACAGGAACCCGAGCATGTCGGCGAGCGCCGCGAAGGTGTTCTCGGGACTGATGAACGCCAGGATCGCCGCGATTAGAAACAGCACCCCGAAGATTCCGTAGAGGACGCGCCCGCGTTCGGCGAGGCTCGCGATGACGAAGTTCTGCGTCGCCGAGCCGAGGAAGAGCGCCCCGATGAGGATGCCCGTCGTCGTCACCGACGCCTGGTCGAATTGGAGGATCACCGCGCTGACGACGACCCAGAAGGCTCCGAAGAAGAGCCACAGCCACCAGAGCCTCGAGACGTTTTCGAGCGCCTCGCGCTCCCCGATCCCCCGCGGGTCCGACACCGAGCCTTCCATCTCAACTCCCTTGTCTCGCCGGGTGTCCGCCGATCGTACAGCGGGACCTGACCGCGCAGCGGTCGTTTTCGTTCACCCCCGGTTGTGGTTCACCCGGCGGGTGCCCGACCGCTGATCGTGCGGCTACCCGTATTCCTCCGCTGCGCCCGGTGATGGAGACTCGGAGACCCGCGGTCGATCGGCGGCTGCCTGACGAGGAGGAGAGATGAGCAAGCTGCGGTGTCAGATCTCGGTGTCGGTAGACGGGTACGTCGCCGGGCCGAACCAAAGCGAGCAGGAGCCGCTGGGCGAGGGCGGTGAGCGCCTACACGACTGGGTCATCGAGCTCGAGTCGTGGCGCAGGGCCCACGGCAAGGAGGGCGGCGAGGTCAACGCGAGCACGCAGGTGATGGACGAGACCTTGGAGAACATCGGCGCCGCGGTGATGGGGCGCAACATGTTCGGGCCGATCGGCGGTGGGCCCTGGGATGACGAGTGGAAGGGATGGTGGGGCGACAACCCTCCGTACCACTATCCGGTCTTCGTGATCACGCACCACGAGCGCGAGCCCCTCGAGATGGAGGGCGGGACCACCTTCTACTTCGTCACCGACGGGATCGAGGCCGCGCTCGAGCGGGCGAAGGAGGCCGCGGGCAACGAGGACGTCGGCCTCTGGGGCGGCGGCGACGTGATCAACCAGTACCTGGCCGCCGGGTTGCTGGACGAGCTGGAGCTCCACATCGCCCCGGTCGTCTTGGGCGGCGGTTCGCGCCTGTTCGAGGGCGTCGGCCCGGACGTGCAGCTCGACCGGGTGCGGGTCATCGAGGCCCCGGGTGTGACGCACGTCAAGTACCGGGTCCTCCACTAGGCGCGTTCGCGCCTGGAACGGGCCGCATTTCCCAAGGATGCGGCCTTGACCCCATAGGCAACCGAAAAGTGGGTACCGATCCTGTCAACGGTGACGTCGCATGCGCCCACAAGCGCAGCGGCGCGTTCAAGCGCGGGACCTGAGCGACCGGGATTCAGACCGGATGTAGAGGGACTGCGCGCGATCGCGCTGCTGGTGATGCTGATGTTCCACGCGGAGCTCTCGTTCGCTCCGGGTGGCTTCGTCGGCGTCGACGTGTTCTTCGTGATCTCGGGCTTCCTGATCACGCGCCTTCTGGTGTACGAGGCCGAGACGAGGGGCACGATCGACCTGCTGCGCTTCTACGCCTTCCGCGCGAAGCGGCTGCTGCCCCTGGCGGCGACCGTGCTCGTGGCGGTGATCGTGCTCTCTGCCCTGCTGCTCACGCCGGCCGAGAACGGCAACGTCGCCTCGACGGTCACCTCGGCCGCCCTCTACGTCGTCAACTGGCACTTCGTGAGCGAGTCGCTCAACTACTTTGCCGTCGGCTACGAGACGAGCCCGGTCCAGCACTACTGGACGCTCTCGATCGAGGAGCAGTTCTACATCGTCTGGCCGCTCGCCCTGCTCGGCCTCATGTGGGTCTTCCGCAAGCGCGGGCACTCGGTTCGCAGCGGGGCCCTGGCGACCGCGATCATCGTCGCCGCCGCCTCGCTCGCCTACAGCTTCTACTTCTCCTTCGAGTCCCCGGCCCAGGCCTACTTCTCGACCTTCACCCGCTGCTGGGCGATGGCCGCCGGGGCGATCGTCGCGCTGGTGCCGATCCCGAAGCTGGACGTGCGGCTCGCAAGCGTGCTCGGTTTCCTCGGCCTCGGCGGGATCGCGCTCGGGACCTTCGCCTTCACCACGCTCACGCCGTACCCGGGCCTCGCGACCCTCGCCCCCGGCCTGGGTTCGGTCCTGGTGATCATCGGCGGCACCGCCGCGGCGGGCGCGCTCTCGAGCCGCGTGCTCGCGATCTCGCCGCTCCGCTTCATGGGCCGGATCTCCTACTCGTGGTACCTGTGGCACTGGCCAGCTCTCGTCTTCGGCGGGGCGGCTCTCGGCCCGCTCTCGCTCGGCCAGCGCCTCGCGCTGATCATCGGCTCACTGGCCCCGGCGTACGCGACCCACCGCCTGATCGAGGAGCCCTTCCGCCAAGCGAAAGCGCTCAAGGCCTTCCCCCGGCGCGCGCTCGCCGTCGGCGCCACCTGCACCGCGACGGCGCTCATCGGCGCTTTCGCCCTCGCGAACCTGCGCTCGTCGCTGCCCACCGAGTCACCCGGCGAGGTCGAGGGCGCGCTCGCGCTCGCCGAGCAGCCGACGCCGCAGCGGGTCGCCAACAAGCTCACTCCGAGCCCACTCGAGGCGGGCGAGGACAAATCGGCGGTCCAGACCGACAACTGCCTCGTCAAGCTGGAGGAGACGCGCTCGGGCGAGTGCACCTATGGCGACCCCAACGCGAAGGGGACCGTGGTCCTATTCGGCGACTCGCTCGCGGCGCAGTACTTCCCGCCGCTCGACAAGCTCGCGAAGAAGCGCGGCTGGCGGCTGGTCGTCCTGACCAAGATGGGCTGCAGCCCGGCGAACGTCTCCGTCTGGAACCACAGGCTCGAGCGCGAGTACGACGAGTGCGCCGACTGGCGCGAGGACGCGCTGAAGCGGATCGAGGAGAAGGAGAAGCCCGAGCTGATCCTGATCAGCGGCCGGATCTCGACCCCGGTAATGGAGAACGGCGAGCAACTGCCCCAGGAGGAGGGCCTCGCCGCGATGGAGGAGGGCTACGTCGAGGTCCTCAAGCGCCTGCGCAATACCGGCAGCGAGGTGGCGGTGATCCGCGACCTGCCGCCGTCACCGCGCAACGTCCCGAACTGCGTCTCCGAGTTCCTCGACAAGCTCGACGCCTGCACCTTCCGGCCCGACCGCCCGCACATCGAGGCGCCCGACAACCGGGCCGCAGCCCGCGTCAAGGGCGTGAACCTGATCGACCTCACCCCCATCGTCTGCCCCAAGGGCATCTGCCGGGCGGTCATCGGCGACGCGCTCGTCTTCCGCGACTACGACCACCTGACGCCGACGTTCGCGGCGACGCTCGCGCCGGCGATCGAGGAGCGCTTGCCGGACGACGTCGGCTGAGCCTCAGGGCTCGACCAGGCCGGCGCGGATGGCGTACCGGGTCAGCTCGACCCGGTCGTGCATGCCCAGCTTGTTGAGGATGTTGGCGCGGTGGCGCTCCACCGTCTTCTCGCTGATCACGAGCTCGTCGGCGATCTCGCGGTTGGTGAGCCCCTCCGCCACAAGCTTCACCACCTCGGTCTCGCGCGGGGTGAGCGGGTTCTCGTCGACGAGCTCGCCCGATTCGATCCGCTGCAGATAGTCGCGGACGATCGCCCGCTCGGCGGGCGCGTAGATGAACGGCTCGCCGCGCATCGCGGCACGGCAGGCCCCGACCAGGTCGCGGTCGGCCGCGGACTTGAGCACGTAGCCGCTCGCCCCCGCTCGCAATGCCTCGAAGAAGTACTGCTCGTTGTCGTGCATGGAGAGGATCAGGACCTTCAGGTCCGGCATCCGCTTGCTCAGCTCAAGCGCGGCCTGCAGGCCCGTCTGCCGCGGCATCGTCACGTCGAGAATCGCCAGGTCGATCTCCTCGCGCATCGCGATCTCGATCGCCTCGCGCCCGTCGCCCGCCTCGGCGACGACCTCGAGGTCGGCCTCCGCCTCGAGGACGTGGCGCAGGCCGCGGCGCACCATCGCGTGATCGTCCGCGAGCAGGATCCGGGTCTTCAGCGCGGTACTCACGCGGCCACCCCCACGGGCACGTCGAGCCTCACCTCGGTGCCGCCGCCTTCACGGTCCAGGAACTCGAGACGGGCGCCGATCAGCATCGCCCGCTCGAGCATCCCCTGCATGCCGCTGCCGGGCTGCGCCCCGTTGAGGCCGGTGCCGTCGTCGGTGATCCGCAGGCGCACGCCACCGTCGCTTCGCTCGAGCGCGAGCTCGGCGGTCGACGCGTTCGCGTGGCGGATGACGTTGGTCAGGCTCTCCTGGGCGACCCGGTAGATCACGAGGGTGACGTCCGGGTCGAGCTCGGGCAGGTCCGGGCTGAGCCGGCGGCGGATGTGCATGCGCGCCTGCTCGCCCAGCCGCTGCGTGAGCGCGACGAGCGAGCTGTGCAGGCCGAGCTCGTCGAGCGCCTCCGGGCGCAGCCGGCGCACGATCGTGCGGATCTCGTCGCTGAGCGCGCGCGCCGCCTCCTGCACGTCTCGCAGCTCGCGCGCGACCTTCTCCGGGGCCTGGCGCGCCGCGTGGTCGACCTCGAGCATGAGCCCGGTGATGCTCTGGCCGATCTCGTCGTGAAGCTCGCGGGCCAGGCGCACGCGCTCCTGCTCCTGCACGGAGAGCATCCGCCGCCCACTCTCACGGCGCTCGGTTTCGAGCCGGTCGAGCATCGCGTTGAAGACGTCCGCGAGCTCCGCGGTCTCGGTCACCGACCGGTCGACGCGCACGCGCTGGCCGGGATGCAGGGGGTCGATCTCGGCCATCACCCTGGTGAGCTGCTCAAGCGGTGCCACGGCACGCCGGATCAGGAGCAGGTTGACGAGCACCGTCGCCGCCAGGGCCCCGAGCAGGGCGATCGCCTGCGGGGCCGAGAACTGGCTCGAGACACTCGCCGGGGTGAAGGCGAGCACCGCGACCGCGACGGCGAGCACCACCGCGTTCGGCAGGAACACCTGCCAGAAGAGCGAGGTCCCCTCGCGTCCGTCGCGGGAGCGCATTCCGGGCAGCGTCATCGGATCTCACCGCTTGGAGTCTCCGCCAGCACCATGCCGGGGGATATGGGGTCATGCATCCATTCCGAGGGTAAGGGGGCACTCCCTAGCTTGGAACTCGCTGCGCCGTTCAGGTTGGCGCCCCGTACCCTCTGCCCCTGCGCACTTAGCCCTGCCGCATGAAGAAACTGAGCGCAAAAGAGATCAAGCTCGCCGTGGCCACGGTGATCGTCGCCGTTCTGGCCGCCGGCGTCGCCTACGCGTTCGTCTCGGGGAAGGACAAGGACGACGGCTACGACCCGGTCGAGCGCGCGCCCGAGTCCGAGGCGAGCAAGAAGCCGAACATCGTCCTCATCTGGACCGACGACCAGAACCTCTCCGAGTTCAACCGGCGCTTCATGCCAAAGACGATGCGGCTGCTCGGCGACGAGGGCACGATCTTCAAGAACTTCGTCGTCACGACCCCGGTCTGCTGCCCCTCGCGCGCGGCGACCATGACCGGCAACTACGCGCACAACAACGGGGTCTACTCGAACCGCAACGGGTGGACCAAGCTGATCGACGAGCAGAGCAACATCGGGAGCTGGATGCAGCGCGCGGGCTACACCACCGCGTGGTTCGGCAAGTTCCTGCAGGGCTACAAGCCGGCGGTGAAGGATGCGTCCGTCGCCGCGCCGGGGTTCGACAAATGGCTCGTAAGCGTGCGCCCGAAGTACTTCGGCTACGAGCTCTTCTCGAACGGCAAGCCGAAGAAGATCAAGGGCGGCAAGGGTCCCCGCGCCTATTACACGGACAAGCTCACCCGCAAGGCGACGAAGCTCATCACCGAGGAGGCGGGAGCCCCACGCCCGCTGTTCATGATCGTGAACCACCTGGCGCCCCACCGCGGGAAGGGCGGCAAGGGCCGGTGCTCCAACACCGCGGCCCCGGCGCCACGCGACTTCAAGAAGTTCCAGGACCTGCCGCTGCCGCGGCCGCCGTCGTTCGGCCGCACCTCCGACACCCAGACCGCGTTCGCCGAGGAGGCCGGCCTGCGCCGCGGCGACATCGCGGAGCTCACGGCGAAGGTCCGCTGCCGCGCCGAGTCGCTCCTGTCGGCGGACCGCTCGATCGCGTCGATCGTCAAGGCGTTCGAGCGCGCCGGCGAGCTCGAGAACACCGTGATCGCCTACACCTCGGACAACGGGTTGCTGCTCGGCGAGCACGGCCTCACGGGCAAGTCGATCCCGTACGAGGAGGGCATCCACATGCCGTTCGCGTTGCGGGTCCCGGCGCGGCTCCTCGGGGGCGTGAAGCCCGTGAAGAAGATCGACCGCCTGGTCTCGAACCTCGACATCGCGCCGACCTTCCTCGACCTCGCCAATGCGGACCCTTGCATCGACGACGACGAGTGCCGCACGCTTGACGGCCGCTCGCTCGTGCCGCTGCTTCGCGGCGAGACCGCCGGGTGGCCGCGCGACCGCGCGGTCGCGATCGAGGGCGGCAATGCCGGCAAGGCATGTGCGTACCGGGGCCTGCGCCTTCGGGACGAGGTCTTCCTCGAGAAGGTGAAGGAGGGCGAGGACGGGTGCGTCCCCGTGGGCGAGCCCGAGCTCTACGACCTGAGGCGCGACCCGTATCAGGTGCACAACCTCGCCTCGGTCGATTCCGGCCGCGGGCGAGCGACCGACTTGCGCGAGCGCCTCGAGGCGCTCACGACGTGCGCGGGCATCTCGGGACGAGACGAGCAGACGGGTGATCGGCCGTTCTGCGAGTAGCGCGCACATTGATCTGCCTGGCGCTGGTTGCGCTGGGGGTTTCGGCGTGCGGCGCGGGCGACGCGCCCGCTGAGCGCGGCATCCTCGACCGCTTCGAGCCCGATCCCCGCCACGCCGAGCGCGACCGCTCGAAGATGCAGGACGACGGCTGCCTCGTGAAGACCGACGACACGAGGGTGAGGGCGTGCGTCTACGGCAAGCGCGACTCGCAGAAGACGGTCGTGCTCTTCGGCGACTCGCTCGCGATGGCCTACTTCCCTGCGATCGAGGAACTGGCAAACCGCCGCGGCTGGCGCCTCGTCGGAATCACGAAGATGGGATGCCCGCCGGTCTTGACGCCGCTCTACAGCCACCGCCGCGAGCGGACCTACCGCGAGTGCGCGCAGTGGCGCTTCAAGGCACTGCGGCGGATCGAGCGGGAGCGACCCGACCTGATCTTCGTCACCGGCCGCATGTCGACGCCGGCGACGAAGTCCGGGCAGGAGCTCGGCCCGCGCCGCAGCCGGCCCAAGCTCGAGGACGGCTACACGGAGGTGCTGAGGCGCCTGCGGGCGACGGGCGCGCGGGTCGTCGCCTTCAAGGACCTGCCTCGCTCCCCCCGCAACGTCCCCGACTGCGTCGTCAAGCACCCCACCAACCTGAAGAAGTGCGAGTTCGGCATCACCCCGAAGAACGCGGTCGGCTTCGACGCCGCCGCCGCGGCCGAAGCCGGGGTCGAGCTGATTGACCTGACGCCGGTCCTCTGCCCGCACGGGCGGTGCAAGTCCGTGATCGACGACAAGGTCGTCTTCCGCGATTTCGACCACATGACCCCCACCTTTGCGCGGACGCTCGCCGCTCCGATCGAGCGCCGGCTGGGTTCATCTCCCTGAGTTGAGAAGCAGACCACTCACACTCCTCATCGCCCTGGTGGCGCTGGTGGCCCTCGCCGCAACCTCCGCTGCGGAGGCGAGCCGGAAGTCGTACGCGGTCCACCGCGACCTCAACTACGACCTGGGCTCACCGCCGCGACCGCCGTCGACTCCGGAGATGAACTACCTCGACATCTACCGGCCGCGCGGCGCGCGCGCGAAGCGCAGCCCGCTCGTGGTCTGGATCCACGGCGGCGGCTGGCGCAAGGGCGACAAGCGCGTCGGCATCGGCAAGAAGGCAAAGCTGTTCACGCGCAAGGGCTACGTGCTAGCGAGCGTCAACTACCGGCTCTCGGCCGCCCCTTTCGACCCGGGCAATCCCGACCCGAACCGGGTTCGCTTCCCCGCCCAGCCCAACGACGTCGCGGAAGCGATCGGGTGGCTGCGCGCACACGCGGCGGACTACGGGATAGACCGCAGGCGGATCATCCTGATCGGGCACTCCGCAGGCGCACACCTCGCCGCGCTCCTCGGCACCGACCCGAAGTACCTGCGCGCCTACGGCGTCCCGTTCCGCCACATCGCGGGCTTCATCACCCTGGACCCGCCGGCGTTCGACATCGCCGCGGCGGCCGACCCGGACCGCTCGCGCCGTCCCGAGGAGGGCCGCGAGATGCTGTGGAACGCGTTCGGCACCCCCGAGGAGAACGAGGTCTGGGGCCTTTGGAAGGAGGCATCGCCGATCGAGTTCGCGGGGCCGAACGATCCGCCGGCGCTGATGATCACCCAAGCCGACAACCGGCAGCGCATGACCGACCATCGGCTGATGGCGGAGGCCCTCGGCCGCAACCCGGCGCGCGTCGTCCTGCCGCTGCCGCTCGACCACCGCCAGATCGGCCGCGTGCTCGGCATCCCGCGCGACGTCTACGGGGAAACGGCGGCGGTGGAGGACTTCATCCGCCGGGTCGCGCGCACCGCGGTCCCGTCGCGGCGCTAGGGCGTTCGCGCCGACAGCGGCGGACCCTTAGGCTCGTAGGCGGCAAGCAGGTCGTCTGGACGAGTGAGCGAGTACACCCCACCGCCCCGCGCACCCGGGTTCCTCGACCCCGATCACCCGATCCTGTTTCCGAAGCTGAACGACGCGCAGCTCGCCTACATCGCCGAGCGCGCGGAGGAACGCAGGTACTCGCGCGGTGAGCTGCTCTTCGCCCAGGGCCAGCGCGACACCCCGCTCTTCATCGTGCTCGAGGGGTCCGTCGACATCATCGACCGCCAGCCCGACGGCGACCGCTTCTTCACGACGTGCCAGAAGCGCACGTTCATCGGCGACATCTCGATGTTCACCGGCGAGCCCACGATCGCGCGGGGGGTGGTCGCCGAGCCCTCGTCGCTCCTCGTCGTCCCGGGTGACGACCTGCGCAGGCTGGTCGCGGGCGCCGCGGATCTGGGCGACCTGCTGCTGCGCACGATGGTCACCCGCCGCGAGTGGCTTCGCGGCGAGGGGCTCGGCTACGAGCGGCTGATCGGCCGGCGCAATTCCGGCGAGGCCTTCGCGATCCGCGAGCTCCTCGAGCGCAACCTCGTGCCGTTCAGCTGGCACGACATCGATACCGACGCGGAGAGCCGGGCGCTGCTCGACCGGCTCGGAATCGGCCCCGACGAGTGCCCGGTGCTCGTGCGCGCCCACAACGTCATGCGCTGCCCTACCGTCACCCAGGTCGCCGACGAGCTCGGCCTGCGCGCGCGGGTCGACGGCCGGACGTTCGACGCCGTTGTCCTCGGCGCGGGGCCGGCGGGGCTCGCGACCGCGGTCTACGCGGCCTCGGAAGGGATCTCGACCCTGGTCATCGAGCGCTTCGCGCCAGGCGGCCAGGCCGGGACGAGCGCGCGGATCGAGAACTACCTCGGCTTCCCCACCGGGCTTTCGGGCGAGGATCTGACCCAGCGCGCGACGCTCCAGGCGCGGAAGTTCGGCGCGGTGATCTCGAGCGCGCACGGCGGCTGCCAGTTCAAGATCGACGAGCGCGACGGGCTCTGGCCGCTCGTGCTCGCCGACGGCCAACGGGTTAAGGCGCGCTTCGTCGTGCTCGCTACGGGCGCCGATTATCGCCGCCTGCCGGCGGACGGGGCCGAGGCGTTCGAGGGGCGGGGTCTCTACTACGCGGCCACCCATCTGGAGGCACTACAGGCAGCGGACGAGGACGTCGTCGTGGTGGGCGGCGGCAACTCCGCCGGTCAGGCGGTGGTCAACCTCGCGGCCTACGCGCGGACGATCCACCTCGTCGTGCGCAGGGAGCTCGCCGCGACGATGTCGCGGTACTTGATCGACCGCATCGAAGCGGCCCCCAACGTCCGGATCTGGGAGGGCTACGAGGTGGCGGCGCTCGACGGCTCCGACGAGGAGCTCGAGTGCGCGCGGATCGCCGCCCGCGACGGCTCGGACGAGGAGCGGCTCGAGACGAAGGCGGTGTTCGCGATGATCGGGGCCGCACCGCGCACCGACGACCTCGCGGACCTCGTCGGCCTCGACGACAAGGGCTTCGTCGTCACCGGCGAGGACGCGGAGCGCCACCCCCTCTTCCGCGAGCACCGCGACGGTGACGAGGCGCCGCCGCTCCTACTCGAGACGACCCGGCCTGACGTGTTCGCGGTCGGCGACGTGCGCTGCGGCTCGACGAAGCGGGTCGCCTCGGCGGTCGGCGACGGCGCACTCGCGGTGCGCTCGATGCACGCCGCCCAGCGCCGACGGCCCCAGGTCAGGCCCGGGTCGTAACCGCGGGCTCGCGCCGGACGGGCGCGCGTCCCTCCGGTTGACGCGGCGGCGTCAGGCTCGGCGCCGGCGGGATCTCCTTCGTCACGGGGCTCCCGGGCGCGACCTCGAACTCCTCGCCGTAGTGGCGCAGCAGGAGCGCCTCGCCCTCGCCGATCTCGTAGGTCGCCTCGCCCGCGCGGATCTCGACGGCGAGCAGGCGGCCGCGCCACTTGACCCGGAACGCGATCCGGTCCAGGGCCTCCGGGAGGCGCGGGGCGAACTCGAGGTTGCCGTCGTGGTCGCGCATCCCGCCGAACCCGCAGACCGCCGCGATCCAGGCGCCGGCGAGCGAGGCGAGGTGGACGCCGTCCCGGGTGTTGTGGTGGATGTCCGCGAGGTCGAGCAGCGCCGCCTCGGCGAAGTAGTCGAACGCGAGGCCGACGTGACCGACCTCGGCCGCGACCACCGCTTGGATGCATGCCGACAGCGACGAGTCACGGACGGTCAACGCCTCGTAGTACTCGAAGTCGCGCCGCTTCTCCTCCTCGGTGAAGGCGTCGCCCCGCGTGAACAGGGCGAAGACGAGGTCCGCCTGCTTTACGACCTGCTTGCGGTAGAGGTCGAAGTACGGGTAGTTCAGGAGGAGCGGGTACTTCTCCGGCGGCGTCCCGGCGAAATCCCACACCGCGTGCTCGGTGAACTCGTCGGCCTGCGGGTGCACGCCGAGCTCCTCGTCGAAGGGGACGAACATCGCCTCCGCCGCACGCCGCCACGCTTCAACCTCTCCGTCTTCGACGCCGAGCTCGCGCGCCTTCTCCGGGTGACTCTCGACGGCGAGGACGGCCTCGTGCAGGTTCCGCTGGGCCATCAGGTTCGTGTAGACGTTGTTGTCCGCGATCGCGCTGTACTCGTCCGGCCCGGTGACCCCGTCGATCCGGAACTTGCCGTGGGCGTCGTGGTGGCCGAGCGAGCGCCATAGCCGGGCTGTCTCGACCAGCAGCTCCACCCCGTAGTCGCGCTCGAACTCCTCATCGCCGGTCGCGTCGACGTAGCGCACCACCGCGTTCGCGATCGCGGCGTTGATGTGGAACCCCGCGGTGCCCGCGGGCCAGTAACCCGAGCACTCCCGCCCGCGGATCGTCCGCCACGGAAACGCCGCGCCGTCGAGGCCGAGCACCTGGGCGCGGGCGCGGGCGCGGTCGAGCGTCGCGTGGCGCCAGACCAGCGCGGCGCGCGCGGCGTCGGGCTGCGTGTAGGAGAGGACCGGGAGGACGTAGGCCTCCGAGTCCCAGAACGTGTGGCCGTCGTACCCGGAGCCCGTGAGGCCCTTGGCCGGCACCGCCCGCCCTTCGGCCCGGGCGGCCGACTGCAGCGTGTGGAAGAGCGCGAAGCGGACGGCCTGCTGCAGCTCGGCGTCCCCGTCGATCTCGACGTCGGCGCACCTCCAGAAGCGGTCGAGATACTCGCGCTGCTCGGACGCAAGCCCCTCCCAGCCGCTGCGCTGCGCGCTCGAAAGCGCGGCCTCGACCTGGTCGCGGACCGCGGGCAGGGAGCGCTGGCTCGACCACCCGTAGGCGAGGAACTTGACCAGGCGCAGCGTCTGGCCCGGCTCGAGCTCGGTGGCCACCGTGAGCCGGGCGAGATCGTCCCAGCACCCGATCGAGACCGTCGCCTCCTCGGGAAGGGGCGCCAGCTCGTGATCCATCCCCGCCGCCATCAGCAGGCCGCTGCGCTTCGTGGAGTGGCAGAGCACCGCGCGCATGCCGTGCGATGAGTGATGCTCGGAGCGCAGGGCCGAGTTGATCCCGGCTCCGGTGCGCGGGTCCTTCACCAGGGAAGCCGGCAGGGGCTCGTTGGCGACGAGCTCCGACTGGACGACGAGCCGCGCCGGGGCGTCGATCGGCTCGACCTCGTAGAGGATCGCCGCGACCGCCCGCTGGGTGAGGGAGACCAGGCGAGTCGTGCGCAACCGGACCCGTTGATGCGCGGGCGAGGTCCACTCGACCTCGCGCCGCAGGACGCCGTCGCGGAAGTCGAGGCGCCGTTCGTGCTTGTGCAGCTCGCCGTAGCGGATGTCGAACGGCTCGTCGTCGACGAGCAGGCGGATCAGCTTGCCGTTGGTGACGTTGATGACCGTCTGGCCCGCCTCCGGGTAGCCGTAGCCGCCCTCGGGATAAGGCAGGTCGCGGATCTCGTAGAAGCTGTTCAGGTACGTGCCCGGGAGGCCGTGCGGCTCGCCCTCGTCCAGGTTCGCGCGCAGGCCGATGTGCCCGTTGGCGAGCGCGAAGACCGACTCCGAGTGCGCCAGTACGTCGGGGTCGAGCGCGGTCTCGCTCAGCCCCCACTCCTCGCAGGTGAAGCATTCGTGCCCGACGACTCCGCTCATACCCGCTCCTCCAGGAGGTCACCGAGATCGCTGACGACGATCGTCGCCCCGTGTTCGCGCAGCTCGTCGGCGTGGTCGAGGCGGTCGACGCCGACCACGCACCCGAACCCGCCGGCCCGCCCGGCCTCGACGCCGGCGACCGCGTCCTCGAACACGACGGCCTCGGCGGGCTCGACCCCGAGCGCCTTCGCCGCCGCGAGGAAGGTGTCCGGCGCCGGCTTGCCGCGCAGGCCGTCGCGCGCAGCCACGATCCCGTCGATGCGCGCCTCGAAGAACTCCTCGATCCCCGCCGCCACCAGCACCTCGCGGCAATTGGCGCTCGAGGAGACGACCGCGCGCCGCAGGCCGGCATCCCGCACCGCCTCGAGGTAGCGGACCGAGCCCTCGAACGGCTCGACGCCCTGTTCGTGGATCAGCTTCAGCACCAGGCGGTTCTTGCGCGTTCCGAGGCCGCGGATCGTCTCCGCCTCCGGTGGATCGTCGTCGGAGCCCTCGGGCAACTCGATTCCCCGTGAGGCGAGGAACGAGCGGACGCCGTCGGCGCGCGGCTTGCCGTCGACGTACTCACCGTAGTCGGCGACGGGGTCGAAGGGGACGAACTCGGTGCCCTCCCGTTCGGCCCGCTCGCGCAGGTACGCGTCGAACATCTGCTTCCACGCGGCGGCATGCACGGTCGCGGTCTCGGTCAGCACGCCGTCCAGGTCGAACAGGCAGGCGCGCGTACCGTCGGGCAAGCCGAGCACTCACCAAACGTAATGCGTCGCCGTCCTCGCGGTGGGTAAGAAACTCGCCGGTGCGACGGTTCGTGCGGATCAGCCCGAGATCGGGATCCCCGTGAGCTGACCGACCGAGCCCGGGAAGTTGACGTTCGCCTCCTCGACGTCGGGCGACGGCGCCTCGAAGGTTGCGGAGAGGTTGATCTTCTGACCGGCCCCGAGCTTGAACGGGAGTTCGTCGCTGCACAGGCAGCCCGTCCCGGGCCTGCGCACGACCTTGTACTCGCGCCCGTTACGCGGATCGATCAGCACGAGGCCGTCGGCCGCCGTTCCGCGACCCGTGTCGTCGAACGCGTGGTAGAAGATCTCCGAGTCGCGGCCCGACGTGTTCTCGACGGTGAAGGTCAGCGTCGCGAGCTCGTCCTGGCGCACCAGCTCGACGACCTCGATGCGCATCTGGGCACCCGCGATGGTCGTGTCCGTGCCGGCGAGCGCGGATGCGTCGTCGCTGGACTCCTGGGCTGCGTCCTTGCTGGACTCCTGGGCTGCGTCCTCGTCCTGCGGCTCGTCCGCGGGCTCGGTTGCGGCCTCCGCGGCCGACCCCGCGTCCGGCCCCTCCGGCAGCGCCGGCTCCGGCGCCGGTGTGGTCGCGGCGGCCGCCGTCACCGTCGTCGTCTTCGCCTCGTCGTCTCCGCAGCCGGCGGCCGCCAGGACGATGGCGGCGGCGCCGAGCGCCGCGAGCAGCTTCTTCATCGGGTCCTCCTCGGATCGGGTGTCGCCCGGGAAGCTCGGCCACGAAGAGGCCGCGGACAAGGCCGCGAGCGGGGGTTCCACCGGCGGGCGCCGTCCCGCAAACGCGGGGTTTCGTCTCGCGGGTCACGGGTAGACCCCGCGATTGAGGGGTTGTGCGGGCATGAGGCCCGTACGAGCCTCGGCATCGGCGTGCCTGCTTCCGTAACCAACGTCAGCCATCACCGCGACGCGCTCATCGACCGCGCCGCAGCCGCGGACTCCGCGTGCGGGGTCTTCGCCGAGGCGTCGCCTCGCCTGCGGCGGCTGATCCCCTTCGACTCCGCGATCTGGCTCGCGACGGACCCGGCGGCGGCCATGCCAACCGCGCCCACCCGCAAGGAGAACCTGACGGGCTTCGACGTGAACGATTGCGTCACGGTCTGGGAGCGGGAGTTCCTCGTCGAGGACGTGAACGCGTACCAAGAGCTCGCCCACCGGGAGATCCCGGCGGCGGGCCTGCGGGTGTCCACCGGCGACCGCCCGGCGCGTTCAGGGCGCTACCGGAAGTTCCTGCGCCCGCACGGCCTCGGCGACGAGATGCGATTCGTCTGTCGGATCGACGGGGCACCGTGGGCGTGGGTGAGCCTCTTCCGCGAGGCAGGGCGACCCGCCTTCACCGAGCGCGACGCCGAGTTCCTGGGCGGCCTCTCCGAGCCGCTCGCCGCCGCGCTGCGCGAGCACGCACGTCCCGGCGTGGGCGCCCCGATGCCCCGGGAGGCGCACGGTCCCGGGCTGATGCTGTTCGCGCCGGACGGTTCCCTGCTCTCGATCAACGACGAGGCCCGCGCCTGGCTCGACGAGTTCCCCCCGATCTGGGATGACGGCGACCTGATCACGGGCAAGGTCGACAACCGGTTCGGGATCGACCTGCCCATCCTCGTGGTCGGCGCGCTGATGCGGGCGCGCGCGATCGCCGAGGAGCGCGACTTCGGCCCCGCCCGAGCGCGGATGCGCTCGCCGTCGACGGGCCGCTGGCTCGTCTGCCACGCGTCCTGCATGCGAAACGACGACGGCTCGGTCGGCAACACGGCGCTCGTGATCGAGCCGGCGAAGGCCTCGGAGATCGCTCCGATCATCGCCCAGGCCTACGAGCTCTCCCGCCGCGAGCAGGAGATCACACAGCTCATCGCGCAGGGTCTCGGGACCGCCGCGATCGCGGAGCGCCTCTTTCTCTCGGTCCACACCGTGCGCGACTACGTGAAGACGATCTTCGACAAGGTCGGGGTCTCGAGCCGGGGCGAGCTCGTCGCGAAGCTCTTCGCCGAGCACTACGCGCCTACGCACGTCGACCCGGCCAACGTCGAGTCGACCCTGTTTACGCCGAGCTACTGAGTCAGCCCGGCTTGCGGGTAGCGGTGCCGATCAGAAGCGGCCACAGCACCGTGTGCTCGCCAGCAATCCGGGCTCGGTCCGCGAACTCCGCGAACCATTCCTCGGCCTCCTGCGCGGTCACGATGCCGAGCTCGCGCGCGACCGGCAGCAGGCTGCGGTAGACCGCCTCGTACATCCGGGCGAACCCGGGCAGCGGACCGATGCGCACGCCGGCGTCGATGCAATCCGGCGCCCCGATACCCGCTTCGAGATGGAGCGCGGGAAGGCGGAGCCCCAACCGCACGTCGCGGCCGCTGCCCCAGAAGGCGCCGAGCGCGACGCGCTTGAAGTCCTCGATCAGGTCGAGCTCCGGGACGACCTCCCCGCTCAGCAGGTCGTAGTCCTGCACGACGAGCCACCCACCCGGCGCGACCCACTCCCATAGGCGGGCGAGTACCGCCGCCGGATCCCGGGTGTGGATCAAAAGCAGGCGGGCGCACACGAGGTCGAATCGCCCGCCCGGCTCCCGGGGATCGCGCTCGACGTCGAACGCCGCGAAGCGGCAGTTGCGGTGGCCATTGCCGGAGAGCATCGCGAGCGCCTGGGCGCCCAGCTCGCCGTCGACGTCGACACCGAGCACCTCACCCTCGGGGCCGACGCACTCCGCCATCAGCCGCATGACCTCCCCCGGGCCGCAGCCGACGTCGAGACACCGAGCGCCCGGCGTGAGCCCGGCGCGATCGAGCAGCCGCACGGTCTCCGCCTCCCACATTTGCGCCTGGGAGCGCAGGCGCTCGTACTCCGCGTCGCTGCGACCCAGGACGTAGCCGTCGTGCCCAGCCGCAGATCGCTTCGTCGTTCCGCTCATGGGCGGCAGGATCGACGCGACCGGATCGGGCAGCAAGGCCGCATTTGAGGGGGATACCCTCGCGTGCTCGTGCACGAGACGGAGATCCTGATCCTGGCGCTCTGCGTGGCCATTCCGCTGCTCAGCGTGCTCGCCAGGGTGCTCCAGATCCCGTACCCCATCGTGCTCGTCCTGGGGGCGATTCCGCTCGGCTACGTGCCCGGGGTCCCCGACGTGGTGCTGCACCCGGACCTCGTGCTCGTGATCTTCCTGCCGCCGCTCCTCTACGTGGCGGCGTTCTTCGCGGACCTGCGCGCGCTGCGCAGGGACGCCCGCGTGATCTCGCTGACGACGGTCGGACTCGTCCTGCTCACGACCTGCACCGTCGCAATCGTCGCCCACGAGCTGATGGGCATCTCATGGGCGATCGCGTTCGCACTGGGCGCGATCGTCTCGCCCACCGACCCGGTCGCGGCGACCTCGATCTTCCGCAACCTGGGCGCTCCGCGGCGCCTCGTGAACCTGGTCGAGGGCGAGAGCCTCGTCAACGACGCCTCGGCGCTGATCGCCTACCGCGTCGCGGTAGCCGCCGCGGTCGGCGGCAGCTTCTCCTTCGCCGAGGCGACCCTTGACTTCTTCCTGGCCGTGTTCGGCGGGGTCGGCATCGGCCTCATCGTCGGGACGGTCATCGCCGGGATTCGCCGCCGGCTCGACGACGTCCCGGTCGAGATCATCCTCTCGATCTTCAGCGGCTACATCGCCTACTTCCCGGCGGAGCAGCTCGGCGCCTCCGGCGTGCTCGCCGCGGTGACGGTCGGCGTCCAGCTCGGGTGGCTCGCTCCGCACATCTCCAGCCCACAGATGCGCCTGCAGGGCTACGCGGTGTGGGAGCTCACCGTCTTCGTCCTGAACGCCGTCCTCTTCGTGCTGATCGGGCTCCAGCTCCCGAACATCCTCGACGCCGTCTCGGGCGACGACGTCGGCACGCTCGCGGGGTACGCCATGGCGACGATCGCGGTCGTCGTGGGCACGCGCTTCCTCTGGTCGTTCACGACGCCCTACGCGATCCGCCTCCTCGACCGCCGGGCGAGCCAGGTCGAGCGGCGCGCACCCGCCGCCCTCCGCATCGTGTTCTCGTGGGCGGGCATGCGCGGGGCGGTCTCGCTCGCGGCGGCGCTCGCCCTGCCACTCGAAACCGATGCGGGCACCCCCCTCCCCGACCGCGACCTCGTGATCTTCCTCGCCTACTGCGTCGTGCTCTTCACCGTCGTCGTCGAAGGCCTCACCCTGCCCGCGCTGATCCGGCGGCTCGACGTGACGGACGACGGCAGTGAGGAGGCGGCGGAGGAACACCAGGCGCGCATCGCCGCGGCGGAGGCAGGGATCGAGGCGCTCGACCGCCTCGCCGAGGAGGACTGGGTGCGCCCGGCCACCGTCGAGCGGATGCGCGGCCTGTTGAACTTCCGGCGGCGGCGCTTCGCAACCCTGCGCGGGGACGACGAGGACGACGGGATCGTCGATCAGTCGCTCGCCTACCAGCGGCTGGTGCACGAGGTGATCGAGGCGCAGCGCCGGGCGATCATCGACCTGCGCAACCGGGGCGAGATCTCCGCCGAGGTGATGCGCAGGGTCGAGCGCGACCTCGACCTCGAAGAGGAGCGCCTCGAGGTTTAAGTGCACCTCCTTCGCCACCGCCCATACGGGCCGTTCTTCTTCGGCAACTTCCTCTCGAACTGCGGCAACTGGATCTACAACGTCGCCGCGGCGGTCGTCGTCTTCGATCTGACGGACTCCGCGGTCGCGGTCGGGGCGGTGAGCGCGTGCCTGTGGGTGGCCTCGCTTCTGCTCCAGCCGTGGGCCGGCGCCCTCACCGACCGCTACGACCGCCGCCGGATGCTGATCGGCGGCCAGTCGATTGCCCTTACCGGGGCGCTCGCGGTCGCGATCCCCGCGCTCGCTCTCGGCGCCGACGACCTGCCCGGGCCGTGGGTCATCTACCTCGGGAGCGTCGTCATCGGCATCGGCATCGCCCTCTCGACTCCCGCGATGCAGGCGCTGATCCCGGCGCTCGTCGACGAACGGGATCTCGACCGCGCAATCGCGCTCAACAGCGTCACCTTCAACCTCGCGCGCGCGATCGGGCCGGCGATCGCCGGTTTGATCCTGGTGGAGGCCGACGCCTCGCTCGCGTTCGCGCTCAACGCCGTGAGCTTCGCGGCGCTGCTCACGGCGATGTTGTTCGTACGCCCGCACGCCGCTCCCAAGCGGAGCCAAGGCGACCGCTCGGTGCGCGCGGGCCTGCGCTGGGTCCTGGCCGACCGCCGCGCCGTCGTGCTCCTCTTGACGATGGTCGCGATCGGGTGCGCGACCGACCCCGTCAACACGCTCACCCCGCCGGTTGCCGACGAGATCGGCGGCGGCGACGGCCTCGTCGGCCTGATGGTCGCCGGCTTCGGCGCCGGAGCTGTACTCGCCGCGTTCGGGGTCGACCGCGTCCGGCGGGCGCTCGGCCGCGAGCGCGCCGCCGCGACGGGCCTGGCCACGCTCGGTGCCGCGATCGCGGCCTTCGGCTTCAGCGAGTCGGGTACCTACGCGGTGGCCACCCTGGCGCTCGCCGGCGCCGGCTTCCTCGTCGCGATCACCGCCGTCACGACACAGCTCCAGGACCGTGTTCCCGACCCGGTTCGCGGACGCGTGATGGCGTTGTGGGGCGTCGCCTTCCTGGGCATCCGCCCGGTCTCGGCGGCGCTCGACGGCGCGCTCGCCGACCTCGCCTCGCCGCGCACCGCCGCGATCGCGATGGCGCTCACGGCGCTCGCGGCCGCGCTCATGCAGGGGCGCGAGGCCGAGCGCGAGCCCGCCGACGGGCACGTGGAGCTTGCGGGCTCCGAGTACTAGGCGCCGACCGGCGCCTCGTCGCGCGCCGGCTCGATCCGCAGGTTCTGGCCGAAGACGCCGTCGGGGTCGTAGCGGGCCTTCAGCCGCCGCAGGCGGGTGAGCGTCTCGCCCGGGTAGGCCTCGGCGAGGCGCTCGGGGCGCGGATCGGTGTTGAAGCTCGCGTAGAGACCGGTGGAGCGCGCCCCGATGCCGCCGTCCCAGTCGGCGTCGAGCGTCGTCTCGTCGAACCCGGCCGCATTGATCGCGAAGTTCTGGGTGCGATGCGCGTACGCGGTCTCATCCGGAGCCAGGTCGTTCACGGCCCCGCCGACGGCGCGGATCTGCACCATGCTCGCGGTGCGCGCTTCGACGAGCCCCACGAGCCCGTTTGCGACCTCGGAGTCGACGTGCTCGAAGAGCCCGGAGCGCACCGCCAGACCGCCGGCCCCCACGTGGACCGCGCGATGGGCCGGCACGATCGCCGGGTACGGGACGAGGTGCGCGCGCTGGCCGCGCAGCGTGCCGATCTCGAGCAGGGGTTCGAGCGCGGCCGTCGCGGCCGCGGCGTCGTCGCCCGCATAGACGGTGTAGAGCTGGGCGAGCGGCCTGCCGCCCTGCGCCGCGACCGTGAGGAAGCTCGTGAGCTCGCGCGGCGCCGCCTCCACCGCGGCACCCCACCGCTCGAGCATCTCCGCATCGGCGTCGAAGGCCATGATCGAGAAGACGACATCGCCGAGCTCGTACGACTCGAGCTCGAGTGAGGTGACGATCCCGATGTGGGCGCCGGCTCCCCGCACCGCCCACAGCAGGTCCGGATCGCTTTCGGCGTCCGCGCGGGCGATCGTGCCGTCGGCGAGGACGACCTCCGCCGCGCGGACGCGATCGATCGTGAGGCCGTGGCGGCGGGCGAGGAACCCGAGGCCGCCCGCGGTGGCGAGCCCGCCGACCCCGACGTCGCCGTAGTCGCCCGAGCTCATCGCGAGCCCGTGGGGGGCGAGCCCCTCCGCGACCTCGCCCCAGCGGGCACCCGGCCCGAGCCGGATCATGGCCCGTTCGGGGTCGATGACCTCGACGCCGTCGAGGCGCCCGAGGTCGATCACGATCCCGCCGTCGTTCGTCGCCCTGCCGCTGATCCCGTGGCCGCCGCTGCGCACCGCGATCGGCTTGCCCTGCGCCCTCGCGAACGTCAGCGCCTTGGCCACCTCCTCCGCGTTGCCGGGGCGCAGCACGAGGCCGGGGGAGCCGCGGTAGATATAGGTGGAGCGGACCCGGTCGTACTTGCGATCGCCCGGCTCGACAGCCTCGGCCTGAAGCTCCGCGGGGACCCGGTCGTAGTCGATGCCCTCAGTCCTGAGGGCCAGTGCTTTTGGGCTGCGGAACCTCTCGGCCGTCGGCGTCCCCGCCCGCTCGCGCTCGCGGGCGACCTCCTCGCGCAGGGCGGGCGCGACCTCGCCGGCGAAGCGCTCGATCGTGTTCGGGTCGTCGCCGGCGACGAAGAAGGCGCTGAACCCGTGCTCGAGCACGAGCGGCAGAAGCTCCTCGACCCACTGCTCCGGCGGCCCCTGCAGGAACCCGTTGTTCGAGGCCGCGAAGACGCCCTGGATGTTGAAGAGGCGGCGGATCTCGCGCGGGTCGCGCCCGGCGGCCTCCGCCGCCTCGTCGATCGTCTCGTTCGCGGCCGGGACGTCGGCAAGGTCGATGTACGGCATGCTCGGGAGCCACCCGTCGGCCTTGCGGCCGGTGAGCCGCAGCATGCGCGGCTTGTAGGCGCCGAGCCAGATCGAGATCTCGTGGGCGGGCTCCGGGCCGCGCTTGGCCCCGGCGACGCGGTAGTGCTCGCCGTCGACGTGAACGCCGCGGCGCTGGCTCACGTCCCACAGCCCCCGGATGACGTCGACCGCCTCGTCCAGCGCCTTCACGCTCTCGCCGGGCGAGCGTTTCGGCCCGCCCATCGCGGCGACCGCGTCCCAGAAAGCGCCCGCGCCGAGGCCGAGCTCGAACCGCCCGCCGGACAGGAGGTCGAGGCTCGCGGCGGAGCGCGCGACCACGGCCGGGTTGCGCAGCGGCAAGTTGAGGACGTTCGAGGCGACCCGCAGGCGCTCCGTGCGCGCCGCCACCCAGGAGAGCAGCGTCCAGGTGTCCAGGAAGGACGGCTGGTACGGGTGATCCTGGAACGTTGCGAAGTCGAGACCGACGCGCTCGGTCAGCTCGGCCAGGGCGACCGTGTTCTCGGGCCGCTCGTTCGAGGGGGTGATGAAGGTTCCGAACAGAAGCTCGTGTCCGTAGTCGGCCATCGTGGGGTCCTCTCAAGCTGGGGGTGCATCTAGCTTCATAGCTACTTCGATAATAGTAGCGACTACTGAATCAGTAGAATAGATGGCAGCATGGCGACCACCACCCGCAAAGCGAAGATGGACGCCGATCGCTGCGTGCCCGCCGCGGAGGCGCTCGCCCGCGCGTTCCGGTTCCTGGGCAAGCGCTGGAACGCTGTCGTCCTCGGGCGCCTGAGCGAGGGGCCCGCCGGGTTCCGGGAGCTCTCGCGGTCCCTCAGCGGGATCAGCGACTCCGTGCTCTCCGACCGCCTGGCCGACCTCACCGAGGGCGGCTTGATCAAGCGGGTCGTCGACGAAGGTCCCCCGCTCGCCGTCACCTACGAGCTGACGGAGCGCGGCGCCGCGCTGATGCCGGCGCTCGAGCTCGTCGCGAAGTGGGCCGAGGAGAACCTGCCCGCGGACTGAGTCAGGCCTTCTTCCCCGGGTTCATCAGGCCCTTCGGATCGAACGCGCGCTTGATCTCGCGGTGAAGGGCCATCGCGGCAGGACCGAGCTGCCGCTCGAGCTGGCCGCGCTTCACCCAGCCGATTCCGTGCTCACCCGTGACGGTACCGCCGAGCTCGAGGGCCATCTCGAAGAGCTCGTGCGCCGCCGCGCGGGCGCGTTCGACCTCGCCCTGGTTGCGCGCGTCGAGCATGAAGGTCGAGTGCAGGTTCCCGTCGCCGGCGTGCCCCCAGCTGCACGCCTCGAGCCCGTGCGCCGCGCCGATCTCGGTCGTGCGCCGGATCGCCTCTCCGAGGCGCTCGATCGGAACGGCGATGTCCTCGCTCATCTTCCCGCCGCGCCGCGCCGCGACCGCGTGCGAGACACCGTCGCGCCAGCGCCACAGCGCCTCGATGCTCTTGCGGCCGTCCGGCGCGTACACCGCGAGAGCACCGGGGGCGAGCGCCAGCCGCAGGGAGGCCGCGTCCGCCCGCGCCTGGACCTCCGCGCCGTCGGCTTCCACGATCACCATGAACGCCGCGTCCTCGGGCAGCGGCATCGGAAAGGCACCGGCCGCTGCCGCCAGCGCGCCCGCGTCCAGGTACTCGAGCGCGGCAGGGACCACGCCGGAGCCGAGCACGGAGTTCAGGGCCTCGATTCCCGCCTCCGCGTCCGCGTACACCGCGGCGAGCGGCAGCGAGGCCTCGGGCGCCGGGGTGAGGCGCAGCCACGCGGACGTGATCACCCCGAGCGTCCCCTCGGATCCGATCAGCAGGCTCTTCAAGTCATAGCCGGCGACGTCCTTTCGCACCGGGCCGCCGACCTCGACCCGCTCGCCGTTCGGGAGCACTGCCCGCAGGCCCATCACCCAGGCCCCGGTGACGCCGTACTTGAACGCGTGGGGCCCGCCCGCATTCGTGGCGATGTTGCCGCCGATCATCGAGCTCTCCGCGGCCCCGGGGTCCGGCGGATAGAGCAGGCCGTGCTCGCGAGCGAGTCGGTGGACGGTGGCCGTGCGCACCCCGGCCTCGACCCGCATCCGCCACTGCCCGGGCTCGATCTCGAGCACGCGGTCGAGCCTCTCGGTCGAGATCACAACCTCGCCGCCGAAGGGAACGGCGCCGCCGGCGAAGCCGGTGCCCCCGCCGCGCGGGACCATGGGCACGTCGTGCCCGAAGCACCACGCCATCACGCGCGCGAGCGCTTCCTCGCTCGACGGAGCGACGACCGCCGCAGCGCGGCCGCGAAGCCCCTCGTGCTCGGTCGCGTCGTGCAGGTACTCGCGCGTTCGGGAATCGATCAGGGAGTCGGCGCCACAGAGCGCACGCAACTCGCGCTCGATCGCGCTCATGCCTCAACCTTAGTCCGGTGAGCGACGAGCTCGTCACCCAGACGATCGACCTGCCGGGCGGAGCGCTCCGCGTGCTGCAGCCGGCCGAGGCCGCAGAGCTGCCCGACGACCACGAAGTCGAGTGGGCCCCGCTCGCGCCCTACTGGGCCGTGCTGTGGCGCAGCGGCGTCGCCCTCGCCGCGGAGCTCGCAGAGGCCAATGTGCGCGGCAAGCGGATCGTCGAGCTCGGCTGCGGACTCGCGGTCCCGAGCATCGCCGCCGCCCGTGGCGGAGCAGGAGCGCTCGCCACGGACGCCGATCCCGACCCCTTCCCGCTCGTTCGCCGAAACGCCGAGGCGAACGGAGTCGCGGTCGAGACGCTGCGAGTTGAGTGGGCAGAGCCCGACGCCCTCCTCGAGCTGGCTCCATTCGACCTCGCCGTCGCCGCCGACGTCCTCTACGAGCGCGAAGCCGCCGCCCTGTTACTGGGCCTGCTGCCGAGGCTCGCGCCAACCGCCCTCGTCGCCGACCCCGGCCGCCCGGCGGCCGACGCGTTCCTCGAGCGCGCCCGCGAGCGCTGGTCCGTAACGACGACCCGCCGCGGGATCGTCTCGATCCACAGGCTCGAGTTCCGGTAGCCGGCTACTCGCAGCTCCGCAGACGGTCCCTGCCGCCGCCGCCCTTGCAGCGGTCGGTTCCCGCGCCGCCTCCGATCCGGTCGGCCCCGCGGCCTCCATTGATGCGGTCGTTGCCACCCTGGCCGCGCAGGTCATCCGGAGGAAGCCGTTGAGCCCCAGGAGAAGCGCGAGTACGCAGACGGCAGCGGGGAGCGCAACGGCTGCAGGCGCCGCGCGACGTGCTGCGAGCACATCATGCCCTCCCATGAGCCCCACTGAAGAAGCACTATCGAACCGACATCCCTACCCGCGCACTAAAGCTCGGCGCGCCGAGACTCGAGGAAGCTGCGTTCGACCTCCGATTGCACGAGTTCGAGTGCGCGGTCGTAGGCGGCGCGCGCCTCGTCGGTGCGGTCGAGGCGGCGAAGCAGCTCCGCCCGAACCGAATGGAGGTAGTGGTACCCGTCAAGGTCCAGCGAGTCGGCGAGCGCGAGTCCCGCGGCGACGTCCCCGGCCTCCGCGAGAGCAGCCGCGCGGTTGAGCTCGACGACCGGCGAGCCGGTGCGGCGGGCGAGCTCGCCGTAGAGGGCGGCGAGCTGCGGCCAATCGGGCGAGTCCTCGACGTGCAGCGCGGCGATCGCTGCCTGCAGCACGTACTGCCCGCGCCCGCCGAGCGCGAGCGCGCGGTCGACCTCCTCGTTTCCCGCTTCGATGCGATCGACATCCCAGAGCGAGCGGTCCTGATCGCGCAGGAGCACGATCTGCCCGCCGGCAAAGCGCGCCTCGCGGCGGGCGTCGGTGATCAACATCAGGCCGAGCAGGGCGTGGATCTCGGGCTCGTCGGGCATGAGCTCGGCGAGCGCGCGGCCCAGGCGGATCGCCTCGTCGGCGAGCTCTCCACGTCCGCCGTAGCCCTCGTTGAAGATCAGGTAGACGACCGCGAGCACGGCGGCGAGCCGGTCGGGCAGCAGGTGATCGGGCGGCACCCGGAAGGGAATGCCCGCGGCCTTGATCTTCTTCTTGGCGCGCCCGAGCCGCTTCGCCATCGTCTGCTCGGGCACGAGGAAGGCGCGCGCGATCTCCGCCGTCGAGAGCCCGCCCAGCGCCCTCAGGGTCAGCGCGACCTGGGCGTCGATCGCCAGGGCCGGGTGGCAGCAGGTGAAGATGAGCTCGAGCCGCTCGTCCGAGATCGTGGTCTCGTCCACTTCGTCCTCCACCGCTTCGGGACGGTCGAGCAGCTTGGTCTTCTCCTCACGCATGCGATCCCGGCGAATCCGGTCGATCGCCCGGTTGCGCGCGGTGGTCACGAGCCAGGCGCGGGGATTGACGGGAACCCCGTCCCGCTCCCATCGCGCAGCCGCGATTGCGAACGCCTCCTGAGCGGCCTCCTCGGCGCGGTCGAAGTCGCCGAGGATGCCGATCAGGGTCGCGAGGAGGCGTCCCCACTCCTCGCGGAAGACCCGCTCAACGGTCAGGAGCCCCAGGCCTCCTTGAGCGGCCGGATCTCGACGGCGCCGCCCAAGCGCGCCGCGGGAATCCGGGAGGCGAGCTCGATCGCGGCGTCGAGATCGTCGGCCTCGAAGAAGAGGTAGCCGCC
>ERZ777003.2039-NODE-2039-length-25937-cov-5.718453_pt1 | contig 25937 bp, 18 predicted proteins | sample MGYA00374956_ERZ777003 | MGnify/ENA primary metagenome ERZ777003 (study PRJEB29302, sample SAMN06268252) | bioreactor metagenome | isolation source: Joint BioEnergy Institute, California, USA | place: USA:Joint BioEnergy Institute, California, USA | collected... | reverse complement strand
CAGGCTACCGAGAGGCCCCGGAGCGGCGTTACCCACTCAAGCCAGCGAGGAGCCTTCTATTGTCCAAGACCATGATCACGTCCGGCTCAGCGGTGTTGTCCGTTGCCCGTTCTTCCGGTGAGGTCGTCCCGGGCCAGGTCGGGTCGTCCGAGGCCCAAGGCGGCAAGCTCGGTGTCGATGAAGTGGGTGTAGTACTGGGCTGGGCTTTCGTCGTCGGTGTCGTCGGAGTCGGCGTGCCACTGGTGCAGCCACGGTTCCAGCTCGGCCAGGCCGGCGAGCAGGGGGAGGAGTCGTTCGGCTGGCCAGTCGTCGCCCGTCTTGCGGGTGAGGTAAAGGTTGGCCAGGGCGTCGGCTTGGTCGAGGTGGCTCCAGCCGGCCCAGCCGAGTACCGGAGTTCTGTCGGTTTCGCGTCCCGCGTTGGGGTAGAGGATGAAGCGTTCCCTGGCGACGTCGAGCTTGCCGCGGTGGCGCCAGTAGGACGGTTTGGCGTAGTCGGCCTGGGCGTACTTTGGGGGCACGGGAATGTCCACTTTTTCGCCAGCGTCTTCGCGGCGCTGCAGGTCCCAGGTGCGCTCCCAGATAGCGCGTTTGCGCAGACCACTGGGTTTGTACCGGTAGGCCGCGAGGTACGGGACGGCCTCGTTCTCCGTCAGTCGGGTCAGCTCGGCCACGAGGTCGTAGTCGTCGCGTCCACGATAGAGCGCCAGCACCGACCGGAAGTCCTCGTCGGGGCCGATGCGGTCGGCCAGCTGGGCGACCGACAACGCCCGAGCCTGCCCGCACTGACGCCATAGGCTCGTGTCTTCGAGGCGGTCGAGGAGCCAGTCGCGTAACGCGGCCTTCTCCTGCTCCTCCCACGGGGCGGCGGCCCAGCGGCGCTTGCACTCGGGCCGTTCGATGAGCGCGATGTCCGTACGCTCCTCGATGAGCTGGATACGCCGCTGCACGATCTTTCGGTAATCCTCAGGCCAGTGGCTCGGAATCTCGGTTATCGGCCTTGAGCCGTGGCGGGCGAACCACTGGGTCTGTGACGCACCGGCGGCCATCCTCCGGGCCAGCACGATCTCGAACGCCCGCTCACCGAGACGCAGATGCGGCACGGCGTCGGCGGGGGCGGTGAGGTCGTCGTCGAGCAGCCCGTAGAGCCGGTACACCTCCCAGTCCAGTTCCTCGTGGACCGCGATCATCTCGCTGCGGATGCGCTCGTACTCTGCTCGCGCCTCGTCCAAGACCTTCCGCGTCGGTACCCCAGCCGCGCACACGGCGGCCGGCCGCACCTCCGCCAGTCGCCGGGCGAACTGGTCCAGGGCGCGCGCCCGCGCCACCGGTCGCTCGGCAGGCAGCGGGAACTGGGCCACCTTGGTGGCGTTGAACTGGTAGAAGTCCTCCCACGGTACGGTCGACTGGCGCGCGCCCCGCTGGTCCACCGTGCTGCCTTTGCTGTGGCTCACCTGCTTCAGCCAGAAGCACGCCGTGGACGAGTTGAGAATCCCGAGTAGACCCAGGTGGTCGTCTTCGGTGGCTCCCGCGGGCAGCGTGATGACCGGTGCGGTCTGCTTGAGGACCTTCTCACCGCGCTCCAGCACGAAGTGGTTGTGTGTCGCCACCTCAGCGAAGACGATCGACAACGGAGCCCGCAGCCGGGCCCGCGACAGGAAGGCGTACTCGAACCAGGCCAGACCACGCTGCTCGTTCGTCCGGCCGAACATCAGCGCTGATCGTTTTGATGTCCGGTACGGCCACAGGTGACGGTCCGGCCCGGCGATGCTCGCTGTGAGGTTTTCGTCGTACGGGAAGACGGCCTCGACCTGCGTGTCCACCCGCCAGTCGCGGACTCGGTCGCCTTCGACGAAGGGCCGGCGAAGTAGGGGAGGACGCCGTTGCCACCGGGCCGGCCCGATCACGAAGACCTCGTCCTCACCAGTGATCGCGCCGAAGCCGATGGAGTCGATCTCGTCCTTCAGACGTGTGGGCCCGGCCGACTCCAGATGGGCCCGCAGGTCGCCAGCCCCGCCGCCGTCGAGGCTCCACGGGAACTCTGCGAGTACGGATCGAGGTAGGTCGCAGACCGTGACGTACGGGTTCGGGGCGCCGGGGTGATCGAGGTTCTCGACGATGGCGTTCCAGACGACGCCCTTGGCCGGGTCGGCCGGGATGGATGGCTCGCCGAGGATGCCGAGCACGGCACGCACGGTGGGTGTCGTGGGTGGACGGTTGCGGCCGACGAGGATGACCGTGGGGGTGCCGTGGCCGGGGATGTAGGCGCCGGAGGTGTCGATGACGTGGCTCAGGTCGACGCGATGGGCCAGGAAGTCCTCGATGAGCTTGCGGCCGAACTCGCGTTTCATGAACGAGTTCGCGGTGATCAGGCCGACGTAGCCGGCGCGGTCTGCCTCGTCGCGGGGACGCACGAGGTGGAAGAACCGCTCGATGAAGGGCACCGACAGGGCGTACTTGCCGGCGCAGGTCTGGTAGAGACCCCGGTACCGCTCGTTGAGGGTCTTGTCCTTGACCGTGATGTAGGGCGGGTTACCGACGGCGGCCGTGTACTGGCCGGGGCGGAGGTACTCGGCGAGCAGGTCGGCGTCCTCGGTGACGTAGGCGGCGCCGTTCGGACCATCCACCGTGGCCAGCAGGTCGCCTTGTTGAGCGACGCCCTGACCCCAGGGCAGCAGGGAGTCGCCGGTGGCCAGGCGCATCCGGAACTCGGGGGCCGACTCCAGCGAGTTCTCGCCGCACGCCTTCAGGGCGGCGATCGTCAGGCGGAACCGGGCGATTGCCACGGCGAAGGGGTTGATGTCGACCCCGGTCACCTGGTCGAGGGTCATTTGGACCCGGACTCGGGGCTCGGTGTCGGGCTCCCGTTCGAGCCAGAGGTTGTGCAGGCGGTGGAAGGCGCCGATGAGGAAATGACCCGAGCCGCACGCCGGGTCGATGAGCGCGGTGTTTTCCAGACCGTACGCCTGGATGGCGGGGGTGAGGGTGAGGTCGAGGATGAACTCTTCGACGAACTCCGGCGTCTGCAGCAGGGCGAAGCGTTTGCGGGCGTGCTGAGACAGGTCCTGGTAGAGGTCGCCGAGGAACCGGGTATCCAGCTCGTCGTCGGCGAAGGAGTGCACGCCCGGGCCGCGGCGCCAGAAGTGGAGTAGCCCGCTGGCGGCGTCGCCCGAGATCGGATGCGTCCACACCGGATTGTGCTCGTCGAACAGCCTGGCGGTGGCGCCGAGCTGCCGCAGGTGCGCGAAGGCCTGCAGAATCCAGTCCCGGTCGGTCTTGCCCGTGGTGCGCTGGAAGTACGCGGCCTGGGCCTGTACAGCCGCCTCGGTCGCCTTACCGGGCCCGGCGATCCAAACCCCGCTGATCAGCTTGTTGTCCTCACAGAACCGGACGAAGACCGTGCCCAGCAGCCAGGCCACGGCCGCTTCGTCCAGCTTGTCCTCACGCCACTCCTCGTAGCTGGCGCTGGTCCGCCGACCCGCCCGAGCCTCGGCGTACTGACACTGCAGCCGGTCGCGGAACTCGGGCACGACCTCGGACTGCCGGCGCAGGTCGTCCACGAGCACCGTGAGCTGCTTCCGCAGCGCTCTGAGGAGCCGGGGGTTCATGCGGAGCTCTCCTCGTCGCCCCACGCCGAGGCGCAGACCGTCCAGGTCAGCCCCCGCTTCCCGTCAGCGGGGCTGACCTCCCACCAGCGTGGTGAGCAGCCCTGAGCGCGCCTCCCTCCGAACACGAGGAAAGCGTAGCTGTCGGTGTGCCCACGCTGGCCTCGCCGTCGCACAGACCCGACGTGGTGTCGTAGTCAGAGCACGTATTGGACGTGATGAGGCAGGGCGCCTGAGTCCGAGCCTGCCTACAGGAGTCGAGGCGGAGGTTACCTGGGACGGCGATAGACGTCCTATTAGGAATTAATAGCCAATGATAGTTTGTAACGGAGCCCGTCCGGTGAGGACGGGGCGACCCAGGACGACGACGCGTTCCTGGAGTGGCTGCAAACCGCCGCAATGGAGCCTGTCCGTTGAGGATGGAACGACGTTTGGTCAGTCCCTCCTGGTGAGCATGGGCACGGCGCCGCAATGGAGCCCGTCCGGAGAGGACGGGGCGACTTTCCGGGGCAGCCGGGTACGTCGCTGACGCTGGGGCCGCAATGGAGCCCGTCCGCTGAGGACGGGATGACTCGAGTACGGCGTGTGTGTGCGGCCGATGCCGATGCGGCCGCAATGGAGCCCGTCCGGAGAGGACGGGGCGACAGTACTCCGGGAACAGCTTCTTCAGCTTCTCCAGCGGGCCGCAATGGAGCCCGTCCGGAGAGGACGGGGCGACTTGGCCGCCCCCGTTGTTCCAGGGACACCCAGGGGGCCGCAATGGAGCCCGTCCGGAGAGGACGGGGCGACAAGGCCGAGGCCATCGCTGACGCCTACCGCGAGCGGATGCCGCAATGGAGCCCGTCCGGAGAGGACGGGGCGACGCGACGTCGCCGGAGACGGTCGTCGGATACCAGCCAGGCCGCAATGGAGCCCGTCCGGAGAGGACGGGGCGACGGACCCCGGCCCGGCCGGGGCATTCGGCCTAGACAGCCGCAATGGAGCCCGTCCGGAGAGGACGGGGCGACACCGAGCGCGACCAGGCCCTCGCCGCCACAGCCCCGGGCCGCAATGGAGCCCGTCCGGAGAGGACGGGGCGACCGTGGTGCTGAACCGGCAGGACATCGAGCAGGCCCGGCCGCAATGGAGCCCGTCCGGAGAGGACGGGGCGACAACTCGCCCCGCGCGGCGTTCTTGGGTAGCTGGAAGCCGCAATGGAGCCCGTCCGGAGAGGACGGGGCGACCCGCATGATCCCGAGGCAGAGTGGCCAGAGGATATCGCGGCCGCAATGGAGCCCGTCCGGAGAGGACGGGGCGACACCAGGGACAGGGCGGAGGCTCACGGCGGGCAACGGCCGCAATGGAGCCCGTCCGGAGAGGACGGGGCGACAGCTGCCAGCCGTGCTCAATGCGCCGGTACAGGGTGCCGCAATGGAGCCCGTCCGGAGAGGACGGGGCGACCCTCGCTCGACGGATCAAAGTCAAGCTCCAGCTGCAAGCCGCAATGGAGCCCGTCCGGAGAGGACGGGGCGACCTTGCCTACCTGAATGGAGATGACGGTGAATGACCTTGCCGCAATGGAGCCCGTCCGGAGAGGACGGGGCGACAAGACCGTCTGATTGATGCGGTCCTGGACCGGGATGACGCCGCAATGGAGCCCGTCCGGAGAGGACGGGGCGACCCACCGCCCCCGCCCACGGCCGCACCGGCACCGACCGGCCGCAATGGAGCCCGTCCGGAGAGGACGGGGCGACCACCCACATCCGCCCGGAGACGTGGGTGCGGCTCGCGCGCCGCAATGGAGCCCGTCCGGAGAGGACGGGGCGACCCGACATCTGGGGTCAGTTCACCATCCGCGACGACTCGCCGCAATGGAGCCCGTCCGGAGAGGACGGGGCGACTGGGTGGTCTCCTCTCAGGTCAGGCGCTGGCAACTGCTAGCCGCAATGGAGCCCGTCCGGAGAGGACGGGGCGACCGACGTCGCCACCAGGACCATGAATCTCCCAGACAGGGCCGCAATGGAGCCCGTCCGGAGAGGACGGGGCGACGTTGCCCGTCCTGACATGTCACTTCACTCCTACTATCCGCCGCAATGGAGCCCGTCCGGAGAGGACGGGGCGACATCTGGTACTTGGTCTGTGGTGTGCCGTCTGCTGGGGCCGCAATGGAGCCCGTCCGGAGAGGACGGGGCGACGGGTCGCCGCCCCGGCCGGCTCATCCTGTCTGCGGGCCGCAATGGAGCCCGTCCGGAGAGGACGGGGCGACAACAGGTCGCGCGGACCATGGTCATGCTCGCGCTGGAAGCCGCAATGGAGCCCGTCCGGAGAGGACGGGGCGACCTGATTCCCTTGTAGCACAATGGGTTCAACGCAGCGCCGCAATGGAGCCCGTCCGGAGAGGACGGGGCGACCCGGCATCGCCCAGGTCACCGGGTACGACGGCCACCCGGCCGCAATGGAGCCCGTCCGGAGAGGACGGGGCGACACATCGACGAGGCGCTGTATCCATTCCCGCGTGCCGCCGCAATGGAGCCCGTCCGGAGAGGACGGGGCGACGACGCGCGTAGCGCTATCGACGACTACGCGTCCCGGCCGCAATGGAGCCCGTCCGGAGAGGACGGGGCGACCGGGCGATGTCGCGCGCCCGCCGTGCGGTGGCGATGTGGCCGCAATGGAGCCCGTCCGGAGAGGACGGGGCGACCTCGAGGCCGCACAGCAGCGGAAGATCAACGAGTAGCCGCAATGGAGCCCGTCCGGAGAGGACGGGGCGACGTCCGGCGTCATCTCGGCCATCTCCTCGAGCGTGGAGCCGCAATGGAGCCCGTCCGGAGAGGACGGGGCGACCCGAGGAGGCCCGCAAGGCGACGTGGACGGCGCTGATGCCGCAATGGAGCCCGTCCGGAGAGGACGGGGCGACCTGTCCTCTCAGCCGAGGGATTCAAGATCCTTGGCTTGCCGCAATGGAGCCCGTCCGGAGAGGACGGGGCGACGCGACCCCGCCATCCTCCGCGATGTTGAGCAGGTCGCCGCAATGGAGCCCGTCCGGAGAGGACGGGGCGACAGGCGCCAAGAATCCACTGCTCCCAAAGCACCTCTTGCCGCAATGGAGCCCGTCCGGAGAGGACGGGGCGACCTCCTCTCAACGACGCGGGATCGACGGAACGGCGGGCCGCAATGGAGCCCGTCCGGAGAGGACGGGGCGACGGCTCGCAAAATTCGGGCCGTCTGACCTGCGGAAACGCGCGCCGTTGCGAGCGCCTGCCACGGACATCGACGTACATGCTCTCGGTATGGTCTTGTCAAGGTACAAAAGCGCCCCTGACCTGGGCGCGAGCGGTTGAGCGTGGGGTACCCACCACCTCAGCGCTCGCACGCTACCGCGTCGACGGCGTTCCCGTCCAAGGCGAGCGACTGCCGGAGCAGAGGTCCGCCGCGGCCGGTCTTGCCGGGGCGCGAGCCAGCTGACCGCGGTGGCGTGGGTGCTGATCTCGCTACGGCGATGAACGTCAGGGTTCCTCGCGATCAGTGTTCGAGGCCGAGCTCGGCTGCGGCCGCGAGGACTGCTCGCGCGCGTTGCTTCAGCTTGTCCTTGCCGGTGGGTGTCTGAGGGTAGTTCTTCTCGCCGCGGCTCCACTTCGCTACCCAACCCGTGTCCAGGACCGCCCGAACGAATGCTCGCTTCTCGTCAGGGTCACTGATCGCGTCGAGCTCGGTGCGAACCAGGTCAAGCACTTGCTGTTCGCTGAGCCCTCGCAACCGGTGGCGCCACCGGCCTTCCGGGGTGGCCTTGGCCGCCTTCTGTTCGCGCTCCTGACGCCACTCGTCGAGTGTGCGCTGCGCGCGAGGGTCGGGAACGAACTGCCCGTAGCCGAGGGCTGTTTTCGCCCCGACACCCATCTCGCGGAGGGCGTCGACGAGCCAGGTCTTGACGGTGGCGACGTGGTCAGCCGCGTACCGACTGAGCGGGATGACGCCGCAGACAAGCTGCAGGCCGGGGGCAGCGACCAGAAACGGCACCGGGTTCGGCGAGCGCCAGTCGGCTGGCGGGTTGTCCGCGTCCCAGGGTAGGTAGTGCGGGGTGAGCACGTCGGCCTCGAGCTTCACCGGCGCCAGTGGCACGGCATCGAGCAGCGCCACCGTGCCGGCCTGACCACCGGCGCCCAGAACCTCAGCCAGATCATCTTGACTCGCCAGGCTCTGCTGCTCGACCCAGGCCCGGACAAGCCCTTTGAGCGTGCTGCCGGGCAGGTACGGCGTGCCGAGGGTCGGGTGCCAGGCGAAGCCGTTCTCGATCGGATGGCTGCGGCCGAGCCCGGTGACGAAACGCGACTGGCTGACGACTGCCACCACCTCGCCGCCGCAGGCGGAGACCAGGCGTTCAACCCGCTGCGTGTACGCGAGGATGTCGGAGGCATCGCCGACCGGTGTCGCCGTCACCTCGTTGACCCAGGAGAGCTTGGGCGACCCCTTCTCGCCCTGGGCCGGTTTGAGGTTCCACGGCATACGCCACTGGTTGCAGAACTTGTCATACCACAACCCTCGGTGGCCGTGCTCGCCGAGTCTTGTGACGTCCTCGGGACGCCGGTAGAGAGGCAGGGTCATTCCTCGGTGCCCTTCGGCCTCGGCAGGAGAGCGTGACAGAACTTCTTGTGCCAGGTCAGCCAGGCCAGCGTCTCCGTCTGGGCCCGGACGTACGTGTCCTGGTCGCACGCCAGGATCGCGTCCAGCGCGTCGTCGGCTCCGGCGAAGACGCCGCCGTCCCGGCACAGCCACGCGCGGACGTTGTCGTAGAGACGCCTATGTGCTTGCGGCCCTGACGCTTGGGTATCCCCGTCGGACGCGGCGTACTCCGTGGCGAGCGCCTGGCCCAGACCGTTCATCACCACCGCCCCGCCGAAGCGATCCACATAGGACCGATAGGAACGCTTCAGCAGCTCGTCCGGCTCGCCGGTCAACTCCTTGACGCAGTGCAGCGCGTGCTCGGCCCGCTCGCGTTCGAGGTCCCTCATCGGTCACCTCCGTGATACACCGTCATCGCGAACCAGCCCTGGCCGACCGTGGCGTTCCCGCCGACCTGCAGGTATCCGTTCTGGCCGATGAGATCCTCGACGGCACTCAGAGACTTGGGCTGGCCGCTGAGCAGCAGCGCGTACATGAGGGTGTCAGGTGGCAACGTCTCCTCATACCAGAGGTTCTGGCTCGCCTTGTTGTCGTTGAGCTGGTTGCGGGCCTGCACCGGCAGCCCGAAGTGGCAGAACCACGCGAAGTCGTCGTCGTTGAGCACGACCAGACGCTGGCTGAGCCGCAGGCCCACCTCCTCGGCGGCGATTAACGGCGTCAGTAGCTTGACGAGGGACTCATCGGGTTCGCCGACGACCTCGAATAACCGCTCTTCCAGGAACAGATGCGGCTGACCGTACGCGAGCGCCTTGCCGTCAGGAACGCTCGGGACTGGCGGGAGGTCGGTCTGACCGACTCGGCGCAGGTCCCGGCGGTACCGCTCGATGAGGTGCGGGCAGGTCACCCAGCGGAAGGCTTGGGCGAGACTGCGGACCGGCAGCAGGAGCAGGCGGGCGTCGGACACCAGGACATGGCCGGCGTGTTCCTGGCAGCCGAAGACCTCCCGGATGCTCTGGTGCTCCTTGTCACCCAACCACTGTTCCATAGCGTCCCGCAGCGAGCCCTTGAGGCTCGACCCGACGATGACCGGGTATCCGGTCGTCGCCTCCCGCGACACGGGCAGGTCGATAACGCCCAGGCTGTGGCCGGCGCCTGGATGAATCGATGTTTCGGCCAGCATGCCGAGAACGACACTCTTCACTGATGTGGCTCCTTCGTTGTGGGCCAGATGCCGACGGCGATCGCTCCGAACCCCCACTCCGGGCGGCGACCGATCCGGGGTGTTCCGGCGGCGAGAACGGCGCTCAGGCGCTCCGGCTCCTTGACCTCGCAGAACAGGACGCTTCCCGCCGGAAGGATGTCCACCAGCGGCTGGGGCCGGCCCGGGCCTTTGGTGCTGGCCCAGCCGCCGACGCGTTCGGCCCGCGGCAGGCAGGCGGAGACGACCTCGGCGCCCGCGAGTTCGGGGATTACCGCGCCCGGACGGATGGGCTCATTGCCAGCGTCGACGGGCGTGAGGGCGACGACCGTGATGCGGGTTTCGTTCGCGGGGATCGGTACGTTGCAGCGAGCATCGCCGGACCAGGGCTTGACCTCGACCCAGCGTCCCTCGCCGCCGAGGGGAGCGGCCAGGCTCTTGTCGGCGGGCGGCAACCAGTCGTCGGGAAGCCCGCTGATGCGGACACCGATCTCGACGGTGGGACGAGGACGAACATGCCGTGAGGTGTAGAGCATGCCCTCCTGCACCGTGCGGGTGTGGTTGTCGCGTCTGATGCCCACGCGGTGCTCGTCGCGCCACAGATCCTTCGCCGCCACGATCTCATCCGGGCCGGGCAACTCACTGCGGAGCACCGCCTCAAGGCCCGACCGGGTCAGCCAGTAGCCGGTGCCGGGCTTCCACGGGACGCACTGCTCGCGCGGGTGTGCCGGCTCGGGAAGGCGTACGGCCTCTCCCAGGTCGCACGTGACCGGCGGCCCGGGCCGCAGCCACGTGTGTGGCTGCCACGAACCGTTCTCGTTCATGCCGAGCAGATGCGCCGGCACGGGGTAGAGCGGCTCCCCGTCGCGCAGCAGGTACGGCCCGTCGAACCTGAGGTTGCCAAGTTTGGGACCGTCGCCCAGGACCGTCATGATGTCCGGACTCCAGGGGCCGCCCCGCCAGCCACGGGCGCGGGCCAGCATGGCGCGCAGCGCGCCGACCACGGTGGTGGGGTGCGGCGGAAACTGTCCACTGTGGTGTTCCGGAGAGGTCAGTGTGGGAGCGAAGGGCGTGCTGTCACGGAAGTGCAGCGTGTCGATCGCACCCATCCTTAGGCCGATCACCGGTGATCCTCCTCTCTGCCTTCTCCGGCGAGGAACGCGGCGAGCAGCAGGCCGTCCGGACTGACCCGGCCACGGTCGACCGGCGTCGGCTCGCCGTTCTCACCCCGCCGGCCCGACGACGGCGACAGCAGGTCGACAACGAGCTGCGCGAGCTCGGCCAGAGCTTCGTCGTCCGGCGTCTGGTCGGCGCTGTCCCAACTGTCGCTGATCTCGGCCCGGACGTACGCCGTCAGGTCCAGGCCCGCCGGCAGGGCGCCCGTGGCTCCCGGCTCGCGCTCGAGGTCGCCCAGCCGCTCCAGCACGTCACGGGTGTGGTGGATCAGAGAGGCCGAGAAGTCCCGTCGCGGGCGGGCCACCCGCTCGACCAACTGGCGCAGCTGGTCGATGGCGCGTTCAGCCCGGACGCTGCCGTCGGGCTGGCGATAGTGCCTCGTCCAACTCGTCGTCCATCGACAGCTCTCGCCACCCGGTTTGGCCACGGTCACGGTCACCGAGTCGCGGCCGTTGGCGTCCTTGGCGACGTCATCGAGCAGTTGGCGCGCCAAGTGGAGGACGCCGCCGACGGGCATCCGTACGTGTGCGAAGACCACGGCCGCCGACAGCGTTGCCCTCCGGTTGACCGTGGTCTGGAAGGCATCGGTGAAGGCACGGGCCAGTTCTTCCGCGCAGGCCAGCGCTTCCCGTACGGGGAGCATGGCGAGCACGTCGTCGCCGCCGGCGTAGACGGTCACGCCGTAGTGGTACTCGACGAGGGTCCTGACCTGGCTGGCGAAGGCCTCCATCGCACGGGCTACCGCAGGAGGGTCGGCCACATCCCGGATCACCGTGCCGAGCCGATCACCGTCGGCGACGAGCAGCGCGTAGTACACCGGGGCGGCGCCGCCCGCCGCCTGGTTCACCTTGTCGAGAAGCTCGCCGAGCTCCTTGCGCGTTTGCTCGGCCTCCGGCTTGAGCGGGCACGCCCGGGCGGAGGCGACCAGATGCCGATGGTAGAAGTTGGCGTCGAGCCGGAAAAACGCGTCTCGCGTCGTCTCGGCCAGACGGGGGACGGGGACGCGGCGGCGGATCGTTCCGGGCACCGCGGCGGCCTTCAAGGCCTCGATGTACGCCGCCGCCGGTTCGGGCGCGTGCTCGGCCACCTGGCGGAGCCACGGCACCGCGCCGACGTACAGAGTGGAGGGCCACTGGTCGACGTCGAGCCCGTCGCGGATCGGCTTTGGCCCGTACCGCGCGAACAGCCGCTTCACCATCGCCGGCGCGCACAGCCGCTCGTCGTCGCGAAGGTCGAGTACGCCCACGCGCTGCCGGATCGCCTGCCAGAACTCCGACTGCCGGCGGGCTTCGTGCCGGTCCACCGAGATGTACCCGGACAGCTCCTGGAAGTCGGGCATGACCGTGCACTTGTCGCCTGGCTCGTTGGGCAGCCGGTGGGTGCGCCAGTGCTTGCGTCGTTCCAGCAGCCCATCGACGTGTCCCTCAGGCGCCGCGACCCACACGACCTCCCAGCACGACGAGACCTGGCGGTTCCAGATCGTCTCCGTGTCCCGGCCCTTGTCCACATGAGGCAGGACGACCTGTTGCCAGACGGCGTCGCAGATCTCCTGCCAGGCGTGACGCACCTTTGTGGCCACCTCTTCGGCGACCTGAGCCGGGGCAGCCGTGGTGCGCACGGCGAAGTGGTTGGGCAGGCTGCCGAAAGACGGGGCCGGGCCCGAACGACCCGCCGCGACCCACGCCAGCAGGCGGTCCTCGGCAACGTGCGGTCGGACGACCTCGCCGCCTGCAGCCCGCGCCGCATTCATGGCGCAAGCCGACAGGTACGACAGCAGGTAGGAGCTGCCCCACAAGTCACGGGTGCGGCGCGACTGCGCCACGAACCCCTGCACTGGCCCGATCGAGAACTCGATCTCCCACGTCATCCGACCGGAACCTCCTCGAATCCACCCGACTCGATTAACTCGTTAAGGAACCGGTGCACGGGTTCGTAGAGCCGATCGGTGTCGGGCAGTTGCTGAGGTTTGCTCCGCCAGCCCTTTTCGCGGCTGTAGACGATCTTGTTCTCGGAAAGGAACCGCGCAGGGAGGAAGGCGACGACCGGCCTTACGCGACCGCCGTGCTCGTGCATGTGGAAGAAGAGAGGGCTCGCCCGGCGGTCGCCGTCCGGGCTGGCTGGCCGGACGGATATCTTGTCCCTCGGCTTCTTGAACTCGAAGTTCACGGGCAGCCCGAATGCGGCTCGATCCGGGTAGCCACCCCCAGTGCGCCGGACGATCTCGGTGTCGTCAGTCAGTTCCGTGCGGAACTTCTTGTACTGCTCACCTAGATTGTTGAGCGCCTCCATGGCGGGTGCAGCCGGACCGATCAAGACCCGGCTCACCGGCGAGATCGCCGTGTACGGTGGAAGCTCAGAGGGCTCCTTCGGACTTAGCGCCCTCAAGACATCCTTGAGCTCCGCACCAGCGTACACGCGATCGTCGATTGAACGGAGGGACATCGAGCCGTACCCGCGGCGGCTGCGGGCGCCCGCGCCACCAATCGTCCCGAGTGCTCGAACCGCATCTACCAGCAGCGTTGTCTGGTCTTGCCCCAGCCCGCGTAGACGGAGTTCGACTGTGACATCGAATCCTGGCAGCAGACACCCACGTATGAGTTGAGCAGGCTTGGCTCTTGTCTCCTTGGCTCCGGTCTGCTTGGCTCTTGTGTCCTTGGCTCCGGTCTGCTTGCTGGCCGCGGTGTGCATCAGACCGTAACCGAGATAGCGGACGCCCGTCGCTTGCCCGCCAGTGGCCCCGGGCAGGACCTTGGGCGGTTCCAGCCGGGCCGGACCCGTGTCGGTTATCCGCAGCAGGACTCGCGACTGTCCGGTCTTGGGACCGCCGAAGACCCGTTCTTCCTCGGCCCGGATCGCGGCGAGCCGTTCGTCGGGTGTACCTGGGAATCGTGACCAGGCGCAGGCGCGCCACCAGAAGCGGAGGACGCCCTTGAGACTGGCCGCCCGAAGTTCCGCCGTCTCACCGTCCGCCCCACCGAGGAACATCGGCGTCGTCACGCGGAACGTCGCCCTGATTGTCGTCATGACTGCTCCTCGTGTTCCGTGTCGTCAAGCCAGTAGGTCTCGCCGAGGTGGAACGGGTCGGCCTCTTGCTCCGACTGGGGCCGGCGGTCGACCAGGGCGAACCGGCGCACCGTGCGGTGACGCCTTCTGGCTTCGCTCGCGATGCGCTCAGCGAGAACACCCATCAACGTCGTGCCTCCCGTGATATTCACGTAGACGACCTCAGTGTCGAGGTAGTGCGCCGCCTCGGCGGCCCGCCCGTTGATCTCGTCGACGCTGGGGAACGGATCCGCCAGCTGGATCAGGACAACCTCGCCGGAGTAACCGGCGGCCTGACACGCCGCCGCGACGGAGTCCGCCGACTCAGCAGAGCAGATCACCAGGCACCGCTTCACCCGGTAAGGGTCGGCCGTCAGCAGGGCACTGTACAGCACACCTGGCCGTAAACCCATGGGACTGATGAGGACTCGCTGCCGTTGTTCCGTAGTCATCGCCGCCGTGTTTCCTCTGGGTAGGGAAGCTCCAGCGGAAGCTCGGGCACGTTCCGCAGCCGTTCCTTCCAGGCTTTGATCGCTGCATCGGTGTGGCGCCGCACCTCGATCTCGGTAGAGAGCGTCACCTTCTTGTCCAAACCGTGGTGAGCATACGGGTTGCGGAGAGCCACGAGATGCCCCCACACCGTGGCAACCCAATCTTGCTCCGGCGTGAGCGTGACGGTGCTGGCTTGACGACGGCGCATGGCTCTGTCCCGGTCGGTCTGCTGTCGCCGGAGCGTGTTCAGGGCCTTCCGGGTAGGTTCGCGTCCGTCCTCGTGGTTGAGCCAGTCACTGACGCGGTTCGTCCGCCACATAGCCCAGAGGACCAACCACTCGCGCATCAACCCGAACGCAGTCGGGTAGTCCTCGCGGTCCAGGTAGCTGTCGATGATTCGGGCCTGACGGGCGAGTTCGCCCTTGTTGAGTTCCAGACGCTCTTTCCAGACATCACCCAATGGGGTCGTGGTGAGGCGTTGCTCGGCAAGCTTCTCGGCCAGGATATCGACCAGTGTGTCGGCCAGCGGCAGGTTTCGTTGACGGAGCAGCTCTCGCAGGCTGGCCTCGTGCCGGTCGAGAAACTGCGCCGCTGTGTAGCCCAGCTCGAGAGGCAGGCCAGACGCATGTGCCTCGGCGACCAGCTCGAGTGACCGGCTCACCTCCGCGGCCTCGGGGCCCGACTCCGCGACGAGTTGCGCGACGAGGTGAGCGTTGCCGGTGTCCCGCAGGACCCGCAGGGCGTGGAACCAGCGGGGGAGTTCCACGATCGGTCCGATATCGATAAACGGACTCGGGCTTTCCGTGAGCATGCCGTAGTAGGCGGCCCTGAGATGAACATTCCTCAGCGCGGTCAGGTACAGCACGCCGGTATAGGTGAGGAACGCCTGGTGGCGAAAGCCCTGCGTCACGTCGACCGTGAGGTCCACGTCGTCCGGGACGCTCGCGGCGAGCGTGGCCAGGAACTCGTGGACGGCTTGGGTGCTTCCTTCTTCGCTCACGCGGACGACGTCGATAGGGCAGGGCTGGCCATCGAGCGCACGCATGAGATGAGGCAGCGACTTCTCTTCAGCCTGCGTGGTGCAGAACACGAGCATGCGGTCGGGCCGCTCCGTCTCGGGTAGGAGCGCGTAGAGGGCGGCCGGAGCGACGTTGGACGCGTGCTTCCGTCCCTGCAACGTGTAGACGGTGTCGGACGGGTTGGTGCCGAGGCTGGTCAGCATGACGTGCTCACGAGCGGGCGTCGTCATGAGCGACACCCCCTCGAGCGGCTATAGAGCCTGATCGCGAAAACGAGCACCTCGTGACCTCCGGGGCGAGTACCGAGCAAAGGCGCTGGTCTGGCTCCGGCCGCGAGCAGGCCAGCGGACGAACATACAGAGTTGGGATGATCCAAATCAAGCGGAATGTTGTCCCTGGAATGTGGAGGGGTCATCCGCTATTCTGTCACGTTCTGCGCAAGACATCGCTAGTAGTCGTAATGATCTTGACGGATCAGAGTTACTGGACGTTGTGGGAGAACCGTGGAGAAGTGTAGGCTTCCGCGCATGAAGCCGTCAATCGAGGCGCTGGAAGCCCGAATTGACGAGTTGCGAACCGCGGTGCGGAAGGCAGTCGTCGCCCGGGACAGTGTCCAGGCTCGCGGGCTGCGTGCCGAGTTGCGACGCGCCGAGCGGGAGTGGGAGGAGGCGCTCGCCCAGCTCGAGTCCGCGCAGGACATTTCGGAACGAGCCGGCACCGGGTCGCTGTTACCGCTGCGAGAAAAGGTCCACCATGCGCTCACGCTGCTCACGGTCCCGGCCGCGCCGCGACTGATCACCGCAGTTCACACGGCTCTCGTAGGTGACGATATTCCGTCTACCCGACTGACGAGTGTGCGCCGCGATGAGGAGCGGTCGTTTCGCTCAGCGCCGTACGCGCGGCCGTATTACCTCTGTCCGGCCCTGACGTTTGATCGGCTTGCTCCCGCACGGGCCCTGTTGTCAATCTCTACGTGGCCCATAGCCGACCGGATTGTCGGGCCCCTGAGCCCGCGCGTGCACTTTCTCACCGCGGCGATCCGGGTCGCGGAGGCGCTCCGGCGGGTCAAGGACCCTCGGCCCGAGGCCACGCGGCTGCTGTGGCGGTTCGCGGCGAACATCCCGGGCGGCACCGATGGCGGGGTTGACCCGTCGACCGTGATCAAGGCGGCGCGAGCCGAGTTGGTGATTCACCAGGACGAGGATCGACGGACCCGTGAGCAGGCCGCCCAACGAGCCGAGGCGCTGACGGATGTCCAGCGGCTGTTCGGTGTCCGGCTCGGCGTGGTGTCCGATGTGGAGGACGTGGGATGAGCGATTCGGAGGTGCACGGGTGAGGTGACGACCGGCATGGGGGAGGACACCGAGGCGAGGTTGGACCGCATCCGCGGAGGCGGACCGGCCCGGCGCCACAACGCCCGTACGATCGCCGCGCTCACGACCAACCCGGGCTGCGCTCGTCGGGCGATCATGGACGCCGCCGGCATCGACAAGGCCCGGTTGGCGGCTCATATCGGGTTTCCAAGCCAGTTCGGGCAGTCCCAGTTCGCGCTGGCCCGGGGCAACGCCTTCGAGGCGCAGGTCAAGGCCGATGGCTGCGCCGAGTTGCTGACGTTGCTTCGGGAACGGCTCGGTTTGACTCTTCCCGAGGTCGCCTACACCGACCTCAACGAGGTGGGCGGCAACGACGCCCCAAAGCTGCGCCACCGACAGACCCGGCAACTGTTGACCCGCACCGACGACCCGGGCACCCTGTTCGATCATCCGTTGCTGCGCCTGCCAGTGGGCGGCCGTCAGGTATATCTCGAGCCGGATCTCATCGCCTTTCAGTGGAAGGGCCAGTACCACATCATCGAGATCAAGTCGTTTCCCGTGATCGACGGACAAGCCGACGGGAAGAAGGTGGCGGCCGCCGCGATCCAGAGCGCCGTCTACGTCTACGCCATGCGGGAAATGCTGGCCGAGGCCGGGATCTCGCCGACCGTCGTGTCGGATAACGTCATCCTCGTCTGTCCCAAGGACTTCAGCAACCGGCCCATCGCCACGTTCGTGGATGTCCGCAAGCAGCTCACCGTCCTTCGACGCCAGCTCTCCCGGCTGACTCGCATCGACGAGCTTCTTGACCTGCTTCCGGAGAACCTCTCGTTGTCGCTCGACCGTGATCCGGCCGACGTCGCCTTCGACCTCGGCTGCATCGAGGCGCGCTACATGCCGGAATGTCTGGAGACGTGTGAGCTGGCCCGGTTCTGCCGCGACGAGGCCAAGGGGAGTACGTACGTCATGGGCCGCGCGGTCAGCGAGGACCTCGGCGGCATTTCTACCGTCGATGGAGCCCTCGCCCTCGCCCGGGGCGAGCGCGATCCCGCGCCCGATCAGGTGGAGGCGGCGACTCTGCTCCGGCAGGCGTGGTCGATCCGCACCGAGTGCCTGGGGAGCGCGGCATGAGCGTCCTGACCTCGCTGGCCCGCGTTCATGCCTACGAGCTGGGCCGCGCCGTGCCGATCGCGACCCGCCGACACGTGCACGTCAGCGACCGGCCGCTGGTCTTCGTGCCGCTGTCGATGGCTGGTGAGGCCAATGCGCCGCTGGCCTGTCTGGTCGGCTCGACGCCCGAGTCACCCACGATGCTGGTGGTGCCGCAGCCGCGCAACCGGGACCTGCGGTTCCGGTTCGCCGAGTCATTGGCCGATGTTGTCCTGGCGTACATCGACTCCTTCACGATGTCGATGGAGCAGGACCGTGACCAGAGCGTGTTCACCGACGCGCCACAGCTTGTGGTGGCAAACCCGTCGGCGGCGGCGTTCACCCGCCTGCTCGGCCGGTCGACCCGGCTCCGCCGGACGGATGGGCCGTACCCGGTCGCGCCCTCGGTGCCGCTGCTCGGCCGGTGGCTCACCTACTTCGCCGAGCTGACCGAGCGGCCCGGATCGTCGACCATGCTCGTCATGACGACCGTTCTGGCCGCGCACTGGGCCACCGGCCAGAGCCCGATCGAGGACCTGAACCTGGCCGCGCTGGTGGGATGGATCGATCCCTGGGAAGGGCTGACCGGCCCCCAGGCGGCGGCTGAGGCCGAGGACCCGCTGCGGTGGCCGCCGGCCGGCCCGGCCACGGACCCCACGTTCGACAACGAGGTACTGGCGCCTCTCATCCGCGCGTATGACCTGGCCGTCGACGACGCCGGCCGGGCCCGGGCGGTCGCGGCGCTGGAGCAGGCGTTGCACGGTCAGATGGAGCCCACCTGGCGCCTGCTGTGGCGGGCGATCGAGCTGATGCGGAAGCTGCCGCCCGGCTCCTCAGTGGAGCGTCGGTGGCTGCGCGACCGGCATCAGTTCACCCGGCAGGTCGAGTTCTGGCGCGACGGTGGCCCGCCGCAGCCGCGGCGCGACCACGCGGTCGCGGCGGCGCAGCGGCTTCACTGGCTCGAGCGGGAGCTCGAGGAGTACACCGTGGACAGAGCCTTTGACGATGATCTCGTCATGGCCGAGTTTCGGTTGAGCGGCGAGGCCTTCGTCGGTCGCGTGACCTGGCGCGATCCCACTCGACTGGACACGTCAGGCCGACGGCGACGGTTGCGCCCGCACATCGTGGTGGCAACGACCGATCCGGTACGGCTGGAGGTGGGCGATACCGTACGCTCCGCGGTCCGGCCGAACCAGACTGCCCGGATCGTCGCCCTGTCCTCGCCGTCGCCGGCCGATCCGGCTCACACCGACGAGCCCACCAGCACCAGGCCGGTCGTCGAGGTGACGCTTGAGCTCTCCGGCGGCATGGGCCGGTCGCTCACGCCCGAACCGGGCTCGGTGCCGGAGCTGGGCGAGCGGCTCTGCTACTCGTCACTGGTCCGTGAGCCGCTGCGACCGGTGCCGTTTCCCAGCCGGGAACAGACACCGTGGACTCACGGCGGGCCGCCGGAGGAGTACGTGCCCACCGACGAGGACGCGGGGGAGGACTGGTCATGAGCGCCGATACGACGACGGGCGCCCGCGTGCCGGCGCAACGCGAGCGCGACCCGTCGGCGGAGGCCGAGCGTACGGTCCTCGCCGTGCTCGCGGACCTGCGGGAGGGAGCCTCGCGTGGCGTGGTCGTGGACTCGCCACCGGGCGCCGGCAAGTCCACATTGGTAGTTCGGGCCGCCCGGGAGATCGCTGCCTCCGGTGACCCGGTCATGCTGGTGGCCCAGACGAACGAGCAGGTCGACGACCTGGTGGACCGGATCGCCACCGCCGACCCCAGCCTGCCCGTAGGCCGGTTGGCCCCCGAGGATTATCGACCGCCCGACCGGGTGCGGGCCCACGGGAACGTCCGCGTCGGTACCAAGGTGGCCGACCTGGGTTCGGCCGCGGTCATCGCGTCGACCTCGGCGAAGTGGTCATTCGTCGACGGACTGACCTGGCGGTGGGCGATCATCGACGAGGCGTACCAGATGCGGTCGGACATGCTGCTGCGCGTCGCGCCCCGCTTCGAACGGGGCCTGTTCGTCGGCGACCCGGGCCAGCTCGATCCGTTCTCGACCATCGAGATCCCCCGGTGGACGGGACTGACATGGGACCCGATGCAGAACGCGGTGAGCGTCCTGCTCGCCCACAACCCGGATGTCGCGCAGCATCGCCTGCCGGTGTCCTGGCGCCTGCCGCCCAGCGCCGCGTCGGTCGTCGCGGCGGCGTTCTATCCGTTCACCCCGTTCGTCGCCGGCACGGCGCCCGGCGACCGGCGACTGACCTTCGCCACGACCGGCTTCGGCGGCGGGACGGTGGACCGGGCGTTGGAGACCGCGGCCGAGACGGGCTGGGCACTGTACGAGTTGCCGGCGCGCCACACCATTCGTACGGACGCTGAGGCCGTGGCCGCCTGCTGTGCCCTCGCACTGCGGCTGTTGGAGCGCGGCGCCGTGGCCTACTCACCCGACGGGCCGCCGACGGGAGCTCCCGCCACGCCTGATCGCATCGCGATCGGGACCGCACACCGGGATCAGGCAGCGGCGATTCGGGCGGCCCTCGCCGGCCGGGCCCCGGGCATCACAGTGGACACGGCCAACCGGTTGCAGGGCCGGGAGTACGACGTGACGATCGTGCTCCACCCGTTGTCCGGACGCCTCGACGCCACCGCCTTCCACCTGGAGACCGGTCGGCTCTGCGTGCTGACCTCCCGACACCGGCACGCATGCATCGTCGTGGCCCGGGCCGGGATTCAGGAGCTCCTCGACGCCCACCCCTCGACCGAGCCGGTCCACCTCAACGTTCCGGTCAAGTTCCCGGACGGCTGGGAGGCCAACCAAGCCATCCTCACTCACCTCACTCCCTACAAGGTACGGGCGTCATGAGTGACCGTCGGAGTCCACCGATCACGAGCAGGGGACTTTTGCTTTCTATTCCTGATTCCTAGAATCAACGATCGCTGCATGTGGTGCGAAACCTGTTTCCACCCCATCCGGCTGGTTTACTGCCTCTCCAACTGCCAGAAGCTACGGCGATAACCAGGACGGGACCGATCTGCCCTGATATTGCTTCTCCGGTGACCGTCGGCGGCACTAGGAGCCGGTGGGAATCAGCACTATGACCGGCACGGGAGTACGCGTGACGACCTTTGATGAGTTCTTTGAGCAAGCGACCGGGGTCAGGCCGTACGGCTATCAGCGGCGGCTGGCCGAGAAGGGATTGCCGCCGGTGCTGAAAGCCCCGACCGGCACGGGGAAGACCGCGGCGGTGATCCTCGCCTGGTTGTGGAGACGGCTGCACCTGCCTGACGCCGAGAGAAGGAACATCCCCCGTCGGCTGATCTTCGCGCTGCCTCAACGGACGCTGGTGGAGCAGACCGCGCGTGAGGTTACCCGGTGGCTGACGAATCTGCGGTCCTCGAGCGGGGACCGGACATGGCTCACCGAGGATGTGTCGCTTCACGTCGTCATGGGTGGCGAGGGGAAGACGCAGGGCGAGTGGCGGATCCGCATGGACAAGCCGGCAATCGTCGTCGGAACGGTCGACTCGCTCGTATCCAAAGCCCTCAACCGCGGCTACGGCATCTCCCGGGCGCTCTACCCGGTCGACTTCGCCCTCGTCACCAACGGGGCCCAGTGGGTGATCGACGAGGTCCAACTGTGCCCCGAGTCGACCACGACCCTGCGACAGCTCGCCGCCTTCACCGACCCACGCCGGGACAAGGCGTGGCGGACCGTCGAGCCGTTCGCGCTGACCTGCATGTCCGCGACGATCCCTCGGGCGCTCTTGGCCACAGTGGACAATCCGCTACCGTCCGACCACGAGATCGTCTCGATCGAGCCCGAGGACCGCGCGGGCGAGCTCGCCCGGCGACTGGGCGCGACGCGAACCGTTCGTCGGCTGCCGGTCGCCGCGGGTGAGACCAAGCAGGTCGCCGTGGCCGTGCGGCGGCGCCACCGGCCCGGCACGCTCACGCTGGTCGTGGTGAACACGGTGCCGTCCGCCCGCGCCGTGTACCAGGAGCTGCGGAAGGCGGGACTGCCCTGCACGCTGCTGCACTCCCGGTTCCGGGGCATCGAACGGGACAGGTTGATGGACCAGGTGCTCGCCCAGCCGGGGCCGGAGGGGCACATCGTCGTCTCCACCCAGGTCGTCGAGGCCGGGGTGGACATCGACGCGGCCGTCCTCGTCACCGAGGCGGCGCCCTGGCCGTCGGTGGTGCAGCGGGCCGGCCGCTGCAACCGCGCCGGCCGGATCGCCGACGCCGAGCTGTGGTGGCTGCCGCCGGCAAAACCGGAGCCGTACGACCCGGACGACGTCGCCGCCAGCATGGCCGAGCTGGAGCGCCTGGAGGGCCAAGCGGTGACCGGCGAGGACCTCCAGAAACGCGACGTCGCGGTCACCGATCCCGCCGTGAGCGTGCTCCGCCGGCCCGACCTGCTTGCCCTCTTCGACACCGCCCAGGACTTGAGCGGGGGCGACGTCGACGTGGCGCCGTACGTGCGCGACGCGGAGGACCTCGACGTCCAGCTCGCCTGGGCGCGCTGGGACCCGGTCGACGACCACGGTCGGCCGCCGGACCGGGCCAAGCCGCCGGAGGCCCGCTACCGCTGCCGCGTTCCCATCGGCGACGTCCGCACCCTGGCCCGGAGCAAGGCGATCTGGCGGTTCGAGCAGGGCGAGGGCGTGTGGTCGCGCGTCAGCGAGGCCGCCCCGCCCCGACCGGGCGAGGTGCTCGTCATGGCGGCCAGTGACGGCGGGTATGACCCCGAGGTCGGGTTCGATCCGTTGGTCAAGGCCGCCGTGGCCGACGCGCCCGACCTTCCGCTCCGTCCTGATCGGACGGTCGGCGCCGACCCGACCGCCGGCACCGAGGACGCCTACCGGCAGGACGAGACGAGCGTTGCCCAGCGGGAGTGGATCTCCCTGCAGCAACACAGCGACGACACGCGCGTCGAGGCCGCCGCGCTGCTGGCTGCCCTGCAGGTCGACCTGCCCGCTGCGCTGGCCGAGGCCGTCGTCACCGCCGCCTACGTCCACGACGTCGGAAAAAGCCATCCGATGTGGCAGGACGCGCTGTGCCGGCTGGCGCCCGAGGACGAGCGGGAGCGCATCGAGGCGGGCCGCCCGTGGGCCAAGTCCGCGTCCCCGGAAGACCTCCGGTTCGAAGGCGGCGTGAAGTTCCGCCACGAGCTCGCCTCGCTGCTGTTGCTCGACGGTCCGCTGCGCCCCCTGCTCGATGGAATCACGGAGCCGGACCTCGTGCGGTACCTCGTGCTGGCCCACCACGGCAAGCTGCGGGTGCAGGTCCGAGGGATCGACGATGTCAACGAGAAGGAGCTGCTCGGATTGAAGCAGGGCGAGGTCGTGTCCGTACCCCAGCTGCTCGGCCAACCGGAGACCTCGTTGACTGTCGATCTCGACCCGTTCATGCCGGGCAGCGACCGGTCGTGGACCCGGACCGTGCTCAAGCTCCGGGACCGGTTCGGCCCGTTCGTCCTCGCCTACCTGGAGACGCTGGTCCGGATGGCCGACTGGCGGGCCAGCGAAACGCCCGGGAGGTCGCTCAACCCAGCGAAGGAGGGGCAGTGACCAAGCACGTCCTGAGCGGCATCCGGCCTGAGCCGCTCGCGTCCTACCTGGCCGGGCTCGGGGTGATCCGGGTCGTGGGGGAGCAGGCCGACCCGGAGATCTGCGCGTGGTGGGACGACGCCGGGCTGGTGGTCGAGACCACTGTGGACGATCTGGCCGGCTGGCTGGCCGAGACGTTCGTCCCCACGCCCGTCCTGCGGGCTTGGAACCCAGGTAGCGGTTTCGGTCTCGGCGAGGACGCTCCGTCGGCCGAGCTCGCCGAGCTGCTGAAGAATCCCTCGCCGCGCCTGGACCCCTATCGGGCCACGCTGGCGGCGGCCCACGAGGCGGCGGCCCGCTACCGCGGCCGGGCCTGGGACAACGCCGACGTGGTGCGCGAGTTCCGCAACCGGTGTCCGGAAGAGGCTCTGCCGTGGATCGACGCCGCGACCGTCCTGACCGGTACCAAGAGCGGCACCGAGATCTTCTATCCACCGCTGCTCGGGACCGGGGGCAACGACGGCCGGCTCGACTTCGCTGGAAACCTCCACCAGCATCTGGTGCGGCTGCTCGACCCCAGCCCGGCCGCTGCGCAGCGTCGGCTGGCGCTGGTCCGCGACCTGCTCAACGGCGTGCAGACCGAGCGGCTGACGCCGGCCGCGATCGGCCAGTTCGATCCGGCGGCCGCTGGCGGGCGGAACTCGTCGCCCTTTGGGGCCGCCGACTCGCTGGTGAATCCCTGGGCCTACGTGCTCATGGTCGAGGGCGCCCTCATGTTCGCCGCCTCAGCGTCCCGCCGGCACCTGCACGAGGCGGGTCGGGCCGCGATCCCGTTCACCGTCGCCCCGTCGCCCGACGGATCGCCGAGTGGGGCCGACGAGCCGTCCCGGGGCGAACTGTGGGCGCCGCTGTGGGAACGGCCGTTGACGTACGCCGAGATCCGCCACATCTTCGGCGAAGCCCGGGCCGCCTGGCGGGGCCGGCCGGCCCAGCAGGCGGTGGAGTTCTACGCGGCGACGCGGACGCTCGGCGTCGCGCGGGGGATCGACGCCTTCGTCCGCTACGGCATTCACCAGCGAAACGGTCGGAACCATTTTGCCGTACCGATCGAACGGGTGAAGGTCCGCAACCGCCCGGCGGTGGCGCTGGCCGCCCGTGTCGAGGACTGGGTCACGCAGGCCCGGCGGGGCGAGGCGAGCGCCGCCATCGGCCAGGCGGCCCGGCGCTACGACGCGGCGTACCTGGAGTTCGCCAAGAACGGTGACGCGCTCGCGCTGGGCCGGCTGCTCGCCGCGGTCACCGACGTGGAGCTGGCGGTCGGCCGCAGCGGCCGGGCCCGGGGGACCGTACCGGTGCGGGTGCCGCCCAACGCCCAGCGGTTCTTGGAGGTGTTGCGCGACGCCGAGTCGGCCGAGCTGCGCTTGGCCGTCGGGCTCGCCTCGTGCCGCACACTCCACGGCGCAGCCCCGGGCCGGACGATGCGGCAGGCCCTGTTGCCCGTCGACCCGGGCCGACCGCGCCCCACGTGGCGGCCCGCCCCGGTCGTGCCGGGGTTCGGCATCCGGCCGCTGGAGCGGGTGCTGGCCGACGTCCTCGTGTGGCGGGCGCGCACGGCGATCGACGAACCGTCTAGTGCGGACGGTCGATCGGTGCGCGGCGTGCTGACGTTCCGGGCCGGTATCCCGGTGCCGGCCGCCGACCTGCACGCCTGGGTGCACCACGAACTGGACGACCGCCTGCTGCTCCTGTGGTTCAAGGCCTGTCTCGCCCTCGACTGGCGGGGTGTTCGTCCCCCGTGGACGGAGCCGTCCATCGTCGAGCTGCCGGTGCCGCTGCTCGGGATGCTGCACGCGTTGGCCAGTGGCGTCGTCTCCCGACAAGAGGGCGACGACGGGCGATCCGGGACCGTGCTGGGGCTGCAACCCGACTGGCCACGCCAACTCACCGCGGGCAAGCTGGCCGAGGTCCACGCGGCCGCGGCTCGGCGACTGGAACTGGCCGGCATCACGGTCGCGCCGGCCGCGAGCGAGGCCGCGCTCCGAACGATCGACGGTGCCCGACTCGCCGCGGCCCTCGTGCCTCGGTGCGCTCAGCCGGCCAGAGTCCTGACCAAGTACCTGTCGACTGTCGAGGACCAGCCATCGGACCCGGCCGAAGACATCGACGACAAGACGATTTTCGAGATTGAGGAGGAACGGCCGTGAGCACCAAGACCGACGCCCGCCGCGTCATCGAAGTCGTGCTGCGCCCCCTGGTGGGACAGCGCTTCCAACCCACCGGTTTCCCCGACCTCGGCGCGGCCGAGTTCGACCACGCCGATGGCAGCCGGGCCCTGCTCGTCGAGTCGCCGCAGTCCATGGCGAACCGGCTGGAGGCCACGACCTGGGACGAGGCGCGTAATGACCAGGTCGCCGAGCTGGCGGCCCTGCCGTACGTGCGCGTCCAGGACCCGTCCGGTGAGTTCCTGACGTCGAGCCGGCTCGAAGCCCACCGGCTGGCCAGCGCCTACATCATGGACGGCACGATCGACGGCACGAAGGGCGTCAACTGGCTGCCCGGCAAGCTCGGGCTGCAAGAGGGCAAGCCACTCGACAACCGGGCGGTGGCCCGGGCCTGCTTCGCCCTCGACCCGCTCTCGCTCGTGCACGGGGTCTTCTTCGCCCGTAGCAGTTGGCCCTGGCAGCCGAAGGTCGCCCGGGCGGTGACGAGCTTCATCGAGGCGTACGACGTCAAGCCGGCCGTGAGCGGCGGGGTCAAGCGCGACAGCGTCCACAACCAGGTCGACAAGGACAAGGAGAAGA